>Ga0315281_10001974_pt1 | contig 30469 bp, 22 predicted proteins | sample YL17G07_0_MG_FD_204540 | JGI IMG/M metagenome (GOLD analysis project Ga0315281, IMG submission 204540) | Sediment microbial communities from Yellowstone Lake, YNP, Wyoming, USA - YL17G07_0 | ecosystem: Environmental > Aquatic > Freshwater > Lake > Sediment | place: USA: Wyoming | collected...
AGAGCTGGATTCCCGCTTACAAACTGCGGGAATGACGTTTCCCATGCTGTTTTTTTTGATTCATAATTGCTTTTTTGTCTGATTAGTTTCGATTTTATGCATAGTGCGTTCGCCCTGCTCTTTACCACAAGTTGCTATTAATTTCATGTATAATCCTGATATTATACGAAGATTATTCCGGGGGGAAACCGTCGTTTTGCTTTCGTTTTAGTTCATCCTAAGAGCAAGGAGATATGAAAAAGTGCGCAGAATATTTCTGGGAGTGCTGCTTGTTTATTTGTGCATTGCCGTTGCCGGATTATTCTTCCTGGGCACAAGGCTATATACGGTAAAAACCAGGGTGGAATCCATCTCCGAAGCTCAGGAGAGCCTTATCATGAGGCTGGAATTGCGGGACACCATAAACAAGCTGCACAGAATGGCTTCAGGAAAGGAGTTTTCCGTCTCAGCAGTCCAACGGCTCAAGGGCGAACTTAAGATGATAACTGCGGGCTGCAGCGGCTGCCACCATTCAGAGACCGCGCTGTTCTACGTAACGAGTATTGAAAACGAGGTGCTTCTTTTCGACAGGGACATAAGCACGCGCGACTTTGTCAGGAACCCGGATAAAGCGCTTCGGTCTCTGAACCATATATCCCCCCTGGTCGAGGAATCCTTTGTCAAGGCCAGGTCTCTGGCTGACGAGAGGGTGAAAACCGCTATCAAGGAGATTTATGGTATGCGTGACGCCGGCATGGCACTGATAATTTTAGGCCTGTTTCTGTTCCTGTTTTTTTCATATATTTCCCTGAGCCGTGTTTCAACACTGGAGTCTGCGGTGCTGGAAAGGGAGATATTTCTCCGGGACTGGGCGGAGAAATGGCAGCTTACTTTTGATTCCATCAGCGACATGGTATTCATTATTGACTCGGACTGCAGGATACTCATGATGAACAAGCCTGCCGGTGCGCTATGCGGCAATGACGCCGTAGGCAAGCTGATCGAGGATGCTGCCCCGGAATTACTGGGCGATGTCCGATGCAAGTTGTTTAAGAATGCCTCGACTAAGGAAATATCGTTCAGCGACAAGATATACATGTTCAGGTCCTTCAACATGGGCCGCAATGATGGACAGGACAACAACATAGTGGTCCTTAGTGATATAACTGAGCAGAAGGATATGGAGATTAAGCTTGCGCAGTCCGAAAAAATGGCGGCCCTGGGGCAAATGATAGCCGGTGTAGCCCATGAATTAAACAACCCTCTAAACTCGGTAAACGGCTTCAGCCAGATATTGTTATACGGCAACTATGATGATGCCGTGAAACAGCTCGCGCGAAAGATCAAGGTTTCTACTGAGAGACTGGCGAAAATAGTCGAAGATCTGTTGCTCTTTTCAAAGGGCCTGAGCACTAATAAATCCATCGTGGACATAAAGGTCCTTGCCTTGGAAGCATTGAACTCTGTGAAAGAGTCTCTGAAATCCGGTGGTGTACCTATAGTGGCGGTGGTGGACGTGGAGGAGGGACTTCTGGTGTCTATTGACGCCGCCAGGATGGAACGCGTGCTGCTTAACCTGATGGCAAACGCGATCCAGGCGATGCACGAATCAGGCAAGGGAGACCTTCTTGAGATAAAGGCGTGGAGGACCAAAACAGGGGTAAGGATGACCTTCAGGGACAATGGTCCCGGCATACCTCATAACATCCAACACAGGGTTTTTGAACCCTTTTTCACGACCAAAAAATTCAAAAGCGGCACTGGACTGGGACTCAGTATATGCTACAATCTCGTCAAGGCCCACGGCGGCGGCATATGGGTGAAGAGCGTGGAAGGCGAGGGGACGACTTTCGGAATAGATCTACCCCAGTAAGAACTCCAGCAGGGCCTTTTCGGTATGCAGCCTGTTTTCCGCCTGTTCGAAGACGGCGCTGTGAGGACCGTCAATCACCTCGTCGGTTATTTCCTCCCCGCGATGTGCCGGAAGACAGTGAAGCACGATAACATCTTTATCAGCATATCTTAGAAGGTCGTTGTTTATCTGGTACTTTGCAAACAGCGTCTTTCTCTTTACGGCCTCTTCTTCCTGTCCCATGCTCACCCATACGTCTGTGTATATGACGTCGGCCCCGGCTGCAGCGTCGGCAGGCTCTCTCAGCAGTGAAACAGACCCTCCTGAAACGGCTGCTGAGGCCCCGGCGCTTTTCAAAATAGATTCAGTCGGCCCGTAACCTTCCGGGCATGCCGCGGACACCTTCATCCCCATGAGCGCAGAAGCCTCTATCAGCGAATTTGCCACATTATTGCCGTCTCCGATATAGGCTATGCGTATTCCCCCAAGCCTGCCCTTGCGCTCCATGATTGTCATAAGGTCGGCCAGCGCCTGGCAGGGGTGGTGCAGATCCGACAAGCCGTTAATAATGGGGACTGTCGAGTGTGCGGCGAATTCCACAACCGAAGAATGGGTGTATGTCCTGAGGACAAGCGCGCCAAGGTATCGGGACAAGACCCTTGCGGTGTCGGCTATCGTCTCTCCGCGGCCCAGTTGTATTTCCTTCGGGCTCATATATATTGACTGCCCGCCGAGCTGATATATGCCCGTCTCAAAAGAGACCCTTGTCCTTGTGGAGGGCTTCTCAAAAAACAGGCCGACACTCTTTCCGATAAGCGGGCACTTGCCGGCGTCAGCACCGGATTTCATCTTCACAGCCCGCTTAAGGAGCGTCTCCAGTTCTTCCGCATTGAGATCGGCTGCCGTCAGGAAGTCTCTCTTCATAGGAGTTTGTCCAGTACGTCCTCAAGCGTTTCGGACATGTGGTCTATATCCTTCCGCTCAACGATCAGAGCAGGCGTGAAACGCAGCACATTGCCGGCTGTGCAGTTTATGAGCAGGCCCTGTTCCAGACAGGCATTTACGACGGACGATCCGTCAATGGTAAGCTCCATGGCCGCAATAAGTCCCTTGCCGCGCACGGAGATTATCTTGTCATGGAAGTTCCGTTTTATGTCCTCCAGTTTTTCCAGCAGGTATTCCCCCATTCTCCTGCAGTGGTCAAGGACGAAACCGTCTTCCAAAATGGCTTCCAGCGTTGCTATCGCAGCGGCGCACACAAGTGGATTACCGCCGAAGGTGGAGGCGTGGTTTCCGGGCCGGAAGGCCTGCGCCGCCTTCTCACGCGCCAGCATTGCGCCGATAGGAACGCCTCCCCCGAGGCCCTTGGCAAGCGTCATGATATCAGGAGTAATGCCAAGGTCCTCATAGGCAAACAACGTGCCGGTCCGTCCCATGCCCGTTTGCACTTCATCCAGTATGAGCAGCAGTTCGTGTTTGTCGCAAAGTTTTCGCACATTTTTGAAATAATCCTCAGAAGGCATCCTTACGCCGCCTTCTCCCTGAATCGGCTCCAGCAATATCGCACATGAATGTTTAGTAATCGCGGCTTCAAGCGCGCGGTAATCGTCGAAAGGCACGTGCCGGAAACCGGGCAGGAGAGGTTCAAAGCCTTTGTGGAATTTTTCCTGTCCTGTAGCGGTCAAGGCGGCCATGGTCCTTCCATGGAAAGAGTTAAGGGCGGCGATTATCTCAAAACGGTTCTGTCCGTAATTGTCTGCGGAATATTTCCGGGCAAGCTTGATGGCGGCTTCATTGGCCTCTGCGCCCGAGTTGCAGAAAAAAACCTTGTCCGCAAAGGAGTGCGTAATCAGGAGTTTGGCTAATTTCACCTGAGGTTCGATGTGATAGAGGTTGGAGACGTGAAGAAGGCGCTGGGCCTGCTTTTGCAGGGCTATAACCACCTTGGGATGACAGTGTCCCAGCACGTTTACGGCAATGCCGCCGACAAAATCCAGATATTCCTTGCCGTCCGCACCCCAAACCTTCACTCCCCGCCCCTTGCGCATGACTATGGGAAAACGGTTATAGGTATGCATCAGATAGCGGTCGGCGTCTTCCAGTATTTTTCCGGTTTCCATCAGCAATGATAACACAGTGAAAAAGAGCAGGGCAAGGGAAAGGGTTTTTGCATATAGGTTTGTGCTATAATTTTGCACTATGAAAATCGCAGTAACAGGCAAAGGCGGGGTCGGGAAAACCACGCTCTCGGCTGTTTTATGCAGTATATTCGCCTCGGAAGGGAAAAAGGTCATCGCTGTTGATGCGGACCCTGATGCCAATCTCGCACAGGCGCTTGGTGTCAGAAGCGAAGACATAGAAGGGATACGCCCCATTGCGGACATGTCGGACCTCATTGAGGAACGCACAGGGGCTGCGCCTGGCAAGATGGGAGGCGTATTCAGGCTTAACCCCAGGGTTGACGATATCCCTGAAGGCGTAGGATACAAGATAGACGGTATCACGCTGCTGGTCATGGGCAAGTCAAAGGGGGCTGCGGCAGGGTGTTATTGTCCTGAAAATATATTGCTCAAAAGATTGTTGAAGCACCTTGTCGTGGAGAGGGACGAGGTGGTGATTGTGGACATGGAGGCCGGCATAGAGCACCTCACAAGGGGCACTGCCGAGGCGGTTGACGCCTTTATCGTTGTTGTGGAACCAGGCAGACGAAGTATTCAGACCGCCGGTATGGTGAAGGAAATGGCTAAGGGCCTGGGAGTAAGATTTGTTTTCGTGGTTGCCAACAAGATACGGTCGGATAATGACATAGCTTTTATAAAAGAGCACCTCGCTGGAATGGAAGTGCTGGGCTCTCTATCCTTCTCTCAATCGGTCGTGGATGCAGACGTGCGTGGAATTTCGCCGTTTTCGTGCTCTCCCGAGGTGGTCAAAGGCGTTGGCATGATAAAAGACAGGCTGGAATCCATTGTTGCCGTGGCGAAATGACGGACGGGCCGTTTCCCGTGGCAGGAGATACCCGTAAGGCCAAGTGCCTTATGCGAAAAGAAGTGCTGTCCCGGAGAGACGCAATTGTTTCGCGTGAGAGGACCGGTAAGGACGAGAAAATCAGGCAAGTGCTTTTTAGCCTCCCGCTCTTCAAGCAGGCCCGCACCGTTCTTTTTTACTCCTCCTTCAGGGGCGAGGCCGACACGTTTGAACTCATGCGGTTCTTTTTATCAATTGGCGGGTCGGTCGTGCTGCCGCGGGTCAACGAGGACCGTAGGGACCTGACGCTTTATGAGATAAAAAACCCGGATGAACTTGTCCCGGGCTGTTTCGGCGTGCCGGAACCTTTGGTATCAGCGGACAATGTCCGGGATGAAGGTCTGATGGATCTTATTATTGTTCCGGGCACGGCCTTTGACACGGATTGTTACAGGCTGGGATACGGTAAGGGTTTTTATGATAAACTACTTCATCGCAAGGGGTGTCCGGCCGTTGCCCTTGCATATGAGGAACAGATTGTGCCATTCGTGCCGCATGAGTCTCATGATGTGCGAATGGACATGATTATAACTGACAAGGGGATTATCGTCCGCCATGGATAATAAGCAGATAGAAGAGGGTGTGAAGCTCATCCTTGCCGGTATTGGCGAGGACCTGCAGAGACCCGGCCTGAAGGACACTCCCGTGCGCGTGGCAAAGATGTTTGGGGAGATATTCTCCGGACTGGAGGCCTCAGGAGAAGACCTTCTTAAGGCAATAGAGGGTGAAAGTCATGGAGAGATGGTGCTTCTGAAGGACATTCCTTTTTATTCGGTTTGTGAACACCACCTCCTGCCTTTTATCGGAAAGGCGCACATAGCATACATACCGGCGGGAAAGATCGTGGGACTGAGCGAACTTCCAAGGGCCCTTGAGCACCTGGCGGCAAGGCCCCAGGTCCAGGAGAGGCTTACCGCTCAACTGGCCGACATGATCATGACCCGACTAAAGCCGAAGGGGTGTATGGTCATAATAGACGCAGAGCACCTGTGCATGAGTATGCGGGGCATAAAAAAATCCGGGTCCAGGACCGTGACTTCAGCGGTAAGGGGCACGTTCAGGAGCAAGCAAAGCACACGGGAAGAGATGCTGGAACTCATAAAAAAACAACATTGATCAAGGAGGAAACATGTCTGCAAAAATAATCAGCGGCACTGCTATAGCCGCGGAGATACGCGAAGAGCTCAAGAAGGAAGTGGTCGAACTCAAGGACAAGCACGGGGTAGTTCCAGGACTCGTAACCATCCTGGTGGGCAAAAATCCCGCTTCAGTCAGCTATGTCACCGGCAAGCAGAAAACCGCCCATGAACTCGGGTTCAACTCCACACAGGACGACCAGCCAGAGGATTTATCGGAAGCCGACCTGCTCAAACTTGTAGACAAATACAACAAAGACCCGAAGGTCCACGGCATTCTGGTCCAGCTCCCTCTCCCCAAACACATTGATGAGAAGAAGATACTCAATGCCATTAATCCGGACAAGGATGTGGATTCTTTTCATCCGGTCAATGTAGGGCGTCTCATGATAGGCGGGGCCGAGGCGAAGTTCCTGCCTTGTACGCCCGCAGGCATACAGGAATTGATCGTGCGCTCCGGCTTCAGTACCGATGGCGCGGAAGTCGTTGTCGTCGGACGTTCAAATATTGTAGGGAAGCCTATCGCCAATATAATGCTTCAGAAAGGCAAGGGCGCAAACTCCACCGTAACCGTCGTGCATACCGGCACCAGGGATATGGAGGCGCATTGCAAACGCGCCGACATCCTTATCGTTGCGGCCGGGGTCCCCGGTCTTGTGAAACCGGAGTGGATAAAGCCCGGGGCGTGTGTGATTGACGTGGGAGTCAACCGCGTCGGAGAAAAGCTGAGCGAAAAGACCGGCAAGATGGTGCCTATCCTGAAAGGCGACGTTGATTTCGATGCGGCCAAAGAGATTGCGGGCGCCATAACCCCGGTGCCGGGCGGCGTGGGACCGATGACGATAACCATGCTCATGAAGAACACGGTTACGTCCGCGAAGCTGCATGCCGGGCTTGCAGTATAATAGTATTGACGGTCCCGCAAAAAAGTCGTCATTCCCGCTTGTCGGGAATCGGCTGTTTTTGTAACGCACTGAAAAAGAAAGATTCCGGACAAGCCGGAATGACAGTATTAGTGCTCTGGATTAAGCGGCTTCCAAATATGTATTATGATATAAATAGATTCATGGTAAAATTGAGTTTGGAGGGTAATAACCTATGCCTTTGACATTCAGATGGAAGGGGAAAAACCTCAAGGGGGCCGAGGAGAGCGGCGATATAGTTGCCGAGACTACTGAAATGGCCGTTTCCACCCTCAGACGCCAGGGTATCATATTGACCTCCATCACCGAAAAAAAGACCGTCGTCAAGAAAAAGGCCAAGGCCAAGGGAAAGATAACACAAAAAGACGTGGTCATTTTCACCCGACAGTTTTCGACCATGTTCTCCGCAGGCATACCGATTGTTCAGGGTCTTGACATCATGGCCACCCAGACGGAAAACAAGGTCCTTGCCGAAGTTATCGGGCAGATAAAAGGCGATGTTGAATCCGGATCAACCCTTGCCGATTCCATGAGGAAACACCCAAAGGTCTTCGATAACCTCTTCGTAAACCTGGTAGCAGCGGGTGAAGCCGGCGGTATCCTGGACGGTGTTCTTTTAAGGCTTGCCAATTATATCGAAAAAGCCATGAAGCTTACAAAAAAGGTCAAGGGCGCGATGATATATCCTCTTATAGTTATCAGCGTGGCTGTCCTGGTTGTCGCCATAATAATGATCTTTGTCATCCCGGTTTTTACAAAAATATTCTCCGAAGGGGGGCAGAAGCTGCCGCTTCCCACGGCGATAGTGGTAAGTATAAGTAATTTTCTCAGGGCATGGTACGGCGGCGGGTCGATTTTTGTCGGGATATTCAGTTTTATTTTCGGCCTCAAGGCATACCGTAAGACCATTGCAGGTCTAAGGCATACCGACGCTATTATGCTCAAGATGCCGATCATCGGCGATTTGCTGAGGAAGGTTGCCGTGGCACGTTTCACAAGGACTCTCGGCACACTTATCAGCAGCGGTGTTCCCATACTTGACGCCCTTGAGATTTGCGCCAAGACCGCCGGCAACATGATAATCGAGGACCTGATGAACAATGTAAGGAAAGAGGTGTCTTCAGGCAAGACCCTTTCGGAGCCTCTTACCGGATCTCCAATATTCCCGGCCATGGCAACGCAGATGATAAACGTCGGGGAGTCCACCGGCGCCCTCGATACGATGCTGGTGAAGATTGCGGACTTTTATGACGATGAAGTGGACGATGCGGTCAACAATCTTACGGCCGCTCTTGAGCCCCTGATGATGATGTTTTTGGGAGTGGTCATAGGTTTTATAGTTGTTGCCCTTTACATGCCCATATTCAAGATGGGAGACGTGGTCAATTAATCGGAGACGAGCGTCCGGGGTTTGGCATAAAGGCTCCGGATGCTTAATTCCGCAATTTTGACATCCTGTACCTGAATTCCCGGAATGACAGGCCCAGCAGTTCTGCAGCCTTTGTCTTTATCCCTCCGGCTTTTTGCAGAGCTATGTGCAGAAATTCCTTCTCGATGCTGTTGAGATATTCCTGTAGTTTAATCCCCGTATCGGGGATTTCCATAATTGGCATCGCCGTCTTTTGAGGCTCAAGGCCTTTCGGGGCTCTGAGTCGACCGTCATCTGAAAGTATTATCTCCCTCTCGACGAGGTTTCTTAGTTCTCTCACATTCCCCTTTAGTTTTTGGTTCATCAAGGCCTGCATGAAGGAAGGATCTATTGTGTGGATAGTCTTCCTGAATTTCCCGCCCAGGACTTTTACGAAGTGGTCAACCAGGAGGGGGATATCCTCTTTTCTCTCTTCAAGCGGAGGCAATACTATCTCAAATGAGGCAAGCCTGAAGTAGAGGTCTTCCCTGAAGATGCTCGTATCTCGCAGGTCCTTGTTGGAGGCGGCTATAATCCTTACGTCCACGTCTATCTCCGAGTTTCCGCCAATGGGCCTGATTTTCTTGTCTTCCAGGAACCTTAGCAGCTTTGACTGCAGGGCCGGCGGCATTTCACCTATTTCATCAAGGAAAAGTGTGCCGCCATTGGCTTCGTCAATAAGCCCTCGTCTTGAGGTATAAGCGCCTGTGAAGGCGCCTTTCGTGTAACCGAACAGCTCGCTTTCGAGGAGTTCGGCAGGCAGGCTCGCACAGTTGATGGTGACGAAGGACTTGTCTGCCCTGGCGCTCCTTTTGTGTATCGCCCGGGCAACGAGTTCCTTGCCGGTGCCGCTTTCACCGCGTATCAGGACGCTTGTATCAAAAGGGGCAATCTTCTCGATCATGGTGAAGACATTTTTCATTGCTTCCGACTGTCCGACAATTCCTTCAAAGGCGTCTTCATAGCGCTGGAGTTCCCGGATCCTCATCTGGAGGGCCAGTTTCTCCCTGATGTTTTTCAGTATTATTCGTATCTCGTCTATGTTAAAGGGTTTAATAACGTAATCATAGGCCCCTGCCTTCATGGCCTCCACGGCCGTTTCAGTGGAAGCAAAGGCGGTGATGACCAGCACGACCGTATCGGGGCTGATGTTTTTGATGTCCCTGAGGAAGTCCATTCCTGAGCCGTCCGGGAGACGCAGGTCCACGAGGGCCAGGTCGAAGAAGAAATCATCAAGAAGTCTTCCGGCATCCGCCAGACACGGCGCAGTGTGGACCTGACAACCGCTCTCGGAAAGAAGGATTGACAGGGTCTTTCTTATATTGGTTTCATCGTCTACTATCAGGGCGCGCATTGATTTCAGACCTCCAGGATATTATTGAGACCGGATGCCGGTATTGCACGGCAATATGACGGTGAACCTGACGCCACCCAGGGATGACTTGTCCACCAGTATGTTGCCGCCGAAGCTGTTTACGACACGGTATGAAATAGCCAGGCCCAGGCCTGTGCCGGTTGTTTTTGTCGTGAAAAAGGGTTCAAATATCTTGTCCCTCATTTCATCGTCCAGGCCAGGCCCGTCGTCCTCAATATATACCTCGCACAATTCGTTGCTCCTGCCCAGAGATACTCTGACCATCGAATGTGCCGCCTCAGCGGCATTCTTGATGATGTTGTTCAACGCTGCTTCCATGAAGGTCCTGTTAGCCGTTATAACCGCATTATCGTGGACATTGACCGTTATGGTCTTGCCGGTATCGGTCACGCTGCACAGACCTCTTAATATCTCTTCCATGTCCACGTCTTCCCTGGGTGCATCAGAGGGACGGGAAAACAGGAGGAAATCGTTTATCAGCATGGTAATGCGTCTTGTTTCAGTCTCCAGCATATCTATATAGTCCGAACCGCTCTTCCCTTCTTTCATAAATTGTATGGACGCCGAAATTGAGGTGAGCGGATTTCTTAGCTCATGGGCCAGGTCTGCGCTTACCCTGTAAAGCCTTTCGTAACCCTGCATCCTTATCTTCTCCTCCTCAAGCCGTTTAATGTAACGCTCCTGGTTCTCCATCCTTTCCTTGAGGTTGTCGCCTGCAAAGGCTATAAGGGAAAAGGAGAGAAAGTGAAGAACCAGATTAAGGATATTTTCCTTGTCAGAAATGGTGTTACTTACGAAATAAATGGTTCCATACAGGATAATGGACAGGAGGGGAAACAGGAATATGCGCTTGGTCTTTATAAGCACGGAGGAGAAAAAGATCGGGAAAAGGTAGAGTATGGTCAGGTATGAATAGACCCCAAAGCTTATGTAAATAATGGATGATATGAATACGATATCGAGGAAAAAGTCAAAATAGTTTATCTTTTCTGTAGAGACAATCAAACGTAGCATTGCGATTAATGTGTAAATGCCGATCGTGTACATAAGTTGAGGGGTCCCTGAGGCGAAGCCCGCCACCTGAAAGGCAATGAAGAGCGCCATGGCAAAAATCAGGCGTCCCAGTCTGTAGTAATTGAACAAATATGACATATACATAGTATAATGGTGTACCAGCATGACAAATTTTGTCAACACATGTGACGAAAATTGTCGATGATGACGCGGACTTTAAAAAATGATTTGACAAAAGGTCATTATTTCAATGAGATGAATTATGGATATTATTGGCATGAAACATGCGAACAATAAAATGTAGCAATCGATAAATGATTGCAACAAAGGTGACTTTAGGTTATAATTGTTGCAGTTTTTATTCCGCCCTTGGCGGATTTGGATTAATGGTTTATGGAGGTTTGGAAAATGTTAAAGGCCATTCACAAAATGGGAAGGGGTGAAAGAGGTTTCACCCTTGTGGAATTACTGATCGTTATAGCCATCATCGCTATCCTGGCGGCAGTTGCGATACCTCAGTTTACCAAGTATAAGAAGGGCGCGGCGGCTTCCGCGATGCAAGGCGCACTTGCAACGTGCGCAAGCGAGCTTGCGGCTATGTATGCGGATAACGGCAGCACGACCTCAAACTGCACCATCCCCAAGGCAACGTCCGGCAGTCCATTACTGCTCACGCTGACCGCAGCCACAGGACAAGTAGCTGGTCCGACTGCCGGCGGCGATGGAGCCGTTGTCTCCGGTGTTACTGTCACTTGCTCGTTTACAGGGAACTCGGTAGGCTGCACCTGGTAGGCTGTACGTACTAATCAGTTTCGTACAATGTAAAAAGGGGTGGAGGGCATTCTCCACCCCTTTTTTATGTTTCCATCAGGACGCCGCCACGGAAACTAACTGTTACCCAAATTGAGCGATTCTTTTGGCAAATGCCTTCACCGACGCGCATTTGCGAACAAAGCCTGTTCACCCAACAGGTGTCATTCCCGCAAGCGGAGCGCGTCGGGAATCCTTCCGAGAATGGGGACAGATTCCGGACAAGCCGGAATGACGGACTTTAGAATCGCTCAATTTGGGTGTTACTATTTCCTCAGACCCGATAGGCGACCGAGGTTGTTCCGCGCATCCGTAAAGTCAGGCCTGATCCTTAAGGCAATCTTCAATTCTCTAATCGCATCAGCCGATTTCCCCTGATTCGCATATATTGCAGCCAGGTTATTATGGGCCTCTGCCAGAAAAGGGTTAAGCTTTATGGCAATCCGATATTCTTTAATGGCCTCGTCTAACCGTCCCTGATTTGTGTGTATCATGCCGAGGTTATTATAAGGGTCAGCATAGTCCGGTTTAAGGTCAATGGCACTGACATATTCCTTTACCGCCTCGGCAATCCGCCCGGTATTCATATATATCAGGCCAAGCTTGAAATGAGCTTCAGGCATTTCAGGCTTGAACGTTGCGGCATGACTGAATTGCCGTAAGGCCTCATCCTGCCTGCCCTGCTGCATGCAGATCGATCCGAGTTCGTAAAACGCCTCGGCATAGTCGGGTTTCATCCTGATAGCTGTTTCGTATTGGACACTTGCCTTGTAGAGGCGTTCCTGCGCCGCGTAAACGCGACCAAGATTGTAATAAGAGGTCGGAAAAAACGGCCTTCTTTGGACCGCCTTGAGCAATTCCTTTTCAGCCTCATCGTATCGTTTCTCTACAAATAGTACAACTCCAAGGTTGCTGTATGCCTCGACAAAATCAGGGTTGATCGTTGTGGCTATCCTGTATTCCCTTGACGCATTGTCAATCTCCCCCCTTGACGTATACGCCACACCGACATTGCTGTGCGGCCGGGCCTTATTAGGACTTTTTGCAAGTGCATCTTTCCACAAAGTGAAGTCGCTTTGCCAGACCATGTTTCTGGCAAAGGTGGCCGATGCAAGTGAAACTATCAACAAGGCGCCGAGAAGCGCGGCCGTCCTGCCGGCAGCCGGGCGGCTTCGGTGAAACCGGCCCAGAGCCAGGGAACAGGCGGACGAGATCCCGATGAAAAAACCAGCCGACGGGAGATAAACGCGATGCTCAAAAATAACGTCCGCAATAGGCAAAATGCTCGATTCCACCGAAATCGTTATGAAAAACCAGAATATCCCAAAGGCGATAACCCTGAACAAATAATCGATCTCTCGCTCAATCCTGCGGGAACGAAAATAGAGATACACTCCAAGTATTAATACGGACAACAGGATGATAAAAGAAGAAAATACCGGGACATTGAAAAATGAATGATATATCGGGTAGTCGTAATCAATATTCTGGCCGACAGGCAGGAACAGGAGCCTGAAATAGGTCGCTATCACCCTGAACTGGGTAAACAGGTAGTCCCATCTCGAAATGCTGTTCTGGGAGGATACCGCCAGGGCCTTATTTAGACCAACAGATATGTCCGCAAGGGAAATATTGTTCCCGATAAGTCCTATGGGAATAATGAGCATGGTTGACAAAAGCGGGATCAGATAAAGAATCCTTTTAAACGGCTTGCCTTCAAAAAACATAAACTCGTATAAAACTATAATCACGGGCAGCGTGAAGGCTATCTCCTTTGTCTTCATTGCAAGAACCGCGGAGACAAAGGCGGTAAGATAGCATATCCAATGGGCGGTTTTATCGGAAACTGCTTTTTTGTCGTCGCCGGCCGCATCATCCACAAAAGACGATTGCAGTCTGAATTTCACATACATAACTACGGAAAGCAGACAAAACAAGGTCGCCAGGGCCGCAAACCTCTGAATAATGTAAGTAACCGCCTGTGTCTGGATGGGATGGCCCACAAAGAGGAGCGCCGAAAAAAAGGCCATGGACCGCTGGGGACAACCATGCTTTTCAGCAGTGTTCCAGTTTTTGAAGTAAGGAGTGGAGAAGGTTAGAATTACGAGTTGGTAGACGAGTAAGGCATTCGCGATATGGATAAGGAGATTGACTAAGTGATAGCCGAAAACATTAAGACCGTGCGCCTTGTAGTTCAGGGCAAAGGTAAAATACCCGACTGTCCTGTTTTTGAACCCGTAAAGCAATTCCTTGTTCTTTGTAACAGTATCTATGAGAGAAGGGTCGGAGAAATATCTGAAATCCTTTACTATAGTGTTATGGATGATATTTATGTTATCGTCAAACACAAATGGAGCATTAAAAGTGTTGGAGTAAGCAAGTGATCCAAGCAGTATGATTATAAGTGAGTGCAGAAGCAAAAAGTCCTTTTCGGTTTTAAATGGTAAGTTCATGGTTTTGTCCCGGACATCAAATTATAAATGATCTGAAGATTATTTTTTGCGGTCGCGTCGTCCGGCCGCATCATTAATGCGGTCTGGCATTCCCTGACTGCCTCGGAGTATCTTTTCTGTTTTCCGTATATCACGCAGAGGTTTATATGGGTGCTGATCAGATACGGGTTCAGCCTCATGCACAATTCGTATTCCTTTATCGCCTCCGTCAGCATGCCCTTATTCATATACGCTATGCCAAGATTATTATGCGCCTCGGCATAGTTGGGTTCCAGTTTGAGGGCATATAGGCACTCCGATATTGCCTTATCAAACAAGCCTCGTCTTGCATAAACCGAGCAAAGGTTTTTACGAAGTTCGACAGCGTCCGGCGTTACTCTTAAGGCGTCGAGATATACTCTTGTTGCCTCCTCAAGCAGTCCTTTGTTTTTAAAAGCCACACCAAGATTATTATGTGGTCTGACCTTTCCAGGGCTTTTGTTAACAGTATCACTCCATAACGCAATCTCGCTTTGCCAGACCATGTTTCTGGCAAAGGTGGCCGATGCAAGTGAAACTATCAACAAGGCGCCGAGAAGCGCGGCCGTCCTGCCGGCAGCCGGGCGGCTTCGGTGAAACCGGCCCAGAGCCAGGGAACAGGCGGACGAGATCCCGATGAAAAAACCAGCCGACGGGAGATAAACGCGATGCTCAAAAATAACGTCCGCAATAGGCAAAATGCTCGATTCCACCGAAATCGTTATGAAAAACCAGAATATCCCAAAGGCGATAACCCTGAACAAATAATCGATCTCTCGCTCAATCCTGCGGGAACGAAAATAGAGATACACTCCAAGTATTAATACGGACAACAGGATGATAAAAGAAGAAAATACCGGGACATTGAAAAATGAATGATATATCGGGTAGTCGTAATCAATATTCTGGCCGACAGGCAGGAACAGGAGCCTGAAATAGGTCGCTATCACCCTGAACTGGGTAAACAGGTAGTCCCATCTCGAAATGCTGTTCTGGGAGGATACCGCCAGGGCCTTATTTAGACCAACAGATATGTCCGCAAGGGAAATATTGTTCCCGATAAGTCCTATGGGAATAATGAGCATGGTTGACAAAAGCGGGATCAGATAAAGAATCCTTTTAAACGGCTTGCCTTCAAAAAACATAAACTCGTATAAAACTATAATCACGGGCAGCGTGAAGGCTATCTCCTTTGTCTTCATTGCAAGAACCGCGGAAGCTATACAGGCAAGATATTGAAAATGAGCATTCTTACCACCCAAACATCCCGTGTCACTGCCGCACTTCGAGTTTGACCGTCCAATTCTCGCCTTGATGTAAAGGTAAATGGAGAGCAAAAAAAAGAAAGCGGTGAGTTCGGTAAACCTTTGCACTATATAAGTAACCGCCTGAGTCTGTACAGGATGGATGACAAAAAGGAGCGCTGAGAAAAATGCTATGGTCCGTGAAGAGACCTCCTCTGCAGCACGCTCCGCTGGAATATGCCGGGATGTAAAATAAGGGGTTGCAAAGGTAAGTATTACGAGTTGGTATACGAGCAAGGCATTCGCGATATGGACAAGGAGATTGACTAAGTGATAGCCAAAGACATTCAGGCCGTGCGCCTTGAAGTTCAGGGCGAAGGTAAAAAAGCCGGCTATCCGATTTCGGAAGGCGTAGTTAATCTCGGGTACCGCGGATATCTTTTCAACGAGCGACGGCCTGACGAAATAGTCAAAGCTCTTGATAAAAGGGTTCTCAGTAATATTGGGAGCATCATCAAAGACAAAGGGAGACCTGAATGTATTGGAGTAAACGATGATTCCAAGGAGAATGATTATGAGGATGTGCAGGCGACCCGATTTTTCTTTAGGTATTCCAAGTGAAGTCATGTCTTATCCTTGAGATTAATGTGCTGCTCAGGCGACTGTTTCCATTATATCATAGGGGCAAGTCATCGCGGATTTCGAGGCCGGACGATTTACAGCCGTTTTTTGCATTGTGGTAATATACAAAGCATGAATAAGATGAAAACAGCAGTCGTCATACCTGCCTACAAGGTCGCCGACAAGATAAAGGACGTAATCCTGTCGATCCCTGAGGAAATTGAACATATAATTGTCGTTGATGACAAGTGCCCTGAATCCTCCGGCGCGGAGGCAGTAAAATTGAACGACAAACGCGTCACAGTGCTCTATCATGACCGCAATACCGGGGTTGGAGGAGCCGTCGTCACCGGATACAGGAAGGCCGTTGAGTTAGGCTGCGACGTTGTTGTCAAGGTGGACGGCGACGGACAGATGGACGTGAAATACCTGCCCGCTCTGATTGCGCCGATATTGTGCGGAGAAGCCGACTATACGAAGGGCAATCGCTTTATGGATTTCAGGGCGTTAAAGATGATGCCTGCCGTACGTCTCTTTGGAAACAGCATTTTGTCTTTTCTGGTAAAAATGGCCTCAGGTTACTGGAATATTATAGACCCGACCAACGGCTATACCGCTATCAGCCGCGGGGTCCTGGATAAACTAAATCCGGGTAGATTATCGAAACGTTATTTTTTTGAATCGGACATGTTGATTCACCTGAACATCATTAATGCGGTCGTGAAGGACGTCAACATCCCCGCCCGATACGGTAATGAGAAGAGTTCCCTCAGCATTCCGAAAATCATAGTCCAGTTTCCGCCCAAACTTATTCAGGGCTTTGTAAAGCGTGTGTTCCTTAAATATTATGTCTATGATTTCAATATGGCTTCGGTATATATCCTGGTGGGCCTGCCCATGTTTACATTCGGCTTTGTCCTGGGCGTCCTTGAGTGGCTGGATTCCCTTATTTACGGTACTGCGAAACCGGCCGGCACGATAATGCTGGTCGCCCTGCCTATCATCGTATCATTCCAGATGCTGCTTCAGGCAATAAGTATCGATATCAGTTCCATTCCACGAAAAATGGACAACAGGGGATAAGTGGCGAAGGTGCTGCTGTTGTCGCCTTCCTATATCGATCTGTACGGAGACCTCAAGAAAGCCGCCGGAAGATACTTCCCGTTAGGCATAGGCTATATAGCTTCCTATCTCCGCGCTTACGGACGCCATGAGATCAAAATGTACGAGCCCGAGGCCCAGGGCTTAAGCCTTGATGACATCTCCAGAACAATAAAGACATTCGGCCCGGATGTGATCGGCATAACCTGTTCCACTCCCAATTTTGCCCGCGCAGTGGAATTGGCAAGGTTGTGCAAGACCAACTCCACGGCAAAAGTCGTTATGGGCGGGGTGCATGTTTCGGCTATCCCTGAGTTCGTGATTGAAACTTACGGCGATTGCATAGACTGTGTGGTTGTCGGGGAAGGCGAAGGCACTATGTTTGAGCTTGTCCGGGCTTTTGAGGACAATACCGACATCTGTACTGTAACAGGGATTGTATACAAAAAAGGGGATAGGGTTGTCCGTACCGCTAAGAGGCCCTTTATTGAAGACCTGGACTCCATTCCCTTTCCAGCAAGGGACCTAATCCTCCAGGACCTTTTCACCCCTAATATGCATAACGCCAGGCACAGGCGCTGCCTGAGTATCCTCACAAGCAGGGGCTGTCCCTTCAATTGCAGTTTCTGTGCTGCGCGGATTGTTTCCGGAAAAAAGTATAGAACGCATTCAGCCGAATATGTGCTTGAAGAGATGCAGATGTTAAAACGGGATTATAATGCGAGGCAGTTGTTAATCACGGACGATACCTTCACTATCAATCACAGCCGTCTCGAAAGCATATGCAAAGGCATGATAGACAAAAAAATGGACCTGTCGTGGTTCTGTTTCTCTCAGGTGAGCACGGTCAACAGGGAGATATTGGCCCTCATGAAGAAAGCCGGCTGTTATAGCATCGGCTTCGGCATTGAATCTTCCGACGAGGCCATTCTCAGTAAAATGGGTAAGCCTATTTCGCCCGAAAAGGCAAAGGAAACCGTTCAGATTGCAAACCGCCTCGGGTTAAAGACCCAGGCCTTTTATATCCTCGGCTCGCCCGGTGAAACAAAGGCCCAGATGGAAGACACAATAAGATTTTCCAGGGAAGTAAATGCGGTCCTGTCGTTCTACAATATGCTCGTTCCCTACCCGGGGACAAAGGAATTCGACTACTTTTTCTCCAAAGTGCCTTTAAAGGACATCAATTGGGAAAAATTTGTCGCAGTCGGTGAAGAGTGTGTTATAAAAAACTCGAATGTTTCCGCGGATGAAATTGAGAAGATCATTGGAAAGGCAAATGTCCTTTATTACACAAATCCCAAAAGGCTTTTGGGCCTGTTGTTTCACATCAGGACATTTTACGAGTTCTCCAATTATTTCAAAGGCGGCCTCGCGCTTCTGAAACAAATAACAAAGTGGCTGCGAAAGACTAAGAGCCTCTAACAAAATGACCCGATCACTAAGTCAGATAAGGAATGGTATGCAAGCGGCATCGGTAGTCCAGGCGTAGCCATGGACGGTGAAGCGGACTGCCGCGCCTCGGAGCCGGGCCGGATGCCCGGCGAGAATGAGCGAACATGCCATGCCTTGTCTGATTAACTATCGCAATTTCGTTAGGAGCTCTAAAAAAAAGGCGCCTGCTTTGATTACTTTGCCCTGGGGTGATGTTCCAGGTAGACCTTCTTTATCCTGTCCCTTGAGACCTTTGTGTATATCTGTGTAGTCGCAATGTCCGAATGTCCGAGCATCTTCTGGACCGAGCGCAGGTCCGCGCCCCCCTCAAGGAGGTGGGTCGCAAAGGAATGGCGCAGGGTGTGAGGAGTGATCGCAAGGCCGGTGGTCCGGCCGAACACCTTGAGCGCCTGCCAGAACCTCTGCCTGGTCATGGCCCTGCCCCTGTTTGTCAGAAAAAGGTGCGGCGACTGTCTCCCCTTCAGCAGGGCAGGTCTCAGCTCCGACATGTATGTCTTGATCTTATCAATGGCCCGATGGTTCATGGGAACCACGCGTTCCTTGGATCCCTTGCCGGTCACTCTCAGAAATCCCGCGTCGAAATGAATGGCGTCCACCCCGAGGCCGATTATCTCGCTGACCCGCAGGCCTGAAGCGTAAAGCAGTTCAAGCATGGCGGAGTCCCTGAGGAAGTTCCTGTTGTCCAACTTCGTATCAAGCAGCCTCCTTATATCCGGTGCGTCCAGTGCCTTGGGAAGGCGCTCCCACTGCTTGGGTGTCTTGAGAGCCTCGGTCGGGTCTTCCGAAAGTATGCGTTCGATGATGAGAAATCTGCTGAGGCCCTTTATTGAGGAAAGCAGCCGTGCGCAACCGGCGGCTGAATAGCCATCAGCCTTGCGCCTGGCCATGTAGTTGACTATGTCTTCCCTTGTGAAGGAGGCGAGTTCCACGCCCCGTGAAGAAAGAAAACTGTTGAAGCCCCGTATGTCCAGGACATATGATTGCACCGTGTTTGCGGAAAGGCCCCTTTCAACGGCAAGGTAGGAGACAAAGGCCTTAATTATATCCACAGACCCTGTCAGGAGCAAAGAGCGTCCTGCGACCTGTCTCCAGGAAGTCTTCTATGCCTGTTGAAGCCCGGAGTTTCTTGTAAAGTATGTCGGCAAGACCGAGCAGGTTGATAGTGTCTTCCTTGTTATAGGTCAGGAGCAGGGTCATGGCCTCGGAACTGCCTTTGCTGGCCTGGTCCCACAGCTTTACCGCGTCGTAGCCGTTCATGCCCTTTACAGCATCGTCCCTGTTGATGCCGAAGATGGTCTCCAGCTTCTTCAGACCGCCGTTGATCCTGAGTCTGCGGGCGCCGAAGCACAGGTCGAAGTGCGGCATGTCGAACCTTATGCCTGGAAACGAGCGCTGCAGGAAGGGCACGTCAAAGGCCGAGCCGTAAAAGGTCAGCAGATATTTATATCCTGCAAGCGCCTTGTTCAGGTTTTCGGTGGTAAGGTTTTCGCCCCTGATAAAAGACTTGCAGTCAAAGCCGTCATACAGGCCGACAACGGTTACATAACCGCCGTAACCGGACTGATACCCATTGGTTTCGATGTCCAGACAAACGGCCCCGTCCCTGAATATGTCAAAAAGTCTCCAGTGTTCCCTTCTCTTCATGGTCCTGGCGAAATATTCGGCGTTGCCGATGCTGAGTTCAATGGATGACTGTTGCAACTGGTTGTCGTAGACCCTCTTTCTTTCAGGGCTAATGCCTTCTATATCCGGGCTTGAGCAGAAGTTGTCCCAGGTGAGGATATCTCTTTTCCATAACCGGCGTTCCAGCTTTTCGCCGATGCCGTTGAGCAGGGAGAAAGTATTTCTTATCATTATCCGTCCTTTTTGATGGTATTATAACCTTTATGAAGAAACTCCTCAACTTTATTAATCATACACCCAAGGAGACCATATGAAGAGAATTGCCAATTTCCTTTTTGAGGCCGGCATGCTCAAACGCACGCCGAGGACCGGATTCCAGTTTCTCGGCTCAGGATCCGAATCCGTTGCCGAGCACATCTTCAGGACGGTATACATCGGCTACGCCCTCGGCAATATGACGGAAGGCGCGGACACCGACCGTATCGTGAAGATGTGCCTGTTTCACGACCTGCCGGAGGCGAGGATCGGGGACCTGAACTATGTCAATAAAAAATATGTGAAGGCCGACGAGGCCGGGGCGGTCAACGACCTTGCCGAAACGCTGCCTTTCGGCAATGAGATACGGGAGATTATCTTTGAGTTCATCGCCGGAGAAACCCTTGAGGCCAGACTGGCCCATGACGCTGACCAGCTTGAACTGGTCCTGGCTCTCAAGGAATACAAGGACCTTGGGAACAAGTATGCAGACGAATGGCTTGAGTTCGCGGCAAGGCGGCTCAAAACGGATACAGCCACTGAACTCTTCAGGACAATCCTCGAAACGGATTCCTCCTTATGGTGGTTCTCCGACAAGGGCGACTGGTGGGTGCATGGAGATAAAGAGGACCGCTGAACATGCCCGCCTGCAATTTTCCGTGCAGACATCTCTTTTGTGATATAATTGTTTGAAAATCGGTTTGTATAAATCGCTAATCATCAATAACGAGGGTCATGGCCGGCAAGGACGACAACAGCAAAGGCAAGATCAGGCTGAGACACGTGCTTCAGGGCCTCCTCGCAGGACTTGTCGTAGGTATCATGGTGTCCTTGTTATCTTTTTTTGATTTCAATAAACATCTCGAACTCACGACACTGGATCTGAGATATCGTATCAGGCCTCCGATTCCCGTGCTGCCCGAAATCGGGTACATTGAATTCGACGACCCGTCCCTCGAACTGTACGGCAAGTGGCCGTGGCCCCGTTCCAGACATGTTGAAATGATGAAGGTCCTCGGCTTTTATGATGCGCGGGCCGCCGGATACGACGTGTTTTTCCTTGAAAAAGAGGACGTTGTTTTTCAGCCGTATATGCTCAGGGAGTATCTTGCCGGCAAATACGTTCCGGATAAAAAGCCCTACCTGCCGGTATTGCTCGGCAAGTCTTTCAGGGACTATGACAAGGAGTTTGCAGAGGCCATTCAAAAAGCCGGAAACATATATCTGGCCGCTTTCACATATGACCCCTCAGACAATGCCTCGACAAAAGGACTCGCAGGGATCCTGAAAGAGACAAAAGACAACCGCGCGGCCTTTTCAAAACAGAAGAAGCGGGCCATGGATGAAACTGAAAAGACCTTCCTTGAGATCGCCCCGAAATGGGAGAAGCGTCTTTACAAGACCTCGGACATAGACGTACCGCTTCCTGAACTGGTCCGCGCTGCAAGGGGCGTTGGGTTTGCCCAGCCGGGCTATGACAGCGATTCCATAATCAGAAACTATATCTTTTTCCGTTATTACGACGGCCGTACCCTCTATTCCATCACGCTCAAGATGCTCTCGGACATCATGGATTTCAAACTTAAGGACATAGCAACCAGACCGGACGGCGACGTTATCCTCAGAAACGCACGCGACTTCAGGACCGGACAAAGGCGTGACGTCATTATCCCGGTGGACGAACATTTCCAGGCGCTCCTGAACTGGGCCGGTGATTTTGACAAGACCTTCCTGCACGTCTCCTTCTCTCTCCTTGAGCATTACTATGCCTATATTGCGGCAAAGGAGACCGCACGGGAGTTCCCGAAGGCAGGGGAAAAGGACATCCCCCTGATCGGCAAGAGGATCCTCATGCGTCTCATGAACGAAAAGACGGTGGGAGAGGATGAGGCGCGCGCCATTGCCGGAAATATCGCCGTTGCCCAGGCAGCCTCGGTAAGTCTTGGAAAAGGCATTCCGGCGGACAAGATCAAGAAAAAGCTCAGTACCATCTCCGGCGGACCTTCCGGCAATGAAAACGCCGACGCTATTGCAGACCTGGTTTCAGCGGCCTCAACCATGTCCGGCGCCCTTTCGGATAATGCCTCAATGAGTTTCGATGAGTTTATGAGTACCCCGCCCGCCGCCGCGTTAAAGGCCCCTCCGGAACGTCTGCGGGAGGTCTACAGGAACATGAAATGGTTTTCCGGCAAGGGTCGGCTGAAGGACGCGGGGCCTTGCTATTTTCCTCCTGCGGTAAAGGTCGCCAATGGAGACAAGACCGTGCCTTTTTCTCCGGTTGATCTGGACGGGAAGATATTCATGATGGGCCTGACCGGCAGCAATACCATAGACCTGAAACCCACGCCCTTTGAGAATTCAGCGCCCATGGTGGCATATCACGTCAATGCCCTCAATATGCTTATGTCCGGCAACTTCCTGCATTTTCCGCCTGCTTACTATAAATACGCGGCCACCTTTCTTTTGGCCCTGCTCACAGGCCTTATCGGCAGCATCTTCAGCATTCCCGTTTCGGTTGCAATAACCGCGCTGTTCACCGGCGGCTATCTCTTCGGCACATACAGGATATGGGTCCTCAAGGGCCAATGGCTGGACTGGGCCGCGCCGCTTGAGGGGATAATCTTCACGTACCTGACCATTATCGTCGTTCAGTTCGTAAGGGCCTTTCTGGAAAAGAGAAAGGTGCGGGGTATTTTCGCGGCCATGGTCTCTCCGGCGGTGCTGAAGGTCATGGAGGAAAACCCGGACAAGTTTTCCCTCACTGGTGAGCGCAAGCCTGCCACAACCTTTTTCTCAAAGATAGACGGCATAGGCGCGGTAACAAAGAGCATAGCCCCTGATGAACTTACACAACTCCTGGGTTTCTACCTGACCCCGAACAGCGACATCATTATGAACTATGACGGGTACATAGACAAGTACGAGGGTCACGTCATCATGGCGGACTTCGGCGTGCCGCTTGACGACCCCGACAACCACTGGAAATGCGCCTTTTCAACCGTGGAGCAGAGGCTGGACATAGAGGCCTTCCGCTATTTCGTCCTGGCAAAATACGGACTGAAGGTCGGTGTGTCCATGGGTTTCAATTACGGCTATGTATCCGCAGGCAACATGGGCTCCGAGAGGAAATTCCAATACACGGTCATGGGGGACCCTGTGAATGTGTCGGCCCGTTTCATGGCAGCCAACTATATTTACAATTCGCTGAATTCCATAACCGGTGAAGACACGGAACCCGTCATCAGGGATTATGTGCATTTACGTCCGTTGGACAAGCTCCTTTTAAAAGGCAAGACCAGGCCTATCTCAATCTTCGACATTACGGGATGGAAACCGGACGCCTATCTGAAACTGAGGGGCGACATGCCGGTGCCGGGCTTTCTTGAAACCATATGGGGCAAATGCCCGCCGGCAAAGATTTTGGGTTATCAGCGCTTCTGGTCAATGGAATATGCGCGAAACGGACATCCACTGGCCAAGGACATAAGCGAATTCTTCAGCGCCTCCCTGGACATTGCCTTGGCGTTAATGCTGAATGAATGGAAGCGGGAAATAGAAGACTGCCGTGCAAGGACAGACGCGCTCATGCAAAGGTCCCAGACGGTGACAAGCGTCTCCGTTCAATTGCCGCCGTTGTCGGAGACCTCAGGCTATAAAGGGTCTCTTGAAAAATTGATCTCGGTCCTGAAGACCCTGCTTGAGTCATCGGACGACAAGGCCGTTTTAACCGAAGGTACTGAGGATATACGGCGTGAAGGGAAGATACTCTTAAATAAGCTGGAACTCCTGTCTTTCCGTCTTCAAACCGAGTCCGTGTCCGAGGAGAAGGTGCTGAATATTGTGAAAGAGACCAAGGATTATATCCCTCTCGTTTTCTCCGGAAACGGTTCGGGCTTGGAAAAGCTTGACGGCATGATCGGTGAGGCACGGAAAAAATACGCCGAATCGGTCTCCGGCTTTTGCAAGGCGCTGGCGAAAAAACGTCGGCAGTATCATGAGATGATGTCCCTGGCCGGCGCCCCTGATGCAAGAGGCCTTGAGGCGATGGTTCTCTTTGAAGAAGGGCTTAACCTCTACTGGGAAAGGCAGTGGGACAGGGCGCTTGATAAGTTCCGACTTGCCGGGGACCTGATGCCCGGCGAGGGCCCCATACTCTCCTTCAGAGAGAGGATAGAAACATATAAAATCAACCCTCCGGGTGATAACTGGCAGGGGGAATTCGTGCAGACAAAGAAATGACGACCGGCAGACAAAAGAAAAGCGGCAGATTCAGGGCAGGGCTCAGGCCGACTATCATGCTCGGCGCCGGCCTCTGTTGTCTTCTTGCGGTGTTGATGGCGGCAGGCCTGTTTAACGATATGGAAAACAAGGCCCTGGACAAGGCCTTCAACAAACGCCCTCCCATAAAGACAAGCCCGGATATAATAACCCTGGACATAGATGACCAGTCCATCGGGGTAGTCGGCAGATGGCCCTGGCCCTGGAGCGTACACGCCATGGTGCTCGATTTCCTCACGCTTTACGGCGCCGGGAGTGTCACCTTCGTGGACCTGGATTTCTCAAGAGAATACGAACTTCACCTCTCAGGCGGTGAGGAGGCTGCGTTCAGGGACAGGTTGCTTGACACGGCCTCCTCTTTCGATGGAAAAGGCTCAGCCGCCCTGCCGGATTATAACAAGACGCTCTTTGAGAGCATAAAAAAGAATGGCCGCGCCTTGTTCTCCTTTGACTTTAAATTGCCTGTGACTGTTAAGGAATCAGGGTCTCCACTGAAAAGCGCCGGGGAAAAGTCGCGTCTTTTTACAAAGGAAAAGCTGGGCAATATCGGGCTCCTCAGGAAAAGGTCTGCCCTTCCCCTGCCTTCGGGTCCTTATCTTGAGGCTGTGGACGTTGAACCACCCCTTGCCGGGATAATGGAGAACGCAGCCGGCGCGGGCTTTAACACCATACTGCTTGATTCCGATGGGGTGGTAAGGCGGTATCCGCTCATTGCCTCTTATAACGGAGACATTTATCCCTCCATTGCTCTCAGGACGCTCATGAGTGTCTTAAAGGCGGACAGGGTGAGCATTATAGACAGTGGGCGCATGGAACTCCGGGGGCAAGGCGGCGTAACGACAATACCGGTGAACAGACAGGGAGAGATGTACATCAACTGGGCCGGCTCCTATACGGACACCTTCACCCATGTGCCCTTTAATCTGGCCGCCTCATTCATGGCGCTTCAGACAGCCAAGGATGCCCTGGCGGGTTATTCCCTGAACACCCTTGCCGACCCAATGGCGCTGCAGGGCATTGTCACCGGCAAGCTCAGGGAAACTCATGTCTTTTCCGAGGAACAGTGCGGCGCCACCGGGACCATTGCCTTTGTCGCCTACCTTATCGAATATTATCTGAGGAATACTCAATATACTGTCGAAGACATACTCACCTCCCTTGGCGTTGACACCGGGGATGATTTCTGGCTGACCCTCGGAAGGGAGATAGCCCTGAACAACGCCCTTGTCGGGCACAGCGCTGGAGACGGAAAGATACCTTCATTTGAGGCCCTGATAAAGGAAGCCGGGTATGTCCTGAACGACAACACAACGGCCGGGCTCAGGTCTTCCTATGGCCAGACCGCTTATTTTATTGCCAGGGGCATGGTGGACAGGGTCCGTCCGCTTTATTTCGGACCGGGACTGAGGTTGACGATAGGCAAAAAGGAACTTGTTATGAATCCGCTGACTTTCAGGGACAAGGCGGTCTTTTACGGCCTGACCGCAACCGGACTTACGGCCCAGCACACCACGCCTTTCATGGAGCGGCATCCCATGCTTGACCTCGTCCCCAATGTGGTCAATACAGTAATAACCGACAATAAACTTTTTTCGATGCGCCACTATGTTATCGGTTTTATGTATCTGCTTGCAGTATTGTTTGCGGTCATGTACCTGTCACCGGTCCGGGGGCTCATGGTAGCATGTATCGCCGGCCTGCTTCATGCGTCACTCTGCTGGTTCGCCTTTACAACAGCAGGCTATATCCTGCCGGTAACGCCGCCTTTCTTCTCGATAATTGTCTCTTACGGTTCAACCCTTGTATACCGCTACTTTCAGGAGCAAAAGGAAAAGCGCAAGGTCAGGGGCATGTTCTCCACAATGGTCTCACCCGAGGTGCTCAAGATAATGGAAGCCAATCCTGCGGGCTTCAGGCTGGCCGGGGAACAACGCGAGGCCACCATATTTTCATCGGACGTCTCGGGTTTTACTACGATATCGGAAGGCGTGACAGCCAGGGAACTCGCCAATATACTGAATATCTACCTTACTCCAATGAGCAATATCATAATGTCCTACAACGGCTATGTGGACAAGTACGAAGGTGACGCCATAAAGGCGGACTTCGGGGTCCCCCTCTCAGACCCTGACCATGCCTGGAAGGCCTGTTTGTCCGCACTCCACCAGCAGGCGGAGCTGAAGGTGATACAGAGGATGATCCTCCTCAGATACGGCGTAAGGATAACTGCCAGGATGGGCATAAACACCGGCATGGTTTCGGCCGGCAATATGGGTTCGGAAAAGAGGATGCAGTATACCGTCATGGGAGAGACCGTTACCCTTGCAGAGGAACTGGAACCGGCAAACAAGCTTTTTGAGACGTGGATAGCGATAGGCCCCGAGACGTTTGAACGTTCCCGCGACTATGTTGAGGTCCGCTATCTTAACAACCTCATAATGGGGCCGGCCGGCACGTCGGTGCCGGTGCATGAACTGGCCGGCTGGAAAAAGGACAAATACCTTGAGTACTGGACTGGCAAACCGGTCCCTGAGCTGGCCCTGCAATCCCTGGGCAAGATGCTGCCTGAAAAGGTCATTGCGTATCACGAATTTTACAATACTGCCAAATTGTCCCCGTCACCCCTTCTGGAGGACATGAGAAAGCTGTTCGGAGAGCTAAAGGAAAAGGCTATTGAGTACATGAAGGCCAATAATGAGGCGAGCGTGCTTTATGTCCGGGAACAACTGGCAGGCCTCCGGGCGGACCTCGATGCCCACAAGGACCTCTATGGGATGAGGCCGGAAGAGGCATCTGCGCATGGACAATCAGGGGCTTGGAAAGAGATAGTGCTCAACTGGAGAGCTGAACTGAGAGAGTGCGCCGGCATTCAAAAGCTCCTGAAAGGCAAGATTCCGAGGGAAGAGAACGACAATTATTTCGCCGTCATAGACATCCTGGAGAAGAACGTGGAGTGTATATATAAGAGAATAACCTTTCCTTCATCGGACGATACCACGGCCCTCGAAATGGCTGATCATCTCAAGGGACTGCTCCTCTCAGTCAGCGCGTCCCCCGGTCCTTCGGGCGCACCGGCGCTTGAAGGAAAGGCAAACACCATTAAGGACAAGATAGATGAAAGACTGACCGCTTTTGCCGACAGTCTGAAAGAAAGGGCGGACGAATACCACATGCTGTTGTCGGATTTCTGCCTGCTTTCAGAGGACAAGAGAAAGGCGATGGAGATATTCAAAAGGGGGCATGAGCATTATCTCCTGAGGGAGTGGGACAAAGCCGTATCCGCCTTCAGGGAGGCGCTGGATATAGTGCCTGATGACGGCCCTTCGATAATGTTTATTAAAAAGATCGGGGAGTTAAAGAAAGACCCGCCCTCTTCTGATTGGGACGGGGCCTGGGAAGAAGGGTAACGGAAATGAAAAATCTGAGTCGGGAAGTTGCATTGAGGCAGATCCGGAAAATCGTCACCCGCGAAACCGGGGTGCCGCTGCGCGGCGATGCACTCCTGCAAGTGCGGGACGTGCTGGCAAGCGCAGTCGGCAACGCATGGAAGGGGTCATCCAGCGACAATTATTCCAGTCGGGAGGTCACGATCCTGCTGACGGACCTGCGGGGGTTCACATCAATCTCGGAAGTCTATCCCATTGGTGTGGTACTCGACCTGCTGAACGGCTACCTCGCAAAGATGAGCGAGATCGTAGTGCGCAACCAGGGCACTATCGACAAGTTTATGGGTGACTCATCATGGGGCTATTCGGAGCCCCATATTCGGACAGGGACGACGTCAAGCACGCGATTACGAGTGCGGTGGAAATGCAGATCGCAATGGACGAGATCAACGAGTATCACAAGACCCTGGATATGCCCGAGCTGTTCATGGGTATAGGGATAAATACCGGCACGGTGATGGCCGGGTTACTGGGTTCGGCCCTTCATTCAGAATACACGGTCATAGGTGACGAGGTAAACCTCACTTCTCGTATCGAGGCGTTCAGCCTGCGCGGGCAGGTGCTGATCAGCCAGAGCACGCTCGACCACTGCAGGGACTTTGTCACGATCAGCAAACCGATGGATGTCCTTGTAAAGGGAAAAACCAAGCCTATCGACCTGTACGAGGTGTTGGCTATTCCATCGCTTGGCCTGAAGCTGCCGCGCAAGGAAAACCGAAAAAGTCCGCGCGTTGAAGTTAACATCCCGTTCAAATACCAGTTGGTGATGGACAAGATCGTTATGCCTCAGGTACACCAGGGCATGATCAGAGACATCAGTTATCACGGTATTCTTGCCGAACTGGGACAGCAGTTAGTCCAGCATTCTGACATCAAGATGGGGCTCGACATGTCGTTGCTTGGTTACAATGCCACCGACATCTATGCAAAGATACTTAAAACACATGATAACAATGGGTGCTTCCTGTCGGGCCTCGAGTTCACATCGGTCAGCGTCCAGAGCGAAGTTAACATAAAGCACTTTGTCCAGCTGCTGATCCAGGGCAGTGAAATCAAATGACGTCATCACCGGATCTGTGGATATTGGCCTGCCATGACGCTTTTTCAGCGGGGATGATTATTTCGCCTGGTTTGATATAGCCTTGATAAAAACCTTCAATATTGCAGGGTCGTATTTTGCTGCATCCTTGGCAAGCGTGGTTAAGGCCTTTAAGGAACTCTGAGGCACATGGTAGGGTCGTTTCGTAGTCAGCAAATCATAAGTATCTACGATTGCAACAATCCTGCCGAAAAGAGAGATCTCGTCGCCGGCAAGTCTATAGGGATACCCGTCGCCTGTTATTTTTTCATGGTGGTGTGCTACCGCGGGAAGGGCTTTCTTCGGCACATCTTCAAAATGCTGTAACAACCCGAATCCTTCCATAACATGTGACTTAAAAACCTCATATTCCGCCCTTACCAACTTTCCCTGTTTGTTAATAATTTCATCATTGATGCCGCTTTGCCCGATATCGTGAAGAATTGCGCCCAGGGCCAGGTCTTCGATTGCCTGAACTGATAAATTAAGTGTTAAAGCGACTCCGATGCTTATTGCCGCAACATTCACTGCGTGAACATGGGGATAAAGGTCCCCCGGATTCTGAGAGACAAGTGCAGAGAACGAGTTGCCGCCTTTTTCTATAAAAGAAGTCAATCTCTTTACAAGGCCCCTGACTTCCTGAATCCTTTCCCTGGTCAAAGAATCTCTAAAGACGTCATGCATAATCATTTTGGCCTCTTCCTTGAGAATAAGCCCGTCCAGGCCCTCCTCCCCCATTGCATGCCCGGGACTTGAAAGAGAAAGAAGATATGCCCTGTATAACGGGATATCGGTTTTTTTTATAAGGATCTCGGCCGGGAGGTTGGCTATGTGTTCATCAACTGATATCGGCAGCTCCGGTGTTGTCTCCATGAAGGAACTGAAATTATACTCATCAAGGAAAAAAAGGCTGAAGTTGATATGAGTCCGTGGAACAATTGCTTTCTTGTCAATGGAGCAATACTGTCTCTTGCGGAATGAGTAATCTTTAAAGGACAAGGAATCTTCCGGGTCGAAACGTTTTTCTCTAATTCTTGTCCTTCCAATATATTCGTCAAGTAAAGGGACATCGTCCACTCTCACATATATCCTATTTATGCCTCTTTCCTGCAAATACTCTTTAACCAGGGCGTCATAAGGCAACCCCTGATCGAACAAAAAAATTATCCCATCATCGGTATTTGCAAAAACCTCAAAAGGAAGGACCGTATCTTCAGCAAACCGGTTCACGGATACGTCGGTGAATTTATCATGATAGTGTAAGATCAATTCTGTAAATATGAAACAGGGTATAATCCTCAAGGGGTTAGCACAAATCTCTCAAAGAGAGAAAAGGAGGATCATACCCATGAAGAAGAGTTTATCAAAGAAGGCGAAAA
>Ga0315281_10001975_pt1 | contig 30468 bp, 31 predicted proteins | sample YL17G07_0_MG_FD_204540 | JGI IMG/M metagenome (GOLD analysis project Ga0315281, IMG submission 204540) | Sediment microbial communities from Yellowstone Lake, YNP, Wyoming, USA - YL17G07_0 | ecosystem: Environmental > Aquatic > Freshwater > Lake > Sediment | place: USA: Wyoming | collected...
CGACGCGCGCGGCTGCGGCCGCAGCGACAAGCCCGCGGGCGAGTTCAGCATCACGCAGTTCGCCGACGACGCGTCGGGGCTGATGGACGCGCTCGGTATCGAGTCGGCGTCCATCTACGGCTCGTCGATGGGCGGCATGGTCGCGCAGGAGCTGACGCTGCGGCACCCGCAGCGCGTGCGGGCCCTCATCCTCGGCTGCACGACGGCGGGCGCCCTGCGCGGCGCGACGCCATCGCCGGAGACGATCCAGCGCGCGGCGCGCGTCCTGCAGCTGAAAGGCGAGGAGGCGATGGCGGCCGGCTGGGCGCTGGGCTACAGCCGCGAATACATCGAATCGCACTACGACCGGCTGCTGGCGCGCTCACAGAACGCCAGCCCGTTCGCCGCGCCGCCCGACTCGTGGCTGCGCCAGGCGGCGGCCGCGTCGAAGCACGACACCTACGACCGCCTGAACCAGATCGCCTGCCCGGTGCTGATCATCCACGGCTCCGACGACGTGATGCTCCCGGTGCGGAACGCCGAGCTGCTGCGCGACGGCATCCCCCACGCGGAGCTGCACATCTTGCCCGGCATGGGCCACGGCTACAACCTCGAAGCGCAGGAGCAGGCCGACCCGCTGGTCATCGACTTCGTCCGCAGGCATGGCGCGGCCGCCGCCAGCATCGGTGAAGGGACCGCGCATGCCGTACGCTGACGCCCCGGGCGCCCGCCTCTACTATGAAGTCCACGGCCAGGGCGAGCCACTGCTGCTGCACCCGGGCTTCGGCTGCACCGTCGAGATCTACTGGGCGAACGCGCCGGTCCTCGCGCGCGACTTCCGCGTCGTCGTCTTCGACCCGCGCGGCGCCGGCCGATCCAGCTCCGGCGACGGAGCCGCCACGCCGAAGACCTACGCCGACGACGCGGCGGCCGTGCTCGACGCCGCCGGCGTCGCCACGGCGCACGTCCTCGGCACCTCGTTCGGCGGCATGATGGCGCAGCACATCGCGCTCGAGCATCCCGGCCGCGTGCGCCGCCTCGTGCTGGGCTGCACATCCGCCGGCGGCGAGGCCCACGTGCCCGCGCCCGAGGAGAACATGGCGAAGTTCATGGCCGCCAGCGAGATCACCGACCCTATCGCCGCCGTGCGCTCGACCTACGCGCTGAACTACAGCGACGCGTACGCCGCCGCGCACGACGCCGAGATCGTGGCGCGTTCGCTGGCGAACGAGGAGCTGCGCTCGACGCCCGAAGGCCGCGCGACGCAGCTCGCCGCCGTGCTTGCGCACGACACGCAGGCCCGCCTGCGCGAGATCGCCTGCCCTACTTTCGTCGCGCACGGCACCGACGACGGCACCGTGCCCGTCCAGAACGGGCGCATCCTTGCGGCCGGCATCCCGAACGTGCAGCTCAAGCTGTACCCGGGCGGCCGCCACCTCTTCTTCATGGAGCACGCGGACGAGTTGAACGCGGACATCGCCGCGTTCCTGCTCGGCTCGGCCGCGGCCAACGCCGCGCAGTAGCGAAGGACGCCCGATGCGCGACCTGGCCCTGCGCGCCCTCGATACCGCGCGGCAACGCGGCGCCGATTACGCCGACGTGCGTGTCGTCCGCCTGCGCGCCGAATCCGTCTCCGTGCGCAACCGCAACGTCGAGGCGCTGACCTCGGAGGAGACGCTCGGCTTCGGCGTGCGCGTCATCGTCGCCGGCTACTGGGGCTTCGCCGCCAGCCACAAGATGACGATGGACCAGGCCGACGCCGTCGCCGCGCAGGCGGTGCGCGTGGCGCGCGCCTCGGCGCTGGCCGGCGGCCCGCGCGCCGACATCGGGCCGCCGCAATCGGTCAGCGGCACCTACCGCACCCCCGTGCTGCGCGACCCCTTCGCGGTGCCGCTCGACGACCGCATCACCCTGCTCCTGCGGGCCAACGACACGATGATGGCCGTGCCGAACATCGTCGCCGCCGAGGGCAACCTCTACTGCCAGCGCGAGGACAAGGTCTTCGCCTCCAGCGAGGGCGCGTACATCGAGCAGGAGTTGTACGAGACCGGCTGCGGCATCGAGGCCACCGCAGTGGACGAGGGCGACGTGCAGAACCGCAGCTACCCGACCAGCATGGGCCGCCACCAGGGCACCGAGGGCTGGGAGTTCGTCGAGCGGTACGACCTGGCGGGCAACGCGGGGCGCGTCGCCGAAGAAGCGTCGGCGCTGCTGCGCGCGAAGACCATGGAGCCCGGCGTCACCACCATCATCCTCGACGGCAGCCAGGTCGCCCTCCAGATCCACGAATCGTGCGGCCACCCGATCGAGCTGGACCGCGTCCTCGGCACCGAGGCCGCGTTCGCCGGCACCAGCTTCCTCACCACCGACAAGCTGGGGAGCTTCATGTATGGCTCCCCGCACGTGAACATGACCGCCGACGCGACGATCCCCGGCGGCCTCGGTACATTCGGTTTCGACGACGAGGGCGTGCCCGCCCAATCGACGCCGATCGTGCGAGAGGGGCGCTTCGTGGGATATCTCACATCGCGCGAGACCGCCGCCGCGTTCGGACAGCGCAGCGGCGGCGCGATGCGCGCATCGGGCTGGGACAAGATCCCGCTGATCCGCATGACAAACGTCAATCTCGAGCCCGGCGACTGGTCGTTAGCGGATATGATTGCCGACACGGACGACGGCATCTACATGGAGACGAACCGGAGCTGGAGCATCGACGACAAGCGGCTCAACTTCCAGTTCGGGACAGAGGTGGCGCGGGAGATCAGGCACGGCAAGCTGGGTGACCTGGTCAAGAACGCCACGTACACGGGCATCACGCCCCGCTTCTGGGGCAGTTGCGACGCGGTGGCCAACCGCGATGAGTGGGTGGTGTGGGGCACGCCGAACTGCGGCAAGGGCCAGCCGGAGCAGGTGGCGCACACGGGGCACGGGGCGGCGGCGGCGCGCTTCCGCGACGTGCAGGTAGGGTTGATGAAATGACGAGTTTCCACCGGATTGCCGCCGCGGCGGCGCTCACCTTCGCGCTGCTCGGCAGCGCCTGTTCGAGCCTCACCGGCAGCGGCGCGCACAAGCTCGTGCTCAGCGAGCCCGTCTGCGTGAACGCGCGCTTCCTGAAGATGAAGTTGAACCAGCAGACCACGATCGTGCTGGACAACAACAAGGCAGGACCGACGCAGAAGGGCCTGTCGGTCACGCTGAGCGAGTTTCCCGTGATCATCGTGGGCGACGTGCCGCAGGGCTCTACCATCGGCGCCAACTTCAGCACGATCCGGCTGAGCACCGCGCCCAAGGAGCAGAAGACAGTGGTGGTGCTGCCCACCGGCACCGGCAGCTACGAGATCACCTGCAACATCAGCCTCACCACCCAGAGCGGGCTGCAGGTGCAGCAGAAGACGGTGACGGTGCAGATCACGCAGTAGCGGCGCAGGAAGGCGGTCGCGTGGGCAAGATCATCGACTTCCACATCCATCCGCCGGGGCCGGGCGGGCTCTCGACGCAGGAGCAGGCCGAGATGGCCGCATACTTCCGCGGCGATCCGCCGCCGTCGACGACGGAGGAGATGGCCGACTACTACCAGCGCCTCGACATGTTTGGCGTGCTCTTCGCCATCGATACCGAGACGGCGACCGGCCGCCCGCCCGTGCCGAACCAGTACTTCGCCGACTGCGTCCGCCGCTGGCCCGACACCTTCGCGGCGTTCGGCAACGTCGATCCGTGGAAGGGGCAGGCTGCGGTGCTCGAGGCGGAGCGCGTGCGCGACCTCGGCCTCAAGGGGCTGAAGTTCCACCCCTCGTCGCAGCAGTTCTACCCGAACGACCCGCACTTCTACCCGCTCTGGGCGAAGGCGCAGGAGCTGGGACTGATCGTCCTGTTCCACGCCGGCACGACCGGCGTCGGCGCGGGCCGGCCCGGCGGCGGCGGCATCAAGCTGGGATACGCGCGGCCGATCCCGTACATGGACGACGTCGCGGCCGACTTCCCGGAGCTGACCATCGTCATGGCGCACCCCGCCTGGCCCTGGCAGGAGGAGCAGCTGGCGATGCTCGTCCACAAGCCGAACGTGTATATGGATCTCTCGGGCTGGTCGCCGAAGTACTTCTCGCCGTCGCTCATCACCTACGCCAACCACATGGTCAGCGACAAGGTGATCTTCGGCTCGGACTACCCCGCCATCACGCCGGAGCGCTGGCTGCGCGACTTCGAGGGCGCGGGGTTCACGGACGACGTGAAGCCGAAGATCCTGCGTGAGAACGCCGCGCGCCTCCTCGGCATCGACCCGTAGCCGTCGAGGCTGCCCGCTGCGTACGGGCCGGCCGAGCTGAAGTCCCTCTACGGCGACCACCATGTGCGGAGAGATGTCGTCAGCACCGTTCATCTTGGCATCGTGTGAGCCTGCGAAATACGCAGTTCGCGCCGCGAGATAGCGGCGCACGCCCGCGCCTATACTCTTTAACATGAGGGTAGCGATCGACGCGTCGAACGCCGCCGAGGTGGCGACCCCGCTGCTTGGCGATCTGCGCAAACGCCTAGGCTCGCCCGAACTCGCGTATGCAGAAACACCGCAGTCGCTCGGGCGCGGCACGTCGAGCTTCATCTACTCGTTCCGCCTCACTGGCACCGCAACCGATGCCTGGACGGTACCGCTGGTGGTGCGCATCTTGCTAGCCGCGAACTGGGGGCCGACGCTCGTGCGGGAAGACGCGATCCAGCGCTTCGTCGCCGCGCACGGCTATCCGGCACTCGTGCCGCTCGCACTGGAGGCCGAGGGCGACGGAGTCCTCGGACTCCCGTTCATGGTCGTTCCACGCGTCATGGGCGGCACGATGCTGGCGGCGGTCGGCCGCAATCCGCTCGCCGTCCCGCGCCTGCTTGGCGCGATGGCCGACGCCCATGCGGCACTTCACCGCATTCCTATCGACCACTGCCCGCTGCCGTATGACGCACCGCTGGTCGAGCGGCGCATCGAGGACTGGCGCCAGCGGCTGCGGTTCGATGGCGCCGACGAACTGCGGCGCGGCCTGGCGTGGTTGGAGGAGAGCGCTGGGTTGGTGCGACACGAGGAGCCGGTGATCTGTCACAACGACTTCCACCCAATGAACATCCTCTCGGGCGAGGGTGGCCGGCTGACTATCATCGATTGGAGTGAAGCTGCGCTGGGCGACCGCCACCACGATGTCGCGCGGACCGCGGCGCTGTTCTGGTTTGCGCAGCTCGCCGCCACGAGTGCGGCAGAACGGCTGCTACTGTTGACGGTGCGTGGATTCCTGCGGGGGCGCTATCTCGCGGCGTACCGTCGACAGTTACCGCTCGATGCGACGCGCATGCGTTACTGGGAGGCGGCACACGCCTTCAACGGCTGGCTCCAGCTCGTCGAACTCCGTCACAGAGGGCCGGCTGCGCCAGAGCTGAGCCTCGAGATGGTGCAGCAGTTCACCCCGCGCATCGCCGAAGAGCTGCGCCGTTACTTCTGGCGCTGCACCAAACGCCCGTAACAACGCGTGGTGTCCCTGGCAAGACGGCATCGGCCCGTAGCCGCAGCTCGCATCGACCGGCGCGGGGCGCAGACGCGAAGAAACGGACAGATCATCAGACCCGCCCGTTCAGAACGGTGGAAACGGTTTCGCGGGCGCGGGGCAGGTTTACGCGGGGACGGTCCGCTTCGCCCTGCGGCGTCGGCGCGCGGCCTTCGCGCGGGCGATCCGGCGGCGCTCACTCTTGGGGATGAAGTGGCGGCGCTGCTTGATCTCGCGCAGGATGCCGTCGCGCTGCACGACCTGGCGGAAGCGCGTTATAAGATGTTCCGGGGATTCCCCGTCACGAAGGTCTACTGACGCCACGAACGCTCCAATCTACCCGCCGGGGCGGGTGCGTGTACCGCCCCAGTCTACTCGACTGCCTGCGCCGGGACAGCCCCGTTGCGCTTGTGCCAGCCGCCATCGCCCGCCCAGAGGGTGCGGATGGCGTCCCATTTCGCCTGCTTCTTCGCCTCCAGGACCTGCAGCTGCTCACGCAGCGAACTCTTCGAGCCGCCCCGGAGCGACGCGATCTGCCGGCCGATGTCGGCGATCTCCGCCAGCAGCCGCTCGTGCTCGCTCGCGCGCCACTGCGGCGGCACGACCTCGACGTCGTCCTTGACCGCGTCGAACGGCTCGCCGTGGCGGGCCTTGCGGAAGATCAGCTTCTTCTTCCCGTCCTCCAGCGCGCAATCCACGGTGATACCCCAGAGATCGCGCGAGACGGTCTCCGAGACGCAGAGCACCAGGCGGTCTTCGTAGTGGTAGGTAATGTCCTGCTCGATCGGCTCGTCCATCACGAAGCGGTAGTTGCCCTGGACGGTGCTGAGGCGCAGGCAGCGGTCTGTATTCTGACGGCGGACCAGGAGCTTGCTGAGGGCCTCGCACGCGTCTGGCGTTACATGCACTTCCGACGAACCTCCCGTACGGCCGATGCGACACGCAGCGCCAGCCCGCGCGATGCGGCGGCAGCAGGTGTTTCAGGTGTCCCGGCTTGTCCCGAGGGGGAACCCACGGGGCTGCTAGAATAGCACGCTCACGGCCGATCGGCAATCGTTATGTGCCTGCCGAACGGCGCCCTGCGGCCGGCTACTTCCCTATGTAAAGCGACTCACTCCCAGGCGTCGAAGTCCGGCCCCTGCCTCAGCACCTGCCGGTCCGCCCAGCGGCTCAGCACCGTGCTCACCACCGAGATGACGAGCGCCCCCAGGAACGCCGCCCGGAAGCCGTCCACCCGGAACGCCAGCCCGAAGCCCCCGGCGATCCACGCCGTCAGGCCGAGCATCGCCGTGTTGATGATCAACGTGAACAGCCCGAGCGTGGCGCAGGTCAGCAGGCACGAGCACACCGCCACCACCGGCCGGATCAGTGCGTTGACCGCCCCGAAGATGGCTGCTCCGAAGATCAGCGCCGGAACGCTGTCGATGTCAAAGCCGCGGATGATCAGTTGGGCGAACCAGAGCGCCGCCACGTTCACGACGAACCGGACGGCGAGCCCGGCCGCATCGAGGTCACGGCGCCGGGGCGCCCGCCAGCGGAAGGCGTACATGCGGTCGCGCCGCACGGGCGCAGCTACTCCGCGTCGGCCTCGCGCCGCTTCTTCGCGACGCGGCCGGCGATCTTGCGGATCAGCCGCTTGTAGCGCTGGTCGCGCGCGGCCACGTGCACAGCCGCCTCGATGTCGGCAATCGTCAGCGAAGCCAGCGCCTTGTCGGCGCTCATGCCCTTCTTCATCTTGCGGCTGATCGCGATCGCCCCCATCAGCGTCGCCACGCTGGAGACGACGGCCGCCGCGCCGGCGTACGCCTTGTACTTGCCGCTCATCTCGGGGAACTTCGCGATCGCCCGGTTGGCGATGCGGAGCGTGCGGTGCGTCTCCGCGTCCACGCGCTCGCCGGCGGCGACGCTCTCCCAGTCGAAATCATCCTCGACCTGGTCGGGGTGGCGGACGTCGTCTGCCTTTACTGCCATAGTGTCGCCTCCTGTGCGATCCCCCGGCCCTGGCGGGGCGGGGCGTTCTCTGCGCCCGGTGCTACGCGGCCGTTCAGCCGCCGCGCAACCGGCGCATGGTGATAGCCATCTCGATGGCGGTGAGCGCGGCTTCGCGGCCCTTGTGGCCGGCCGCGCCGCCGATGCGCTCCAGCGCCTGCTTTTCGTCGTCCGTCGTCAGCACCCCGAAGATCACCGGCACGCCGGTGTCGAGCGCCGCGCGCTGGATGCCGCTGGCCGTGCCCGACGACACGTAGTCGAAGTGCGGCGTATCGCCCCGGATCACCGCGCCGATGCAGATCACCGCGTCGTACTTGCCGCTCGCCGCCAGCTCCTTCGCCACGACCGGCAGCTCGAAGCAACCGGGAACCTCGACGCCGGTCAGGGTCTCCAGGTCGAGGCCGCGGCCCGCCAGCTCGTCCCTGCAACCATCGTACAGCGGTCCTGTGACGTGGGCGTTAAATCGCGCGACGACCACGGCGATGCGCAGTCCCGCCGCGTCGAGTCCACCCTCGAAGCGTAGCCCACCCTTGGCCAATGAGATCCTCCGGTACGGGCAGGATATCGCATCCGCCACCCTCATCATCGCGCACGAAGGGGCGCCGCGGGTGGTTCATTTGTCCCATTTTCACGTGCGGGCGGCGAGAATCGCTGTAATGTTATGTCAGAATACGCACAATGCCCGCGTCACCGTCGACGAGCACCTGCTGGCCGTCGCGGATGAGTTGCGTCGCGTTGCCCGTCGCGACGACCGCCGGGATGCCGTACTCGCGCGCGATGATCGCCGGGTGCGACAGGATGCCGCCCGTATCGGTCACGAGCGCGCTCACCGACGCGAACAGGATCGACCACACAGGCGACGTGATCGGGCAGACGAGCACGTCGCCCGGCTGCAGCTTGTCGAACTCGTGCTCTCCCATGACGACGCGCGCCGTGCCCGTGAACGTGCCCTTCGCCGCGGCGCGCCCGCGGAGCTCCGTCACGCTGCCGCCGGCGCGGGCGCCGCTCATCTCCGCTTCGAAGACGTTGTCCCGGATGTAGATCATCACTTCCATCGCCTCGCGCGCCGCGGGCGGCAAGAGGCCCATGGGCGGCGGCGGCGGCTCCACGCCATACGACGCCGGCGGGTCGAACGCCTCCGCGGCGGCAAACGCGACGCGACGCTCGGCCACGAGTTCGGCGAAGGCCTCGGATGGCGCGCCCAGCGCCGCGATGACCTCATCCCAGGTCAGGAAGAAGACGTCGTCTGGCACGGCGATCGAGTCCGACGCGACGAGCCGGCGCGCCGCCTCCAGCGCCGCGAAGCGGCAGATCGCGAACGGCACGCTGACGGTGTAGAACTCGTTGTCCTCGCGCACGGGGTACGCGCGCTCGGCATCCGCCAGCAGATCGAGGAACTGCGCACGAAGGGCCTCGCTGGTCAACGCCGCCAGCGCCGCGGCCTTCGCCTCGTCGCGTCCGCGCTTCAGCAGCTCCTGCTCCGCCTGCACATCGACCGGGCGCCGCAACTGCTCCTGCAGCAGCTGCCCCACGATCTGCGGCTCCTCGCCCAGCGTCCGCTCGACGACCTCATAGCGCAGCGCCCGGTACCCGTATTCATCGAGATACGAGCGGAACGCCGACGCCGCGGCGCCGCCGTGTCCGTCGATGATCGCCGGTACGCTCGCCGGCGCCGCGGCGAGCAGCGCCGCGCGGAGCACGTCGTCCGCGCGCAGGCTGTCGGCGAGCCGCGCAAGCGCGATCGTGGGTGCGCTTGACGCGCCCGAGAGCCCCGACATGAGCGACAGCGTCCGCAAGTCGTCGTAGCCCAGATGCTTGCGACAGAAGAACACGAGCCGCGCGAGAGGGAAGCCGTTTGCGCCGCTCAGGCAGAAGTGGACGTCGCAGGCGTCCTCGAACCAGCCCCGCAGCTTTTCGAAGTGCGCCGCGAGCTGCGCGTCGGAGAGCGACGCCAGGTCGATGGCGCGCAGCCGCGCCATGTCGGCGATGAGCCGCGGCCGCCACTCGCCGTACCAGCGCTCGATCAGCGTGTGGTCGAGGCGGCCGCGCAACGCCTTCTTGCAGGTGGCGATGCGGCGGCGAAAGGCAGGGTGCAGCCGTAGCGCCAGCCAGAGCAGCGGCTTCGGCGGCGTCCGCCCGCCGCCGTCCCCGGCACCCACGCCAAACGGCTTCGCCGAGGTGTAGACGTAGCCGCCAATCTCGCGGAACTCCATCGTCTCAAGGAGCAGCCCGAAATCGGCGAAGACCTTCGGAAACGCCCGGTTGACCCCCCGTGTGAACAGGCTGGAGCCAAGCGGCGTCAGCGGCCGCGGGTTGTGGCTCGCCTCCCGCTGCCAGTATCCGGCAGGGATGGCGGGCAGGTGAGCGGCAACCGGTGATTCGTGCGTGGCGGGCTCTGTCATTGAGGGGGATGATAGCCCTTCGCGGCCTGTGCGGGCCAGCAGCGTACCGCGCCCAGCGCGAAGGGAGGCCTCGCTAACGAGGCCTCCCCTTCAAACTTCAAGGTAAATGGCCTTTCTCTGTATAAGTCAGGCGGCCTACAATGAGGCCGCTTGGAAGGTTAGACGCTCAGTCAATCAGGGATGCCAACCCCGGCCTCTCGTTCGTCGATGAGGCTCTGCTCGATCGCGCGTACGACCTCGGAGACATAAATGAGCATGAATTTCGTGCGATTACTGAGGGTGTCGTTATCAGCACACGGTTCCGGGGACTCGTTGACCGTTACATCAACAAAGACATTGGGATTTGCCTCTACCTTCGCTCCGATGGTGTACCCGTCGAGTTTGAAGGTTGCGATCAGGCCATCGTTTTCCAGAAAGCCGTCGTAGGTGACCATCATCCATTCCAACTCGATGCCAGGTGGGAGCCGGAGGGCGGGTTCGGCGCGGCTGGCCCACGATCCGACGACATGGAGCTTTCTATGCCGGTCGATCCGCGCCCAGTCGTTGAGGATGCCGAGCGTTCGGTTCATGTTGAGGATGTAGAGATCGTCGCGGAGTTCGGGAGTCTTGTACGGCTGTACCGACTCGATGATCACCCGACGCTGATTCGTGAGTGGCCGATACTTCCAAGCGGACTTGTTGAATTTATCCTCCCCGCCGGGGTCAGAGCAGAGCGGAAACTCCAAGCGATCCTCATCGGGGGGCGGGTTCTGGCCGCTCTCCACGACGGCAGCGGCATAGACGCAAGCATCGAGCGCGGCCCGAAGGTGATACAGGAACTCGCCGAGTTCGAGTCCAAGCTCGACGGGGAGAGCATCATGCCCTGTGCCGAAGGTGATGAAGCCTGTCCCGTCGTCATCTATCTTGAGGCTCGCGCTATAGGCGTCGTCTTCCAGAAGGTCATTCCAAATCTTGGCAAAGGCTTCGCTGTGCGCCCGTGCGCGTTCGATGCGCTGCCTACACGTCTCGAATTCACGGAGAGGCATGAGGTATGCTCCGCAATCTAGATCAGCGTCGTCTGCTCGCTGCGCTCGGATTCGCGCGCGGCCTGAGCGAACGGCGACACTTGCGGTGGCATATCGACACGCTTCCCGGCGATGATCTCAGCCGCCGTGAGGAGTTGGATACGCCGATAGTCCTTGCCCCAACGGTCGCTATGATAGAAACCAGCGGACACCGCTACGGTTTGCATCGACCGCGTCGGTTCTTTCAGCGTGACGAGCACGGCCAGCGGAGCGCCTTGTTCCTCCATGACGCCCTTGAGTTGTTGGACGTAGGCGGGCTCGATATGTCCAGCCTTTACGGAGATGATCACGCGCTGGTAATCGGTCGCGCCTTCCATGAAGGGAATGATGCCGTCGATCCCTTTATCCGCTCCCTTCTTGTTCTTGCCGCTCTCAGCGCGCCCCCCGAGCCGATCAACGGCCCAAAACTGGAACTGGTACGGGTCATGTGCCGCCAGCGCCGCAGCGCCGGGCAGATCGACCGGCACGCCGATCTCGTTGATCGTGAGGCCGGGAAAAGCATCGCAGAGCCGCCGCTCCATGAGGCCGATCGCGAGGAAGGTAATGTCGATTCCGATCCACTTGCGCCCGAGCTTCTGTGCCGCGTGTACGGCGGTTCCGCATCCGCAGAATGGATCGAGTACCACATCGCCTTCATTCGACGACGCGGCGATGATGCGCTCCAGCAAGGCGAGCGGCTTTTGTGTCGGATAGCCGAGCCGCTCCTGAGCTTGCGAATTGATCGGTGGTATGTCCGTCCAAACGTCGCCAAGCGGCACGCCAGGCATTTCGTCGAGGTAACGAATCAGGCGCGGGCGTCCCGTCCGGGTGTAGTAGATGCGGCCTTCCTTATCGAGCCGCTCCATGTTCGCGCGGGAGTAGCGCCAGTGGCCGCCCTTCGGCGGTCGGTGCCCCTTCCATTCGTAATCGCTCTGTGTGCCTGTTCTCAGTTCCGCAGCGGTCAGATCGCCGAGTTGATAGCGTCGGCCGGCCGCATCGAAATTGTTGTAATGCGAATCGATGTACGACTGGTCATACGGCCCATACTGAGGATTCCAGACAGGCTCCCCCCCCCCCCCGCAATAGACGAGGATCGTGTCATGGACGGGTCGCCATTTCTTGGCGTCCATGTGTGCCGTCGCGCGTTCCCAGATGATCTCGCTACGGAAGTTCTGGGCCTCGAAGATGCTGTCCATGAGCGTCTTAAGGTAGGCGCTCGCGGCCGGGTCACAATGGAGATAGATCGAGCCGGACGACTTCAGAACGCGGCGCAATTCGATGAGCCGCACAGCCATCATGCACAGATAAGCGGTCACGTCGTTGTGCCGTCCGAGCGCGTCCACCATCGCTTTGAGCAGTCGCGCCGTTTCATCGGAGCCGCGCGCTATGGCCTCACCGAATGCCGTCTCGGCATGTTCTCCCCAGTGCCATGTATCCTCGAACGCTTCGATTTGCGCCGGGCTCGATGCGGTGTTCGTTTCCTTGAACAGCACGTTATAGGAGCGTTTGGAATTGAACGGCGGATCAAGGTAGATCAGGTCAACCGACTCGTCAGGGAAGTGCTCGCGGAGCACGGACAGATTGTCGCCGTAGTAGAGGGTGTTGGATTCCATGCTAGACTCCCGTTGTATGAACCGCGACGACAGGCCGACAGAGAAGACCGCCACGGGCTACGAGATACCGATCCCCACCCGTGCGGAGTTCATGGGCAACCTCAAGAAGACAGCGAAGCCCGCGCCGAAGCCACGGGTTCGCAAGTCGAAAAAGAAGTCCTAACCGTCCGGCTGCGCTGCCTTGAGCAGCAACGTCTCGAACTGCGCCCGCTCGTCAGAGCGGTGGTTGTACCGCCAAGCGTACTCATTCAGGTAGCCCTGAAGATGCTTAGCGGACACAGAGTGGTACACCCCGCCGATCCCGCGCTTCATCAGCGACCAGAACCCTTCGATGGTATTCGTGTGCACATCCCCGCTCACGTAGACCTGTTCGGAGTGATTGACTCGATCGTGCCGGTATCCGGCACCAGTCAGGCCACGGTACGAGAGAAGTTCATCGGTGTAGATGGTCGAAGCGGGCATGACGCGCCGCTCGATGTGCGGCATCAGCGTCACTTTGCGGACGTTCGGCACCGTGACGGCCATCACGCGCCCGTGACGCTCGACAACGCCGAACACCGGCACCTTGTGCGAGTCGGGTCCGGGCCGTCCACGCTTCGCGCCCTTCTTGCCCCAACGCTTGCCACCCACATAGGTTTCGTCCGCTTCCAGCGTTCCGCCCATCGGCGAATCATCCTGAAGCATGAGGTCGTTTCGGATCTTTTTCATCATGCGGGCAGCGGTCTTATAGTTGACGCCAAGCTCCCGCTCCAGTTGCTTCGCGGAGATACCGCATCGTGTGCTGGTCATCAGGAACATCCCGTAGAACCACAGGTGAAGGGAGGTAGACGACTTGTGATAGATCGTCCCTGCGGTGGGGTGCAGATGGTGGCCGCAACCGTTGCACGTCCACGACTGCCGTTGCTGGGAAGTCCCGTACCGCTTGAATACGCGCTCCGTCTCACACTTCGGGCAATGCGCGTGCTCACCATCGGGCGAGTAGCGGTTGCGCCACAGCCATTCGAGACACGTCGGGTCGTCAGGGAACTCGCGCATGAAGTCCATGAGCGTGTAGCGGGAATCAGAGGACTCGGCGTTGATCGGCTTGTTACGGTTCACTGGCGGCATGGCTTGGCTCTCTTTCTATACCGCCATTATCCCGTATCTAGCTTATACAGTCAAGGGCCATTTACCAACTTCAAACTTCAAACTTCAGTCTACGAACTACAGGCTGCCCGCCCCCTACCCCAGCAGGTGGCCCATCTTCTTCCGCTTCGTCTCCAGGTAGCGCAGGTTGTGCTCGTTCGGCGTCGCGAGGACCGGCACGCGGTCGACGATCTGCAGGCCGAAGCCCTCGAGGCCCGCGCGCTTGGCCGGGTTGTTCGTCAGCAGCCGCAGGTTCTTCAGCCCCAGGTCCACCAGGATCTGCATGCCGATGCCGTAGTCGCGGCGGTCCGCCGGGAAGCCCAGCGCCTCGTTCGCCTCGACCGTGTCCATGCCCTTGTCCTGCAGGTTGTACGCCTTGATCTTGTTGTGCAGCCCGATGCCGCGCCCCTCCTGCCGCATGTACACCACGACGCCCTTGCCGGCCTCCGCGATCATCTTCATCGCGATGTGCAGCTGCTCGCCGCAATCGCAGCGCTGCGACCCGAAGACGTCGCCGGTCACGCACTGGCTGTGCACGCGCACCATCACCGGCTCCTCGCCCGCGACGTCGCCAAAGACCAGCGCCACGTGCTCGTCCGGGTCGGTGATCGCCTTGTAGGCCACGCAGCGCCACTCCCCGTACTCCGTCGGGATGACCGTCTCGGCGACGCGCCGGATCAGCTTCTCCTTGTGCGTGCGGTACTCGATGAGCTGCGTGACGCTGATGATCTTCAGCTTGTGCCGTTTTGCGAAGCGCTTGAGCTGCGGCAGCCGCGACATCGTCCCGTCCTGGTTCATGATCTCGCAGAGCACGCCCGCCGGGTACAGCCCCGCCAGCTTGCAGAGGTCCACCGTCGCCTCGGTCTGCCCGGCGCGCACCAGCACCCCGCCGTCGCGGGCGCGCAGCGGGAAGACGTGCCCCGGCATCACCAGGTCGCTCGGCCGCGTGTTCGGGTCGATCAGCACCTGCGTCGTGTGCGCGCGGTCCGCCGCCGAAATGCCCGTCGTCACGCCGGAGCGCGCCTCCACCGACACCGAGAACGGCGTGCCGAACTGGGAGTCGTTGTGGTTCACCATCATCGGCACGTGCAAATCTTCGAGCCGCGCGGCGGTCATCGGCACGCAGATCAGGCCGCGGCCGTGGCGCGCCATGAAGTTGATCGCCTCGGGCGTCGCGAACTGCGCCGGGATCGTCAGGTCGCCCTCGTTCTCGCGGTCCTCGTCATCGATGATGATCACGAAGCGCCCGTTGCGGAACTCCTCGATCGCCTCTTCAACGGTCGCGAGCGTCCGGGCGCGCTGCGTTTCATGCTCGGTCACTCGTGGCGTTTCCTGGTCCAAGGCGTTCCTCACGATCCGCGGGGTCACGCGGTTGCGGCGCGCGCTACGGCGCGGTCCACACCGCTCCTGCTTCCTGACGGTCCTGCAGCATCGCTTCGACGTAGCGCGCGATGATATCGGTCTCGAGGTTGACGTGGTCGCCCGGCTTCCGCGTGCGCAGGTTCGTGTGCTCCTGCGTGTACTGCACGATCGACACGGCGAACGTCCCCGCGTCCTTGTCGATCACGGTGAGGCTGATGCCGTCGATGGCGATCGGCCCCTTCACGATTACGTAGCGCAGGATCTCCGGCGGCGCGTTGAAGCGCGCGATGATCGCTTCGCCCTCCGGCGTGAACGAGTGCAGCGTGCCGGTGCCCTCGACGACGCCGCGCACCATGTGGCCGCTCAGCCGGCCCGCCAGCGTCAGCGAGCGTTCGAGGTTCACCAGGTCGCCGGCCTTCAGGTCGCCCAGGCTGCTGCGGCGGACCGTCTCCGGCATCACGTTGAAGAGGACGCCGTCTTCGTCGAAGTACTTCGCGGTCAGGTCGACGCCGTTCACGGCGATGCTGTCGCCCAGGTTGGTGCCCCAGGTCACCAGCTTGGCGTCGATCGCCAACTCGCCGTCCCTGTTGTGGCGGACGGTGCCCACCTCTTCGATGATGCCCGTGAACATGCGACCTCCGGAGTTAGTGTCATAGTAACGCTAAGTATGCATCCCGGCAATGGCTGCAGCGATTGCTGCGTTTTTCGCAGTCAGATGGCCAATACGCGCGCGATTGCACAATTTCAGCCGAAATCAGGCCCACTGCACGAAGCGCCGTCGCCGCAGTATTGTAGCGAGCCGCCCCCGCCCGCGGATCAGCGCTGGTTGACGTATCCCACGATCACCACGTCGTCGCCCAGCCGCTGCGTCTCGACGTCGCGCAGCGTGATCGCGTCCGCCATCCGCGCCGCACCCGGCCCCGCGACCGCCGGATAGGCGGCGCCGCCGACGATCTTCGGCGCGATGATCGCGTGCACGCGGTCGACCAGGCCCGCCGCGAACATGCCGCCGTGCAGCACGCCGCCGCCCTCGCACAGCAGCGTCAGCACGCCGCGATCGCCGAGCACCCGCATCAGCACCCGAAGGTCCACGCGCCCGTCGCCGCCTGCCGGCAGCACGAGCGCCTCGGCGCCCGCGGCCTGCACCGCGGCGCGCCACGCCGCCGGCGACGCGTCGGTCGTGGCGATGAGAGTCGGGCCGCCGGGCCCAAACACCTTCGCGTCCAGCGGCGTGCGCCCCCGCGAGTCTGCGACGATGCGCAGCGGCTGCCGCGCCGCCGCCACGCCGCCGGGCCGCGCCGTGAGCTGCGGGTCGTCGAGCAGGACGTTGTTGACGCCGCACATGATCGCGTCGACCTTCGTCCGGTGCTGGTGAGCCCACGCCCGCGCCGCCTCGCCCGCCACCCAGCGGGAGTCGCCGCTCGACGCCGCGATCTTGCCGTCGAGCGTCGCCGCGAACTTCGCCACGACGAACGGCAGCCCCGTCGCCTGGTGCTTGATGTACCCCTCCAGCAGCTTCCGCGACTCCGCCTCGCCGTCGCCCGTCTCGACGTCGATCCCCGCCCCGCGCAGCTGCGCCACGCCGCGCCCCGCGACCTCCGGGTTCGGGTCCAGCATCGCCGCGCACACCGCCGCGACGCCCGCCGCGATCAGCGCGTCGGTGCAGGGCGGCGTGCGCCCTTGGTGCGCGTGCGGCTCCAGCGTCACGTAGGCGGTCGCGCCGCGCGCGCGCTCGCCCGCGGCGCGCAGCGCCATCGCCTCGGCGTGCGCGTCGCCCGGTGGCTGCGTCGCGCCCTCGCCGACGACCGCGCCGTCGCGCACCAGCACGCAGCCCACGGCCGGATTCGGGCTGGTCGATCCCAGCACGGATTCGGCAAGCGCCAACGCCCGCAGCATGTAGTCGGATGTCATGCCCGAAGGATACGAGGGTCGGGGGGACGACGGACAGGGGACGGCAATCGAGCCCTATTCACCACTGCGTGCGCGTGCGTGCGCGCTGGCCTTGCGGCCTCCGCTGTGTTCACATGCGTATCCAAGATGGCGGTCGTGACATCACACCGCTATTGACAGCACATACCATGCCCAGTACAGTGGTATCGCTAGCCGACAGACGAAGGGAGCGATGTCATGGACGCTGAGGTGGACCCGGGAAAGGCCGTTATGGCACTCGTCCTCCAAAGCGCGTCCCCGGAAGACATCCGGCGGGAGGCGTGGGCGACAAAGCGCCGCCTCACCGAGGAAAACTGGGCGCTGTGGAGATCGATCTTGTTAATCGACCAGATCGTTGCCAATTACGCGTCAGCCGTCGTCGACGCGACGTGGGTCTGGGGGTGGGCGAATGAGCCGCAGACGTCCGCACCGACGGCGCAAGGGTCGAAGGCTACGTCCGACCGGGGAGCGCGGGTGCTGCGTATCGCGGCAGACATGGTCAACCAGGGAGCCAAGATTGTGACCTCGAAGGAGATCGCCAAGCGCCTGAAGGTTGAAGGCGATGAGTCTTCCGAGAAGGATCTCGCGACTGGCGCCGGCAATATTCTCACCCGTGCGGAAGGCTGGCGAAAGGTCAGGCCCGGCGAATACGCGCCGGTCGCAGTTCAGACGGAGATACCTGCTACTTAGGGAGGAACCCGTCGGGCAGGCCGCGCCCCGCAAGCCGGCCGATCCGGTCGTCATTGCCGGCGATCTAAGGCGGCAGCCCTCGTGGCGATTTCGCTCACGCCGGGAGTGTTTGAACGTTCTACGCAGGGGTTCACTACAAAGAGGAAATCAGGTGGCTGAGCGCGTAGCGGTCTTCATCGACGGTATGAATATGTATCGGGGCGCGCGCGACGCCTTCTTCTCAGCCTACGATCCCCACACCGCCGGTCAATTTGACCCCATGCAACTCGCTCAAGCCATTTGTCGCCACGGGCCACCACCCAACGAACCTGGGTCTCGCGTGCTGAGTGCCGTGCGCATCTATCAAGGCACGCCGAGCAGTCACGACAGAAAGGGCTATGCGGCAGATCAGCGGCATCGTAGTGCATGGGAGAAGAAAGGCATCACGGTGGTCACGCGCCCACTGCGTTATGACGGACGTGATTCGCCGCCCCACGAGAAGGGCATAGACGTGGCTCTCGCCATCGATCTCGTCGCTATGGGGATCGACGGTGATTACGACGTCGGCGTCCTAGCCTCTGCTGATACGGACCTGCTGCCCGCCCTTGAATACCTCTTTCGGCGCGGTGTCCGTGTGGAAACCGCAGCGTGGCGCGCTAGCACACCCCAGAATCTCATTGTAAGCGGCACGACTCTGTGGCCCCATTACCTTAGGAGGAACGCCTACAACGCCGTCGCCGACTACAGGGATTACAACCTCGGAAAATAAAGAGGCCCCGGCAGTGCGGGTTGGCCGCACGCCGGGGAACATCACGGCTATCATCGGCATATCGAACCGCTAGGTCAATAGCCTTCGCCCCAATTCTAGCCCTTAAGATATGATCACTTCAATGATCATGTTCGGCCTCGCTTGACCGCTCAAATTGCCCGACCACATTGACAGCGTGGTGCCTGACCCCCCGCTCCCGCCCGCCCCACTACCGCCCCCGCGCTAGGCGGCGGTACACCGTCTCCATCTTCGCCATCTCGTGCTCGTTCAGGCCGCGGTCCTCGACCAGCGCGCGATTCCGCGCCGCCGCCGCCCGCCGCAGCTCCGCGTCGGCCAGCGCGCGCAGGATGCGGTCCGCCAGCAGGTCTGGCCGGTGCAACGGCACCCGGAAGCCCGTCACGCCGTCGTCCACCAGCTCCCGCTGCGTCGCCAGGTCCGATACCACCGGGAAGCAGCCCGCCGCCATGGCCTGCAGCAGCGCGACCGACGTGCCGTCCGACGACGGCACCGAGACGAACACTTCGGCGTCCGTCATCGCGTCGCGCAGCGCCGCCGCCCCGACGAAACCGATGAACTCGACGCGCCCGCCCGCCTCGGCGGCGCGGCGCTGCAGCTCTCGCGTCAGCGAGCCGCCGTGCGCGACGACCAGCTTCGCGTCCGGCCGCGCGCGGACGAAGCGCGCATATGCCGCGATCACGTCGCCGATGTTGTAGAGCGGCTCGTGCGCGCGCGTGCTCAGCACGACCGGCGCGCGCCCCGCCGCGTTGCCGCCTACGTTCACCGATGCGTCGTGCCGCTCCAGGAAGGAGCGGTCCGCGCCGAGCGTGATCACGCTCAGCCGCTCGCGCGGCGCGCCGAGCGCCACCATCCGATCCGCCATGTAGCCGTTGTTCGACGTCGCCGCGTCGGCGCGCCGCAGCGTCCAGCGTGCGATCAGCTTCGTCAGCGGGTCGCGCGCCGGCTCGACGAGGATGTCGCTCCCCCACGCGGTCACGACGTACGGATGAAACCCCGCGAGCGCGCCGTAGAACCCGTGCTCCACGACGTAGTGCGCGTGCAGCACGTCCGGCGCTATCTCTCGCACGACACGCCCGAGCCCCGCGCGCCGATACCGCAGCGCCTGCGCGACGCGCACGAGCCCACGCGGCAGCCTCCCCGCCGCCGAGGCCGCGCCGCCCCCCGGCGCGCCGTGCGCCGACGGCCGCAGCGCGTGCACCGTGACGCCGTCGATCGGCTCCCGCGGCGCGTAGTACGAGATCGCGTGGACGTCGTGCCCGCGCTCGACGAACCAGCGCAGCCACGAGCGGGCGTGCGGGCCGTCGAAGTCGGCCAGCACCGCGATCCGCAGCCGCTCCTCCGCCCCCACCGGCTCGACGCCGCTCATCCGCCCGCCCGCGGCGCGGCCGCTTCCGGCGGGCGGCGGCCCAGCTTCGCCAGCACACCCCGCGCACCGTCGATCCACAGCCGCGCGTCGGATGGCCGCGGCACCAGCGCCTCCAGCGGCGACTGCCCGGACATGCGCCAGTACGCGAAGAGCGACGCGCAGAGGTGCGCGGAGTACGCGATCGATGACGCCGCGGCCGCGCCGTTCACGCCGAACGGCGGCACCAGCGAGAACAGCGCGATCACGGTGACGACGAGCGACACGAGCGTGATGCCCGTGTTCACCAGCGGCCGCCCCTGGCTGAAGATGTAGCTCGTCAGCACCTTCGAGCCGGTCAGCGCGACGGTGCCCGGCAGCAACCACCAGAGCGCCTGCACCGAGTCGTCGTAGGCGTGGCCGAAGAACGTCGGCAGCAGCAGCGGCGCCGCCACGGCCAGCGCGCCCGAGCCGAGCGCCGCCACCAGAATCGTGTTGCGCGCCGCCACCGGCGTCATCCAGCGCACGTCGTCGTCGCCCGCCGCCGTCAGCCGCGGCAGCAGCACGATCGCCACGGCGTTCGCGATCAGCCACACCGCCTCTGTCATCGACACGCCGACCGCGTAGATGCCGACGCCCGCGAGCCCGACGAACGCGCGCAGGATGTACTGGTCGAGGCGGTAGTTCAGCAGTTGCAGCAGGTTGCCTGCCTCGCCCTGCACGCCGAACCCCAGCAGCGAGCGGATCGCCCGCCAGCGCGGCCGCACGATCTGGCCGATGTCGATCATGCGCGGCCCCAGCCGCGCCGCCGCGAAGGCCGCCGCGACCACGTTCGAGATCACCCAGAAGCCGACGATGCGCGCCGGCGTCGGGTGCCCGGTCGCATCCGCGACGACCACCAGCGCCAGCATCACCAGCGGCTGCACCACCGTCGCGATCCCCATCTCGACGAAGCGGCTCATCGCCTGCAGCACCGTGCGCAGCGCCGCCGCGTAGACCAGCGCCGGCACCGCCGCGACCAGCAGCCACGCCGGCACGTGCGCGCCCGCCACCTCGTCGCCCGCGAACGGCACGATGATCGCGAGACACGCCGCCGTGGCGACGACGGACGCGAGCGCCACGACGTGCGCGGCGCTGACCACGTCGCGCGCCGGCAGCAGCCGCTTGTTGATGTAGTAGATGGCCGCGTTCCCGAACCCCAGCCCCAGCACCATCTGGCCGATCGCCGTCGAGATCACGAACAGGCTGAAGGCGCCGCGCCCGGCGGGCCCCAGCGCCACCGCCACCAGCACGCCCGAAGCGAACGCCAGCAGGCCGTCGACGGCGTAGGTGAGCATCACCACGTTGACGTGGCCGAGGAAGGAGCCCTGGGGCTGGTCGGCGGGCGGGCCCAGGTCTTGCATCGCGGAGATTGTAGCCTGCCCGCGCGCCGACCCGGACGCGGCCCCGGCGCGCTATCCTGTGCGCATGAGCAGCGACACGCCGCCGCCCGCGCCCCAGCCCCCGACCGCGGCCGACATCGCCCGCTTCCGCAAGAACTACCAGGGCGAGATCGACGGCGTCGCGATCTACGGCCGCCTCGCCCGCGCCGAGCGCGACCCCGCCCGCGCCGCCATCTTCCTCGAGCTCGCCGAGACCGAGAAAGGGCACCTCCAGAACTGGATCGACCGCCTGCGCGCCGCCGGCGTCGAGCCTCCCGCCCCACGGCCTTCCTTCCGCATCCGCGCCCTCGGCTTCCTCGCCGACCGCCTGGGCCCGCGCGCCGTCCTGCCCATGATCAGCGCCATGGAATCCACCGGCTTCGACAACTACATGGCCCAGCCCGAGGCCGGCCCGGACATGGCCCGCGACGAGCGCTCCCACTCCCGCACGCTCTCCACCATGTACTCCCCCGGCGGCGGAACCGACGTCGCCGGTATCGCCCGCGGCGAGCGCTGGCACCGCGTCGACACCGGCGGCCAGCTCCGCGCCGCCATCTTCGGCGTCAGCGACGGCCTGCTCTCCAACCTCAGCCTCGTCATCGGCATCGCCGGCGCCAACCCGGAGGGCCGCTTCATCATCCTCGCCGGCGTCGCCGGCCTGCTCGCCGGCGCCTTCTCCATGGGCGCGGGCGAGTACATCTCCGTCACCTCCCAGCGCGAGCTGTTCGAGCGCCAGATCGAACTCGAGCGCGAAGAGCTGGAATCCGACCCGGAGCAGGAGCGCCAGGAGCTGGCGCTGATCTACCGCGCCAAGGGCCTCCCCGCCGACGAAGCCGAGTCGCTCTCGACGCGCATCCTCGCCGACCGCGGCGTCGCGCTCGAGACTCTCGCCCGCGAGGAGCTGGGCCTGAACCCGGAGGGCCTCGGCTCGCCGTGGGGCGTGGCCATCTCGTCGTTCCTCTCCTTCGCCGCCGGCGCGGTCATCCCCGTCATCCCCTGGTTCTTCGGCTCGGGCACCGCCAACTTCGCCGCGTCGGTGCTGCTGGGCTGCGTGGCGATGTTCGGCGTCGGCGCGGCCGTCTCGCTCTTCACAGGCCGCAACCCCGTCTTCGCCGGTATGCGCCAGCTCCTCATCGGCGGCGCCGCCGCCGCCGTCACGTTCAGCATCGGAAAACTGATCGGCGTCAGCACGTCGTAGCGGGGGCGTTCCCCCACTCCAGCGCCGCACGACGCCAGCCGATACTCCTGTACCATGCCGCTCTTTCGGACGAACCGCCGGGCATCTCACGAGCCACCGCCGCCGGCACAGGCGCGAGCCGAGATGATCGCGCGCGAGCCAGTAGACGCCTCCGCAAACGAGCGGCGCATCCGCCCGGCCGCCGAGCCGTTCGTCGCGATCCGCCTTCGCCCGCAGGTCATGCTCGATACGCTCGCCCCGGCCGAGATCGACATCGCCGGCCACACCATCGCCTCGCGACTCCGCGCTGACGACGGATTCGACCTCGGCGGCGACGGCTCGTTCGTCGTCATGCTCGCCCGTGCCGACCGCGACGCCGCGCTCGTCGTCGCGCGGCGCATCGCCGGCGAGATCACCCGCTGCAGCGCCGCCGTCAACTACCGCAAGTGGATCGCCGAGGTCGTCGATCCGCCGCCGGCCGCAGGCGCCGTCGCGCCCACCGCCGCCTGACCCGCCGCCGTCCCATCTGCGTACATCCGCGCCATCCGCGGATTCCCGCCTGGCGGTCGCGAACGTCAGCCGCGCGGGCCATCCGGCCGGTGCTCCGTCCGCGCTCGATCCCGTACACTGGGGCGCGGCGGCCCCGCACCACGCGGGGTCCGCGCATCGTTGGGAGGAGCGTTCCGGGGCCATGTCACCGCACCAGTCCGGCAAGCAGTTCAACGTCGCCGTCGTCGGCGCAACGGGCGTCGTGGGGATCGAATTCCTCAAGATCGCCGCGGAGCGCCACTTCCCCATCAAGGAGCTGAAGCTCCTCGCGACCGAACGCTCCGCCGGCAAGCAGATCCCCTTCGGGGGCGGGCAGGTCACCGTCGAAGCCACGACGCAGCACTCCTTCAAGGGCGCCGATTTCGTCTTCATCTCGGCCTCCGGCGCGGCCAGCCGCGAGTACGCGCCGATCGCCCGCGACGCCGGCGCCATCGTCATCGACGACTCGAGCGTCTGGCGCCAGGATCCGTCCGTGCCGCTCGTCGCGCCCGAGGTCAACGCCGACGACGTCGAGTGGCACAAAGGGATCCTCGCCATCCCCAACTGCTCCACGACGCCGCTCGTGCTCTGCCTCTGGCCGCTGCACAAGCTCAATCCCGTCGTGCGCGTCATCGCCGACACCTACCAGTCCGTCTCCGGCACCGGCACCGCCGCCATCCACGAGCTGGCCGAGCAGTCGCGCAACTGGGCCGAGGGCCGCGAGAGCATCCCCCACGTCTACCCGCACCAGATCGCCTTCAACCTCCTGCCGCACATCGACGCCTTCATGGACAGCGGCTACACGAAGGAGGAGTGGAAGATGATGGCGGAGACGCGGAAGATCATGCACGCGCCGGACCTGCCGCTCTCCGCGACCTGCGTCCGCGTGCCCGTCTTCCTCAGCCACAGCCTCGCCGTCCACGCCGAGTTCGAGCGCCCGATGACGGCGGACCAGGTGCGCGAGATCCTGAAGGACGCGCCCGGCGTCGTCGTGCAGGACGAGCCGGACGTGAACCTCTACCCGACGCCGCGCGCCGCCGCTGGCCACGACCCGGTCTACGTCGGCCGCATCCGCGAGGACTCGTCGTGCCGCAACGGCATCGCCATGTGGATCTCGAACGACAACATCCGCAAGGGCGCCGCCCTCAACGCCATCCAGATCGCGGAAGAGATGATCAAGCGGCGCCTCGTCTAGGCGCGGTGAGAATCAGGCACCGCGAACCTATGGCGAGCGCGCCAGCAGCTCCCGACCCTCGGAGCATTGGGTTCTCGCCGGAGAGATCGTAGAATCGGACGTCCTAGGTTCTAAGTTCGAAGTTCTTCCGAGCGAAGCGAGGATCGCGATGCAACCCGGACGCGTCATCACCGCCATGGTCACGCCCTTCGGCCCCGACGGCGCCGTCGACTACGCCCAGGCGCGCCGCCTCGCGCTCGCCCTGCTCGACTCCGGCTCCGACGCCGTCGTCGTCACCGGCACCACCGGCGAGGCCCCCACGCTCTCCCTGCCCGAGAAGATCCGCCTCTGGGGCGAGATCAAGGACGCCGTCCGCGGCCGCGCGCCGATGATCGCCGGCGCCGGCGACAACTGCACGGCTGACAGCATCGAGTTCAGCCGCGAGGCCGTCCGCGCCGGCGCCGACGCCCTGCTGCTCACCGTGCCGTACTACAACAAGCCCACGCAGGAGGGCATGTACCGCCACTTCGCCGCGATCGCCGGCGCCGTCGACGTGCCCTGCATCCCCTACAACATCCCCGGCCGCACCGGGGTCAACATGACCGTCGAGACGCAGGTGCGCCTCTCGCGCATCGGCAACGTCATCGGCGTCAAGGAGTCCAGCGGCAACATGGCGCAGATCGCCCGGATCGTCGAGGAGACCGGCCCCGGCTTCCGCATCTGGTCCGGCAACGACGAGGACACCTTCAACGTCGTCGCGCTCGGCGGCTACGGCGTGATCAGCGTCGCCAGCCACCTCGTCGGGCGCCAGGTCGCCGCCATGGTCGCGCACCTCGCGGCGGGACGCACCGCCGACGCCGCGGCGATCCACCGCCGCCTGCTGCCGCTGATCGACGCGCTGTTCTGCGTCACCAGCCCGATCCCGGTGAAGCACGCCCTCAACCAGATCGGCTTCGCCGTCGGCGGCTACCGCCTGCCGCTCTGCGAGCCCGACGACGCCTCCGCCGCCCGCATCACCGCCGAGCTGCAACGCCACAAGATCGACCTGCCGCTGCCGGTGTGAGGGAGCGGTAAGCGGTTGGCGGGTAGTCGCGGGTGCGGGACCGTCGTACCAGCCGTACCCCCACCCGTGGTGGAGGAGCTTCGGCTCCGGCCGTCATCGCCGCCCCTAACTGCCAACTACCAACTCCCCCCTCCCCCCGCTATCGTTCTTGCATGGAAGCCCGCACCCGCGTGCCGGGCCCCGATCGCGTGACAACCCGAAGGCCTCCCATGTCCCTGATCCTCGGCATCGAGACCTCCTGCGACGAGACCGCCGCGGCCGTCGTCGAGGACGGGCGCGGCCTGCGCTCCAACGTCATCGCCTCTCAGTTCCACCTGCACGCTCGTTACGGCGGCGTCGTGCCGGAGGTCGCCTCACGCCACCACCTCGAGGTGATCCTCCAGGTCGTCGACGCCGCCCTCGCCGACGCCGGCGCCGCCTGGCGCGACCTGCGCGGCGTCGCCGTCACGGCGGGACCCGGCCTCGCCGGCGCGCTGCTCGTCGGCGTCAACACGGCCAAGGCGCTCGCGTGGGCGCACGACCTGCCGCTGCTCGGCGTCCACCACCTGGAGGCCCACCTCTACGCCAACTGGCTGGAGGTCCCCGGCCGCCCCTACGCCGAGCCGGAGCTGCCCGCCGTCGGGCTGATCGTCTCCGGCGGCCACACCGACCTGATCCTCATGCGCGGCCACGGCGACTACGTCCGCCTGGGCCGCACGCGCGACGACGCCGCCGGCGAGGCCTTCGACAAGGTCGGCCGCCTGCTCGGCCTCGGCTTCCCCGGCGGCCCCGCGATCGAGCGCACCGCCCGCGACGCGCCGGCGCGGCTGCCGCTGCGCCTGCCGCGCGCCTGGCTCAAGGGCAGCGACGACTTCTCGTTCAGCGGCCTCAAGACCGCGGTCCTCCACACCGTCCGCGGCGAGCGCGGCGCGCCGCCGCCGACGCCGTCCATCGCCGCGGCGTTCCAGTCGTCCGTCGTCGACGTGCTGACCAGGAAGACCGTCGACGCCGCCCTGCGCGAGGGCGCGCGCTGCATCCTGCTCTCCGGCGGCGTCGCCGCCAACGCCCCCCTGCGCCAGCTGCTGATCGACCGCTCGCCGCTGCCGGTGTTCGCGCCGCCGCCCGTCCTCTGCACCGACAACGGCGCCATGATCGCGGCCTGCGCCCACCACCGCTTCGACGCCCTGCGCGCCGGCCCGGACCTCGACCCGAAGCCGGGGGGATGGAAGTGGGCCGGGTGAGGTGGGACTCAGTGGTCGGTAGTCGCCACTGCAAATCGCCAACCGCTAACCGCTACCACCCTCCGACAGAGCGCAGCGGCCGCAGCCGCCCTGCGTGCACCAGCCGTTCCGCAGCGCCAGCAGCCCCTGCGCCCGCCGCGCCCCCACGGGCACGCGCAGCCCTTCCGACGCCAGCGCCTGCTCGATGAAGCGCGTCGCGCCGTAGACCGCGGGACGAGGCAGCCGCCCGAAGAGCGCCCGCGCCCGCGCCGCCGCCGCGGCATCGCCCGCGGCGCAGGCCGCCGGCAGCAGCACGTTCACCACCACCTCCAGCGCCCGCGAGCGGCCGATCAGCGCCGGCGGCAGCCGGCACGGCCCGGCGCAGACGTCGTGGTGCGCCCGCCAGTACCCCGCCGCCGCCACCAGCAGCGGCGCCACCGCCTCGCTCGTGCTCGACGCGTTCGCGACCGCCAACAGCGAGCGCGGATCGCCCGCCCGCGCCAGCAGCGCCGCCGCCGCCGCGACCCGCCGCGCCGGCGCGTTCTCCGGCCGCACGCCCCAGAGCTTCCACAGCCCCTGCGGCAGCGCCGGCAGCCGCGCCCGCGCGAAGACGCCCTCGCAGGCGGCGACGTGGTCCTCCAGCGGCCCGCTGTGCCCGCGCTGCGACGGCAGCAGCCCCGCGCTGCCCAGCAGCAGCGCCTCGAACGCCGGCCCGTCCGCCACGCCCGCAGCGCGATCGCGCAGCGTCCGCCACGGCAGCAGCCGCGCCAGCGCCGCCATCGGCGGCGCGTTGCCGCCGTAGCCCAGCGCCTCCAGCAGCCCCTCGTACAGCGCCTGGTCGATGCCGCCCGCCCGCGCCGACGCGCGCAGCCGCTCCACCTTCTCGTCGAAGCGCCGCTCGCCCGTGGCGTCCAGCGCCGCGCCCGCGCCGCCGACGCCCATCCGCATCACGGCGTCGTGGCACGGCTCGCGCCAGAGCAGCGGCTGCGCCAGCCAGCGTCGCAGCTCGTCCGCGCGGCGCGCCACCCACGGCGCCAGCGCGACGACCGGCGCCGTCCGCCCGCCGAACAGCGGCGTGTCCGCCCCCGTGTCGTCCTCGAAGACCACGTGCAGGATGACGTTGCGATACGCCGGGTCGTCCGCGTGCCCGTGCGCGCGAAACGACGACGACCGCACGTGCAGCTCCACGTCTCCGCGCAGCGTCACGCCCGACGGCCCGGCGATGGCCGCGCCACGGAAGTCCGGCCCCGGCCCGCGCCCCTGCCGCCCCTGGAAGATCAGCCGCACCGGCACGCCCTGCCGCGTGACAAGCGCCCCGTCCGGGAAGCGCCGCCCGCGCCAGAGCGCGATGAGCTGCGCCTCCGTGAGGTGCGGCGGCGCGCCGGGCAACCTCGCGCCGGGCTGCTCTGCCGGAGCGGCGTCCTCCGCCGCGTGCGGCAGTCTCGCGGCCGACCGCTGCGCAGGGGCTGCGACGGACGCCGCGCGCGGCAACTCGGCTGCCCTGTCGGCACTCACGGATCTTCGCCTTCGCGCTCAGCATCCTCGCCGTCCGCCGAGCCGCCGCTGTCGTAGGCGAAGCCCGCGCGCTCCGCGACCATCCCCAGCAGCGTGCCGCTGGCGCCGCGCGGCCGATAGGCGCCCGTCTCCCACTCGCTGACCGTCTGCTGGCGCACGCCCAGCAGCTCCGCCAGCTCGTCCTGCGTCAGCGCCATGTGCCGCCGCAGCCCCCGCACGGAGCCCGCGTCCCAGCCGGCCCGGCCCTTCTTCCCCATACGGCGACGCTACACGGAACCGTGTACGATGTCAACTAGCCCGTTGCGAAACTCGTTGACTTTAATGATCGGATCAGTTATCATTTGTCCAGGACACAGCCGCTCTCAATCGCTGAGAGTACAGAGAAGCCCGGCGCATATGCGTGCCGGGCTTCTCTGTTTGGTGGAGCCGACGGGACTCGAACCCGCGACGCACTGGTTAGGACACAGCCGCTCTACCACTGAGCTACGGCCCCGCGCGAGTATACCCGAGAAAGTGGCAAAAGAACAATTCCTGAACCCGGCCTGTTCTACTTCAACGAACACTTGTTCTACATAAGGAGTCTAGTCATGACGTGTCTTGACATGAAGTGCGACGATCTATATTATGGCCTCACGGAGGTTCGAATGGTGTCTCAAGAAATCAAGAATGCGCGAAGCGCCCTGGTGCAGAAGCGCCGCCAGTTGTCGGACGAGTTGAAGAAGGTCGATGCGGCGATTCAGGCCTTGGACAACGTGATGGGGCTGTCTGTCCCGCCGAAGACGCCGCAAGCGGGCGTGAAGGACACTATCTCAGAGATTCTTCGCGACTCCCGCGTTCCCCTCCACGCGGATGCCGTTCTCGCTCAACTGCGCGATCGGGGCGTGGTGATTTCCGCCGCTGACCCGAAGGCTACGGTTGTGACCGCGCTCATTCGTCTGCGCAATGCGGGGCAGGTCGAGGCATTAGGAAAGAACGTCTATCGCTGGCGACAGCCGGTGGATGAAGCGGATGAAAGCCACGAGGAACACGTCCGGAGGAATGTTGCGCGCATAGGCCAAGAAGGAGGTGGAACGGAACTCATTCCAGACTCTGATTAGAGAGAGGGAGCCGGGCGCGCGCGCTAACGTTTTGCCCGGCTCCCAAGATCGATAGCGGCCCCAGCAGTCGGACGTGCGCCAGAGATTCGAACCTCTGGAACCCGAGTTCAAACCTCGGTGGGGCCACCACCATTTTTCGGCACTTGACAGGGCGGCAACCCCGCCAAGTGCCTTCCAAACACAGGAGGGTTAGCTCCCGTGAAGGCACCCAATTCTACCACGTCCCGGCAAGGGCGTGGAACCCGACCGTTCAACGATTTGGAGGCATTATTCGAGGCGCTTCCAGATGCCGCGCTGTTGTCCGAACTTGAAGCCACTCGGCATACCGGGCGCCCCGGATACGCGATCCCGGTCGTGTGGCGCTCACTGGTGGCCTCGTTCTACCTCGGCATCGTCCACGATACCGACCTCGTACGCGCTCTCGAATCCAACCCGCTCTTGGCGGCTGCCTGCGGCATCCACTCGCCTGACGACGTGCCGAGCAAGTTCGCCATCTGCCGGTTCCGGCGCAAGCTCGCGGGCTTCCGAGAGGCCGTCTCCGACGTGCTCATGGCCTCTGTTGGCCAGCTGCGGGACAAACTGCCGGGCTTCGGCTCAATCGTTGCTGTGGACGCCAGCGACCTGAAGGCGTGGGCGAACGGTTTCCACCAGGACACGGACCCGGACGCCGGCACAGGCGCGAAGAAGAAGGGGCAGCAGAGCACCTACTTCTGGTATGGCTACAAGATTCACCTCGCGGTGGATGCGGACTACGGAACTGCCGATCTGGTTCGATGTGACAGCGGCGAACACCTATGACGGCAACATGCTCGCCCCGGTGCTCAGTGCCGCGCGAAGCCGGTTCGATTGGTTCCAGCCGTCCTACGTGACCGCTGACAAGGGCTACGACGCCAAGCGGCTGTTCGCCTTCGTGGGTGACGACCTGGGGGCCGTGCCCGTTATCGACGTGCGAAAGCCAGCGAGTGCCCGAGCGCGCGAAGCCCGCCCCTGCGAGGCCGAGCCGGTCATCACGTCCACGGGCCTGCACTACCGCTGTAACCGGCTGCCTTACGATGCGGTATGCCCTGAGTTCGGCACGTGCCCGATACTGCCGGTGTTCGCGGATGGCCCCCTGAGCGACGTGGGCGCGCGGTACTTCGAGAAGCACAGCCCGTTCCCCTACGGCTCGAAGGAGTGGAAGGTGGTCTACAACAAGCGGGTATCGGTCGAGCGCGTGTTCAGCCGACTGAAGGGCTACCGGAAGCTCAACAGCATCCGCACGCGGCGAATGCCGAAGGTGTGGCTGCACGTGGCGATGAGCCTGCTCGCCATGATGGGGCTAGCACTCGCCAGTTCTCGACCGACTGCCCTTCGAAAGTGCGTGGCTTAGGGCTGCTGTATCTTCGTCAAATGCCGATGTTGACTATGGTGGCTGTCTGAGCCTGCCCCGGTTTCCCGGACTGCTTGCTTCTTGGCGATCATGCCGCATCGACCGCCGTTGTGTACAGCCGCTCGTAGTCGACGGGGCTGAGGTCGTCGATCGACGTGTGCCGGCGGCGCGG
>Ga0315281_10001976_pt1 | contig 30454 bp, 30 predicted proteins | sample YL17G07_0_MG_FD_204540 | JGI IMG/M metagenome (GOLD analysis project Ga0315281, IMG submission 204540) | Sediment microbial communities from Yellowstone Lake, YNP, Wyoming, USA - YL17G07_0 | ecosystem: Environmental > Aquatic > Freshwater > Lake > Sediment | place: USA: Wyoming | collected...
ACGTAATGGCAACTCTTGAAGGCAAGACCTGAATAGCAGAGAAATTTCGATAATGGTCGGCAATCGCCTCCCGCAGCGCGGGCAGGCCCAGGGCGGGTGTGTACGCGGTCCGGCCATCGCGCAGCGCCCGCACCGCGGCCTCGACCACCTGTGGCGCCGCAGTGAAGTCGGGCTCGCCGATCTCCATGTGGATCACGCGCCGGCCGGCGGCCTCGAGCAGGTGGGCGCGCGCGAGTACATCCATGACTACAAAGGGCTGGATTCCGGCAACGCGGCTGGCGGCGAGCAGGCGGGCAGGGTTCTTCAAGGGGCGGGAGCGGTCAGGGCGGGGACGCGGCCGATTATACGGATATAATTTTTGCCCGATTCGAGGAGTGGAACGTGGACGAGGAATTGAGGAAAAGCGCCCTCGAGTACCACCGCCTGCCGCGTCCCGGCAAGATCTCGATCCTCGCCACCAAGCAGCTCACCAACCAGCGCGACCTCGCGCTCGCCTATTCACCCGGCGTCGCGGCTGCCTGCGAGGAAATCAGTCGCGACCCGGCGCAAGCCGTCCACCTCACCTCGCGCGCCAACCTGATTGCGGTGATCACCAACGGCACCGCGGTGCTGGGCCTGGGCGCGATCGGCCCGCTTGCGGCCAAGCCCGTGATGGAGGGCAAGGCGGTGCTGTTCAAGAAATTCGCCGGCATCGATTGCTTCGATCTCGAGATCGACGAGCGCGACCCGGACAAGCTGGTCGAGATCATCGCCAGCCTGGAGCCGACCTTCGGCGGCATCAACCTGGAAGACATCAAGGCGCCGGAGTGCTTCGTCGTCGAACGCAAGCTGCGCCAGCGGATGAAGATCCCGGTGTTCCACGACGACCAGCACGGCACCGCGATCATCGTCGGCGCCGCGTTCCTGAACGGCCTCAAGGTGGTCGGCAAGACGCTGGACAAGGTGAAGCTGGTGGTTTCCGGCGCGGGCGCGGCGGCGCTCGCCTGTCTGGAGCTGCTGGTGAAGATGGGCCTGCCCCGCGGCAACATCATCGTCACCGATATCAAGGGCGTGGTCTGGAAGGGCCGCAAGGAAGAGATGGACCCGGACAAGGAGCGCTTTGCAGTGGAAACTGCGGCGCGTTCGCTGGACGACGTCATTGGCGGCGCCGACGTGTTCCTTGGCCTTTCCGCGGGCGGCGTGCTCAAGCCGGCGATGGTAAAGAAGATGGCCGCGCGGCCGCTGATCCTCGCGCTTGCCAACCCGGAGCCCGAAATCCGCCCCGAACTGGCGAAGGAGGCGCGCCCGGACTGCATCATCGCCACCGGGCGCGGCGATTACCCGAACCAGGTGAACAACGTGCTGTGCTTCCCGTTCATCTTCCGCGGCGCGCTCGATGTCGGGGCGACGACCATCACCACGGAGATGGAGCTCGCGGCGGTGCGCGCGATCGCCGATCTGGCGCAGGCGGAGGCCTCCGATATCGTGGCGATGGCCTACGGCGGGCAGGACCTCAAGTTCGGGCCCGAATACCTGATTCCGCGGCCCTTCGACCCGCGCCTGATCGGCAAGATCGCGCCGGCGGTGGCGCAGGCGGCGATGGACTCAGGCGTGGCGACGCGGCCGCTCGCGGATCTCGACGCCTACCGCGAGTCCCTCACGCAGTTCGTCTACCACTCGGGCCTGATCATGAAGCCGCTGTTCGCCGCGGCCAAGGAGAACCCGCGGCGCGTGGTGTACGCGGAAGGGGAGGACGAGCGCGTGCTGCGCGCGGTGCAGGTGGTGCTCGACGAAGGGCTCGCGAGGCCGATCGTGATCGGGCGGCCGAGGGTCATGGAAAGCCGGCTCGAGACGCTCGGCCTGCGGATGCGGGCGGGACGCGATTTCGAGATCGTCAATCCGGAGTCCGACCCGCGCTACCGCGACTACTGGACCACCTACCACCGGCTCACCGAGCGCCGCGGCGTGTCGCCCGAGTATGCCAGGATCGAGATGCGCAGGCGCCTCACGTTGATCGGCGCGATGATGATCCACAAGGGCGAGGCCGAAAGCATGCTGTGCGGAACCTTCGGCACCCACGCGCTGCACCTGGGCTATGTCGACCAGGTGATCGGGCGGCGCCCTGGCATCCGGCATTACGCGGCGATGAACGCGCTGATCCTGCCCACTCGCACGATTTTCATCTGCGATACCTACGTCACGCCGGACCCGGATGCCGCGCATATCGCCGAAATGACGATCCTCGCCGCCGAGGAGATGCGGCGCTTCGGCATCGTGCCCAAGGTGGCGCTGCTCTCGGCATCCAATTTCGGTTCGGTGGACCTGCCTTCGGCGCGCAAGATGCAGCAGGCGCTCGCGATCCTCGCCGAACGCGCGCCGGACCTGGAGGTCGAAGGCGAAATGCACGGCGACACGGCGCTCTCCGACGACATCCGGAAGAAAGTCTTTCCGCACTCGCGCATGCGGGGTGAAGCAAACCTGCTGGTGATGCCGACGATGGACGCGGCCAACATCTCCTTCAACCTGCTCAAGGTCGCCTCCTCCGAGAACGTCACCATCGGCCCGATCCTGCTCGGCGCCGCGCGGCCGGTGCACATCCTCACGCCCTCGGCGACGGTGCGCCGCATCGTCAACATGACTGCGCTCGCGGTGGCCGACGCCAACGCGCCGCGCGGCCAGGAACAGACGCTGTTCTGATGAAACGATCGCTCGGATGAAACCCCGTGCCGGCCTGGTTCTGACGGGAGGCGGCGCGCGCGCCGCCTACCAGGTCGGCGTGGTGAAGGCGGTGCGCGACATCCTCGGCAATCCGGTCAAGAACCCGTTCCCGATCCTGTGCGGCACCTCGGCCGGCGCGATCAACGCCACCACGCTGGCGGTGTATGCCGACGACTTCAGCCGCGGGGTGGCGAATCTCCTCGAGGTCTGGGAGAACATGCACTGCCACCACGTCTACCGCACCGATGTGCCGAGCATCACCCGCCGCGGCCTGCGCTGGCTCGGCGCGCTGTCGTCGATCTGGCGCCAGAACCCGATCTCGCTGCTCGACAACGCGCCGTTGAAGGAGATGCTGGAACGCACCCTCGCGTTCGAGCGCATCCAGGACCACATCGATTCCGGAGCGCTCTACGCGGTGAGCGTGACGGCGTCGGGCTACACCACCGGCCAGAGCGTGTCGTTCTTCCAGGGCGGCTCGGGGCTCGAGGGCTGGGAGCGCAACCAGCGCATCGGCGCGGCGGTGTCGCTCAAGCTGGAATACCTGCTCGCCTCGAGCGCGTTGCCCTTCATTTTTCCCGCGGTCAAGGTGCACCGCGAGTATTTCGGCGACGGCTCGGTGCGCCAGATCGCGCCGATCAGCCCCGCGCTGCACCTGGGGGCCGACCGCGTGCTGGTCGTGGGCACCGGCCGCCAGAGCGCCGACCAGTCGCGCGCGCGCTCCAATATCTATCCGTCGATCGCGCAGGTCGCCGGCCACGCGCTCAATTCGATCTTCCTCGACGGGCTCTCGGTGGACCTGGAGCGCCTGGAGCGCATCAACCGCACGGTGAGCCTGATTCCGCCCGAGAAGCTGGCCGAGGCGAAGCTACCCCTGCGGCCCGTGAAGGTGCTGTTCATTTCGCCCTCGGAGCCGCTGGAGCGCATCGCGGCGCGCTTCGTGCACGAATTGCCGCCGATGGTGCGCTTCGTGCTGCGGCCGACCGGGGCGATGAACCGCTCGGGCTCGAACCTGGTGAGCTATCTGCTGTTCGAGGAGTCGTTCTGCCGTACCCTGATCGACCTGGGCTACAAGGACACGGCCAGCCGCGAACAAGAGGTGCGCGCCTTCTTCGAATACTCTGGAGGATAATCCATGGCCGATTCCAGCACGCCGCAGGACCCGTTCGAAATGTTCCGTCGCCTGTGGGGCCCGCTGGGGGTGCCCGTGCCCGGCATGGCGATGCCGACCCTCGATCCGCAGGAAATCGAAAAGCGTGTCCAGGAACTGAAATCGGTGGAGATGTGGCTGTCGATGAACCTGAACATGCTGCGCGCCGCGATCCAGGGACTGGAAATGCAGAAAGCAGGACTCTCGGCGATGCAGCAGGCCATGAACATGGCCATGCCCAAGGATAGCAAAGACCAAAAACCGTAAACAGGAGACGACGCAATGGCAAAAGCAGTCCGGTATCACAAGCAAGGCGGTCCCGAGGTATTGCAGGTCGACGAGGTCCAGGTCGGCGAGCCGGGTCAGGGGCAGGTACGCATCCGGCATACGGCGATCGGGGTCAATTTCGTCGATACCTACCAGCGCTCGGGCCTGTATCCGATGCAGCTGCCGCAGACCGGCGGCAACGAGGGCGCGGGCGTGGTCGAGGCGGTCGGTCCAGGCGTGGCGGATCTCAAGGCGGGCGACAGGATCTGCTACACCGGGCTGCCGGGATCGTATTGCGAACAGCGTATCGTGCCCGCCGAGCGCATGGTGAAGCTGCCGCAGGGCATAACCGAAGAGCAGGCGGCCTCGATGTTGCTGAAGGGGCTTACCGTCCACTACCTCATCTTCAGCACCTACGCGGTGAAGAAGGGCGACACCGTGCTGTGGCACGCGGCCGCCGGCGGGGTCGGCCTGATCGCCTGCCAGTGGCTGAAGGCGCTCGGCGTTACCACCATCGCGACGGCCGGTTCCGCGGAGAAATTGGCGCTCGCCAAGGCGCACGGTGCCGATCACCTGATCAACTACAGTACGGAAAATTTCGTCGAGAAAGTCAAGACGATTACCGGCGGCAAGGGCGTGCCGGTGGTCTACGACGGAGTGGGCAAGACCACCTGGGAGGGATCGCTGGATTGCCTGCGTCCGCGCGGGCTGATGGTGACCTTCGGCAACGCCTCAGGCCCGGTCCCGCCGGTGAATCTGGGGATACTCTCGGCCAAGGGCTCGCTCTACGTCACGCGCCCGACGCTCGCTACCTATATTGCCACCCGCAGCGACCTGGTCGAGCGCTCCAGGGCGCTGTTCGAAGTCGTGCAGTCCGGCAAAGTGAAAATCGAGACCACGGCACGCTACAAACTGGCCGACGCGCAGCAAGCCCACCGGGACCTGGAGTCGCGCAAGACCACGGGCTCCATCATTCTTACGCCATAGAAAGGGGAACAGATGAAAATCAGAACCATCGCGATCGCGGCCGCCGCGATTGCCGCAGTCTCCGCCAGCGGCATCGCGCTGGCGCAGCAGAAGCTCAAGTTCGCGCACGTCTACGAGACTTCCGAGCCCTACCACGCGGCCGCCGTCTGGGCCGCGGGCGAGATCGCCAAGCGCACCGGCAACCGCTACACCATGGACGTGTTCCCGGCCTCGTCGCTCGGCAACGAGACGCAGATCAACCAGGGCCTGACGCTGGCCACGGTGGATATCCTGTATACGGGGCAGTTGTTCGCCGGGCGCAGCTTTGGCCCGATCTCGATCGGCGGTGCGCCGTTCGTGTTCCGCGATTTCGACCACTGGCAGAAATTTTCCAGGAGCCCGCTGTTCGCCGAGCTCTCCGCGGGCTACCAGAAGGGCAGCGGCGGCAACGCGGTGATTGCGATCACCTACTATGGCAATCGCCAGACCACCGCCAACAAGGCGCTCAACCGGCCCGAGGACATGAAGGGGCTCAAGATCCGCGTGCCTGACGCGCCGCTCTACACCTTGTTCCCGAAGGCGGTAGGCGCGAATCCGACACCGATCGCCTTCGCCGAGGTCTACCTCGCGCTTCAGAACAAGACCGTGGACGCGCAGGAGAACCCGCTGCCGACCATCGACGCGAAGAAGTTCTACGAAGTGCAATCGCACATCAACATCACGGCGCATATCACCGACGCACTGCTCACGATCGTCGGCGGGCCGCTGTGGGCGAAGCTCTCGGAGGCCGACAAGAAAACCTTCCAGACGGTGTTCCAGGAAGCCGCGGCGAAGGCCACTGGCGAGATCATCGACAGCGAGAAGCGCCTGATGACCGATTTCAGCAAGCGCGGCAAGACGGTGGTGATGGTGGACCGCAAGCCGTTCATGGCGGCGGTGCAGAAGTTCTACGCCGAGGGCAAGCAGCCCGACGGCGCCGCGCTGCCATGGCCGAAGGAGGTGTTCGACCGGCTGCAGGCGATCAAGTAGGCGCGTTGACGCTCGAGGAGTTGCGGCGGCGCTTCGCCGGGGACGCGCCGCCGTCTGAAACGCTGTACGGCGACGAGGGCACGAGGCCGGGCCGGGAAATCCTCACCCCGGCCTCGGTGCTGATTCCGATCGTGGCGCGCGACGGGGCCGCGGGGGCGGGCCTCACGGTCATATTCACGCAGCGCGCCGCCCACCTGAAGGATCACTCGGGGCAGGTCAGTTTTCCCGGCGGGCGCAGCGCCGCGCACGACGTCTCGCCCGAGGCGACCGCGCTGCGCGAGTCGCGCGAGGAAATCGGCCTGGACAGCGCGCGCGTCGAACTCCTTGGCCGGCTCTCCGAGTACCACACGCGCACCGGCTACCGCATCACGCCCGTGGTCGGCGTCGTGGCGCCGCCTTTCGAGCTCCGGGCCGACGCCAACGAAGTGGACGAGATCTTCGAAGTGCCGCTCGCCTTCCTGCTCGATCCGGCCAACCACCAGCGCCATTCGCGCGAGTGGCAGGGCGAAATGCGTTCGTTTTTCGCGATGCCCTACGAGGGCCGTTATATCTGGGGCGCCACCGCGGGCATGCTGGTGAACCTGTCTCGTTTTCTTTCGCGCGGTAGACTCTAGCAATCATGGCCATCCTCGCGATCATCGCCGCGCTCCTCCTCGAGCAGTGGCGTCCGCTCGGCGAGCGCAAGGCGGTGGCCGCCGCCCTGGCGGGCTGGGCCGACTGGCTGGAGCGCACATTCAATGCCGGCGAATCGCGCCACGGCACGATTGCCTGGCTGATCGCGGCGTTCGCGCCGGTGGCCGCCGCACTCGCGTTGTATGCGGCCCTCTACTGGCTGAGCCCGTTTGCCGCACTGCTGCTCAATATTGCCGCGCTCTACCTCACGCTCGGCTTCCGGCAGTTCAGTCACTTCTTCACCGGCATCCAGTCCGCGCTCCGGGACGGCGAAATCGACCGGGCGCGCGGGCTGATGGGCGTCTGGCGCGGCGAGTCGGCGACGCACCGCAGCCGCGAGGAGGTGATCCGCCTCGCCATCGAAGAGGCGATCGCCGCGTCCCACCGGCACGTGTTCGCGGTGCTGTTCTGGTTCGTGCTGCTGCCGGGTCCGAGCGGCGCGATCCTGTACCGCATGGCGGTGTTTCTCGACCGGCGCTGGGGCGGCAAGGGCGAATTCGGCCGCTTCGCGAGGAACGTGCTCCTCGTGCTGGAGTGGCCGGCGGCGCGGCTCACCGCCGTTGCATTCGCCGTGGTCGGTGATTTCGAGGACGCGGTCTACTGCTGGCGCACGCAGGCCGGCGCCTGGCCTGATCCGAATCTGGGCATCGTGCTCGCCGCGGGTGCCGGCGCGCTCGGCGTGAAGCTCGGCATGCCGCTCACCGAAGTCGAAGGGCTTTACCCGCGCAGCGATCTGGGCCTCGGCGAGACGGCCGATGCGCCGTTCCTCGACAGCACGGTCGGCCTGCTCTGGCGCGCGCTGGTTCTGTGGGTGTTCGTGCTGATCATCGTTGGTCTGGCAAGGATTTTCTGACCGTTCCGCATTTCCAGCACTGGGTGAATTGGGGCCCCGAGTTCTCGCCGCAGTCTTGGCAGTTCCAACTGGGCCCCGAAACGGCCGGTCGGCGAAGCACTTCTTCGGCGCGCGCCACGTCCTCGCCGCGCAGTACCCACAACTCGGCCTGGCATTCCGCGGGCGGAAGTTCGCCCATCGCGGAGGACAGCATCTGGTTGCGCACCTCCGACTCGATGCCTTCGGCCTCGAGGAGGTTGCAGAAATGGTGGACCAGGACGAGGTTGCAGGAACTGAAAACCCGGTTCATCACGACTCAAACAGCGCGTCCGCCTTGGCGGCGCAGATGAAGTCGTTTTCCGACAGGCCGCCGATGGCGTGGGTCGAGTATTCGACGCGGCACTTGTTGTAGCCCACCAGCAGGTCGGGGTGATGGTCTTCGCGGTGCGAGACCCAGGCGAGCGTGTTCACGAAGGCCATGGTCTCGTAGTAGTTCCTGAACGGGTAGAGCTTGACGAGTTTGCCGTCCTCGACGATCCAGCCCTTGAGTTGCTTGAGCATTTCCTTCGTCTGGGTGGCGCCGTAGGGTGCCACGTCGCCTTCGCAGGGTTTGCAGCGCTTGTTCACCAGTGCGTTCATGCGGCCCGCAATCTGGCAATCCGGATCGCGGCCGGGGGATGTGAATCATAGAAGGCCGAGTGCAGCGGGTCGGGCGTGAGCGTGGCGGCGTTGTCCTGGTAGAGCTTGACCAGCGCCTGCTCAAGCTCGCCGGCATTGGCGTGCGAGGCGGCATAGGCGTCGGCCTCGAATTCGTGTTTGCGGGAATGCAGGCTGCTGAGGGGCTGCAGAAAGAAGATGAACACCGGCAACGCCAGCACGAACAGCAGGAGCGCGGTCGCGGTGCTCTGCGTCGTCACGTTCAGTCCGGCGTAGAACCAGGGCTCGGCAATCAACTGCCCGAGCACCCAGAGCAGCACGAACGAGGCGGCGAACAGCACGCCCACGCGCTTCCACACGTGGTGGCGCTTGAAGTGGCCGAGCTCGTGCGCGAGCACCGCCTCGAGCTCCCCGGGCGCCAGGCGCGCGAGCAGCGTGTCGAAAAACACGATGCGCTTGGTGGCGCCGAAGCCGGTGAAGTAGGCGTTGCCGTGGCTCGAGCGCTTCGAGCCGTCCATCACGTAGAGACCGCTGGAGCGAAAGCCGCAGCGCGCCAGCAGGGATTCGATGCGCTCGGCGAGCGCCTTGTCCGCGAGCGGGCTGAACTTGTTGAACAGCGGCGCGATGAAAGCCGGGTAGATGAGCAGCACCAGCAGGTTGAAGGCGGTCCAGGCGAGCCAGACCCAGATCCACCACTGGCCGCCCATCTTCGCCATCAGCCAGAGCACCAGCGTCAGCAGCGGGACGCCGAGCGCCACTGAAAGCAGGGTCTGCTTGGCGAGGTCGGCGAGGAATAGCGCCGGCGTCATGCGGTTGAAGCCGAAACGCGCCTCGACCACGAAGGTGCGATACAGCGTCAGCGGCAGCTCGGCGAGCGAGAGCAGCAGCACCACCGAGACGATGAGCGCGACACCGTGCGCGATGCCGCCCGCCTGCGCGAGCCCCGACCAGGCGTCCGAGAACCGCTGCAGCGCGCCGCCGAACGTGAGTGCCAGCACGAGTGCGGCCGAGACGCAGACCTCCACCATCGCCAGCCGGGTCTTGACGATGGTGTAGTCGGCGGCCTTCTGGTGCGCGGCGAGCGCAATGGCGCCGGCGAAGGATTCGGGCACCGCGCCGCGATGCGCGCGCACGTGGCGCGACTGGCGCGCCGCCAGCCACAGGCGCGTGCCGCTCGAAAGGAGCAGCGCGGCGAGGAAGAGCCACGTAAAAGCGTTGTTCATGCCATGAGAGAATACGGCATGGCTGCCGCATCTAACAACCTTAACGCGAACAATCTGATCTGGATCGACATGGAAATGACCGGTCTGGTCCCCGATACCGACCGGATCATCGAGATCGCGGTGGTGGTCACCGACTCGCAGTTGAATCTCGTCGCCGAAGGCCCGGTCCTGGTGGTGCACCAGCCCGACGAAGTGCTGGCCGCGATGGACTCCTGGAACCGCTCGGTGCACGCCAAGTCAGGCCTGGTGGACAAGGTCAAGGCTTCGCGCCTGGATGAAGCGGTGGTGGAGCGCCAGACCATCGAATTTCTCAAGCAATACGTGCCGGCGGGCGTGTCACCCATGTGCGGCAACTCCATCTGCCAGGACCGCCGCTTTCTCGCGCGCTGGATGCCGAAGCTGGAAACGCATTTCCTGTACCGCAACCTCGATGTTTCGACGCTGAAGGAGCTGGTCAAGCGCTGGAAGCCGGAGATCGTCAAGGGGTTGAAGAAGGAAGGCAAGCACGAAGCCCTCGCCGACATCTACGAGTCGATCGAGGAATTGAAGTACTACCGCAAGTCGGTGATGACGATCTAGTTCAGGCCGCTGGAGCCGCGTCCGGTCGCGCCCCGGCAAGCGCCTGCTGGGCGACCGCTCCCGCCTCGGCGTTGCCGCCCGCCACCTGGACGGTCGGGAACGCGAACTTGATGCCGTTCTCGTCGAAGGCCTTCTTGATCATGGCGAGCGCCTTGCGCCGGATGACGAACTGCTCGTTGGGTTTCGTTTTCATCTTCACGCGCACCTGGACCGCGAAGTCGCCGAATTGTTCCACGCCCTGCATCTTGAGCGGCTCGAGAATGTGGGGCGCGAATTCCGGATTCGCCGCCAGCTCCTCGCCGATCTTCTTGACCAGTTTCCTCGCTTTTTCGATGTCGCTGTCGTAGGTGATGCCGATGGTGAATTTGTCGATCACCCAGTCGCGGCTCATATTCTGAATCGCGCGCAGCTCGCCGAAGGGCACGGTGTAGATCGATCCGCGGTGGTGCCGCAGCTTCACCGCGCGCAGGGTTATCGCCTCCACGTTGCCTTTGTAGCTGCCGCTGACGACGTACTCGCCGACGCGGAAGGCATCATCGAGGAGGAAGAACACCCCGGTGAGTATGTCGCGGACCAGCGTCTGCGCGCCGAAGCCGATGGCGATGCCCACGACGCCCGCGCCGGCAAGGAGCGGCCCGATGTTGACCCCCAGGCCCGAGAGCACGAGCAGCGCGGTGATCACCACGACGACGACGATGAGGAACTTTCGCGCTAGCGGCAGCAGCGTCTTCATGCGCTGGGTGGGCTCCACCATGACCCCGTTCACGTCGCGCGCCGCGAGCTGGCGGTCGATGCCGATCTTGATGAACTGCCAGCCGAGGATCGCGATCAGTACCGCCGCGATCAGGTCCAGGCTGGAGGACAGCACCGCCTGCTGCAGGCGCATCCCGGTCTCGCCGAACAGGTTGAGGCCCCACAGGCCGGAAAGGCCCGCCAGCACCAGCGCTCCGGCCAGCACGCGCGTGACGCGGTGCAACACCATCGCGTATTCCGGGCGCTCGGCTTCGGCGGCGGCGCCCGCCGGCGCAAACAGGTCGTCGATCCCCCGGCGCAACCAGCGGTCGACAAGGGGAAAGGCGAGCACCACCGCGACCGAAGCGATCGCGGCCCAGACGGTGGAGGGGCGCTGCCCCAGCACGTTCAAGCCCCAAAGCACGTAGACGATCAGCACGTAGAGGATGGCGAAGTAGTGCCACGTGGCCGCGAACGCGTTGCGCAAGCGCTCGCCGCGCGCGCTCGCCGCCGCGCCTTCGCCACTGATCGCCGCCGCGACGATCTTCCTCATCTCCATGATCATGATGAGCAGCAGCATGGCGAGGAACGAGCCGGTGATCAGGGTGATCACCAGTTGCGCCTTGAGCGGCACGCCGGTCAGAATCAGCAGGCCCGCCGTGAGCCACGCGAAGACTCCCGCGCCGAAGGTCCAGAGCAGCCAGCGATGGATGAACAGCGCGGCGGCGTCGTTGAACGGCAGCAGGCGCAGCGCCGGCACGCGCGGCGAGAACACCAGGCGCGAGAGAATCGCGGCGGCGGCCACGATCGCGGCGCCGGTGGCGTAGGTGACGTGGAAGGTGCGGTCGGCGCCGCCGGGCTCGAAGAGCAGCACCGCCAGCCCCAGGGTGACCAGGCAGAAGGCCGCGAACGGCAGCATCTCCTGCACCAAGCGCGAGAACGCGGGCCCGAGCCGGGCGGCGAAGCCCGCCCCCACCGGCACCGCCACCGCCGAATCGCGGCCGATAATGCCGCGGCGCACGAGCCACTGCGCAAGCAGGCCTGCGGCCACCAGCGCGAAAAGGATCGCGACCTGGCGGCGGAAGCCCGAGTAGCCCTGGCCGCCGGCGATCGTGTTCATGCTGGTGGCGAGCGATCCGGATACGAGCGGCCAGCCTTCCCTGACCACTTGCGCCCGGGCGCGCAGCGTATCGCCCCCGCCTTCCAGGCCCATGCGCAGGTTGACGAGCAGCGAGTCGAACCCGCCTGCCGTAGCCGCGCTCTCAGGCGCCTTTTTCTTCGCCGCCTCGTGCAGCTGGCGCGCCAGCAGCTGCCTCGCCTGCGCGTCGGTGAGCCTGCCGAGCAGGGCGTCGGCCTCCTCGGCGGTGAGGTTGTCGGGCACCTGTACCGCCTGCGGTTCGCCCTTGGGGTCGGCGCCGGATTTGTCCTGCGCCGCCACGGGCGCGAGGCACAAGGCGAGCAGCAGGAACAGGGACAGTATGACTCTGCGCATGCCCATGAGTCGCGGGATTCTAGCGGCGCTTACGGCTCGCCGTTTTCCTGCTACGCGGCGCCTTGGGCGATGCAACCGCCTGGGCGAGCCTGGTTCCGGAAAACGGCTCGCGCCGCCGCAACAGAATCCGTTCCAACTTCGCCGTCGGCTTGTTTTTGGCGGGCGTCTCGAAGATCTCCACGATGCACTCGATTTCGACCGGAATGCCCATCGGCAGCGAACCCATGCCGACCGCGGAGCGCGCGTGCTTGCCGGTCTCCCCAAATACCTCGACGAAAAGATCCGAGCAACCGTTGATCACCTTCGGATGGTCGGTAAACTCCGGCACGGCGTTCACCATGCCCAGCAGCTTCACGACCTTCTTGACCCGGTCCAGGCTTCCCAGCTCGGACTTCATCACCGCCAGCAGGTCGACGCCGACGCTGCGCGCGTGCTGGTAGGCCTGCTCAGCCGTGTACTCGCGCCCGACTTTGCCCATGGGCCGCACGCCGTTCACCGGCCGCGGTCCCTTGCCGGAGAGATAGAGCAGGCTGCCGGTGCGCACTGCGTTGACGTAGTTGGCGACCGGCGCGGAAACGGCGCCGAGGTCAATGCCAAGCTTTTTGAGATTCTCTTCTGCGCTCATTCGAGGGGCACGACTTTGCCGGGGTTCATGAGATTTTCCGGATCGAAGACGCGCTTGATGTCGCGCATCAGGTCCATCACGTCGTCGCCCAGCTCCATGCGCATCGAACCCATCTTGCCCATGCCGATGCCGTGCTCGCCGGTGCAGGTGCCTTCCATCTTCAGCGCGCGCTCGATCAGGCGCTGGTTGAACTGCTTGGCGAGCTCGGTTTGCTCGGGTTTGTCCGGGTCCACCAGCAGCATGAGATGGAAGTTGCCGTCGCCGATGTGGCCGAGCAGCGGCACCGGATTGATGTAGTCCTTCATGTCCTCCATGGTCTCGCGCACGCACTCGGCGAGGCGCGAGATCGGCACGCAGACGTCGGTCGAGACCGCGCGCGCGCCGGGTGTCAACTGCAGGCAGGCGAAGTAGGCGTTGTGGCGCGCATCCCAGAGCGCGGTGCGCTCCTCCGCCTTGGTCGCCCAGATGAAATCCATGCCGCCGTTTTCCTTCGCGATCGCCTGCACCGTCTCGGACTGCTCGACCACGCTCGCCGCCGAGCCGTGGAATTCGAAGAACACGGTCGGCGCGACGCGGTAGTTCGTTTTCTTGTAGGCGTTGATCGCACCCACGGTTTTTTCGCACACGATGTCGCAGCGCGCAATGGGCACGCCGGCCTGGATGGTCTGGATCACGGTGTTGGTGCAGCCGTCCACCGACTCGAAGGCGCAGACCGCCGCCGACATGGCTTCCTGGACGGGGTACAGGCGCACCGTCACCTCGGTGATGATGCCGAGCGTGCCCTCCGACCCTACCAACAGGCGCGTCAGGTCGTAGCCGGCGGCCGACTTCTTCGCGCGGCGCGAGGTCTGGATGATGCGGCCATCCGCCAACACCACCTTGAGCGACAGCACGTTCTCGCGCATCGTGCCGTAGCGCACGGCGTTGGTGCCGGAGGCGCGCGTCGCCGCCATGCCGCCGAGCGTCGCATCCGCGCCCGGGTCCACCGGGAAGAACAGGCCCGTGTGCTTGATGTGTTCGTTCAACTGCTTGCGGGTCACGCCGGCCTGCACCACCGCGTCGAGGTCGGCTTCGTGCACCGTGAGCACCTGGTTCATCTGCGACAGGTCGATGCAGACGCCGCCCTGCACCGCGAGGATGTGGCCTTCGAGCGAGGTGCCGACGCCGTAGGGGATCATCGGCACCCGGTGGCCGCGGCAGATATTGACGACGTCGCGGACTTCTTCCGTTGTCCTCAGAAAAACAACGACGTCCGGCAGCGCATACGGGAAATAGGATTCGTCCTTGCCATGGTGCTCGCGCACCGCGTGCGAGGTGGAGACACGCTCGCCGAGCAGGGTCTTCAGCTCGGCGACCACGGATTGGTCAAATTCGCGCGCTTTGTTCATGGGTCATTTTAACTTTATCTCGCCCTCGAAGGGCACCTTCATGCCGAGCGACGGGATCTCGAGCGTGACCTTCACGGCGAGTGTTTCGTCGCCGCGAAGGCGCTGCGATCCGGGTTTCCCCTCCAGCGCCTTTTGCACCGCCTGCTCGATCTCGCGCTGCGAGCCGACGCCGACCATTTTCAGGAACTTGCGGATACTGAGGTTGAACGTGTCCTGGTCCATCGCTAGGTGCTCCTCGAAAGTGCGTTCTGCGCAAGCTGCTTGCCCAGTTCGACGCCCCACTGGTCGAAACTGTTGATGTTCCACAGTACACCCTGCGTGAAGACCTTGTGCTCATAGAGCGCAAGCAGGCGGCCAAGATCTCTTGCGGTGAATTTCCTGAATTTCAAAATGCTGGATGGCCGGTTGCCGGGGTGGCGCCGGTGCGCCGGCAGGTCTGCCTCAGCCGTTCCATAAGCAAGGGCGTCGGCCTGCGCCTGCGCGTTGGCCGAGAGCACGTCGCTCGCGGAGGCGTCGATGAAGTCGGCGGCGATCGCCCGCGGCCCCTGGTGCAGCAGCTGCATGAAGGCGTGCTGTGCCGGCGTGCCTTCGGCGCCGAAGACCACCGGGCAGGTCGCGTAGCCCACCGGGCGCTCCTCGCGGTCCACGCCCTTGCCGTTGGATTCCATTTCCAACTGCTGCAGGTAGGCCGGCAGCAGGCGCAGGCGGTGCGCGTAAGGCAGCACGGCGTGCGCCTCGATGCCGAGGAAATTGACGTTCCAGGCGCCGATCAGCGCCATCAGTCCCGGCACGTTGCTCTCGAGCGGCTCGGTCAGGAAATGCTCATCGAGCTCGCGCGCGCCGGCGAGGACCTCGGAAAACGCGGCGCCACCGATGGCCAACATGCCGGCGAAACCGGCTGCCGACCAGACCGAGTAGCGGCCGCCGACCGAATCCGGGATCGGCAGGATTTCATCGGCGCCGAACTGCGCGGCAGCTTTCGGGTTTGCAGTTACCGCTATGAGGTTTTTATGACCGAGGCGGCGAGCGGCCACGGCATTTGAAATCGTTTCCTGAGTCGAAAAAGTCTTTGAGACGACAACAAGCAAAGTCGTGACCGGATCGGCGCCGGCGAGCGCGCGTTCGAGCTCGAGCGGATCGGCGTTGGCCACGAAGCGCACGTCGAGCGCGCCGTCGCCGAACGCATCGGCGAGCAGGCGCGGGCCGAGGTCCGAGCCGCCGGTGCCGAGATTGATGATTCTCTTGAAGCGTTTTTCTTTTCTCATGGAACTGGCAAGTTCAAGAATCTTCGCGGCCGTTCCCTCGGCGCGCAGCGCAACATGCGTGACGGCGCGATCCTCGGTGGTGTTGATCCTTTCACCGGCGAAGAGCGCGGCGCGCCATTCATCGAAGCCGCGCTCGGCCGCGAGCTGCGCCAGCAGGCGCAGCGTCAGGCTGCCGACGCGCTGGCGCGAATAGTCCAGCCGCAGCCCCGGCGCCTCGGCGATCAGGCGCTGGCTGCGCGCGGGGTCGCTCACCCGCAGTTCGGCGAGGCTCGCGTCGCGCCAGAGCCCGGCATGCGCCTGGAGCTTGTTCCATGCGGGACAGTCGATGGGCGAAATGGTGTTCATCCAGGTCCGTAACGATACAGCCGATAACGCTCGCCCCTGTCGCCCGGCCGGCCGACGTCGGCCAATTTCCGCCATCCCGGTCCCGGCGTGGTTTCCCGGCGCGGATGGCCCTGGACGATGACGTAGCGGCATTTCGGGGTGCCGGAGGCAAGCAACGGTTCGGTGAGAATGCCGGCATGGAAGCTGAACGCCGCGCGCTGCGGCGTGGCGAGTTCGCTTTGCGCGATGCAGCCGCTGGCCGCGGGAATGCTGGACTTGAGCTGCAACGCGACGCCGCGGTAGCTCTTGATGTGGTCCGCCCACGGCATCAACAGCGTGGCGAACGTGCCCCACAGCAGCGCCACGCCCGCTGCCCAGCGCGTCACGGCGCGCGTGGGCGAGGGCGCGGTCCTTGCCACAAGGGTGATCCAGGCGAGCGCGAGCGCGAGCGCCACGGCGAACGGCAGCAGCTCGAACTGCGCAAGGAAACCCGGCGCGGTCTTGGCGAAGTTGTTGGCCACTTTGGGCGGCACGCCGGTCATCATCGCGATATAGCTCAGCCACACCAGTCCCGCAAAGAAAGTGAAAGTCATGACGCCGAACCAGTCGAGCGCGTTGGTCGCGCCGCGGCGCAGCCGCGCGACACCGTGCGCGCCGAGCAGCGCGAGCGGCGCAATCAGCACGATGCAGTTGATGTCCTGCTGCGGTCCTGCGTATGCGATCGCGAGCAGGCCGAGCAACGCGGCGGCGAGCGGCACGAATACGCGCGGCGCGCGCCACTCGCGCCGCAGCGTCCAGCCCGCCCAGAGCGCGAGCGGCCATGCCGGCCAGGCGAACCAGCTGGCGGTGGCAAGGTAGTAGCGCAGGTTGGCGCCGAATTCGCCGCGCATGTGCGTGGCCGTGTACCACCATGTGCGCACCAGTTCGGGTGAGTGCAGGTTGAGGGCGAGGGGCCAGGACGCGGCGAGCAGCACGAATGCGCCGGCTGCCGCGCCGAGGAAACGCAACCCTCTTGCATTGCGCCATTCGTCGCACAGCGCGTGGGCGAGGACCGCGACCGCGCCCAGCACCAGCGGCGCCACGGGCCCGGTGGAGAGGAACGCGACACCGAGCGATGCGCCGAAGGCCAGGCCTTTCTTCAGTGGCTTCTTGTGGGGGGAAACCAGGAAGGCAAGGGCGGCGCAGCTTGCAGCGAGCGCCGCAAGATCAGGCACCGCTTCGTGCGCGTGCACGATCAAGCCGACCGAGCCCGCCAGAAGCAGGGTTGCGCTGGCGCCCGTGGTTCTGGGTTCCCCGGTTTCCGAATGGCGGGCCGCAAGATATAAAAACCACAGGGCGGCGAGAACCGCGGCACCGCTCGCCAGCCGCACCGCGTTATGGAAACCGAGCAGCCAGCCCAGCGCCTTGGCGAAGGCGAGCGCGCTCCAGTGGTAGAACGGCGGATCCTCGAGGTACGGCTCGCCGGCGACGCGCGGCACCAGCCAATCGCCCGAGAGGTGCATCTGCTGCGCGATCTCGATCGCGATGACGTCGAACGCGCGCCAGGGGTCGTGCCCGACCAGGCCTGGCGCGACAAACGCCAGGGCGATCAGGACGAGGACGGTGTGCGAGGGCGGTAAGGCGACGCGGGGCAGCATGGCGCCGGACCCGGAGGGCGGCACTGCCCCGGCCTTAGGCGGGTTTCTTCTTGCTGTAGCGGCGCTTGAACTTCTCGACTCGGCCGGCGGTGTCCATGATCTTTTGCTTGCCGGTGTAGTGCGGGTGCGATTCGGAGGAGATCTCGACCTTGATCACCGGGTATTCCTTGCCATCGGTCCACTTCATCGTCTCGCGGCCCTTGGTGTCGATCGAGGCGCGGGTGAGGAAGGAATGGTTGGCGGCGGTGTCGTGGAAAATCACCGGCTGATAGCTGGGATGGATGCCTGGTTTCATGGTCTGGGCCGCAATCAGATGGGGCTGGAAAGGGGGCGAATTATACGGAAATCAGGGACTTGGAGCAACTCCTAGCCCCTGCGCATGGACTCGAAGAACTCCGAGTTCTGCTTGGTGGCTTTTACCTTGTCGATGAGGAATTCGGCGGCTTCGAGCTCGTCCATCGGAAACAGGAGCTTTCTCAGCACCCAGATTTTCTGCAGCAGTTCCCTCGGGATCAGCAACTCTTCGCGCCGGGTGCCGGAGCGGTTGACGTTGATCGACGGGAAGATGCGCTTCTCGTGCATGCGCCGGTCGAGGTGGATTTCCATGTTCCCGGTGCCCTTGAATTCCTCGTAGATCACGTCGTCCATGCGGCTGCCGGTGTCGATCAGCGCGGTGGCGATGATGGTGAGCGAGCCGCCTTCCTCCACGTTCCGCGCGGCGCCGAAAAAGCGCTTCGGCTTCTGCAGTGCGTTGGCGTCCACGCCGCCCGTGAGTACCTTGCCCGAGGCCGGCTGTACGGCGTTGTAGGCGCGTGCGAGGCGGGTGATGGAATCGAGCAGGATGACGACGTCTTTCTTGTGCTCGACCAGGCGCTTGGCTTTCTCGATGACCATTTCGGCGACCTGCACGTGGCGCGAGGCCGGCTCATCGAAGGTCGAGGCGACCACTTCGCCCCGCACCGAACGCGACATCTCGGTCACTTCCTCGGGCCGTTCGTCGATCAGCAGCACGATCAGCGCGACTTCCGGGTGATTGGCGACGATGGCATGCGCGATGTGCTGCAGCATCACGGTCTTGCCGGCCTTGGGCGGCGAGACGATCAGGCCGCGCTGGCCCTTGCCGATCGGCGCGATGATGTCGATGATGCGGCCGGTGATGTTTTCCTCGGCTTTGATTTCGCGCTCGAGCTTGAAGGCCTTGTCCGGATGCAGCGGGGTGAGGTTCTCGAACAGGATCTTGTGCTTGACCGCGTCGGGCGCCTCGCCATTGACCTTGTCCACCTTGACCAGCGCGAAGTAGCGCTCGCCGTCTTTCGGCGTGCGGATCTCGCCCTCGATGGTGTCGCCGGTGTGCAGGTTGAAGCGCCGGATCTGGGAGGGGCTGACGTAGATGTCGTCGGTGCTCGCCAGGTACGAAGTGTCGGGCGAGCGCAGGAAGCCGAAGCCATCGGGCAGCACTTCAAGGGTGCCGTCGCCGAAAATGGATTCGCCCTTCTTCGCCTGGGTCTTGAGCATCGCGAAGATGAGGTCCTGCTTGCGCATCCGGTTGGCGCCGTCGACGCCGTTGGTGGTCGCCGTTTCGAGCAGCTCGGAGACGTGGAGGTTCTTCAGTTCTGAAAGTTGCATGTGATTTGACCGCGTTGCGTCGTCAATGAAATGCTGCGTGAATGGAATGCGGCCCTTGACTGCTGCCGGTTTCTTCTAGAAGGAAGATGCGCTTGACCCTGCGCCGGGTCCTGCCGCCGCGCCGTCGTCCAATCCGGCGCGGTTACGACTCAGAGGGTAGGGTTTTTAGATATTGCTGTCAAGGAAGGCGATGAGCTGGGACTTCGACAGCGCGCCGACCTTGGTCGCCTCGAGGTTGCCGTTTTTGAACAGCATCAGGGTGGGGATGCCGCGGATGCCGAACTTGGCCGGGGTCGACTGGTTCTCGTCCACATTGATCTTGGCCACCTTGAGGCGGCCGCCGTATTCCTTGGCCACGGCCTCCAGGATGGGGGCGATCGATTTGCAGGGCCCGCACCATTCAGCCCAGTAATCCACCAGCACCGGGACCTCGGATTTAAGGACCTCGGGCTCAAAACTGTCGTCCGTCACATGCTGAATATCTGAACCGCTCATGACACCTCATTTGGGGGGTAATACAGGAAGAGGTATTATGAGGCTTGCCGGCGGTGATGTGCTAAAGTATTGATTCCAATGCCCTTATAGCTATCATGGCTTACATCGTCACCGAGAGTTGCATCAAGTGCAAGTACACCGATTGCGTGGACGTCTGCCCGGTGGACTGCTTCCGCGAGGGGCCCAACATGCTGGTCATCGACCCCGACGAATGCATCGACTGCACCCTGTGCGTCCCGGAGTGCACGGTGGAGGCCATCTTCGCCGAGGACGACGTGCCGGATAGTCAGCAGGAGTGGATCGCCCTCAACAAGGAACTGGCCGCACAATGGAAGCCGATCATCGAGAGGAAGCCAGGCCCCCCGGACGCCGACGAATGGACCAAAATCAAAGAAAAACGGCATTTGCTGGAGCGTTGATTTCGCTCCTGTTGGCGGGACTGGCCCATGCTCAGGTCAACCCCTTCAGCGTCCTTGGCAGGGTGGTCACCACCTCCATGGACGCGCGCTCCAAGGCCGAGGTCACGGTCGATGCCGAAATCAGCGCCGGCGCCTCCAGGCGCCTGCTGGAGGACAAGAAGTCCGAATGGGCGGGCGTCGCGGTGCTGGTGTTCGCGCAGCACGTGGTGCTGGCCGGCGCGGTCAAGACCGCGGAGGTGAGAAAACGCGTCGAGGAGATCGTCAAGCGCGACGCGCGCATCCGCACGCTGAAAAACGAGCTGCTGGTCGGCGATACCGGCAGCCTCGCGCGCGACACCGCGCTCGAAGCCGAGATCAACGCCACGCTCACGGCCGCCAAAGGCGTCTCCTCGGTCAACATGCGCTGGAACGCGACTGGCGGGCAGGTGGTGCTGATGGGCGTCGCGCGATCGCAACAGGAAGCGAATCTCGCGCTGTCGAAAGTACGCTCGATCAAGGGCGTCAAGGACCTCAAGTCGCACCTGCGCATCGTGCCGCCGAAAAAATAGCGTAAAAAAAAGAGGTCTGGCTATACTTGCCATGCCGTCCTGCCGGAGCAGTCGCATGCGCACCCTCGCCCTTCTTCTCGCAACCATCCCCGCGTTGGCGTTCGCTCAGGAGCAGGTGGTGAAGCCCCCGATCGCGCTCTACTGGGTGAGCGCCGAAACCGCCGCCGGCATGCGCATGCCCGGCATGCCCGCGATGGCCGCCGGCATGATGGGGCCGCGGGGGCAGAGCGGGCGCAACCTGCTCCTGCAGCTCGGCTCGCAGCAGGCGGCGAGCGGCGAGCCGAAGGCCGCGCACGACATTCCGCCCGCCATGAACATGGGGCCGGTGCTGCCGCTCGTGACGCCGCGGCGCGCGCCGGCGGCGAGCGCCGAGCGCGACCTGCCCGAGGGCGTGGAAAAGCCGCGCGGCAGGATGCTCCTGTACTGGGGTTGCGGCGAGAACCTGCGCGCCGGCCAGCCGGTGGTGATCGATTTCGCCGGCCTCGCCGAGGGCCGCACGCCGCCGAACATGGTGTCGCGCCGCGTCGCGCACCCTTCCGGCCCCGCGTTCGGCCGCAGCAGGAGCTATGGCGACTGGCCGAATGCCGAACAGCCCAAGCCCGTGCCTGCCGATGCGTCGCTGCGCGGCGAGCACCTCGTCAGGGGAAATTACTCCCCCGAGATCAGGTTCGCGCTCGACAAGGATTTCCTCGACAAGGTCGAACTTGCGGCGAGCGGCAACCGCGTGCGCTGGAACGCGATTCCGAACGTGACCGGCTACTTCGCCACTCTCTACGGCGCGCAAAGCGAGAACGAGATCGTGTTCTGGTCCTCGAGCGAGCTCCAGGAGATGGGCAGCGCGCTGATGGATTACCTGCCGCCGGCGGAAGTCGCGCGCCTGGTCCGCGAAAAGGTGGTCATGGAGCCAAAGACGGTGGAGTGCACGGTGCCGGGCGAGGTAGTGAAGAAGGCCGGCACGCCGTTCCTCAATTTCATCGCCTACGGCGAGGAGGCCAATTTCGTCCAGCCGCCGCGGCCGCAGGACCCGAAAGTGGCGTGGGAGCCGCGCTGGGCCGCCAAGGTGCGCTTCAAGTCAACGGGCTCGCTTTTGCTGGGAGAACAAGGCTCGAGCCAGGAAACGAGGCAAACCACGCCCTCGAGCCCGCCTTCCCAGGCCAGGCCCGCGCCCGACCCGGTCAAGGAAGGCATCCGCGAAGGCGTCAACGTCTTGCGCGGCATCTTCGGCCGCTGATCTATCATCCGGCGCATGCCGGGTGACTTCGACGAGATCCCCAGAGAGGACCTGTTCGCCCGGCTGGCCGGAGGCCACGGCGCAGGCATCACCGTCGTCACGCCCAACCGGCGCCTGGCCCGGGTGCTGAACGCGGAATTTGATTCTTTCCAATCAGGCAAAAAGCTTTCCGTCTGGGAAACCGCCGACATCCTGCCGGTCGGCGCGTTCATCGAGCGCCTCTACGGGGATGCGCTTTGCGCCGATGGCGCGGGCGAGCTGCCGCGGCTGCTCGGCGCGGCGCAGGAGCGCGCGCTCTGGGAATCGGTGCTCGCGGGTGAGGCGCTGCTGTCGGTGGCGCAGGCGGCGGCGGACTGCGCCGATGCCTGGCGCCTCGCGCACGCCTGGCGCCTCGCCGGCGCGCTCGACAAGTTCGCCGGCAACGATGACACGCAGGCCTTCGCCGGGTGGGCGAAGAAATACCGGCGGCGCATGGACAAGGAGGGGTTTGTCGATGCGGCGGTTCTTCCGGATGTTGTCGTAAAGCACGCGGGCAGGAAGCCGGAGATCCTGGTTGCCTACGGATTCGACATCCTGCCCCCGCAGACGCGGGATTTCCTGACTTCATTTGCCGCTGTTTCATGCCGTTCGGAAATTAAAAATTCCAGATCGGCCAGGAGCGGGTTCCCTTCCGCCCGCCATGAACTCGAGGCCGCCGCGCAATGGACGCGCGCGCGGCTCGAGGGCGGCGCGCGGCGCATCGGCGTGGTGGTGCCTGGCCTGCAGTTGCGCCGCAGGGAAGTGGTGCGCGTGTTCTCGGAGGTGCTGCGGCCAGGCTGGAACCTGCCGGGTGCCGGGCGTACGGCGATGCCGTTCGACATTTCCATCGGCGAACCGCTGAGCGATTACCCGGTCGTCGAATTTGCCTTGTCGCTGCTGGAAATCAGTTTTCACGAAATCGAATTCGAGCAAGCGAGCCGGCTCATCCGCTCGCCGTTCCTCGGTGACGCGGAAAAAGAGCTCGCCGGGCGTGCGCGGCTCGATGCCCGCTTGCGCCGGGAATCAGGAAAACAGGTTTCGCTGCCCGGGTTGATCGGCCTGCTGGATGGCTGTCCTTTGCTGCGCCGCCGGTTTGAAATGCTCTATGCGGCAAGAGGCGATCTCACGGCGAAAGAACAATCCCCCCACGACTGGGCGCGGCGGTTCACGGCGCTGCTCGCGGCGGCCGGCTTCGCGGGCGAGCGCGCGCTCGATCCGGTGGCATACCAGGCCAGAGAAAAATTCAACGAGGCGTTGGGGGATTTCGCGCGCACCGGCCTGGTCACCGGAGAAATTTCTTCGAGCCAGGCGCTTGGCAGGCTGCGCCGGATCTGCGCGGACACGCTTTTCCAGCCCGAGACGCCCGACGCGCCGATCGAGGTGGCGGGCATCCTCGAATCGACGGGCCTCGCATTCGATTGCCTGTGGGTAAGCGGCCTCACCGGCGAGGCATGGCCGCTCGCGGCGCGCGCCAACCCGTTCCTGCCGGTCGCGCTGCAAAAGAAGGCCGGCATTCCCGAGGCCGCGGCCGAAACCTCGCTCGCGCTCGACAGGCGCATCACCGAAGGCTGGCTGGGCGCGGCGAATGAAGTGGTGTTCTCGTATCCGGAAAAGGAAAAGGACCGCGAGCTCCTGCCCAGTCCGCTGATCGCGCAGATTACGGAAGGAAGAATTGAATATGAGGAATTTTCTTCCTGGCGCAGTTTGATATTCCAATCCCGGAAAATAGAAACGATCGCGGACGGAAAAGCGCCGCCGATGATTTCAACGACGATCAAGGGCGGCACCCGGGTACTCGCGGACCAGGCCGCCTGCCCGTTCCGCGCCTTCGCGCGCCATCGCCTCGGCGCCGAGGGCCTCGAAGCGGCGCGAGAGGGGCTCGATGCGATGCAGCGCGGCCAGCTGCTCCACACCCTGATGGCCGGGATCTGGCGCGAATTGAAATCCAGTTCTTCTCTTGCCGGAGATGTGAAACCGGTGATGGAAAAATCGGCGGCGGCCGCCGTGAAGGAACTCGGCCTCGAAGGCCGCTTCGCCGAACTGGAGAAGCAACGGCTGATCCGGCTGGCGGGGGATTGGCTCGACATCGAACGCGAGCGTCCCCCGTTCGAGGTCGTTCAAATCGAACAGGAAAAGACCCTCGCCATCGGCGGGCTCACCTTCAATGGCCGCATCGACCGCATGGACCGCCTTGCCGGCGGCTCGCATGCGCTGATCGACTACAAGAGCGGCCGCGCGACGAAGAGCGGCTGGCTGGGGGCGCGGCCCGACGAACCACAGCTGCCGCTCTATGCCGTCGGCGCCGGCGAGAACGTGTCGGCGGTGGCGTTCGCGAGGCTGCAGCCCGGTGCGATGAAGTATTCCGGTTTTTCACTGAAGGAAAAGGAAATTCCGGGGGTACGAGCGGCCAAGTCCTGGTCCGGGCTGATCGCGAGCTGGAAAAAGGAACTCGAATCCCTGGCTTCGGGCTTCGCCGCGGGCGATGCGCGCGTCGATCCGAAAAACGGCGTCGCCACCTGCCGCTACTGCGGCCTGCAGCCGCTGTGCCGGGTGCACGAACGCCTTTCTTCCCTTGTAGAGGCCGAATCCGGGGAGGATGATTCCTGATGCTGCACCGCGCTCTCTATGCGGCGTTCGACCGCGTGCCCTCGGCCAAGGGAGCGGCGATCCATATCGCGCACGCGGTGCGGGCGCTGGAGCGCGCGGCGGGCAATACGCTGCTCGCCTGCGTCGCCGACGGCAGGCTGCCCGAGGGCGAGCACGAGGGCGGGATCGAGGTGATGCGCCTGGGCGCGGGCGCGCCGGACCTGGTCGAGCGCGTGCGCGCCTACCGGCGCGGCCTTGCGGCGGTGCTCGAGGCGCGGCGCGGCTCGCTGCGCGTGTGCCATTTCCGCGATCCCTGGTCCGGCATTCCTATCCTCGAGGCGCACGGACAACGTGGCCGCTTTGCCACCGTCTACGAGGTCAACGGCCTGCCCTCGATCGAGATGCCCTACCGCTTCCCGGCGATCGCCGCGCGCACGCTGGAGCGCATCCGCGCGATGGAGCAGCGCTGCCTCGCCGAGGCCGACCACATCCTCACGCCTTCGGCGACGCTCGCGCGCAACCTCGAGCGCATTTGTGCCGGCATGGGCGTGGCGCCGGCGCGCATCACGGTGATTCCGAATGGCGCGGACCGGTTGAAGGCCGGTGGCCGCCCGCACGATGCTCCGCGGCGCTACTTCCTCTACTTCGGCGCGCTGCAGCCCTGGCAGGGCGTGGGCGCGGCGATCGCCGCGCTGCCGCGCATCGCCGACCTGGGCATCGCGCTGGTGATCTGCTCTTCGCAGCCGCCCGCCATCGGCCGCGCGCTGATGGCGCGCGCGCGGCGCCTGGGCGTGGCCGGGCGCGTGCACTGGCGCCACGAGCTCTCGCGCGAGGAACTCGCGCCCTGGATCGCGCATGCGGTGGCGAGCCTCGCCCCATTGACCGAAACGCCGCGCAACCTCGAGCAGGGCTGCTGCCCGCTGAAAATCCTGGAATCGATGGCCGCCGGCACGCCGGTGATCGCCTCGGACCTCGCGCCGGTGCGCGAACTGGTCGCGCACGGCGAGCACGGGCTGCTGGTGCGCGCCGGCCGGCCCGAGCTGCTTGGCCGCGCGATGCGCGCCCTCGCCGACGATCCGGCGGCGCGCGATGCAATGGGGCGGCGCGCGCGCGAGCGCATGCGGCGCGATTACACCTGGGCCGGCATCGAGCAGCGACTCGAGCGCTGGTACCGCCGCGAAGTGCTGGGAACGAGGAGACCGTCATGGCGGATGTCACCGGCACCTACGAACTGAAAGGCATCGCGCCCGTGACGGAGTGGCGCCAGCGCATCGATGCGCTCGGCGCCCGGATCCACGCGCGCGACGCGGAGCTGGTGAAAAAGCGCGCGGCGGTGAAGAGGAAGCGCAACATCGCGATCGGCGTTGCCGTCGTCGCCGGTATCGTCGTCTGTTTCGCGGCCGAGTCGGCGTACGGCATCGGCGTCGGCATCATCGGCGCGATCGCCGCGGCCTTTCTTCTCAAGCCGCCGGCGGCGGATTTCATCGGCGAAGAGCGCGTCACTTTTGTGCGCGAGTTGGTCGCCCTGCTCGCCGACATCGCGCCCAAGGGCCCGCTCAGGTTCGCCGCGCAGCTCGATCCGCGCGTGGGCGTGCCCCTGGTGGCGCTGCCCAAGGGCACCAAAGACGCGCTCGTCTCCAAGGAGAAGAAGGAGGCCTGGCTCTCGGGCTCGATCGCGGCGATCCCCGGCCTGCGCCTCGCCTGGCAGGTCACCGAGTGGCGCACCGTGAAACTCGCGCGCAAGACGGTCAGGCGGCGCAAGATCAAGGTGAAGACCAAGGCCAAGTTCGCGCTGGCGACGCGCCTCGCGGTGCGCCTCGACGTGGACCGCACCCTGTTTGCGTTGAAGCCGGTGGCGAATCCGCAGCGCACGCAGGACGGCGACTCCCAGGTCGAGGTGCGCGAACGTCCCGGCGGCTGGAGCCTGCGCGGCCGGCGCGACCTGGCGCAGAAGACGCCGCTGTGGACAGTTGACGTGGCCGACGGCCTCGCCAAGCTGCGCGAGCAGGGCAAGGCCGAGTTCTTCGGCCAGCCGGCGGCGATGCTGATCAACCTGATGAAACTCTGCGAGGGCCGCCTGTCGCCAGCCACGCCCTCGGCCACGCTGCCGGCGCCCGCCAAGGGGAGCGCGCCATGAGGGGCTGCGGCGTGTTCACCGGCATTTTGTTTTCGCGCAAGCTCTGCCCGCAGCCCGCCGTCACCACCTGCGGGCGCTGCGCGACGCCTCTGTGCAAGCAGCACGTGCGCCCGCAGCTGCTCAAGCGCTTTCTTTGCCCGAGCTGCGACGCCTACGAAAACGACGCCGACTGGACTTACTCGAACAGGGACAACGGCTGGCACTACCGCGACGGTTCCCGCGCGCATGAGCGGGCGGCCGCGGCCGGGGCGCTCGGCGCCGGCGACCTCGGCGATGAAGACAAGCCGGGCCTGTCCACCAACGCCGCGGGCGCCTGGCACGGCCCGGACGATACGTCGCCGGAGGATGCGGCGGACTCCGGCGGCGGCGCGGATGACTCCGACAGCGACGGCGACTTCGATGCGAGCTAGGGAACGACGCATTTCAGGGCTTCGATGCCGCTGAACCTGCGCTTGCTCTGGCTCACCTCGCGCTATGCGCCCGGCCGCGGCGGCATGGCGGTGTCCTGCGACCGCGCGGTGCACGCGCTGCGCCGGCGCGGCGCGTGGATCGACCTCGTGCACCTGTCGCGCGCCGCCACCGGGGCGAGCTTCGTGCCGCGCGAGAACGGCAGCGAGCGCGTGCTGCCCGCGGGCGACGAGGCGCCGCACGAACTGGCGGCGCTCTGGCCGCAGCTGGCCGCGCAGTTGGCCGCTACGGGCGGCGGCTGGACGCACGTGGTCGCCTTCGGCGGCGCGCTGCCCGCCACCGCGGCCTCGGCCTACGCCGCCTGGCTCGGGCTGCCGCTGGTGGTGCTCCTGCGCGGCAACGATTTCGACACCGGCATCTACCTGCCCGAGCGCCGCGCCGCGCTGGAAGACGCGCTGCGCCGCGCCGCCGGCGTGGGCTGCGTCACCGAAGACCTGTGCCGCCGCGTGCAGCGCCTCTTTCCCGGCACCCCGGCGGTATGGACGCCGAACGGCATCGATACCGCCGACTGGCGCGCGCTGCCCTCGGACCGCGCGCGCGCGGCGGCATTCCTCGCCAAGCAGGTCGAACCGGGCCGCAAGGTAATAGGGCTCTTCGGCGACCTCAAGGCGAAAAAGGGCGTGGATCTGCTGCTCGAGGCGATCGCCGCTTCGGGCCTCGCCGAATCGCTGCACCTCGTCATCGTGGGCGTGCTGCCCGCCACCGAGCTGCCGCGCGCGGTGCCGGGGCTGGCGATGACCAGCGTGCCGCCGCTGCCGCGCACCGACCTGATTCCGCATCTCCTTGCCTGCGACGCGGTGGCCTTGCCCTCGCTCTACGAGGGCTTCCCGAACCTGCTGCTGGAAGCGGCGGCGCTCGGCGTGCCGCTGCTCGCCTCGGCGGCGGGCGGCGCCGGTGTGCTGCGCGACGGCGAGCACGGCGCGGTATTCGCGAGCGGCGATGGGGCGGATTGCCGGCGCGCGCTCGAGCGCATTGCCGCGGCCCCTCCGGCGGCGGTGAAGGCCTGGCGCGCCGCCTGCGTGCGTCTTGCCGGCGAGTTTTCGCTCGCGCGCGAAGGCGAACGGTATCTCGATCTGTTCCATGCCACGGCAACGCCGGCTGCGGCGAAAGTTGCGCGCTTGCCGGGCCGCAGAGGGCGGGGCCTGAAGCGATGATCGCGGTCTACGCCATGGGCGGCGGGCTCGGCCACCTTGCGCGCGCGCGGCGCGTGCTGCAGGCGCTCGGCTGTGCCCCGGCGGCCGCGGCGATCTTCACCGCTTCGCCCTTGGCGCGGGGGCCGGGCATCGTTCCAGTGCCGCGCCGGCTCGCGCAGTCGCGCGTGGAATTCAGCGCATGGCTGAAGAAAAAGCTGCGCGCGCTGGCGCCCTCGGCGGTGGTGGTGGACGCCTTTGCGCTCGGCATCCTTGGCGAGCTCGCCGATCCGCGCGTGCTGCCCGAGGTGCCGCTGTACCACGTCGCGCGGCTCCTCAAATGGAACGCCTACCGCGGCGCCTTCGCCGGAACACCGAGGCGCTACGAGGAAACGCTCGCGGTCGAGCCGCTTACCCCGCGCCACGAAGACTTTCTGCAAATGCATTCGGCGTCTTTTCGTGCCACGGCATTGCCGCTGGAAATTCAATCCGCAGGGGAAGACCCGTTCAGGAATCGTCCTGCCTGGCTGGTCGTGCATAGCGGGCCCGCCTCGGAAGTCCGCGCGTTGCTCGAATTCGCATCCCTGCAGGCAAGGAAGGAAAACGCCGCGCCGCGTTACGTCGTCGTCACGCCGCGCGCGCTCGAGTTACCGGCGGGCGTGACGCGCATCGCGCACCCGCGCGCCTGGGAACTGTTCGCGGCGGCGGACCGGATCGTCACGGCCTGCGGCTTCAACTCGATGCTGGAGGCCGCGCCGTGGCGCGGCAAGCACCTCTTCCTGCCGCTCGAGCGCCGCTTCGACGACCAGCACCTGCGCGCCGCGCGCGCCGCGCGCGGCCGATGCTAGGCCGATCCCCGCGGCGCGGGCAGCGCCCTTGCCGTGAAATGGTCCACCGCGGCGAGGACTTCGGCGATGCGCACGCGCGCATGGGGCGTGGACTGGATCCACGCGGCGTAGAGTTCGCCCTCGGGCCGCACCAGCAGCAGGGCCGGCTCGGCGAACAGCATCGGCTCCTTCCGGTTGCTGACCGAGTTCAGGCCGCGGCCCTCGGAAATGTAGAGCCCGGCGCGGCGCGCATCCTCGACATCGAGCCTGTAGCCGACGCGCAGGTTCTTCAGGCCCCAGTCCTGCACCGCCTTTTCGGCGCCCTCCTTGCGGTCGCAGGACAGCGCGATCACCGACACGCCGCGCTTCTCGAACGCCGGCGCGAGGCGGTCCAGGTCGGCGATCCACACGCGGCAGATCGGGCAGAAGACGCCGCGGTAGAACGCGAGCAGCGACAGTTTCTCCGGCTTCTCGCGCGCAAGGGCCCAGTGGCCGCCACCCACAAGGCGGGCGTCGATGGCGGGCATCGTGTCCCCGGGGATGACTCTCATGGCTGACTCCTCTGCGCGCATCATAGCCGACCAGGCCCAGCGCGATCGGGCATTGGACAACTCGCGCTCCTTCCTGGTTCAGGCGCCTGCCGGTTCGGGCAAGACCTCGCTCCTCGTTGCCCGTTATCTCGGGCTCTTGTCCGTGGTCGGCAAGCCCGAAGAAGTCCTCGCCATTACTTTCACGCGCAAGGCCGCGGCCGAAATGCGCAAACGCGTGATCGAGCAACTCCCGAATGCGGGCGAGATCGCGCACCGCCTGCGCATCCAGACCATCGACGCGCTGAGCGCCTCCCTGACCCGGCAGATGCCGGTGCTCGCGCGCTTCGGCGCGCAGCCGCAGACCCTCGAAGATGCTTCCGGCCTTTACCTCGAAGCGGCAGTCAGGACGCTGGGAGATTTCGGCAACCCGAACGTCGTTCGCGTCCTCGCGCACCTCGACAACAACGTCGCCGCCGCTGCCGGCCTGCTGGCGGGCATGCTGGCCAAGCGCGACCAGTGGCTGCGCAACGCCGGCCATCCTCCCTCGCGCGCGCAACTGGAAGCGGTTCTGCTTTCTGAAAGGAAGCGCCTCGTGTCCCGGGCAGGTGAACTGCTTCCCGAAGCTTCCGAAGAACTGGCGCGCGAACTGTTGACGAAGGAAGGCGGCTGGAGAAAGCGCAACAAGCAGGCCATGGCGCTTGCGGATAACGAACCCTTGCGCGAAGCACTCGTTGCGCTCCTCGGCATCCCGCCGGCGCAGTACAGCGAACCGCAATGGCGGGCGCTGGAAGCCATCCTCGCGCTGCTGATCCCCGCCGTGAAGCAACTGGTTGTTCTTTTTTCAAATACGAATTCCGCCGATTTTGTCGAGATCGCCCACGGCGCATTGCGCGCGCTCGGTTCCGCC
>Ga0315281_10001977_pt1 | contig 30451 bp, 25 predicted proteins | sample YL17G07_0_MG_FD_204540 | JGI IMG/M metagenome (GOLD analysis project Ga0315281, IMG submission 204540) | Sediment microbial communities from Yellowstone Lake, YNP, Wyoming, USA - YL17G07_0 | ecosystem: Environmental > Aquatic > Freshwater > Lake > Sediment | place: USA: Wyoming | collected...
GCTGGCGTATAACTATCCTTTCCAACTCATTACTAGCAACTATTAAGTGAAACAAAAATATAGTAATTGGTTTATCTCATTGCACAGAATAGCGAATTGGTTAATTGTAATTCATCAATTTTGATTCTGGTTTTGTCTATGACCACCTCTGGTAGTATAGTGGACATTAATTAAGTTATCCGAAAGGGTTGAATTGTGCACGATAGTTTATAAGATGGGCAGGAGGTGAAATTCTAAAAAATTTTAAATTGTCAGAACCGAATAATATTTTAAATGCCACACACAAAATCCATATAATAATAAGGAGATAATGTGAAATTAAGAAATGCAGTCATTATTGATGGAGTGCGGACCGCTTTTACCAAGGGAGGAAAGGGCAAACTTGAAGCGGCGCGCCTCGATGACCTGGGTGCGTACCTCATTAATGTTCTTCTGAAGCGGAATCCCAAGGTCAAAGCGATCATGGTCGAAGAAGTAGGTATAGGCGGCGCCTTGGGGCGCGGTGTCGGTCATCTCGCCGGGTTACCCGAGGAGATAACTGACTTCACAAGCGAACGTGCCTGCGCCACCAGCCAGGAAACCGCGACACGCATCAGCATGGCTATTATGCTTGGCCAGTATGATTGCGGTATCTCCGTCGGCGCCGAGCGAATGGGATTATACCAGGGGGGGCAAGATAGACCACTCGGAGCTGATGCTTCAATGCGTAGAGAAGGCTTTAATCCCAAGTCCAGGCAGCTGACCAAATATCAGCGCGACATGGCCCCGAACCATTACGACTACTTCTCGGTACCCATTCCGGACTACATCCTGGACTCACCGATAGGCGCTTCGATGGTACAGACCGGTCAGAATGTGTGCGAAATGTACGACCTGACCCGTGAGGACATCGATGCTTTTTCGATGCGGAGCCAGCACAAACTGGCTAAGGCATATGCTGCCGGCATCTATAAAGACGAGATCGTGCCTGTCGAAGTCGAGGACCCCGTTTTTGATGACAAAGGGCGCTGGGTGCCGGAACAAAAAGGTCCGATGATCATCCTTGACCGCGACGAGGGTTTAAGACCAAACACAAACATGGAAGTGCTGGCAAAACTGCCGCCGGTCGCAGGAATCGTGAGCTATAAGCCCGGGCCCATTCTGATTACGGCCGGTAATTCCTGTCCGCGTAACGCTGGCGTGACAGCCCAACTAATCATGTCCGAAGAGATGGCTCTAAAGCTGGGAGTTGAGTTCCTGGCACGGGTTATCGGTTGGGGGAACGGCGGCGTCAAACAGCAGATTATGGGCATGGGTCCCGTCGTGTCTACCCCCAAGGCTCTCAAGCATGCCGGCCTTGAACTTGCCCAGATAGACCGTATTGAGTTCAACGAAGCCTTTGCCTGCCAGGTTGTCGCCAGCCTGAGAGAGCTTAAACTCACCGAGGAAAAGGTGAATGTCAACGGCGGGTCCATCGGCATCGGCCATCCAATCTGTGCCACCGGAAACCGACTTTGGATGACGGTCTGCAAGGAACTGAAGCGCAGCAATAAGCGTTACGGTTTGGCTACGCAGTGCTGTGGCGATGGTGAGGGCATGACCGCTATCTTCGAGAATCCTGACGCCCCGAAATAGAAACAATATGCCTGGCAAAGAGGACATCTCCGTGGTCCTCTTTGCCGAGGCAGAATCAGTCCCGCAAATCAACAATGATACAATGTGGTCAGATTTAGTGAAATTTCAACCTCGCCTATGAATAGCCATCCACGCAGGCAAAGATATGGCCGTCCATCAATCATTTCCTTTGTTAATATTAAGGCATTGCACATTTGGGCGGATTGAGACTGCCGAAAAAAGCCTATACAAACAATACTGGGTTCTTCCAGCAGTGCCGGATTTTCTTAAAAATTCATCTTTTCTTTTTCTTTCGCTTTATCAGGTCATATTTACCTCGTTTTTCAAGGTAGTTTTACCGCTTTTTAGCCCGATTCTTACCGTCTAAACGGCGGCCGGTGATTCCAGATAATAGTTGTCCGGCTTCTCCCAGAGTAGTTTCACCATCCGCTTGATATTACAGACGGTAGTCGCTAACAGGGTATGGATGTGCGCCCGGTCTAAACCCCGGTAACGACACCGCCTCAGTCCGCAATACCTGGTCAGGTCCGCTATTTTTTGCTCGATTTTATAGCGATTACAGTAAGCTTGTTGCCCTTCTTCCGTGGACAGCCTTTCTCTCGCCAGTCGAAAGTATGGTTCATAATAGCTGATGTAAACTCTTCTGCCCTGTTTGTTTTTGACACATTTCGCTTTCAACTCACAGACATTGCATAAACTCGGCTTGAAACGGAAGGCATAACCTGGCTTGTTTAGCTGGTAATTATAGAGGACTTCCTGGTAACAGTTCGTTGAGATATGTCCGGCTGGGCACATTAACTTGATGTCCTCCGGGTCATATAGGAAGTCATCGACCGTGAAATAACCGGCACCGTTGCGGTGGTTTACCTGCTTGGATAGAGCGATATTGGCGACGGTCTGATTACGAGCCAGTGACTCCAAATTCTCTCCCCAGTCGTAAGCTTTATCACCGGTCAGTTCTTTGGGTTTGATCGAGTATACTTTCTCCTGCTCTTTGAGCATCGGCTGGAGTTGGCTGCCATCCGTGGTATTGGCCGGAGTCGTCTTGACTCCGGTTATGATACCCGTCTCTTCCTCTATGATGATGTGAGCTTTGTAACCGGGCCAAGTTTTCCGAGTTTTCTTCCCCATCCGGGCATCAGTATCTACCGGACTGAGTAGTTTATCTTTGGCATGTTCCTCACGATCCGCCACCGCTTTTTCCAATAATTCCAGGTCTTTCCGCAACTCCTCATTCGGAACCAGCCTCTTTTCATGAAGCTCAGCGGTCACGTTATCCAGTAATTGACCGGCTGCCTCAACTTCTTTTTGCAGTCCTTCTTCCGGAGAGGCAAATTTAACCGACCCGGCATCTTGTAGTTCCTTTAGCCCCAACTTTTCCGCTATCCCGGCATCTTGTTTTTTGATGTTCTTCAGCACGTTTTCCCGGCACTTCCTGACCAGTCCGGTGATGCTGCTTGAACTGATATTGGCAATAACAGGAGTTGAATCGATGATCTGCCGTTTCCCCTTTGCCAATCCCTTATCAGTACACTGCCGGACGATCTGCTCCAGTACCAATCGAAATTTCTCTTCCCCTAACCTTTGGGCCCGGAAATAGGAAATGGTGGTGTAATCCGGCACCTCGGCATCGACCGCCAGACCCAGAAAATACTTGTAAGCCAGATTAAGTCGGGCGTTTTCCACTACCTGTCGATCCGAGTCCCCATATATATACTGCAGTAAGCATAACCGGAGCATGAACTCCGGGTCTTCCGCCGGCCGACCAATATCCGGATTGTACCTGTCATTCAGTATTTTGCCTGGTAAAAGAAAAATCGACCACCTGATTGATCTTACGCAGCAGGTGGTCGACGGGGACAATACGATCATATAGATAACTACCGAAGAACGACTCTTGAGGCGATTTCGGCTTGAGCATGAGCGCCCCCCTATTGATTTGTTCTCTCTATTTTATCAGTATTTAGCCTTAAATTACCCATTCATGCACAGGTTTTTCCAAAAACTGTTTTTCTATCTACAAACAGGGACTTTTTCGGCAGTCTCGAATTGTGTAGAAAAATAACACAACCATGAGTCTTATAAATATACTCTCTTGGAACACTAATATCGTCTGCTGTTACATTGGGAACAAACTGTAGTGGTACGAAAAAAACGATTCGTAAAATCTGACGATCAACGACCCAAATAAAATGCGAACTGGTTTAATCGTGGAGCGGATTTTTAATTCTGCCATCGATTTCAACGAAAAACTTGGGATTTTTCTTTATTATCCGTTCTACTTCAAGAGTGGTCATGCGTGTGTTGAATCTCTTTTCAACCGCTTCTGCTATCTCCAGCGGGAACAGTCCATCTTTGATTTCATAAACCACTCCTACAATCATATCTTTAGAATCCATTTTAAGATCACCTCTTCTGGTCAAGTTAGAATTAATTTTAACAGCAGATTTGCTGTACATCAATTCACAACTCGTTACAATATAATTACGGTTGTAATGATGTTGACGTTTGCCTAATAATAGCGGCTGTTTTCAAGAGATCTTTAGTCTTGGCTCTTTGTGTGAAATCGACAGGCAGAGGTAGTACAATGTCTTATAAGTCTGATATAGATTGATAGGAGAAAAATAATGCCACAATCAATAGAGTATCAAAAACAAATGACTGAAATAGTCTACATTAACCTACCGGGACCGAGTGAACCCGACCCCGGTATGAGTGGTGGGGAGTTACTTCATGGTTTTCTAGCCGAGCTTTATAATTCACCAAGTGCGGAGATAAAAGCCAGTGTGAGTTATCTTTGCCATAGGTGGAACGTCCACTACGTTGAACAAAAATGATGGGTTGGGATAATTTAACTGTATAAACAAACCAAGTGAACAATTGCTTGTAACGATACCTATTGCCAGGAATCGAGATGGCGGTTGAGGTGGACTTGGCTGTGACTTTCCTGGTAAGCTGGTGCGCTGAAGTTCGTTTGTTCATAGATACTGTATCCACACTTAAAAACCGGTTATCATCTGTCTCTTAACCCTCTAAGTGGCTTATAACTGTCCACTATGCTGCTCTTAAATACCTTTATAGGTTCTTACCCGGCTCTTAATTATTCGCAATGGGACATTAACTATTCATTAATGTAAACGATTCACTCTTTTAATGAGCGAATAAGCTCTTTATCAAGCGTATTAACCGACACGGGCTCAAAATACGTTTCATAAAGTTGCAACTTTGTGCTTGAAGCAATCCCTTATTTGGCACTTAACGCAGCATTGTGACTTGTATAAAAGGTCCAGACGTATGGTCATTTACCAGCAGATTAGGAAACCACTGACAATTTAATACAATCTAATGTGGTTTACGAGATATTTATTAGAGATTTTCAAAGCAGCTTTCTCGTTGTTTGACAACTTATTGTTGTGAATAATCAAATGTCGATAGAGACATCAAGATAAATCAGTGGTGTTCCGGTAAGCAAAAGAAATATTGGTTAGTGTTATTCGTCGGTTTGGAATGTATTCGAAAACCTGTCATCATAATTTGAGAAGGTATCTTTGTCAATAGATGACAAAAAGTAGCGGTATTGTTGCTAAAGCGCCATTTGAGAGTGCCGAAAAAGTGTTTTCCTTACTCAATTTCTTCCTTTTTTAAACGGAAATAAGAGGGATTTAAGCTCAATAATCCCTTTGAGTTCCCGCTCTTTCAAAGGGAGACGTGAGTTTTTCGGCAGTCTCCATTTGTGGACTGGTGTATGTCGAAAACCATTCTGAAAATGACCGTTCCACGCATGATTTAGTCGAATTTAAACATATCGTTTAAAACCGTTTAATTTCATTTAAGTCCGTTTAAAAATCACGACTTTGCCCCATTGTTGCGCGTTATACGTTACTTTTTGACCATTTTGGGTATCTTATGATGACACTTGATCCATTTATCAGCCAACACCAGTACCATAATAGACCCAAACTCAATGCTACAGGCTCCTTTCGTGACACCAAGTGGCCTATTAAGTATGTAAATAGCCCCTTAATGTAACATACAGATCAGTTATTTAGGAGGGTAATACTGATTAATTTGATATGTCATCAAGTCAAGGTAATTACGCTCTTAAAAATGTTTGGAAAATTCTATGCCTAATCTTTAAGTAAGGCATTAGCGCATAATAAAGGAATCATTTTTAGCTTAAAAATGCGGTACACCGGCGGCACCAAAAAGAATTCAACATAGGCACTGATTTGAGCATAAAATCGGTTAAAAGTCGGGTGATTTTCTTTCCTGACTTTTAATCTCGGGTCTGGCTATGAGTATTGCCGCAAACTCTTTTTCAGGTACCCAACCAGGCAAATAAGAAATTTGAAATGATTCCAGAAGCAATATATCATCAATTTCCAATTTGCTTCCTTGAACGTTGTGCGGAAGAGCTCGGTTTGTCCACCACAATCCCTTATTCTACTACGACGAACGCAACCGCATTATGGGTAACTTCTTGAATAAAAACAAATAATACGGATATTAAGGTTTGTCGCTTTGTTGCTTCTTCCATTCGGATACTAATTGGTATAGTGGACCTACCAAGGCAAAATCATTTCCTATTTCTGGTAGTACTCCACTCAAAATCGCATTAATTATACCGACAAGATGTTCAGGTTCAAATGGTTTAACTAAGTACTCTGCCGCACCAAGTTTAACTGCCTCGATAGTAGTTTTTTTAGAAGGGTAAGCAGTGAGGATGATAGCTTTAAGTTCTGGGCGGAATTCCCTTGCCTCTTTCAATACCTCGGTTCCTTCCATATCTGGCAATCGGATGTCCAGGATAACCACATCGAATTCTTGGTCATGAATGAGTCCTAGTGCCTGCATGCCATCCTCAGCTGTAGATACATCAAATCCATACGCTCCTAGCCATTCTTGAAGAGATTCCCTCACAATTTCTTCATCGTCAACAACCAATACCTTTATTTTCTTTTCTTGTTTATCCATGTTAGACCTCATTCACTTAGCAGGGGTTTCACGTGCAACTCGTCGTTAGCTGACCTCTTGCATTTTAGACCTTGATGTAATAATATGTCCATCTCATGCGAATGTCAAAAACGAAATTGGTGCAATTTAGGTCATGGGTTAGCGCTCTAACTGCAATAATTGTCTGGGTTCCTTATCTTTGTTTATTTGTGCTGTGATTCGATGCCATTGTAATGGGTATTACCCGTGACGATCCTTCGTAGGTTCAGGCACATTCCTGCTGCTAAGGAAATCAGCAGTCTCAAACTACGCCGAATTGTAGAGGCTCTGGTAGGAGTCGCGTTGAAGATTCTCATGGGGTATTTCATTCAAACATAAACATGTTTAAACCTAGTGGTTCGAACAAACTCTGTTAACCGTTAAAAACTGACTACTCTCTAAACTACTCTTCTTATTCTCCTGAAGAAAACGCCGCTTGGGTAACGTTGCTGCACCCATCTTATAAACAATAACATGTGCCTTATTCAAACACGTGAGGAGTATTGTTTTCAGACCATTTCCGAGGTTGCTAAATATGTTAAATTGGGAAGTGTATCGTATCTGCCCGACAGTGCTCGCATTTACAGAACTGCGGTACAAATAATTCACATGCTTGCCTGGCTCTTTTCAAGTCATCACAGGTTGGGGCAGGCACATCTTTCATCCGTCCGCTGGGAATAAGGGGCATAATATTCATCAGTCTAATGCCCAAATCTTTGAGATGCGAGGCCAGTACCATCACATGTTTATCGTTTATGCCAGGAACCAGCACGGTATTTACCTTAACGAGCATTCCCGCCGCCACTGCCTTTTTTATGCCTGCGAACTGTTTTAAGAGAAGAAGCTCCGCGGCTTCGCGATCTCTATAGACTCGTCCATCGTATTTCACCCAAGCATAAACGCGTTGTCCAACGTCAACATCGGCGGCATTTACAGTCACTGTAAGCGCAGTAATACCAACTTCAATAATTTGTTCCAATCTATCTTCTAATAGCAGTCCGTTAGTACTAATGCACTTCATAATCTTTGGAAATGCATTATGAATGAGCTTTAACGTCTCAAATGTTGATTCATTAGCCAATGGATCGCCCGGACCAGCAACTCCGATCACGAAATTTGTATCCTTTTCGAGTACGATGGAATCTACTAACTTAGCGGCTTCCGTTGGAGAAACGACCTTAGCTGTCCACCCAGGGTGATGAATAGCTAAATTCATACAGATTTTGCGTTCACAGAAATTGCACTGAATGTTACACTTGGGTGCCACCGGCAAGTGGATTCTTCCCACGCGGTCATGCGCTTCTTCATTGAAACAGGGATGGTTTTGAGCGGCTTTTTCGAGAACCTGCATTAATTCTCCCAAACTTCACTATGACTTCAGGTGACGGCGGTACATCTCTTCCAACTCGGTTAGTTCCTCAATTGGGGTTGGAATTACTGGCTTAGCATTAGAGATAACGAGCCTGGCAAGCTGGCGAAAAGCGTCTGCTTCAGCGGATTGCGGAGAGTGAACAAGCACAGTGCTACTTTCAACTTCACAGGCTTGAATTACCGGGCTGTGTGGAATGATATGGATCAGGCTGCTGCCCAGGCTCTTCGCATATTCGGTGAGCATATTTCTTTCGAACAGTTCATTTCCAGAGCTGTTGCAAATTACCCCCGCCAGACCAGTTTCGCCCTGTTTTGACAATCGGCGGATTCCTTTTGCGATATTATTGGCTGCATACAAACTCATGAAAGCCCCGGAACAAACCAAATAAATTTCGCGTGCATAACCCTCACGAATCGGTTGGGCAAAACCGCCGCAAACAACATCCCCCAATACATCATAAATAACGACATCGACTCCGTAAGTATCGAAAGCTTTCAGGTCACGGAGAATATTGATCGCTGTCAGGACACCTCGCCCCGCACATCCAACGCCAGGTTCAGGCCCACCGGATTCGACGCAATAAATGCCTCTCTCCCCCTCGAAAACTATATCTTTAAGGGAAATGGCATACTCGTCCTTTCCAACTCTCAGGAAATTACGATATGTCTCCAGGACAGTCGGAATTAGCCGCCCGCCAGTCAGGCTCCTGGTTGAGTCTCGCTTCGGATCGCATCCGACCTGCATGACCTTGTGACCCTGTTCATGAAGCGCCATCGAGAGATTAGAGGAAATCGTGCTTTTTCCGATGCCGCCTTTTCCATAAATCGCAATTTGTCTCATTTACCACCTCGCTTTATAACGCCGCTCTTTTGACCTGTACCTATCAAACCAGTCATTATGAATTGTTTCGATCAAATTCAACATTCCGGTGTATCCAAAATACTCACGATCGATGGTACGAAACCGGGAGATTGGATTGGCAATACGAAAAACAAAGGGAATGTCCAGGTCTTCAACGGCGTGTCTTTCGATATTGCTGCCGAATACGATTTCCGGTTTTATCTCTGCCAGCGACATTTTCGATTGATACACATCGGCGTGATGGATTACTCTAGGATTGAAGTTTAATTCTTTCAATTCTCTCTCGAGTATCTGCTTGGCTTCCGGAAGACACGAGCGCAGGCAGACTAATTTGGGCACCATTTCCAGGTCTTCAGCGATAAAATGAAGCAGCGGAATACCGACAGTTGCATCGGTAACAACTGCGGCCGGTGCTCTGTGCATAAAGAACTGCTCCAATCCCTTGCGCCGGCACTGTTCCACAACCATTTTTTCGCCATCATCGGATAACTTTTGAGCAATCGGCTTAGCGCCCAGTTTGTCCCCAAGTTCTAAAAGCCAGCGCCGAGTGTTAGTGAATCCAATCGGCAGCGGTAGATCTCTGCAGAATTGCTTAATCCCATATTTGCTGTAGAGAAAGTCGGCTGCTTTTTGCCCGGCATCATGACTGAGAACAATGCAGCCGTCTGCCGAGGCAACATTTTGGAAGTCGTTTAAAGAAGTATTGTGGGTCAGGTTGATAACGTTTTTTACTCCCATCTGTTTCAAGATACTATTAACCCAGTTCAAATCTCCCATCCAGGTAGGATTCGAATTAGCATGGGGGGCTATCAAATAAATACCTCCCCGGGCTTTTGGCTGTTCCATCGGTACGAGTCTTTTCAAAAGCGCTTCGAGCGCAATATCTATGCCGTCGTTCTGGTCGCCTTTGAAACCAGGTGCCCTGATAGGAACAATCTCAAAATTTACCTGGGGACGGACATCTTCACAGACCGATGTTATATCATCTCCAACAATCTCAGGACCACAGGCACTAATGACGAAAAGGACAGGTGGCTTCATTTCCTGGGCTTGAAGAATGGTGCGGCTTAAAACATCTTCGCCGCCGTGGACAATCTCATCTTCACAAAGTTTGGTTGACATAATAACAGTCTCGGTATAGTCGGCATCCTGCCATCCGAATGCAGCATTTACCAGACCGTAGCATCCCTGCGGAGAGTGGGCGATGACACAGCAGCCTTTAACACCGAGGGCTGTTTGAGCGGCTCCATAGAATGCGCACCTCAGATAGGGGTCGTGACATCGTTCAAGCATCCCAGTTTCGGTATCAGCCATAGCCATCATCCCCCATATAGCACTTTACGGAATAGTTTCGAACGAGGACGTCCGGCGTTGTCCATACCGACTTGTGCAAGCCTGGCAATATTCTTGAGACCGTTGAAACCGTAATGAGGGTATCCGGTCATCGTGCTTAGGTTGACCTGAGGAACTCCAGGCTGCCGAATCGGGCTTCCTAAATAGACGGCATTACTATAATGAGAGGCGATCATCTCCAGTTCTGCTTCGGTCTGGTAGGAAGATCGGAATGTACCGAGAGAGAAAAGACCTTTAGTCAATATGATTTCGGGATTTTGCCCTTGCTCAATCAGGAACTTAATGCTCGGCATTCTTTCCTTAATAGTATACGGGTGGATGTTGATGACCACAGGGTGTGCCCCGAACTCCTGTGCCATTCTTGCCAGGGCAAGCGCTCTGATTGGACCGGGAAATTCAGTAACCTCAACTAATGCTGTCTTGTCATTGAAAAAACGCTTTAGAATCTCAATATCACTTCCAAGGCTTTTTATTTCCCGCGTAATCACCTCCTCAGCTTGCCCTTCCAAACCCAGCGGGCGAGCGATACCCAACAACCACTCTTGTGTAGATTTAAGACCATAAGGAAGACCAGTACGGGCATATGGGACACCGAACTTTTCTTCCATGAGGTCGCCTAACTTTTGTCCCCAGTCGTAACACCACGAAGCATTTAGCTCGACGCTGCGTGCACGCCGGATCTGTTCAACGGAGCAGCCGCCGCAGAGAACGCCGTTGATCTTAGCTCCGATGGCTTTTACCATTCGTTCAATTTCGTCCAGGTCCTGTGTCCATTCGGTGTATGTCGGACCTTGCCGGGCGCCGATGATATTAATTGTATGTTTCATTTTTTCGGCTGGCGGCTCCATCAATCCCATGATCACGCGGAATGCATCCTCGTATCCACTGCGGAAATCACCGCCAAATCCTTCGCTGCGAATTGCCAGCACCTTTGCTTTTACATCACGGCTAGCTTGCTGGGCAATTGTTTCCACATCATCGCCGACGATTCCGGAACAGCAGCACGAGAATATGACGATTAAATCGGGATTGTACCTGTCCTGAGCTTCTTTGACAGCCTCCAATAATTTTCCCTCGCCACCATATACAATGTCAGTCTCATTTTGAGCTGTGCACGAGGTTGGCTCAAGCGGTACGCCTCTGTATTCACAGGAGCTCATTTTGTAGGCATTTGCGACGGAATACGTGCATCCCTTTGGTCCGTGGATGACAGGAGCCACATGTTGAATACCGTTGATTACTTGAAAAGCTGTCCAGAACTTGCAGGGCGGAGCGTGAGAAGCTTGCAGTTTTGGAATCATCTCGCCCTTTTCAACTTTGCTGAGCAGTTCTTTTAGAGTTCCCTGGAAGGCGATACGCTGATTATCCATGATAGCCTCCGTATCCCAATTACACTATCTAACAACTTGTCAACGATGATAACACGGCATCTAATATGCGTCAATTTTATAACAAACTTGAAGAATCTTCGACAGACTATTTTACATATTGACAGTACAAAGCGAATGGTTTATCGTCGTAGCCAGAAAAATAAAAGCAATTAACGCTTCTCATTTTAAAAAAGGAGATTGGGAAATGGATTCTTTGTTAGGTAAAACGCAATTACAGTTACAAAAAGAAGTCAGAGATTTTGTGAAATGGGTGCCGCGCAGCCTGCTGCTTGATATGGATGCTGACAAAGTCAGATATCCGAAAGAATATATTGTGGAAGCGGCAAAGAGAAATCTTTTAGGTTTGAGATTTTCGAAAGAATGGGGAGGGAGAGGTTTAAACTGGCAGGATGAAATTATCGCACTCGAGGAGATAGGAGTTTTAGGAGCTTCTCCAGCCTGTCTCTACTCGCTTGTGTCGATCGTCGGAGAAGCGCTCCAATATTTTGGTACGCCGCAGCAAAAGGAAAAATATTTAATACCGCTGCTCAAAGGAGAAATCTGCTGTGCAGAGGCCTTGACCGAGCCGCGAGGCGGTTCGGATTTCTTTGGAGCGACTACCAAAGCCCAAAAGAAGGGAAATTTCTACATAATAAACGGTCAGAAACGGTTTGTGGTCGGCGCTGAGGGAGCTGATATTTTCCTTGTTTACGCTCGAACAGGGAGCGAATCGTCGCGACAGTCCATAAGCACCTTTATAGTGGAAAGGACACCAGAAGTCGAAGTTAAATATCTTTACGGTCTCATGGGAACAAGAGGAGGAGGCACCGGACGTCTTATTTTTCACGACGCAAAGGTACCTCAAGAGAACCTCGTCCTTGGTGAAAACAGGGGTGCCGACGTGTTCGACCAGATGATGATTCCGGAACGGATGACGACCGCTGCCGGGGCTATCGGGCTGGCACGAGCTGCATTGGAAATAGCAGCGCAATACAGTACACGGAGAAAAGCTTTCGGGCAGACTATCAGAAATTTCGAGGGGGTCAGTTTTAAGGTCGCTGATAGTATCACACGGTTGGACGCGGCGCGCGGCTTGGTACAGTATACTGCTCGCGCGATTGATACACTCGGCAGTACACCCTACACGCGCCGGCTTGTCTCAGAGAGTAAGAAGTTTGCCACCGAAAGTGCGTGGCAGGTTATCAATGATGCCATGCAGATTATGGGTGGTATCGGCTACACCAACATCTATCCAATAGAGAAAATGCTGAGAGATATGCGGTTAATGATGATATGGACCGGCACTAACGAGGTAATGAATCTTATTATCCAGCATGAATACTATAAGGAATTACAGGGAGCTGACCGCCGCGTCTATCGCGATTCCGAAAACGATGCCCAGGAATCCAATGCACCTGATGAGAAGATTTACGAATGATACCCAAACGGCTGAATCTCTTCTATTCAGACGTCCCAAAACATAAGTAAGTTGTTGATTTGAGTTACATACCTTAAATGTCACAAATATGCAACTTTTTCGTTTCGTTTTTTATGATTAATATATATTGGTTTTTATAGAATACCGTAAAATTAGTATTTGCAACAGTGGTGAAAAGCCGATGGCCGAAACGAAAAATATTAATCTCATAATTCGCGACGCGCGGTTAGACGAATTGGATGAGGTGTCACAGCTACTTAAGAACTCTTATCAACAATATGAGAAGTATCTGCCAAGCGAGGCCTGGCAAGCATATATCGAAGATATCATGGACGTACGCAGCCGCCTTGCTGAAGCTGATTTAATTGTCGCGGAACTAGATAGAAAATTGGCAGGCGCGGTCACCTTATATATAAAGGTCTCAAGTTCTCAAGAGACTGGATGGCCAGAGGGTTGGGCTGGCATCCGTTTATTAGCCGTTCGCCCAAAATTCAGAGGTCTCGGTATCGGCCGTGCTCTCATGGAAGAATGCTTACGTCGATGCCGCCAATCTGGCATTTCCACTGTTGGTTTACATACCACCGAATTGATGGATGTTGCGCGGCGGATGTACGAACGCATGGGTTTCGTTCGGGTGCCTGAATTTGATTTTCGTCCGGAGCCCGATACGGTTGTAATGGCATATCGACTTGATTTGTGAACTTGACAAATAACGAAAATTTCGTTACAATGCGCAGCATGAATAATGAAAAAAATTATGCAGAACAAATCATTAATCGCTTCGGTGGTCAATCTTCCCTGGCAAACGAACTCGGCAGGCGACAAAGCACTGTACAGCACTGGGTAAAGACAGGAAGAATTCCTGCACAGTGGCATGAACCACTGATGAAACTAGCTAAAAAGAAGGGGATATCGCTCGAACCCAGAGATTTTATCGCACAGAAAGGTCTAACCATTGCGCCGGCAGATGGTACACTGGGCATCCTGCTGGTGGGCTTGGGGGCAGTCAGCTCGACTTTTATTGCGGGTGTTGAGCATATTCGGCGCGGGACGGGGAAACCATTCGGTTCGGTTACCCAGATGGCAACGATTCGACTTGGCAAGCGGACCGAAAAACGGTCGCCTTTGATAAAGGATTTTGTCCCGTTAGCAAAACTTGATCAATTGGTTTTCGGAGCCTGGGACCCGATTCCGGATAATGCTTATGAAGCAGCAGTAAAATGCGGAGTATTAGACCAGCACCAATTTATCGAGCCTATCGCGGGTTTCCTGAAATCCATCAAACCTATGCCTGCTGTATTCGATAACCAGTGGGTTAAGAGGATTAAAGGAAGCAATGTCAAAAAGGGAAAAAATAAATTCGAACTTGCCGAAGCGCTGCGTGAAGATATGCGAAAGTTTAAGTCAAGGAACAAGTGCGACCGGCTGGTTATGATCTGGTGTGCTTCTACCGAAAAATTCATTACAGAGTCTAACGTTCATAAAGATATCGATAGTTTTAGAAAAGGGCTCAAAGCCAGTGATGAAAGAATTGCGCCATCGATGATATATGCTTATGCTGCTTTAATGGAAGGTATTCCTTTCATAAACGGAGCACCCGCTCTGACCGTCGACATACCAGCGTTCGTCAAATATGCAACCGATAAAAATATCCCAATTTGCGGCAAAGATTTCAAAACTGGACAGACGCTCGTCAAGACAGTTATCGCGCCAATGCTTAAGGCAAGGATGCTGGGTGTAAACGGCTGGTTTTCAACTAATATCCTGGGGAATAGGGATGGAGAGGTACTTGATGAGCCTGAAAACTTCAGGACTAAGGAAGAATCAAAGCTGGGCGCACTGGAATATATTCTCCAACCCGATATGTATCCTGATCTTTATGGCAACGCTTATCACAAGGTACGTATCAATTATTATCCTCCGCGGGGCGATGCCAAAGAAGGCTGGGATAACATAGATATCTTTGGATGGCTTGGCCGGGCGATGCAGATAAAAATCGATTTCCTCTGTTCGGACTCGACCCTGGCTGCGCCGTTAGTGCTTGACCTGGTGCTATTTATGGACCTGGCAAAGCGGGCTGGACTTGGTGGTATCCAGGAGTGGCTTTCCTTCTATTTCAAGAGTCCCCAACACGCGGCTACCGTCTATCCCGAACACGATCTATTCATTCAACAGACAAAACTTAAGAACACATTGAGATGGATGATGGGAGCTGAACAGATTACGCACCTCGGAATGGAGTACTACCGAGAGGTCATGGTGGACGAAGACCGATAAGCTAACTCTGGTGTTTACGCTTTGGTCAGTTTTACATGCTAATCGATAAGTAAGCATCGAATAATAAAGTATAGAATCGCGTGATATTCGGAAAAACCTTGCTGGTGCAAAGAGTAAGAACTAATCACGCGATTCTTGATTTTTATTTTGCATATGTAATATTATTGACGCATAATAAAAAAGCCTGATTTTTGTCGTCAGGTCTAAGTGCATTGTATGATATAAGTGTAGCAATGAAAAGGAGTAATCACGGTTATGAGTGAAATCGATCCTATCTATGAACAATTAGCAGCTAAGATTGCCGGTGGAAGGGGTGGGGGGAATATGGCTAAGATATTATCCAAAATGGCTAACCTCGAACAGGCTAAACTGGTTGCTGCCTTGCCTGACCCGGACCGCTCTGCTTCAGCCGGAAGATCGTTAGAAGTGTCCGATAAGTTTGCCCAAAAACTCGGGCTTGATAAAAAGACTGTTGATAAACACATTCAAGAATTATACGAGAAAGGTCTTCTGTTCCCGACCAAGAATGGACCCCAGATGGCACGTACCTACCTGCAATTGCACGATGCGGCTCTAGCCACCAAGCATCATAAAGAACTTGGAAAGGAATTCTTTGAATTATGGGGTGGACCGGAAGGCAAAATTACACGGAAACCACCACGACAGGTCAATGAGAGATTTGCGGCGTTTAGAGTTATTCCGCGTTGGAAGTCAATAAAAGATCTTCCAGGTGTCTTACCTCATGAAGATGTACGACAGATATTGAAATCGCAAGAATTTATTGCAATTGTCCCCTGCGGCTGCAAGCGGTCATTTACAAAAAGGGACTGTAACATTCCTGAAGAAGTTTGTATCAGCGTCGGACGTACAGCTGAATATAATATCGATAGAGGCGCTGGCAGGAGAATTACCTACGAAGAAGCCATGAAGATTAATGATGAACTCGACAACTACCAGTTGATAAACACAGTTGTTAATCAGAAAGAAGTCAACCAGCTAGTCTGCAATTGCCATAATTGCTGTTGTGGTTCAGTAGGAACCGCAGCTAAAAGCCGCTTTGAAGCTGAAGTTGATCCTGAAAAATGCCAGGCTTGCGGTATCTGCATAGAAAAATGCCAGTATGAGGCAATTTCTATGAAGAGTTATCCAGATATCAAGGGTGAACGAGCTTTTGTCGATGTGGAAGTATGCCGCGGCTGCGGCTGCTGCGTGATTGCTTGCCCCAATGAAGCGCGAAAGATGAAAATAGTCCGTCCACCCGAGCATATCCGCGAAGCTGGAGCAATATATTAGACAGGCGGCGTCCTAATTATACAAATCCGCGTTAAAGTAAGACTAAAAAGGACACATTAGAGGGTCTTGCCTGGTGATGTTGTCAAAGTCTTCCCAACGGTTGTGTGCTATATTAACGGTATTTCGGATGCTGGCATTTATCATGCTCGCAGTCTTGACGATATCTCTTTTTAACAGCATTAGGGTAAATAGTCAGGCGGATGAAATCTCGACGACCGAGATCGACCGCTACATTCAAAATCAAATAAGAGAAAAACAGCTTCCGGGTCTCGCTATATCCATAGTTAGCGGTCAAGAAATAATCTATCAGCATGGGTTTGGTTTCTCCAGCCTCAATACAAAATTACCCGTAACACCTCAAACCATTTTTGACCTTGCATCGTGCAGTAAGTCTTTTACAGCTTTATCGGTGCTTATCCTTTGGAAAGACGGATTGATAGATCTTGATAAACCACTCGTTTATTATCTATCTGAATTCCATCTAACTGATAGCGAATCTTCATCTAAAATCACAATTCGACAGCTTCTGAACCAGACAAGCGGGCTTCCTGGTGACGTCTCGGAACCAGTTTCTTATCACCAGGGAAGTGATGCCATGAACAAACTTGTGATCGCTATGGGAGGTATACGGCTCGATAATCCGCCGGGAACGCGTTTTGAATACGCCAATTTTAACTACAACCTTCTCGGAGCGCTGGTCGAGAAAGTCAGTGGGAAATGTTTCGAAGATTTTGTGCAGGAACGCATCCTTACACCCATGAATATGACCGACTCGACGCTGCGACCCGAGGTAGCGTTACAAAAAGACCGTGCTGATGGTCATCAGCTCTTACTCGGGAAAGTGGTTGTCAGAAATGTTCCAATTTATCGCAGTGCGATTCCTGCCGGCTGGGTAATGTCCAGTGTTGAAGATATGAGTAAATGGCTCATCATGAATCTGAATCATGGAGCAATCGATGGTAAGCAGGTGTTCCCGGCGGAACTCGTCGATATGACACACACTACGGCGATTACACTCTTCGAAGACGGTAAAGAAGCCGGATATGGAATGGGATGGTTTATTGGAACGGCTAAAAGCGGTGAACCGGTCTACTGGCATGGGGGAGATACGCCTAATTTTCTTTCAGAAATGATACTGCTGCCAGAAAAACAACTCGGCATTGTGATGCTCATCAATGGCCAAACCTGCAAGAACGCGCATGAAATAGCCACAGGAGTTTTAAGTCTGGTGCTCAGTGTCCGATTCGAGCTTCCGCAGGCACCATGGTGGGCATCGTGGAAATCTGTGGACAATATTTCGATTTATGCTACTATCCTGTCCATAGTTCTCATTTTAGGATTAGTCCCATTTATTCCGTGGCAAGTTCAAGTAATCAAGCGTTTACGTCAAAATACCAATACTCAAAGCACCAATAAGAAAAAAATGAAAATCTGGAGACTCATACCTCCGGTCACCCCATGGATGATTTTGATATTGATTGCATCTGTCGCATATGTTGTGATGCAGTCGCTTTTCGGCTTCAATATATTTGTTACTATATGGCGTTTCGGTTACTTTGCGCCGCCGGGTACGTTGGTGGCAGCGATTACGATACTGATAACTCTATTTTTATGGGCGATTGCTCTCTCAATCACTGCTATTTTCAGGGAGCTTTCGAGAGTCCCGAGAAGCTAGTTTTCCTTTTAGCCTTTGTGGTCATGATTCCAACCATGTACATGAGAATAGCCATAGCTGGCATTAACAGTTGGGTAAAATCAAATCTAAAATCAAGATTCCACAGGATTACGAGCACGTTCACATAAAAAAAGAACAGCGTTATCACAATGACAAAGCCGTAAAAATAACCCTTAAATTTCTCAATATTCGTTTTCAACGGATCAATACGAGGAATAACAAACATTAGAAGAGCCATACCCAAAGAAACGAATGGAACCAAAAAAAGAACCCAGAACCTGGGCATGTATCCATCAGCCTCACCGCTCGCATTCCAGTGCGGAGCCATAGTTTCAGACATGCGCGGGTAAAATGCGGCACCGAGTATAAAACCTGCAAGCACTATTAATAATACAGCTGCCCAGTATTTATTAATTTTCATTTGTGAGTGTCTCGCTTTCTTTCTGAGATTATATCATGCGAATAATCAATAGTGTTCAAATACTTGACAATGTTAGATTCGGATGTCATAATTCTATTTCTGACGGACTCTGTAAATAGCTATCCTATTTGGAGGTATGCGTATTCACCTCTCCATAATGTTCGCAGCTAATCCCACCGATCTGTGTCAATTAAAACGGGTATCCCTCTGCTACAGGCGAGATATAGTATTGCAAACCAATTAATAAGGAGGTGTAATGAATAAAAGAACTATAGTTTTCTCGCTCATGGCCACTCTAATTACCCTTTCCCTCGTCTTCACTGGTGCCTGTTCTAGTGAGGAAGGAAAACCAAAACCCGGCTCACTTAAAGACCCACAGGAAATCACCTTGAACCTGGGTGGTGAAGTTGTCACCATCGACCCTAACCGTGCATCCTGGTCGAACGAACGGTCGGTCATCATGCAGTGCTTTGATGGTTTGCTGGCTTTCAATGCCGATCTTAGCTTGAAAGCGATGGTCGCCAAGGAAATCCCGACGGTTGCCAACAAAGGTATTTCTTCAGATGGGAAAACCTATACATTCAAATTGAAAACCAACGTGACCTGGAGCGATGGCAAAAAGGTAACTGCCAAGGATTTCGAATACAGCATCAAGCGTATGCTTAGTCCTGACCTGGCAGCTGAATACGCATCGTTCTATTTCGCTATTGTCGGCGCCGAAAACTACTTCTCGGCAACCGAAAAGACAGCAGCTGAAAAAACCGCTCTCCGGAATGCGGTTGGTGTCACAGCGAAGGATGATTACACGCTGGAAATCAAGTTAAACGACGCTCTACCTACTTTCATTAACTTGATGGCACTATGGCCAAGTTATCCTGTCAGGCAGGATATAATCGAACAATATGGTGAAACCTGGACTGCTCCGCCTCACTATATTGGAAATGGTCCGTTCGTCCTGCAGGAGTGGGTGCAGCAAGACCACTATACATTCGTCCGTAACGAAAACTACTGGGGTACCAAGCCATACCTGACCAAAGTCACCTACGAGGAAATTACGGATATTAATGTCTGCTTGGCTGCTTACCGCAACAATGAGCATGATCAGGCTGGTGTACCAGCCGGTACTGAAAAAGCGATCATGGCTGACGCCACTTTAAGTCCAGAAATTGTACGGTATGCCCAATTAACCACCTATGCTTGGCAGTTTAATGTCACTAAAGCACCGTATAACAACAAACTTGTCAGGCAGGCTATTGCCACCGCTATCGACCGTGTTGCGTATATCGACAAGGTTAGAGGCGGAGTAGGCAAACCAACGACGAGCTGGATCCCTCCTGGAATGCCCGGTTATGACGCGAACCTGGGATCACAGTATGCGTTCAACCCAACCAAAGCCAGAGAACTATTGGCTCAAGCGGGTTATTCCGATCCCAAGACTCTAAAAATTAAGTTCCAATACGCAAACACCGGCACAAATCCAACAATTGCTGCTTTCCTTCAGGCCCAAATGAAGGATAACCTGGGTGTTGATTTGACACTGGAACCGATGGACCCCAAGGCATACAGCGCACTATACAACTCCAAACAATTCGATTCCTGTTTCACCGGCTGGGGTGCGGACTATCCCGACCCGGATAACTGGCTGCCGCAACTGTATGGTACCAATGCCGGTAACAATAAAACCCAATACAGCAGCGCACAGTTCGATGCCATAGCGGCTCAGGCATTAAAAGAGCTTAATGAAACCAAACGCCTTCAGCTATGGGCGGACGCAGCAAAAATTGTCTCTGATGATTTGCCAATGGCATATATCTTTAACCGGGAAACCTTCGTTCTTAAGAAGCCCTGGGTTAAAGGACAGGTTACGACTGGTATGGACGGTCAGATTGCCGGGGATATGTTCCTCAGGGAGATCTACATCCAAAAGTAGTAACCACTGCGACTAATGTGCTAAAATTTACCTCAGAGGAGAAACCAAAACTCCTCTGAGGTAATTGTATTTAGTTAGATGTTGAGATTCGTCATACGCCGTATATTGTGGCTCGTACTCGTCCTTTTCATCGTATTGGCTATTACTTTCATCCTGATGCATTTAGTCCCGGGTGGTCCTTGGGACAGGGAGAAAGCTTTAGCCCCAAAGGTTGTCGAAGCACTTAATAAGAGATACGGTCTGGATAAACCGCTCTGGGAGCAGTTTTTTAACTATATCGGCGGTGTGCTCCATGGGGACCTTGGTATTTCCTACTCCCGTTCAGACCGGACTGTTACCAGTATCCTGATGGAAGGCTTACCCAAAACAGCCACTCTGGGTGTACTGGCTTTTATCCTGGCGCAGGCTCTCGGTATCCCGTTTGGCATGGCAGCAGCATTAAAGCAAAATAGTTTGATCGATTACATCTCTGTTCTGTTCGCTACCATATTCGCAAGCATACCCGGTTTTGTCCTCGGAATATTACTAATGATTATATTTTCAGTTACTCTGCACTGGTTGCCAACCAGCGGTTGGGGTTCGGTGCAGCAACTTATCATGCCTGTTTTGTGTCTTGCCGCTCTTCCCGCTGCTCAGAGCGCTCGCATAACCCGCGCAAGCACTTTGGACGTAATGAGGCAGGACTATGTACGTACGGCGCGATCTAAGGGTCTCATGGAAAACGTCGTGCGTGTCCGGCACATTTTCAGAAACTCACTGATACCCGTTGTCACTGTCGCTGGTCCGGAGTTAGCTAACCTGGTGACCGGCTCATTTATTATCGAAAATCTGTTCGCGATTCCCGGTATTGGGAGGATGTTTGTGCAGGGTATTGGCGCTAGGGACTATAGCCTGATTATGGGGAGTATTCTTTTTTATGCCATTACTATTGCTCTGCTTAACCTTGTTGTCGATATTCTATATGCTGCGATAGACCCACGGATCCGTTTAGAGTAGGGAGAGTAAAAGTTGGCGGATACTGCAAGAATAGACGTAGTCGCGGTTAGACCGCATCACACTATATGGGGTGATGCTCTTATAAGGTTACGCCGTAACAAGCTTGCCATGGCAGGCCTCGCATTCATAATCTTCATTTCGCTGGCTGCAATTTTGGCACCGCTGTTGACACCTTACGGTTTCGCCGACCAGAATTATGACGCGATCCTCGAAGATCCTTCCTCCAAGCACTGGCTTGGAACCGATCAGTTGGGAAGGGATACATTCGCGCGGCTAATATACGGAGCACGTACTTCTCTCTCGGTTGGTATTTTCACCCAGTTCATTGTCTTATGTATAGGTCTTCCCATCGGCGCCATTGCTGGTTATGCTGGCGGTAAGGTGGATAACGTGCTGATGCGGTTTGTGGATGTAATGTATGCATTTCCGGACTTGCTGCTCGTTATCCTCCTCAGTTCTGTTTTTCGCGGAACGTTTTTTGGAGGCAGCATCTATATGCTGTTTCTTGCTATCGGTCTGGTCGCATGGGTAAATATTTCCAGGCTTGTTCGCGGTCAAATACTATCTTTAAAAACACGCGATTTCGTAAACGCCGCACGAGCAATGGGCGGCATGGGAAACTATATAACATGGCGGCATCTTCTACCCAATGCACTCGGGCCTGTCATTGTGTCGATAACCTTCAATATCCCAAGGGCGATCTTTACAGAAGCTGCTCTGAGTTACATCGGTATCGGAGTAAAACCACCCAATCCGAGCTGGGGCGCAATGATACAGGATGGTTTCAGTTTGATTTTCGCCAAGCCGTATATGCTTGTTTTCCCTGCCATTGCGCTTGCCTTGCTGATGCTGTCATTTACTTTTCTAGGAGATGGGTTGCGTGATGCGCTTGACCCGAAATTGAGACGTTAGAGAATGAAACCACTGCTTGAAGTCCGCAACCTGACTACAAATTTTTACACCCAGGATGGAATCGTCCAGGCCGTCGATGATGTGTCATACGACGTAAACGTTGGAGAGACGATTGCCTTGGTCGGTGAAAGCGGCTGCGGTAAGACTGTCAGCGCCCTGTCCATTATTCGTCTGATAGCTGAGCCGCCGGGGAAAATCGTTTCCGGTGAAGTTTTATTCCAGGATCAGGATTTGATGAAACTTTCACCTGATGAGATCCGTAAAGTACGCGGCAGAAAGATATCCATGATATTCCAGGAACCTTTAACTTCGTTGAATCCGGTGTTGACCATCGGACGGCAGCTGTCAGAAGGCATGGAATTTCATATGCAGTTGTCACGGGCTGATGCCGAACGCGAGGCTATTAACCTGTTGAAGTTGGTTGGGATCCCTCGTCCCGAAAGCCGTATAAAAGATTACCCGCACCAGTTTAGCGGCGGTATGAGACAGCGCGTGATGATCGCGATAGCTATCGCCTGCAAACCTGAGTTAATAATTGCTGACGAACCCACGACGGCAGTAGACGTGACTATCCAGGCGCAGCTTCTTGAACTTATAAAAGGGATTTCACGTGAACTAAATACGGCATTGATTCTAATTACCCATAATCTGGGTGTAGTCGCCCGATATGCTCACCGTGTCTTTGTGATGTATGCAGGTAAAATTATCGAGCAAGGCAGTGCCCTTGATGTGTATCATTATCCCCTTCATCCTTATACTGCCGGTTTGCTTGCCTCCGTGCCCCGTCTTGATGAACCGAGAAAAACCAGACTGTTGCCGATCAAGGACCAGCCGCCAGACCTGATAGCATTACCCAGGGGTTGTGCTTTTCATCCACGCTGCGGCTTTGTTGGTGCGCAATGTACTAACGAAAGACCTTCTCTGGTTGAGGTAGAGAAAGGACATTATTCCGCCTGCTGGGTTGCCCAGAAGGGACTGAAACCATGGCAAAAAAAGTCGTCATAGAAGTCAATAATCTCACAAAGTATTTCCCAATTACTTCGGGATTTCTCAGGGCTAAAGTTATCGCCGAGGTTAAAGCGGTGGATGGTGTGACGTTGGCTGTCCACGAAGGTGAGACTCTTGGGTTGGTTGGAGAAAGTGGCTGCGGGAAAACCACTCTGGGTAAGAGCATTCTTCAACTTTATCGTCCTACCTCCGGTGAGGTAATGTTTGAAGGTCACGATCTGACACAGCTCAGCGACAAGGAACTCCGACCTTTACGCCAAAAACTCCAGCTTATTTTCCAGGACCCGTACGATTCTTTAAATCCTCGATTCACGGCGCTTGATATCGTTGGGGAACCGCTCCGTATTCATAATCTAATGCAGGGGAAAGAATACCGTGACAGAGTTGCGGAATTGCTGGATCTTGTTGGACTGGCGCCGTATATGGCTGAACGTTATCCTCACGAATTTAGCGGCGGTCAGCGCCAACGTCTTGGGGTGGCACGCGCCTTAGCGCTTCAACCCAAATTCATAATGTGCGATGAACCGCTGTCAGCTCTGGATGTCTCGATTCAAGCACAAATAATCAACCTACTCGATGACCTGCAGGAAAAATTCGGCGTGGCATACTTATTTATTTCTCATGACCTCTCGGTTGTTCGTCACATTAGTGACCGTGTTGCTGTAATGTACCTGGGGAAAGTGGTAGAAATTTCAAATAGGGATGAGCTTTATATGAATCCTCTACACCCATATACACAGGCTCTTCTCTCAGCTGTGCCTATCCCTGACCCCGCAGTCGAAGCTAAGCGCCAGGTGATCGTACTCAAAGGTGAGGTACCTTCGCCGATAAATCCTCCATCCGGCTGCGTTTTCCATCCACGCTGCTTCAAGGCTTTCGAAGACTGTTCCAGAATTATTCCGCTGCTTGCGGATGCTGGCGGCGGGCACCAGGTTGCCTGTCTACTGTTCAAGACTTCATATCCCTAGAAATATTGGATAGCGTTATCTCTGAGTTTTTCTCCCAACTGCTCAATATTTTCATTCCATAGATTTTTTTTTAACTGTGTAATCGTATGTCAATATTTTTATGATTCGTGTATACTTGGATCCTTTGTCGAAAAGTGTTTAAAAGAAAGGAGGGGACTGAAATGTTGGTCCCCTCCCTTTAAAGAACTAAATGTCTTTGATTGAAATTCCGGTTACATCCCGCCAAACCGGCTCGTAGCACCGCCCATCTGTTTATCGAGGTATTTTGCCAGTACTTCACGATGGAAGTTGGCGTCACCGAACGCGGTATCCGATGACCGTGCCCGTTTGAAGTAGAAGTGCAGGTCGTGGTCCCAGGTAAAGCCTATACCACCATGGACCTGGATGCTCGTGTTGGTCATGAACCTGTAGTTATCGCCGCAGTAAGCTTTGGCGATAGCGACTGCCAATGGCGCATCGGGGTCATTGTCTTTGACCATCTCGACTGCCCATTCCATTGCGCCGCGTGAATACTCCAACGCTGATTTCATGTCGGCGCACTTGTGTTTGATTATCTGGAGTTTGCCAATAGGCTCGCCGAAGGCAATACGGGTCTTGGCGTATTCCACCGTCGTATTCATAACCCATTCCATGCCGCCGAGCATCTCGGCGCAAAGCATAGCGCGTGCTTTAAGTGCGATGTCTTCCAGTATTGTCCAGCCGCCGTTTACTGCGCCGATGACATTAGCACCGGGGACAGCGACACGGGTAAACTGAACATCGAACTGTTTTCGAAGTATGTCCATCGTTTCAAGAGGTTTGACGTAAATACCCCATTCGCTGCCGTCTACGAGGAACAGAGTAATACCTTCTTCATGATTATCCGAAAGCTGGGTGCGTGCGGCAACCAGGAAATGGTTCGCTGCTTTGGCATCCGTAACGAATGGTTTGGTACCGATCAGGGTGAAATCACTCGCTCCGCGTCGGTGGGCACGCATATTTATGCCGCCAGCCCAGAAATCGCCATCCTCTTCGATGATCGCCGGGGTAATAACCATTTCACCTGAAGCGATCTTGGGAAGCCATTCTTTTTTCTGTTTTTCTGTGCCATGATCGTTGATAAGCTCCGCTCCGAAAATAGCATTATAAAGGAATGGAGCTGGAAGTAACGCTCTACCCATCTCTTCAACAAGTACTGCTAAATCGCGGAAGCTCATGCCGGTCCCACCGAACTTCTCTGGAATCGTAAGTCCCTGCCACCCGAGGTCTACCATTTTCTTCCAGAGCTCGGGGGAATAGCCGACTACGTCTTCAGACATTTTGCGGACATGGGCGCGAGGGCTTTCTTTAGCCATGAAATCGCGTGCCATTGACTGCAGCATTACCTGGTCTTCACTTAATACAAATTCCATTGCCATTTCTTCTCTCCTATCCTACCGCGGTAGTCCCAGTATTCGTTCGGCAATGATGTTGCGATTAATTTCTGATGTTCCCATCTCGATGGTGGCGCCTTTCGCCCGAACATGTGTATACACCAGGTCTCCATCTTCGAGAGCGCGTGGTGATCCTCGCATCATCTGGGAGTATGCGCCGATAATGTCCATCATCAACTCACCGCGGCGCTGTCTCATTTCAGCGCTGAAGTTCTTGGAAATTGAGACTTCAGGTCCGCCGGGTGGCTGTTTAGCAGCGCGCAGTTTTAACATAGAGATCATGCCCTGAGCCCGCATAGCTTCGGTTTCGATGCAGATTTGTGCAATGTTCTGTCTGAAATGCTCGTCATCCCAGACTCGCTTACCGTAGCGTTTGGTAACCTTTGCTATTTCAACCATATCCATAACGCCGGCGCCAATCTGGCGGCGTCCTTCTGCCTGACCGCCCATTCCCATACCGCCGCCACCGCCGCCACCGCGTTCCGCTGCCAGGGTGGTCATGGCAACGTACCAACCCCTGCCGACTTCACCGACTCTCATATTATCGGGGATATGTAAATTGTCGAAGAACATTTCGCCAAATTCGGCTTCACCGGTCATCTGGCGCAGAGGCCTTCTGTCGAATCCCTTGGCTTTAGCATCAAAAAGGAAGAAGGTGAGGTTCCGATGGCGTGGTGCCTGCGGGTCGCTTTTGGCTAATAAAACACCAAAATCAGCAAATCGGAACATACTGCTCCAGATTTTCTGACCATTGATTATCCACTCATCGCCACTCTTTGTAGCGGTCGTTTGCACGTTAGCGAGGTCTGAACCTGCGTTTGGTTCGGAAAAGCCTTCTGCCCAGCTCTCTTCACCGCTCAGAATCTTGGGGATGAAGCGCTTTTTTTGCATTTCCGATCCCCACTGCAGGATTGTGGGCGCAGCGAGTAATGTGCCTAACGAAGCTGGCGCGCCGGGAGTACCCGTCCGTGCCATTTCTTCACGAATTATGATCCGTTCTTCGAGTGGACGCTCAATCCCACCATATTCTTTCGGATAGCCAAAACCAGTGTAGCCCATATCGTAGCATTTCTTGGTCCATTCCATCGCCATTTTCTGGCGTTCTGGAGTTTGCGCTTCCGGCATCTTATATTCCGGGGTGCCCCAGCCTTTAGGTAAGTTTGCCATCAACCAGGCACGCACTTCCTTTCGGAATGCTACCATTTTTGCTGATTCTTCTGGCATGCTGTTACTCCTTTTACTTATTCTTTCCTGTTACTCAAAACTATCCATACCGCTATGTTTTATTTATTTCATTTTTCAAATCTTACTGCCTCCTGCGGCGGAGACACTCTTGACGATATCCTCTCCTTTCAGCCTTATTCTGTAATTCGTTTTGAAAGACTGTTAATAATAGTGATTTCATCCCAATGTACTATTAGCTATTGCACGTATTTTTTAAATGTCAGGCTTGATGTGGAGTGAGCCTGTAAAACACAGTTTATCGGCACTGATATTACCACTTAATCGTGTGTTTTGTCAAAAGTTTTCAGCCTTAATTAGAGCATAAAATAGGCTATTTCACTTATTACAACAATGCAAGAGCCGCTATGGTAAATAGATACAATTTACGCCTATATTTGGCTTGACGTATCAAAAGGATGTTGATAAACTGTCAGAGGAGTCAAGGCTCATCCTCCCCAAGAGCATATTCTCCAAATATTTATTTGCAGCACTATCTGCTGCCAGCATGCAAGATTTGACTGTAATCTCTAGACATGAATATTTAAAAGGAGTACGACATTGCGTGTCACTTTGAGTGTAATTAAGGCAGATATTGGTGGTTACGTCGGGCATTCAGAGTGCCATCCGGATGTTATCGCCTGTGCCAAGGAAAAGTTGGAGGAAGCAAAAAAATCTAAACTCCTGATCGATTATTGTGTTACAAAATGCGGCGATGATCTTCAATTGATTATGACGCATAAACGCGGTGAAGAGGATGAAAAAATACACCGCCTTGCCTGGGACACTTTTGTAGCAGGCACGAAGGTGGCTAAGAAACTCAAGCTCCACGGCGCCGGGCAAGATTTGCTTACAGACGCTTTTTCCGGCAATGTAAAGGGGATGGGTCCAGGTGTTGCTGAAATGGAATTCGAGGAGCGAGAAGCCGAATCGATCATCATCTTTATGGCTGATAAGACCGCGGCTGGCTCCTGGAACATGCCCCTTTATAAAATATTCGCCGATCCTTTTAATACTATCGGGCTGGTCATTGCTCCGAACATGCATTGCGGTTTTGCCTTTGAAGTGCATGACGTAAAAGAACATAAAAAAATCACACTCAATGCACCGGATGAAATCTATGACATGTTGATATTTCTCGGAGCTCCCGGACGGTTCGTAATCAAGTCTATTTATCACCGCGAGACAAAAAACATCGGGGCTGTGTCTTCGACGCAAAAATTGTCATTCCTCGCCGGACGATACGTAGGAAAAGATGACCCGGTATGCATCGTACGCTGCCAGGGAGAATTTCCAGCGGTAGGTGAGGCATTGGAACCTTTTGCATCTCCGATCCTTGTAATGGGTTGGATGCGTGGTTCGCATATGGGACCGCTTATGCCTGTATCGGTAGCAGATAGCACACCGTCACGTTTTGACGGACCTCCACGCGTTATTGCCCTCGGATTCCAATTAGCCAGGGGAAAGCTAGTCGGACCGCGTGATATGTTCGAAGACAAAGCATTCGACCTGGCACGTGTTAAGGCGAATGAGATGGCAGACCTGATGAGACGGCATGGTCCCTTTGAGCCGCATCGTTTACCTCTCGATGAGATGGAATATACCACTATGCCCGGTGTGATGAAAAAACTCTCGGAACGGTTTGTCGAGCTGGAGTAAACCGCAGTTCAATAGACGGTGATCTTTGAGTCCGAAACTACTTATTGCGACTAATAATCCGGGTAAATTGCGTGAATACCGTGCGCTGTTAAAAGGCGTACCGTTCGATCTCGTTTCTCCATTGGATATCGGCATCAAAACCGTGGTACTGGAAACCGGTAGGTCATACGAAGAAAATGCGCGACTTAAAGCGGAGATCCTGGCCAAGGAAAGCCGGATTCTTACTTTAGCAGATGATTCGGGACTGGAGGTAGAGGCTCTTCACGGAGAACCAGGGGTAAGGTCTGCCCGTTATGCAGGAGAGGACGCATCTGATAGCGAGCGGGTCGCTGTCCTGCTCGGAAAACTAAAGGATGTACCTGAAAAGCAGCGTTCTGCTCGTTTTCGCTGCGTTATCGCAGTTGCCCGCAGGGGATTTCCAACGGTAATCTGCCATGGTGAGTGCACTGGTTATATTGCTTTCCAGCCGCGTGGTAATAACGGTTTTGGTTACGATCCAATTTTCTTCCTGCCGGAGCTTGGCAAGACAATGGCGGAACTTCCAGAAAATGTGAAAAACAGGATAAGCCACCGCGGACAGGCGGCAAAAAAAGCTCGTAGGCTGCTTTTTAAGATAGCGCGCGAGCTCAGTAAATAACAGGTTAGCTCAGCACAAATCACCTTGTATACGATTGTTAATTAGTATATACTACTAGACTACACCATATTTTTTGTGGAGAGTAAATTATGAAATTATCATGCTTGCAGGAAAATCTAAGCAAAGGGCTGAGCATTGTCGGCAGAGCGGTGGCAACCAGGGCTACACTGCCTATCACAAATAACGTTTTAATCGCGGCTGAGGAATCCCGGTTAAAACTGGTCGCAACGAACCTGGAAATGGCGATCAGCCACTGGATTGGCGCTAAAGTTGAGGAAGAGGGAGCAATCACAATTCCTGCTCGTTTAATCACTGAATTCGTAAATTCTCTGCCCGTCGGAGAGAAAGTTGACATAAAGCTAACCGGAAAGACACTTGAGTTAAAGTGTGCCCGCTACGAAGCCCGAATAAGCGGCGTCGATGCGAAAGATTTTCCTCCTATTCCCAAGCTGGATGAAGGAATTGCTACCACCATCGAAATTGAATCCTTGCGGCAGGGTATCAGCCAGGTTGTTTTTGCTGCAGCCACTGATGAATCACGTCCGGTACTTACAGGCGTCGATATCCAGTTAGAAGGCAGTTTGCTGACGATGGCAGCCGCCGACGGTTTCCGGCTGGCGGTGTATAAGCTCCCATTATCGAAAGCCGTGGGACAGAAAGCCGAAGTGATTATTCCATCACGCTCGTTGAACGAGTTGAACCGTTTGATCGGCGATGATGAAGAATCGGTAACTATGACCGTTAATCCTGCGAAAAGCCTGGCTATTTTTAAGCTAAAGAAGACCGAACTTGTTTCACAGCTCGTGCAGGGAGCATTCCCCCGCTACAGTCAATTGATTCCGCAATCGGCAGCCGCCAAAGCTACCGTGACTGTCAACGAATTTTTGAGAGCCTGTAAAATGGCATCGATTTTTGCGCGTGACGGCAGCGGTATTGTCAGGCTGGTGATGAATCCGGGCAAAATCACTGTATCGTCAAAGTCAGAAGAATTAGGCGAAGATGTCGGCGAGCTCGATGCTACAGTGGAAGGACAGGAAGCCAA
>Ga0315281_10001978_pt1 | contig 30449 bp, 28 predicted proteins | sample YL17G07_0_MG_FD_204540 | JGI IMG/M metagenome (GOLD analysis project Ga0315281, IMG submission 204540) | Sediment microbial communities from Yellowstone Lake, YNP, Wyoming, USA - YL17G07_0 | ecosystem: Environmental > Aquatic > Freshwater > Lake > Sediment | place: USA: Wyoming | collected...
ATCTGTTGGGCAAGCGCAAGGGTGACATCGTGAAGTTCGACATCGAACTTCCCGAGAGCTTCGGCGAGCGCTCGGGGCAGCAGGTCTCCTTCAGCGTGCTTCTGAAGGAAGTGAAAACCAAGAAGTTGCCGGATGCCGACGATGTGTTCGCCAAGACCGCGTCCGAGTTCGACACTCTCGAGGAACTGAAGATCGACCTGCGCGAGAAGCTCGGTGAGGCGAAGAGGCGGGATGTGGATGCAGTTGTTCGCGAACGGACTGTCAGCGCGGTGGTCGAGCTGGTGGACGTCGAACTGCCTGAGAGACTGGTGGAAGAGGAAACCGAGCGGCGAGTCCAGACTGCGACCGAGCGCTATGAGCGCCTCGGCGTGACGCTGGAAGCGGCGTTGGAGCAGCAGGGCTGGGACGACGCGCAGTTCCGCGCCGACGCCCGCGACCATTCGATCAGAGCGATCAAGGCAGATCTGGCCCTCGAATCCGTTGCGAAGCAAGAGGAACTGGGGGTTTCAGCGGAGGAGTTGGCGGCGGAGGTCAACTCTCTCGCACAAGCATTGGGTCGCGATGCGAAGTCCACCGTGAAGGCTCTCAACGAGGCCGGTCAGATGACATCTCTGGCCAGCGATATAATCCGTGCGAAGGCGCTCGACCTGCTGGTCGAGAACGCAGAACTAATCCCCGAGACATCCGGATCCGAAGATCAGGGAGCAGAAGGATGACCGAACCTAGCAACTACTTGGTACCTGTCGTCGTGGAGCAGACCAATCGCGGCGAGCGTTCCTTCGACATCTACTCGCGCTTGCTGAAGGAGCGCATCATCTTCCTCGGCACGCCCATCGACGATCAGTTCGCCAACCTTGTCATGGCGCAGCTGGTGCATCTCGAGAGCGAAGACCCCGACAAGGACATCCACCTGTACATCAACTCACCGGGCGGCTCCATCTCTGCGATGTTCGCGGTCTACGACACGATGCAGTACATCAAGCCCGACGTCGAAACCATCGTCATGGGACAGGCTGCTTCGGCGGCGGCGGTCCTTCTGGCCTCCGGAACGAAGGGGAAGCGCTACGCCCTTCCGCACTCGCGCGTCCTCATCCACCAGCCCCACGGTGGCGCAGAGGGTCAGGCCGTCGATATCGAGATCCAGGCGCGCGAGATCATCCGCTACCGCGAGCTGCTCGACAACCTGCTGTCCGAACACACTGGGCAGACCCTCGAGAAGATCTCGAAGGATACCGACCGTGACTTCATCATGACCGCGCAGGAAGCGAAGGAATACGGAATCATCGACGAAGTCATATCCAGCCGAAAATCGGGACCCGAACTGGCCACCGCGCCCGCAGAACCCTCGTAAGATTGGCAGTACGGTTCGGGTCGGTTGACCTAGGAGGAGCGGAGGGGCATGGCGAAGTTCGGCGATTCCGATCTACTGAAGTGCTCCTTCTGCGGGAAGAGCCAGAAGCAGGTCAAGAAACTCATCGCCGGTCCCGGCGTGTACATCTGCGACGAGTGCATCGATCTCTGCAACGAGATCATCGAAGAGGAGCTTTCTGAGACCTCCGAGCTGAAGCTCGACGATCTCCCGAAGCCGCGCGAGATCTACTCCTTCCTCGACGACTACGTCATCGGCCAGGAGCAGGCTAAGAAGGTTCTCTCCGTCGCCGTCTACAACCACTACAAGCGCATCCAGGTCGGTACCAAGGACAGCGAGGTCGAGCTTCAGAAGTCGAACATCATGGTTCTGGGTCCAACCGGTTGCGGAAAGACCCTGCTCGCGCAAACGCTGGCGAAGATGCTGAACGTTCCATTCGCCATCGCGGATGCCACGGCGCTGACCGAAGCCGGCTACGTCGGCGAAGACGTCGAGAACATCCTGTTGAAGTTGATCCAGGCGGCGGACTACGACGTCAAGAAGGCCGAGACGGGCATCATCTACATCGACGAGATCGACAAGATCGCACGCAAGTCCGAGAACCCTTCCATCACCCGCGACGTCAGCGGCGAAGGTGTTCAGCAGGCTCTTCTCAAGATCCTGGAAGGCACCACTGCCTCCGTCCCGCCGCAAGGGGGCCGCAAGCATCCGCATCAGGAGTTCATCCAGATCGACACGACGAACATCTTGTTCATCTGCGGTGGTGCTTTCGCCGGACTCGACAAGATCATCGAAAGCCGCATCGGTCGCAAGGGGGTTGGTTTCGGCGCCGACATCCGCAAGATCGAAGAGAAGGACATGGGCGAGATCCTGTCGCACGTCCTTCCAGAGGATCTGTTGAAGTACGGACTGATCCCCGAGTTCGTCGGGCGTCTCCCGGTTCTGTCGTTCGTTCACAATCTCGATCATCAGGCGCTCATCGATATCCTCACCAAGCCGAAGAATGCGTTGGTCAAGCAGTACGAGCGCTTCTTCCAGTTCGATGGTTGCGAGTTGGAGTTCACCGAGGATGCGCTCACGGCGATCGCCGACCAGGCCGTGCTGCGCGCGACGGGTGCGCGCGGACTTCGAGCCATCATGGAAGAGGTTCTTCTAAACGTGATGTACGACCTGCCTTCGCGTCAGGACGTGAAGACTTGCGTCATCGACAAGGACGTCGTGGCCTCCGGCGTCAACCCGACCCTCGTTCTCAAGGTCGCGCCCGCGAAACGACGCGAGCGTTCCGCCTAGGCCCAGCCCAGCCGTGTGGGGCTGTCCCGAGCCCTTCTCGCTAGACTCCGAACCCTATGGAGGACATGCCTACCCAGTACGACCCAGCTGCTGCCGAGAGGTGGTACCCGCTGTGGGTTGAACGCGGCTACTTCACGGCGGACGCGGCGTCTGAGAAGCCTGCCTACTGCATCGTCATCCCTCCTCCGAACGTCACCGGGCGGCTTCACATCGGACACGCGCTCGACCACACGATCCAGGACATCCTGACCCGTCGCGCCCGCATGCAGGGGTTCGAGGCTCTGTGGCTTCCCGGAACCGATCACGCGGGCATCGCCACGCAGGTCGTGGTTGAGCGGAACCTGCGCGAGCAGGGACTCGACCGGCGTGAGATGGGGCGTGAGGCGTTCGTCGAACGTGTCTGGGAGTGGAAGCGCCGGTACGGCGGCGAGATCATCGAACAAGCCAAGGCTCTGGGTGATTCGTGCGACTGGAGCCGCGAGCGATTCACGATGGACGCGGGTCTCTCTCGTGCCGTGCGGGTCGCGTTCGTGCGCCTGTTCGAGGCCGGTCTGATCTACCGCGGCGAGCGCCTGGTGAACTGGTGCCCGACCGACCACACGGGCCTTTCCGACTCCGAGGTTGAGTACACAGAGGTCGACGGCGAGATGGTCACCTTCCGCTATGCGCTCTCGGATGGGAGCGGCAGTGTGGAGGTTGCAACCACGCGGCTGGAGACGATGCTGGGTGACACCGGTATCGCTGTGCATCCCAGCGACGATCGTTACAGGGATCTGGTGGGCAGAACGGTCAGACACCCGTTCGATGGTCGCGACATCCCCATCGTCGCCGACCACGTGGTCGACCGCGAGTTCGGAACCGGCGCGGTGAAGGTCACTCCGTCGCACGACCCGAACGACTGGGACATCGCCGAGCGAACAGGGTTGTCTCGCATCAACATCTTCACCGAGAGCGCGGTGCTGAACGACAGCGTCCCGGGACGATTCCGGGGCCTCGATCGGTACGAGGCCCGCGCTGCCGTTCGCGCGGCCCTCGATGAACTGGACCTCATCGTCGAGGAGGTCAAGCCCTATCCGCACAACGTCGGGCACTGCTATCGATGCAAGTCCGAGGTTGAGCCATGGGTGTCGGGCAAGCAATGGTTCGTCGCCGTTGACGCTCTCAAGGAGCCTGCGCGCCGGGCCGTCGAGGAGGGTCGCATCCGGTTTACTCCGCCGAGATGGGCGAAGCCATACGACGTCTGGTTGGAGGGACTCCGCGACTGGAACATCTCGCGGCAGCTCTGGTGGGGCCACCGCATCCCTGTGTGGTATTGCGCGGAGGGCCACGAAACCGTTGCCACGGACGACCCTTCGTCCTGTGCGACCTGCGGGAACGTTGACATCGATCAGGACCCCGACGTTCTCGACACATGGTTCAGCTCCCAGCTCTGGCCGTTCTCGACGCTCGGTTGGCCCGACGCGACCCCGGACCTGAAGAAGTTCTATCCGACTTCGGTCCTCGTGACCGGCTACGAGATCCTCTACCTGTGGGTCGCGCGGATGGTCATGTCGGGCCTGTTCCTGGTGGACCCCGAGGACACACGTACCGGCGACAACGTTCCGTTCGAGCAGGTCGTTATCCACGGGCTGGTGCGCGACGAGCGGGGCCACAAGATGTCGAAGTCGCTCGGCAATGTCATCGACCCGCTGCTCATGATCGAACGCTACGGTGCGGACGCACTGAGGTTCTCTCTGGCCCGTATGGCTTCCCCCGACCAGCAGAACCTGCCGTTGTCGGAGGCCGCCATCGAGACTGGCCGGAACTTCGCGAACAAGGTGTGGAATGCCTCCCGCATGGTGCTGAACGCTGGGGGAGTGCCGGAGCTGCCTGTGACCGAACAGCTGTCCGTGGCGGAACGCTGGCTGCTGTCCCGTCACCAAGCTTGCCTTCGCGAGGTGGACGACGCCCTGGACGAAGACAGGTACGCCGATGCGACCAACGCGCTGTATCGGTTCCTCTGGTCGGAGTTCTGCGATTGGAGCATCGAGCTTTCCAAGGAGAGGCTGTACGACGGCTCGCCCGAGGAGAAGGCCACCGCCGCAAACACGCTGGCGTGGGTTCTCGAACGGACGCTTCGCTTACTGCACCCGGTGATGCCCTTCCTCACCGAGGAGGTGTGGCAGCGACTCGGCACGGGGGAGTCCATCGTGGTTGCGGATTGGCCCGAGTCGATGCCCGGGTTGACCGATCCCGCATCCGAGACCGCCTTCACTGTCGTGCAGGACGTGGTGAACGACATCCGCCGGCTGCAGGCGAGTATGCCGCCTGAGCTGGGCAAACAGGTCGCGGTCGACGAGACCCTCCGCGGCGCGCTCGAGCCCTGGAGCGGTGATGTGAAGCGCTTGACCGGCGCCGAGGTGTCCTTCGAGGCTCTCGGGTCGGTTCGGGTGAACATCAGCGTGCCCGAGGGCGCGGACGTCACCGTGGCGGTGGAGCGCCTCACGAAACGCCTGGCCGAGACCGACGACAAGTTGGAGCGCAAGCGTCGCAAGCTTGCCAATCAGGGCTTCATCGGAAAGGCAGACCCCGCCATCGTCGAGAAGGAACGGAACGACGTCGCGGAACTCGAAGAGGAGGCCGGCCGACTCCGCGCGCAGATCCAGCGCCTGGGCGGCTAGATGCTCTTCGCCGACGCCGTCGCAGAACTGGATTCCCGCGCTCCCTCACGGATGATCCCGGACCTGACGCGCATCACTGCGCTGGCCGACATGATGGGCGACCCCCAGCTCGCCTACCCGAGTATCCATGTGACCGGAACCAACGGGAAGACCACTACGTCGCGGTTCGTGTCGGCGCTCTCCTGCGCGCACGGCATCACGTCCGGGCTGTACACGTCTCCTCATCTCGAGTCGGTCGTCGAGCGACTTTCGTCGTGCGGCGAGCCGATCGCGGAGGAGGATTTCGCGGAGCAGTACGAGCGACTGCTGCCGTTCCTGCACGTGGTGGACGAACTCGGCGAGAAGGTGACGTTCTTCGAGGTGCTCACGGCACTGGCGTTCGTGTGGTTCTCGGACAAGCCTGTGTCGCTCGGCGTGTTCGAGGTCGGGATGGGCGGCAAGTGGGACGCCACGAACCTGGTGAGCGGTGACGTCGCGATAATCTGCCCGATAGCGCTCGATCATCCCGAACTTGGTCCGACCATCGCGGAGAAGGCGGAAGAGAAGGCCGGGATCATCAAGGAGGGCAAGGTGGTAGTGGTGCGCGAGCAGCCGGCCGACGCCCTCGAGACCATCGATGCAAGAGCTCGAGAGGTGAGCGCCCGGCTCCTTCTTGAGGACGTGGACTTCTCCACCGAGGACCGAGTCGCCGCATTCGGGGGTCAGGTCATCACGGTGAGAGGGTTGCACGCGGTCTACGAGGAACTCATGCTGCCGGTGTTCGGCGAACACGCTGCCCGCAACGCCTCAGCGGCCATCGTGGCGATGGAGGCCTTCCTCGACCGGCAACTTGGAGACGCGGAAACGAGGGCCGCGTTCGCGGAACTCGCTACTCCTGGCCGCCTGGAGGTCATCGGCCGTCACCCACTGGTGGTCCTCGACGGCGCGCATAACCCAGCGGGAGCGGCGGCGCTGGCCGACGCTCTCGAGGAATCGTTCACTTGGGACCGCCTATTCCTTGTGGCGGCGGTGTCGTCTGACAAGGACGTTTCCGGGATCTTGGATCCGCTCGCCCCCATGGTGATGAGGGCGTTCGCGACGCGCTACCGAGGTGCCAGAGCGGTCGATCCAGACGAACTGGCCTCGAGATGTGGGGCCGCCGGCATCCTTTCTCAGGTGTGTCCGAGTATGAGGGACGCGCTCGGAGAGGCCGCCGGGATGGCAGGGGACGCCGATCTCATCCTCGTGACCGGGTCGCTCTTCGCCGTCGCCGAGGCGCGCGCCCTGCTCGTGGGCGGGGTCTAGAGGCTCGTCTCTATACTGGGGCGGAGCCCGAGGGGCGCTGCCCGCCGACAAGAGGAGAACCGATGGCTACCGAATCCACCCTGCTCATCGTCAAGCCTGACGGCGTCCGTCGCGGCCTCGTAGGAGAGGTTCTCGGGCGCCTCGAACGCAAAGGCTTCCGCATCGCGGAACTCAAGCTCATGAACGTCTCCCGCGAGATCGCTGAACAGCACTACGGCGAGCACCGCGAGAAGCCCTTCTTCGGCGAACTGGTGGGCTTCATCACCTCGGGTCCCGTCGTTGTGGCCCGCATCGAAGGCGAACAGGCGATCGCCTCCATGCGCACGGTCATGGGCCCGACCGACCCCGTCGCCGCGCCGCCCGGAACGGTCCGCGGCGACTACGCGACGCTCATCGGGGAAAACATCGTCCACGGGAGCGATTCTCCGGAGTCGGCGAAGCGCGAACTGAAGCTCTTCTTCGGTTGATGGAGGAAGCCCTCGCTCGCATCGACGAGTTCGTAGAGCGCGAGATCGCCCACGACGGACCGCCTGGACTCGCGTTCGCCGTCACCGATGCCACGCGCACCCTTGCGGTGCGAACTTACGGCTACGCGGACCTCGCTGCGCGGGCACCTGTCCAACAGACGCATCTGTTCCAGACGGGTTCGACCGGCAAGTCCTTCGCGGCCTTCATGGTCATGCAGGAGGTCGAGGCTGGTCGGCTCCAGCTGAATGTTCCGGTGACCGAGTACCTGCCCTGGTTCAAGGTCTCATCCCGATTCGGACCCATCACGCTTCACCACCTGCTCGCGCACACCGCAGGTATCAGCACCGGCAACGACCATTCGCTGGGAGCCGAAGGCGAGGTCTTCGGTCTCCGCGAGACCGAGGCGGCCTGGGCGCCGGGCACGCGCTTGTACTACTCGAACGCCGGCTACAAGACCATAGGTCTCATACTCGAACGCGTTGCGGGGCAGCCCTATGCCCAGCTGCTCAGGACGCGGATATTCGAGCCGCTGGGGATGCATGCGACCGAGCCCGCCATCGTGAACGGCATCAGGCCGCGCTCAGCTATCGGGTACCACCGTCTGTACGACGACAGACCTGACCACCGTAGTCGGCCTTGGATCCCCGCACCGTTCTCGGAGTCGACAACGGCGGACGGGAGCATCAGTTCGAACGTCGAGGACATGGCGATCTACCTTCGGTTGCTGCTCAACCGCGGCACCGGGCCGTCGGGTCCCATCGTCAGCGAGTCAGGGTTCGACTACATGAGCCAACGCTTCGCGCAGGACCCTGACGATCCGAGCAGTCACTTCGGCTTCGGTCTGTTCTGCCGTGAGGTCGAGGGCCGCACCTTCTTCGGGCACAGCGGCGGAACGCTGGGCTTCACGACCGGCATGTGGACCGAGGACGGCCTCGGCGTGATCATCCTTCAGAACTCGGAACGCGGAGCCATGTGGGCGGTGCCGCACGTCCTCGGCGTGATGCGCGCCGCCATCGAAGGCCGCGAGCTTCCGCAGGTTCCGGCGTTCAAAGATCCGACGGTGGTGGAGAACGCGGCCGACTACGCGGGCACCTACAGATGCGGAGAGCGTGTTGTTGAGGTAGTGCAGGATGATATGCGGCTCTCCATCGACTCGGTGCCGCTGGACCGCACCGACGGCGATGTGTTCCAGGTTCCTCACCCGGACTTCGACCTCTTCCTGCTGAGGTTCGGCCGTGAGATGGGTGCGGTCACCGAGTTCGTCTACGGCTCGGAGGTGTTCATCAACGCGCGCCATTCCGGGTTCGTGGACGCGAGCCCGTACCCGCGCGAGTGGGACTCGTTGGTCGGGCACTACCGCTCGCACAACCCCTGGTGCCCCGACCTCCGCATCTTCGTGCAGAAGGGTGTCCTCATGGCCCGCTCGGCGTTCGACGCGGAGACGGCCGAATTGGTGCTCACACAGCTGCCCAGTGGAAGGTTCGCGATGGGGGATACCCCGGAGAACGTCTTCTTCGATCAGGTCATAGGCGAACGCGCCATGCGAGCGGTCATGACGAATCAGGAGTACTTCCGCACCTTCACGCCCTAAGAGCTAGGCGTACTTGCGCAGCGCCAGCACGGCGTTCTGCCCGCCGAAACCGAACGAGTTTGAGATCGCGAGACGCACGTCCAGGTCCCGCGCCTCGTTCGGCACGTAGTCGAGGTCGCAGGCCGGATCCTTGGTTGCGTAGTGGATCGTGGGCGGCACGCGGCCCTTGCTGATTGCCAGAGCCGACGCACCAGCCTCGACGGCGCCTGCAGCACCGAGCATGTGACCCGTCATGGACTTCGTGGACGACACCGCGATCGAGTGCGCGTGTTCGCCCAGAACCGCCTTCAGCGCAGCGGTTTCGGAAGCATCGTTCAGTGGGGTTGAGGTTCCGTGTGCATTGACGTAGTCGACGGCAGAGGGTTCCTCGTCCGCGTCGGCCAGTGCTGCCCTGATCGCGATCGAAGAACCAGCGCCGCTCGGGTCGGGCGCGGTGATGTGATAGGCGTCATCCGACGCGCCGTAGCCGGCCAACTCGGCGTATATCCGTGCCCCGCGCGCCACGGCACGTTCCTCGCTCTCGAGGATCAGTGCGCAGGCCCCTTCGCTGATGACGAAGCCGTCCCGGTTCGCGTCGAAGGGTCGTGAAGCGGTAGCCGGGTCTGGGTTCTTCGTGAGGGCTGTCATCTGCGAGAAGGCTGCGATAGTCAGAGGAAGCGTCGCGGACTCGGAGCCCCCGGCAACGGCGAGATCGATCAGCCCGTTGCGGATCATGCGATATGCCTCTCCGACGGCGTGGGCTCCGGAAGCGCAAGCGGACGTCGTACAGAAGTTCGGGCCCGTGAGCCCGAGTCTCATCGCGATGTGCCCCGCGGCGGCGTTGCCCATCAGCATCGGGACCATGAACGGACTCACCCGCCCGGCGCCCTTCTCGAGTAACACGAGATGCTGGCTAAGGATGGTTTCGATCCCGCCTATCCCGGTGGCGAAGATGACTCCGCCCCGTTCGGGTGCGACCGAAGGCTCTTTCGCGTCTTCCCATGCGAGCTTGGCTGCCGCGATGCCGAAGTGGACGAAGCGGTCGGTGCGCCGTGCTTCCTTGACGTCAAGGTATGCCCCGGTGTCGAAGTCGGTAACCTCGCCCGCCAGCTTCACCGGAAGGTCGTCCGTGCCGAAACGGCTGATGGGAGCGATGCCGCTCCTGCCCGACACGAGCCCGTGCCAGAAATCGTCGACCCCCGTACCCACCGGGGTGACCGGGCCGATGCCCGTTACGACAACCTTGTGACTAGCTGACACCGAGCTTGGTGGCGACCAGGTTGATGGCTGCGCCGACGGTTTTCACTCCGTCCATCTCTTCCTCGGGGATCTCGATGTTCCATTCCTCTTCGAGAGCGAGCACGGCCTCGACGAGATCCAGGGAGTCTGCGTTCAGTTCTTCGGCGAAGCGGGCTTCGGGAACAACCAGAGCCTCTTCTACGGCTAGCTGCTCGGCGAGAACCTTGCGGACCTTCGCGTCGATCTCCGTCATGTCCGTCATAACCTGCTCCTCCTTATCTTGGGTGACCGTTGAGTCTAGGCGGTCAGTCCGCCATCGACGGGTATCACTGCGCCATTGACGTATGACGCCTCGTCCGACATCAGGAAACGCACCACGTTGGCGACCTCCTCAGGCGTCGCCATCCTACCTAGCGGGGTGGCGGCGATCATGAAATCGCGCTGGTCGTCGGGAAGGTCGGCGATCATCTCGGTGTCCACGAGTCCCGGGCACACGGCGTTCACGGTGACGCCCCGCGATCCGACCTCACGCCCGATGGATCTCGTCATGCCGAGGACCCCCGCCTTCGACGCGGTGTAGGCGGCCTGCCCGGGGTTCCCGCGCAGCGCCACTGCGGACGATATGTTCACGATCCTTCCCCAGCGGCTCCGCAGCATCCCGCGCAGCGCGGCTCGGGTGCACAGGAACGTTCCGGTCACGTTGATCGCCATGGTCTTCTCAAAAGTAACGGTCGGGTACTTCACCGTGAGGCCGTCGTGCGTCATGCCGGCGTTGTTCACCAGGCCGGTGACAGCGCCAAGGGTGTCGGCCACCTCGCGGAAGCCGTCGGTCACAGAGGACTCGTCCGAGACGTCTATGCGAACGGTGATCGCCGTCCCGCCGTCAGCCTCGATCGTGGCCGCTACCTGCTTCGCGTCTCTCTTGCCGGAGTGATAGCCGACCGCGACGGACCAGCCATCGCGGGCCAGGGCCAGACCGGAGGCCCGGCCGATCCCGCGGGACCCGCCGGTTATGAGGGCAACCTTCATGCCGGGCTCGGTATCGTCCATCGGACAAGGTTAGCGCCCCAGGCGATACCCGCCCCGAACGACGTCAGAAGAACGAGGTCGCCGTGTGCGATGCGGCCCGCTCGCCAGGCACTGTCCATGGCGATCGGGATCGAGGCAGCAGACGTGTTTCCGACCTCCTCCACGTAGAGAGCGCAACGCTCCGGAGGGATGCCGAGCCTGTCCGCGACCGTCCCCATGATCCGCGCGTTCGCCTGATGGGGGACCAGCAGGGCAACATCGTCCGCTGCGTACCCCGACTTCTCGAGGATCTCACGACATGCGTCTGTCATGCTGTTCACCGCGCGCTTGTAGACCTCCTGGCCCGAAGACATCTGGATCAGATGCCCTCCGTCGGCCAGCGTCTGCAAGCTGGCGGGCATGTCGGATCCGCCGGCCGGGATCGTGAGCAGTCCGGCGCCCCTACCGTCAGCCGCGAGCACCGACCCGATGACGCCCGGCTCGTCCGACGGCGTGAGTACGACCGCCCCGGCCCCGTCTCCGAAGAGGATGCAGGTCGAACGGTCGCTCATGTTCAAGAATCGGGAGAGAACCTCGCCGCCGATAACGACGACGGTGTCGGCAGCCCCAGACTCGACGATCGATGCCCCGACCGCGAGTCCGTACGAGAAACCCGAACAAGCGGCGTTGATGTCGAACGCCGGGCAGGAAACGCCGAGCTTCTGCTGGACTAGAACCGCGGTCGCGGGCAACGGACGGTCAGGTGTCAGGGTGGAAACGATGATCATGTCGACCTGCTCCGCCGCCAAGCCGGCGGACGCCAGCGCTGCGCGCGCTGCGTCCGCGGAAAGGTCCGAGGTGTTCACACCATCTTCCGCGAAGTGACGGGCCGCGATCCCCGTCCGGTCACGTATCCATTCATCGTTCGTGTCGACGACGTCCTCGAAGTACGAGTTGGGCACTCGGTTGGCGGGAAGCGCCGAACCTACTCCGGCGATCTGGGCGTTCCTCTTGGGTGTCGAGCCGGCGGTTGCCTCGGCCGTCACGCGGTGTCCTTGACCGGCTTCACCACAGCGGTTTGGTCGGGCACGCCTTCCATCCAGGCCACGGGTTGACCCTCACGTACCGGTTCGCCGTCCCGGCCCATCAGGCCGCCCATGAGGCCTCTGACGGGCGCCAGCACCGCGTCCGGTTCGGTGCCTGCTCCATGCTCGATCAGTGCCACGGGTTGATCTCGCTCGATCCATTCACGACCCTCCTGGAAGGCTTTCGGCGGCAGGATCCGAAGCTTGCCGGCCTTCGGGGCGATGATCAGAACTATCGGGAGTCGCCCGCTCTCGCCCTGGGGGTTGTCGCTCACTCCGCTCGCTCCTTCATGGCTGAGGCGAACGATACTGCCTCCTCGGGAGAGCCGATAGACGCCGCCTCGGTGCCCTTCAGGCATCGGCGCGCCAGTTTGGCCAGAACGGCGCCGGGTCCAGCCTCGGCGAAGACGCGGATCCCGATGTCGGCAGCGGACTGCATCGTCGCTTCCCAACGCACCGGCGCGGTCATCTGTCGCGAAAGGAGATCGCGAAGTGCGGACGGTTCGTTCGTCGGTCTTCCGCTGACATTCGGGATAACCGCGAATGCCGGCTGGCGGAAAGTGAGCCCGGCTAGCGATTCGCGAACGCGTGCCAGCGCCGGCTTCATCAACGGTGAATGGAAAGCGCCTGCGACTTTCAAGCGGATCGCTTTCGCGTTGCGCGAACGCGCGAGGTTCTCGGCGCGTTCGATCGCGCCTACGCTTCCGGAGATGACGACCTGTGAGGGGGCGTTCTCGTTGGCCACTTGAAGTACGTCGCCACGCCCAGCGATGGCGCAGAGTTCGGTCACGTCCTCGGACGACAGGCCGATGATCGCGGTCATCGTGCTGGGGACCGCGTCTGAGGCTTCTTGCATCGCCCTTCCCCGGACGATCACCGTTTGCAGGGCTGGACCGAGTTCCAGTGCCCCGGCGGCTACCAGCGCCGCGAACTCGCCGAGCGAGTGGCCGGCTGCGGCAGAGAACTCGACGCCCTCGGCCCGAAGGACCCGGAACGCGGCGACGTCGCATGCGAGGAGGGCCGGTTGAACGACCTCGGTCAGCGAAAGGGCGGACTCGTCCTTGCATAGCTGTGCGACGTCTCTGCCCCAGGCATCGGACGCTTCTTCGATGACTTCCCTACCGACCGCGTGTGAAAGCCAGGGGTCGGCCATCCCGACGTACTGCGAACCCTGGCCCGGGAATAGCGCCGCTACGGACAAGAGATCTCCCATCAGTCGCTCAGCCACGAATGATAGAACCTTACGCCAACAGCCTGTGCGGCACCCTCCGTAGGCAGGAAGGTTGCCAGCCCAGCGGCGTTCGTCCAGACTATCTGGCAGCCCATGGCCGACATGGCACAGTCGAACTTCCCACATCCCCGGCCGAACGCCGAGGGACTGATAGGTTTCCTTGGCCGCGACATGGCGGTCGACTTGGGAACCGCTAATACGCTTGTCTACGTTCGGGGAAGAGGGATAGTCCTCAACGAGCCCTCCGTCGTGGCGATCAACACGCACACGGGAGCGATCCTGGCCGTCGGGTTCGAGGCCAAGCGCATGATCGGCCGGACGCCCTCTCACATACGCGCAGTGAGGCCCCTCAAGGACGGTGTCATAGCCGACTTCGATGTCACCGAGAAGATGCTCCGCTACTTCATCCACAAGGTTCACAAGCGCCGCCTGCTGGCGAAGCCTCGCGTCGTCGTTTGCGTTCCGTCGGGCATAACCGGTGTCGAGCAGCGCGCGGTGGAGGAAGCGACCATCGCGGCCGGGGCGCGCAGGGCCTACATCATCGAGGAGCCCATGGCCGCCGCTATCGGCGCCGGGCTTCCGATCCATGAAGCGAACGGCAACATGATCGTCGACATCGGCGGCGGTACCACTGAGGTCGCGATCATCTCGCTCGGGGGCATCGTCACTTCCACTTCCCTCCGCGTAGGCGGAGACGAACTGGACGACTCGATCATCCAGTTCATCAAGAAGGAGTACTCCGTGTTGCTCGGGGAGCGCAGCGCAGAAGCTCTGAAGCTCGCCATCGGCTCGGTCTTCCCGATGCCGGACGAACTGATGGCCGAGATCAAGGGGCGCGACCTGGTCTCCGGCCTGCCGAAGACGATCCAGGTAGCCGCGGCGGAGGTTCGCGAGGCCATCGAGGAACCCGTTTTCGCGATCATCGACTCCATCAAGACCACGCTGGATCGCACCCCACCCGAACTCGCCGCCGACGTGATGGACAAGGGCATCATCTTGACCGGCGGAGGCGCCCTGCTCAGGGGGCTGGACGAACGGTTGAAGCATGAAACGGGCATGCCCGTCTATATCGCCGATTCTCCGCTTTCCTCTGTTGCTATCGGCTCGGGGAAGTGTCTCGAGGAATTCGACATTCTCGAGAGGGTTCTGGTCAGCCCGTCCAGGCGCTAGCGCGTGCCGAGCCGTCAGAAGGCGAGGAGCACGCGACTCCTAGTGGCCACACTCGTGTCCATCTCTCTCGTGGTGATCACCGTCGACTACCGAAGCGGCTCCACAGGTCCGCTCGAAGCGTTCGGGAGACTCGCCCTGGCCATCATGTCTCCTTTTCAGAAGGGCGTATCCAAGATCACGAATCCGATAGGAGACTTCTTCTCCGGACTCGCACGCCTTCCCACCCTCGAATCGGAGAACGCGCGTCTGCGGAGCGAGTTGGACGCGACGCAGTCTCAGATCATCAAGGCCGCAACCGACCTGTCACGACTCGCGACTCTCGAGGAGCTGCTCGGCACCAAAGCGGCCCTCGCTCCGGAAACGGTCGGCGCGGTCGTGGTTGGAAGCAGCGTTTCGAACTTCGAATGGTCGATCATCATCGACAAGGGATCGAGCGCAGGCGTTTCGGTCGGTGCTCCGGTGGTCGCGAGTCCCGGAACCGACGCTCCGTCCGGATTCACCGGAGGATTGGTCGGGCACGTCGTTCGCACCACCCCGTACTCGTCGGACGTCCAGCTCATCATCGACCCGGACTCGCAGATAGCAGGCCGCATGTTCAGCTCGGGTGAGACCGGATTGATACAAGGACAGGGCGAGAAAGACATGCAGATGAATCTGATCGCTGCCAGTGCGCCGGTGAGATTGGGCGATCTGGTCTCGACGGTGGCTTTCCAGGCGGGTGACGTCCAGAGCCGATATCCGCCGGGGATAGTCATCGGGAAGGTGTCGCACATCCTTCAGGACGCGGGTTCGCCCGACAAGTACGTACAGGTGCGGCCCACGGTTGACTTCTCTTCCCTGGAGTTCGTCCTGGTCGTCGTGAACCAGGAGGTGGCTCCTTGAGACGCGCGGTCCCTTTCGCCGTGGCCATCTTCACCGCCCTGCTGCTGCAGACCACGGTGTTTCCGAAGGTCACTCTCGCCGGGGCCAAGCCCGAGCTTATGTACATGATCGTGATCATCCTGGCGATGCTCGAAGGTCCGTCGGTCGGTGCGGTGATCGGGTTCTCCGGTGGGATGGCGCAGGACTTCCTCCAGAACGCCCCGAAGGGGGTTACCGCGTTGACGCTGACCTTGCTCGGCTACACGGTGGGTTTGGCCCGCACCTACATAGTCACCCCGTCGCCGCTGCTTCCGATGATGCTTGTCGGTCTCGGAACCTTCGGCGGTCTCCTCTTCTACGGGATCGTATCTGCGCTCATCGGGCAGCTCTCGACCGGATGGCTGTACCTGTTCAAGATCGCGCTGTTCTCCGGGGTCTACAACGGGCTGTTGACTCCGGTCTTCTACCCTTTGCTCAAGCGGATCTCGGAAGGCGACCGCTCGCGCTTCCTGTTCGGGCGATGATCATATGACCGAAGGAAGGACCGGGCTGCGCATCAAGGTGCTTGCCCTGCTCGTCGCGTTCATGTTCATGGCGCTTACAACCAGGTTGTGGTTCCTCCAGGTGATGGCGGCAGAACGCTACCGGAGCGAGGCGTCCCAGAATGCAGTTAGGCTCGTGCAGATACCTGCGCCCCGCGGCCGCATCCTTGACGCGAACGGTATCCCGATGGTGGACAACCAGCCGAGTCTCCAGGTCGTTGTCGACCGCGGCGAGGTGGCGGGACACGAAGAACAGGTCCTGTTCGCTCTCTCGAACGTCCTCAGGGGTATCAGCGTCTCCACTCTGGCGAAGCGCCTTGATAGCAAGAAGTACCTGCCGTACGCACCGGTCCCGGTCGCGTTCAACGTGCCAAAGGAGATCGCGTTCGCGATAGGAGAATACCCGGACAGGTTCCAAGGGGTCACGGTGGAGCAGGTGCCAGCGCGTCAGTACATGTACAGAGAACTCGCCGCGCACATCCTCGGGTTCATCGGCCCGATCAACGACACGCAGTACGGAACCCCGGAGTACGCGGGATACGGCTCCAACGACGTGGTCGGCCAGGCGGGGCTCGAGCAGCAGTACGAGGCCTTCCTGCACGGGCAGAAGGGTGCCACGAAGTTGCGGGTTGATGCGACGGGGAAAGTCCTCGGAGAACTTGGAACCGTCACTCCGCCCATCTCCGGGAACGACCTGCGCTTGAACATCGATCTCGCGGCACAGCAGACCGTTGAGGCCAGCCTGCAGAAGGGTATCGAACGGGCGCAAGCAGCCGGATACCCGGCGATCAGCGGGTCGGTCGTAGTACTGGACCCGACCGACGGTGCGGTGAAGGCGATAGCGTCGTCTCCCACGTTCAAGCCGGCTATCTTCAACGGCGGTCTCTCTCCCGAGGAGATGGCGAACTTGGGGATGGGGGAACGTACGAGCTACAAGGGCCCGCTGCTTGACGCGTGGCAGGCCGCTCAGATCAGTCGTCCGCTGACCGACCGAGCGATGGACGGCGAGTACCCGCCGGGGTCCACCATCAAGCCGTTCGTTGCGCTGTCGGCCCTGCGCGAAGGGTTCGCCAACGAGACGCAGCGCTTCGGGTGCCCCGGAACCTTCCATGTTCCCGGAGACGTTCCGGGGAACGTGTGGCACAACTGGACCCCCGCCTACCTCGGGTACCTGACTCTCCGCGAGGCGATCATCCAGTCCTGCGACACGGTCTTCTATCATCTCGGCTACTACTCTTATTGGTCCGCCTACACTTGGCCGAGTTGGCCGACTCCGCTGCCCGCGACCCAGTCGCCCAAAGAACTCCTGCAGCGTGACTTCGGGTCGTTCGGCTTCGGTCAACCCCCAGGCATCGATTTCACGTCTGCGAGTTCGGGCACGGTTCCCGACCAAGCTTGGAAGCAGGAGACCTACGGGCCCTTGGTCAACAAGAACAGGGACGGCGTCTATTGCGAGTGGAACTGGTGTCCCGGTGACTACATCAACATGTCGATCGGGCAAGGGAACATGAGGGTGACGCCGCTGCAGTTGGCTATGGCCTTCTCCGTGATCGCCAGCGACGGGAAGCTCTGTCAGCCTCGGCTGGCCGCGGACGCCGAGCGGCCGGGCGGCAGAGTTGTGCAGGCGATCGAGCCGTCCTGCCACCAGGTACCCAACTATTCGGGTCAGGAGTTCAAGTATGTCCGAAGCGCGCTCGAAGGGGTTCCCCGGCCCGGCGGTACTGCATCGTCAGCGTTCATCGGCTTCCCCTTCGATTCTCTGGACTACTTCGGAGGCAAGACCGGGACAGCCGAGATGCCGAACACACCCCAGACGACCGCGTGGTTCGGAAGTATCGCGAAGGGCCAGGACAGCGAGGGCGAGACCCATACCTACGTGGTCGTGGCCATGATCGAGAGGGCTGGTCATGGTTCTGAGACCGCCGCTCCGGTCGTCCGGCAGGTGGTTGACGGGCTGTTCGACCTGAACGACGTCACGAAACTCCATATGGGAGCGGTGGCCGACTGATGGAGATGCTCTACGGGCGCCAGTTCGCCGCCGAACGCAGGCCGATACGACATCTTGACCCAGTGCTGCTCACGGGGGTTGTTCTCCTCTCGACGATCGGTCTGTTCATGGTGTACTCAGCCACGCACCAGTCGCTGAGAGCGCTCGGGCTCGAACCGGGCACCTACCTGAAGAAGCAAGCGACGTGGACCTTCCTGGGTGTGATCCTGCTCCTGGTCACAGCGAGCTTCGACTACCGGTTCCTGAAGGTCTACGCCGGAATCATCTACGCCGGCATGCTGGCGATGCTGGTACTGGTGCGCACGCCGTTCGGAACCACCGTCAAAGGTTCCCAGCGCTGGTTCGAGTTCCTCGGCTTCCAGTTCACCCCCTCGGAGTGGATGAAGGTCGCCGCGATAATCATGCTCGCGGCGTTTGTGTCGGAGCTACGCAGGTCCGATCTCTCGTTCCGGGAAACGCTTCGGGTTACCGGCGTAGCGGCCCTGCCCATGTTCCTGGTGTTCCTGCAGCCCGACGTCGGCACGACCATCGTCATCGGAGCGATCCTCGTGGGCATCCTGGTGGTTGCCGGATCCAAGCCGCGCCATCTGATCGCACTGGGGCTCGCCGGGGTGCTGCTGGTCTTCGTCGCTTTCCAGCTGAACGTGATCAAGGACTATCAGATCGCCCGCCTGACGGCGTTCATGGACGACAACGCGGATCCGTCGGGCGCCGGGTACAACAAGACGCAAGCCGAGATAGCCATCGGTTCCGGCGGTCTATTCGGTCTCGGGTATCAGAAGGGCACGCAGACCAACCTCGACTTCGTTCCCGAGCAGCACACCGACTTCATCTTCACGGTGGTGGGTGAGGAGTTCGGTTTCTTCGGCGCCATGTGCGTCCAGGTTCTGTTCGCGTTGCTGGTTTGGCGCGCATTCAGGATCGCTCTCTTGTCGAAGGATCCGTTCGGCACCTACATGGCCGCTGGGATCGCTTCCATGTTCGCCATCCAAGCGTTCGTGAACATCGGGATGACCATCGGCATCATGCCGATCACAGGTATCCCGCTGCCGTTCGTCTCCTACGGAGGGACCTCGACCCTGGCGAACTTCGTTGCGGCCGGCCTGCTGCTGAACATACATATGCGCCGGTTCAAGTAGGCCAGGCTCAGCGCGCAATCACGGCTCGCGACAGGGACCCTGTTTGGTGAAGCCAGACCGTGCCTGCTCAGGCGAGGGCGGGTCATGAACCTGCAGAGTCGGCACTCCCGCCGAGGCCGGAGGCCGGATATACTTGCATCAAGCGTGTTCGCCTGAGCCCTTCATTAGGTGCTCGGCGAGAACTAGGCCCGCGCGCGGGCCCGAGCGCCGGCCATGGGGCCTGAGCGCCGAGGCCGGGCGTGCCGAGAATTTGGTTTTGCGTGCGTGATGGCGCGCGACAAAGGATCCTCGATGAGAAGGATCCCCGCGCATCGCTGCTCTTCCACCCCGCGCGCACTCCTGGAGAGGACGTGCACATATGACCGACGAGCCGGCCAAGGCCGAGCTTCGCTCGGCCGAAACGACGCAGCGCCCGAGTGGCGAGGCATCATCGGCAGCAGGGTCAACGACAGCAACGACAGCAACGACAGCAACTTCCGAGGCTGGATCTGGCGCGGCCCCCGCCCCCGGGTCCGGAACCGGGGACAAACCACCCGCAGCACGGAGGCGTCGCCGCAGGGGCGGCCGCGGTCGGAGCGGTGGTGGTCCGCGGTCGAGCACCGCCACTGGTGAAGCCGGCGGTGACAAGCGAGAAGCTCCCAGCGACAAGCCAGAGGCTCCGGGGGGGGAGAGCGAACCGAGACCCGCGTCGCAAAGACGCCCACCCTCCAGACCGAGGCCTGCCGGTGGTGAAGCTACCGGCGACCGGCCGAAGCCGCCGAACGACGGGCCGGAGGCCTCAAGTGGCGAAGTCAAGCCACGGCCCGCTCCTGGCAGACGCTCGCCGCCCAAGCCGAAGCCTGCCGCAGGCGAAGCTGCGGGCGGAAGCGACGCGCCTGACGGGGCCGCCAGCGAGGTCAGCGAGGTCAGCGAGGCCAGCGAGGCCAGCGAGGCCGGCGAGGCCAGCCCCGCCTCTTCGGCCGCTCGCCGACGTCGTCGCAGGGGAGGTCGCGGCCGCGGGCCCAAGAAGCCGTCCACCGCCGAGGGAGGTGCGGATAGCGCCGCTTCCGCAGCGCCCGAGGGGGAGGCATCCGGGGCTCCCGCAAGGGGCCGAGCGAGGCAGCCGGTCGAGAAGAAGCCTTCCGCCGAGGCTGCAGCCTCGGGCAGCGCTGCCGGAACCCGCCGCCGTAAGCAGGCCGCGGAGAAAGCGGATGCCGCTCCGGTTTCCACTCGCAGGGCGTCACGTTCTGCTCGAACCACTTCCAGAGCACGCGTGGGTGGCGGTCGTCGACGTGAACTGCTGCCGCCGGTTCGTCGTGTGCAGGACAAGGTGATGGTCATCACGGAGCACGGTGATCGCGACCAGATCGCGGTGCTCGAGGACCGCGAACTCGTTCAGCATTTCATCACTCGTGTCGGTGCTCACTCCATGGTGGGCAACATCTACATGGCCAAGGTTCAGAACGTCCTTCCCGGGATGGAGGCGGCCTTCCTCGACATCGGACGCGGACGCAACGCCGTTCTCTACGCCGGCGAGGTCAACTACGACGAAGAGGTTGAAGGTGCTCCACCCCAGCGCATCGAGAACGTCCTCAAGCCCAATCAGGCGACCATGGTGCAGGTGACCAAGGACCCGATGGGCGGCAAGGGGGCGCGCCTAACCGCACAGGTCAGCCTGCCAGGACGGTACGTTGTCCTCGTTCCCAACTCGAACGTTTTCGGCATAAGCCGACGCCTCACCGACGAGGAGCGCAAGAGACTCCGTGCGGCGGTCAAGAAGGTCATGCCCGAGGAGCACGGCATCATCGTGCGAACCGCGGCCGATGGCGCCTCCGAGGAGGATCTTGCCGCCGATGTGTCGCGTCTCGTCGTCGAGTGGTCCGCTATCGAGAAGAGGGCCAAGAAGGTGAAGGCCCCCGACGTTCTCTATGAGGAACCAGAACTCACTGTCAGGGTCGTGAGAGACCTGTTCAACGGCGAAGAGTTCAAGCTCATGGTCACCGATTCGCAGCGGATCTTCGACATAGTGACCGCCTACCTCGCCGACGTGGCTCCCGATCTTCTCGCGAAGACCAAGCTCCACCAGGGCCCGCTGCCGGCGTTCGAGGAGTACCACATCGTCGAGCAGATCCATAAGGCGCTGGACCGCAAGGTCTGGCTGCCCTCCGGCGGCTATCTCATCATCGACCGCACGGAGGCGCTCACAGTGATCGACGTGAACACCGGCAAGAGTGTGGGGAAGACCAACCTCGAGGAGACCGTGGTCGGCACCAACCTCGAGGCTGCGGATGAGGTCGCCCGACAGCTGCGTCTGCGCGATATCGGCGGCATGATCATCATCGACTTCATCGATATGCTGCTCGAACCGAACAAGAAGAAGGTCATCCAGACGCTGAAGGAGGCGCTGGCGCAGGACAAGACGCGTTCCCAGGTCTTCGACATCAGTCCGCTCGGGCTTCTGGAGATGACTCGGAAGAGGGTTTCGGCTGGGCTTCTGGAGTCGTTCTCGGAAACCTGCCCCACCTGTGAGGGACGCGGGATCTTGCTTAATCTGGATATCTAGCCAACGGAGGACGGGATGTACGCAGTTATCAGAACTGGCGGCAAGCAGCACAAGGTCAAGACCGGCGAGACGATCCACGTCGAGTTGCTCGAAGGCAGCCCGGGCGACAAGGTGGTCTTCGATCCGATCCTCGTCGTGGACGACGCAGGAGGCACCCACGTCGGCAAGGATCTGGCCGGGTCGACCGTAACGGGCGTCCTTGCCGGCGAGATGCGCGAAAAGAAGGTCAAGGTCTTCAAATACAAGGCCAAGACCGGGTACAAGCGCACGCAGGGCCACAGGCAGAACGTGACGGTCGTCGAGATCGCGGACATCGCCTTCAAGGGCAAGAAAGCTCCTGCGAAGAAGGAAGCGGCCCCCAAGGCCGCCAAGGCCGAGGCCCCCGACGCGCCGCCCGCCGAAAGTGCCGAGTAAGCACGCACGCTGGTAACTTAGATCACCTATGGCACACAAGAAGGGCGGAGGCTCATCCAGGAACGGGCGCGACTCCAACGCGCAGCGTCTCGGCGTGAAGGTCTACGGCGGTCAGGTAGTCACGGCCGGCTCCATCATCGTGCGCCAGCGCGGCACCCGGATCCACCCAGGCCAGAACGTTGGCAAGGGCAGCGACGACACCCTGTTCGCCCTGAGGGGTGGCGAGGTCAAGTTCCACGATTCCGGCGACCGCAAGTTCGCCTCGGTTCTGCTGCCTGCCTAGCTGGGCTCCGCCCCACCGTCCACCGCGGCCATCGCTCTTCGCACGGCCTGCTCCCATTCGCGAACGACGTCTTTCATGTGGCCGTTGGCCGTCTGCAGGTAGCCGACGGCCTTGCGCTTGACCCTTCCCTTGCTCTCGCGGCCCTGTGGCACGAGAGGCGGGGGCTTCACGAAGTAGAAGGCGAACCTGATCTGGCGCTTCTCCTCGATCGAGTCCACGACAAGGATCGGCGAGCCCCGGACGCGTCTGGCCTTGCGAACATCCCGGAGGGCGATCCGCAGCGCGCCCTCTTCGTTGGCAAGGTCGAACACGAGGGCGGCCGGTTCGAGGCTGAGCCTGCCCTCGGTCTCGCGGTCGCTCACGCCTATGCGTACAGCCCACACGGTTACAGGCTCGATCATCGGTTCGATCATGGGTCACATCTTGCGCAGCCGGTCTCGATTTCGACCACCCTTGAGCCATGGCGTTCCTAGACGAGACGACGCTCTTCGTCGCTTCCGGCAAGGGGGGAGACGGCGCGGCTTCCTTCCATAGCGAGCCGTACAAGCCCCGCGGGGGTCCCGACGGTGGCGACGGTGGCGACGGCGGGTCGGTGGTCCTGCAGGTGGCGCGCGGAGTCAGGGACCTGAGTGAGCTGGCCGCTCACCCGCACCGCAAGGCCCAGCCAGGGAAGTCAGGACGCCGTGCGAACCGTTCGGGTGGGAACGGCAAGGACCTCGTGGTCAAGGTGCCCGATGGAACCGTGGTCCGCGACGAGCGGGGGTTCGTGGCCGACCTCGTCGGTGAGGGTGCGCGTGTGGTCGTGGCGCGTGGTGGCAAGGGGGGGAGAGGCAACATGGCGCTCTCCGGGCCCCACAACCGCGTGCCGCGTGTCGCGGAATCGGGGCAGGTCGGAGAGGAACACCGACTCGAACTCGAGGTGCGAACCATCGCCGATGTCGGCCTGGTGGGACTTCCCAATGCGGGCAAGTCCACGCTGCTTGCGGCACTTACCGCAGCTACACCGAAGGTCGCGGCGTATCCGTTCACCACGCTCGGCCCCAACATCGGCGTCGCGGAGGGGGACGACCGGTTCGTCCTGGCAGACGTCCCCGGATTGATCGAGGGCGCCCACGAGGGCAAGGGGCTAGGACTCCGATTCTTGAGACACGTGAGCCGGTGCTCCGTCATCGCCTACGTCGTGGATCTCTCGTTGCAGGACCCGGCGCGAGATCTGGCCACCGTGAAGGCGGAGCTCGAAGCCTTCGACCCCGCTCTGATGGAACGAGCAGAGGTGATAGTCGCTACCCACGTCGATCTGATGGACGAAGCGGAACGCTCGGTGGCGCTTGCCGGCCTTCCCGCCGCCGATCCGATGGCGGTTTCGGGCGTGACCGGCGAGGGCATCGAGATGCTGGGCGCGCGCCTATCCGCGTCGGCCGGCGAGCAGGCGGCCCGGGGCCCGGTCCAGAAGCCCAGAGCGGTGGTACTGCGCCCGGGCCGGGAGGAGTTCACGGTTACCAAGGAGGGCGGGGGGTTCCGCGTGGCGGGCCGTTTCGTGGAAAGATGGGTGGCCGACACAGATCTCGAGGACCCCCGCGAAGTCACGGCGCTGCAGCGGAAGCTCGTGAAGGAGGGTGTCGAACGGACGCTCCGAAAGGCGGGCGCGCGCCGTGGCGACGAAGTGGTGATAGGGGATACTGCGTTCGAGTTCATCCCGGCAGAAGGAGATACGTGATGGGTAGGCGCGAAGACATGATCGCCGCCGAAGAGCGGAGTTGGAACGAACTGCATGCACTCGTGGCGGATCTCACCCCCGAGGAGATGGAGGTGCGCGGGATGGGACCTGACGAGTGGTCGGTCAAGGACGTCATGTGGCACTTGGGGTGCTGGACCGCCGAGGGTGCCCAGCAGCTGGAGGCCATCCGCCTCGGTACCTACGTTGAGCAGGACTGGGACAACACGGACGCACTGAACGACAAGATGACCGAAGAGGGCCGCCGTCAGGACCTGGCCACGGTGAAGACCGAGCTGGCCTCCGCCCGCACCCGCGCACTCCAGGAATTCGGTGCGCTCGACGAGATCACGCCCGAGACGGTGGAGTGGTTCTCCGAGATAGGTTCGGAGCACTACGACGACCACCTTTCTGAGCTCAAGGCCTGGATCGCCCAGCTAGAATCGCGGCGTGGGTAGCCGTCTGGGGATCATGGGTGGGACGTTCGATCCCATCCATATCGGACATCTAGTGACGGCTGCAGAGGCTCATTCCCAATTTGGGCTGGATGAAGTGGTCTTCATGCCAGCGGGCAGGCCCTGGATGAAGGGACACACCGTCGCCGCGCCGGCCGACGACCGGTACATGATGACCCTCGCGGCGATCGCAGCCAATCCGGACTTCTCGGTTTCCAGGATGGAGATCGAACGAGACGGCCCGACGCACACTGTCGATACGCTTCGCCGCTTGCTCGAGGAACTCGGTGAAGACACGGAGCTCTTCTTCATCACCGGGGCCGATGCCATCCTCGAGCTTCCCGCGTGGAAGGACCCCGAGGAGGTTCTGAGGCTGGCGCACGTGATCTCCGCAACGCGTCCCGGATACGACATCAGCGTGCTGGAAGAAGAAGGAGGCTCAGGTACGCATCTGGCCGTAAGCGTGATGATCGTTCCCGCACTCGCCATCTCTTCCACGGATATCCGCGCGCGCGTGAACGAGGGCAAGCCGATCAGGTATCTGGTGACCGATCCGGTCATGGAATACATAGAGAAGGCCGGCCTGTACCGGTGAACCACGGGGCAGATCCCTCCGACCGCACGCCTCTGGAACCGCGCGCGCGCATCAGGCGTGGCCAGACGAGGAAGGCGAGGCGCCGCAACTACATAGCGGTGGTGGTAGCGGTCGTTCTGGTCGCGGGGTCCCTAGCGGTGTCCGCGACGCGCGCGGTCAACAGGGCGGGCCAAGCGACTCCGACGCCGAAGGTGGGTGTCGCGCCCGCCGATCTGATGATGTTCGCCGTGCAAGGCGATCAGCCGTTCACCGCGATCATCGGCACCAGCACGAAACGCCCGCCGGAGATCATCGCCGTCCCCTACGACCTGCTGACCACGATGCCGGGATCTGGCACGGACAGCGTAGGTTGGGCGGTGAGCCAGTCCGGAAGCTTCGGACGCACCGTGGTCGCGAACCTTCTCGGCGCGTGGATACCCAACTACGTCAGTATCTCGATGGACGAACTCTCGGCGCTCATCACTCAACGAGGCGGGCTTGCACTCGACCTGCCTCGCGCGGTTCGTTCCGGAGGGACGACCCTTGGTCCCGGCCCCGTGAAGCTGCTGGGACCGCAGGTCGCGACGTATCTCGAGGAGCCCAGAGGGGTCGAGAGGAACTATCGCTGGGAGAAGGTGCTGGGGGCTCTCTTCAAGAAGGGGCCGGTCCCACTGAGCGGCTCAGCCGAATCGGACAACCTTGCGGCGGCTCGGGCGTCTCTGGCGGCGGCCAAGGGCGCGGTGGTAGGCGAGTTCCCTTCAACGCCCGGCGACGCCGGCTATCGCGATTCGGATCCTGAGAGAACTAGCCAGATGCTCGCCGACACCTTCGGGATCCGCCAGGAACTGCCGGAACCCGTAACGCTGCTCAACGGCATCGACAGGCCGACCCTCGCGCAGGATGTGACCTCGGTCCTCGTGCCGGCGGGGTTCAGGGTCGATGTCTACGGCGACGCACGTGGGATGCGTCACCTGACCACGCTCATCTATGTGACGAACCAAGAGGCCGTGCCGTCCGCGATGAAGCTCAGAGAGGCGTTGGGGGTGGGACGGGTATTGTTGAGCAAGCAGCAATCCGGACTGTCGGACATCACGGTGATCGTGGGGAAGGACTACCTGGCGCTTGGCGGATAGGGACGGCATCTTCAGCAACGACCTGGCTGTAGCGGCGGCTCGAGCCGCCGCCGACAAACAAGCGGAACGCGTCGTCGTTCTGGATGTGCGCGAACTCATCGTCATCACCGACTACTTCATCATCGCTTCGGGCACGAGCGAGAGGCAGGTCAAGTCGATCTCGGAGGAGATCGAGGAGGCGCTCCGCGAACTTGGCGCGAAGCCGATCCGCCGGGAAGGCGAAGCCGGCGCTCGCTGGTTGCTCCTTGACTTCATCGACGTCGTCGTTCATGTGTTCGACGAGGAAGAACGCGACTTCTACGACCTCGAGCGCTTATGGTCCGACGCACCCAGGTTGGCCTGGCAGAGGTCGAACGCGGCTTCGGGGTAGGCACGGTCCTGCAGTGCAGTGGGGTAGACTTTCCAGTCTCGGGGGCCCATAGCTCAGCTGGTAGAGCGCTTGGCTGGCAGCCAAGAGGTCAGGGGTTCGAATCCCCTTGGGTCCACAGATAGACCCCCAGGTCAGAGGGCCCTCTATGGCTGCGGCGCCAACCGGGGGGGACGGTTCCTGTACGCGCACCTGTCTGGCGAGTCAACCCCGGGGGGTTGCATCGAGGGAGCCGGGTGATATAGTGTCGGGCCCTATCCCCAAGGAGGCCGCAATGAGACTTCGCTTTGCTCGGTTCTCAGCGCTCGCACTGATCTTCACCGTACTTTCGGCGATGGCCTGGGTCACCCCCGTCGTGGCCATCACCCTCCCAGTCACGACCATCACCGTCGCGGAGTCCTCCTCCGTGACCCCTCCTTCGGGGCCGAATTCGCTCATCCCGATCGCCCCGCTCACTTCCGTCAGGACCCAAGATACGGCTGCCCACTTCGAGTTCAGCTCAGAGCCCGGCGCAACCTTCGAGTGCAAACTCGACCTTGGGGTGTACACCACCACCGGCTGCGACTCAGGAACCGGAAAGGACTACCCTGGCCCTCTCGCGAGCGGGTCTCACACCTTCTACGTCAGAGCCACCTCCTCCTCGTTCGTGGTCGGTAACCCGGCGACGCTGTCATGGACCGTGGATACGACGCCGCCCCAGACCACGATCACCGGTGGCCCGACAGCCGTGACCACCGCCACCGCCGCCTCGATCACGTTCTCGGCGAGCGAGGGCAGCACTGGCTACCCCACTACCTTCTGGTGCGCGTTCGACCGCGAATACAAGACCTCCGCGGGCGGTCCGCCGCTCTTCGCCGGCGCGGATCCTTTCGACGTGCTCACTCTTGCAGACCCAATCCAAGGACCGTGCACAACCGTGGTCTCATATCTTTCAGGGAAGTGGCAGGGCTCGGGGCTGGCCGACGGAACGCACACCCTGGAGGTGGCGGCAGTTGATGCTGTCGGCAACGCTGACCCAACCCCAGCGGTACGCAAGTGGGCGGTCGATACCACTTATCCGGTTGTTGAGATACCTGTCGGCCCCAGCATCATTCCCTACGTGGCGGGCCAAAGGGTACCCTCGACCTCGGCCGAATTCGAGTTCGCCGAGACCGCCGATAGTGTCGAGGATCCATGGTCCCTCCTTCACACCTGGACGCCGCCGGTAGTCACCAATCCGGTCACCATCCGGTGCAGCCTGGACGGGGCCGCGTTTACTGTCTGCACGTCACCCAAGACCTACACCGGGCTCGCCCAAACGAGTCACACGTTCCGCGTGCAGGCCACCGACGCGGTTGGGCTGACGTCCACGTCGTCTGCGGCCACGACACGGACATGGACGGTAGACACCCTGCCACCCAACACGATCATCGATACCGCTGGTCCTGTCGGAACCACGAACCTGTCGACGGCCACGATCCCGTTCCACTCCTCGGAGACGGGCTCGACCTTCGAGTGCCGCATGGACTTCGACCCCTTCGTGGCCTGTACCTCGCCCTTCGTTACCGGGCCGCTCCCGGACGGGACGCACACGTTCGATGTCCAGGCGACCGACTCGAGTTTTCTGCCGGATCTCACCCCGGCGGAACGCGTCTGGACGATCGACACCACCGCGCCTGGCACGTTCATCTACGGCGGTCCGGCGCCCGTGACGACCGACGCTCTGACCGTCTTCACGTTCGGCTCGGATGAGCCGGGCAGCACCTTCCGGTGTGCCCTGGACACCGTCCCGGCGGTCTGGTCTGCCTGCACGAGTCCAAAGACCTATACGGTAGGTGCGGGCGACCACACGTTCCTGGTGGCGGCAGTCGATGCCATCGGTAACTTCGACGAGTCACCTGATTGGCGCACCTGGACATGCTTGGGCTGCGACACCACCCCGCCCAACACGATCATTGACACGGGTCCTCCGGTCACGACTCAGGCGACCACCGCCACATTCACGTTCCATGCCGATGAGCCGGCGACCTTCCAGTGCAAGCTCGACACGGCGGCATTCGCGGCCTGCACCTCGCCTCAGACCTACGCCGGGCCGCTGGCTATCGGCTCGCACACGTTCCAGGTGAAGGCAACCGATACAGCCCTCAACACCGATGCGACACCGGCGTCGTCAACCTGGACCGTCGGCAAGGCCGCGACGTCACTCACGATCAAGGCCCCGGCCACGGCCAGGAAGGGGACGAGGATCACGGTCAGCGGGGTTCTCAGCTCGACGGAGGATCCCACGTGCGCTGTTGGAAAGGTTAGTCTCAAGTACGGGACATCCACTCTCGGACCGAAAGCTACTTCATCCACCGGTGCCGTCAGCTTCAGCGTCTATTTCTCAGGAAACGTGGGCGTGAAGCTCACCTCCGTCGCTACGGCGACATGCGCAGCGAGTTCGTCTGAACGACTGATTATCACCCGGGTGTAGCCCGCGAGGGGGGCACGCACGATGTGCCTCCGCGGGATACCGGGCCAGGCGTTCTGAGGGCCAGGCGACTTCCCGTCGCCTGGCCCTCAGCGTTGTCTGAGAGCGTTGTCTGGGAGGCCCCCACGGGACCCTGTGGGCTGATGGCCTAGGTGACCGTCACGGTGAACGTATCGGTCTGATAGGCCTTCTCGTCGCCGAAGGGCTGTGCGTATGTAAGGGTGAACTCCGTGGTTCCGGGAGCGGCGGCGGAGAAGGTGAAGACCTGCTGTCCGGGCGCGCCGGGCAGCGGTGTCGCCGGGGGTTGGATCTGCTTGCCGGCGGACGTCATCACCGACGGATCGGGTTCGGAAGTGAGGCTCCATGTGTACCCGGTGGAGGCATTGGACTCGAGGATCACGACGAGCGTGTCTCCGGTGCGCACGGTGACGCTCTTGGCCTCGGTCCCACCCCTGGGTTGCAGGGCGACGGCCATCGGTTTGACCTGCGACGCTTCGGACGGCGTGGGAGGTGAGCCGACCGAAGCAGCGGGCAGCGTCGTATCGGCCTTGCCGCAACCGGCAAGCGTAAGGGCGAGGGCCATGAGACATACTCCGACAAGCGCCGTATCTCTCACTCGCGCATCCATCCGTTGCACCCTCCCGGTTGGCCGTCGATGCCTCTTGCCTAGGCTACCCCACGAGCCGCCGGGAAGAACGCGATGAGGGCGCTTTGAGGCGCTGTTTGACGGGGGCTAGCCGGCCGCGGCGGAACCGTCGGCGCGGGGGTCGGCCGCGGCCAGGAAGGTCCCGCCGGAGACCTGGATGAAGTTCGAATGACCCGCGGACCCGTCGAGTTCGCCCAGCGAGCGGATATCGAAACCCGCTTCGATGAGCGCCCCAGTGACGACTGGGTCAACGCCTGCCTCGGCAGATACCTCTCGACCTGCGACGAGCCAACGTGGCGCGGACAGGGCGTCGCCCGGCGACATCCCGAGGTCGGAGACGCGCATCAGGTTCGCGGCGTTGATCTGCGGCTGCGCCTCGCCTCCCATGGTCCCGATGGCTGCGGCGAGCGCGCCACGGCGCTCGACCAGGGCGGGCATCAGCGTGTGGGCAGGACGCTTGCCGGGCGCGAGTTCGTTGGGGTGTCCGGGCTCGAGCGTGAAGCACGCGCCGCGGTTGTGCGCGACTATCCCGGTGCTGGGTTCGAGGATGCCGGAGCCGAATGCGTCGTAGAGGCTCTGGATGAGAGACACCGCCCACCCCTCGGCATCTACGGTCACGAGTGAGATAGTGTCGCCCGTTCCGCGTTGGGGCTGGATGCTATCTCCGTGGCCACTCACGATGTCCGTGAGTGCGTCGAGGCGAGCGCCGTCCAGAAGTGCAGCGGGCGTTACGCGCATCGCTTCGGGGTCCGCGAGGTCCCGGTCTCGACCGGCTGCCGTGGCCGCGAAGATGTGCGCGAGATCAGCAGCGCTGTTGCCCATGGGGTCGGGGACCAAGCCCAGCCTCTCAACGAGCGCGAGTATCTGGGGCAGGACGTATCCCTGAGATGGGGGAGGCGCCACGATGAGATCGAGATCTCGGTAGTGGCCGCGCAGAGGCGCGGCCAC
>Ga0315281_10001979_pt1 | contig 30439 bp, 23 predicted proteins | sample YL17G07_0_MG_FD_204540 | JGI IMG/M metagenome (GOLD analysis project Ga0315281, IMG submission 204540) | Sediment microbial communities from Yellowstone Lake, YNP, Wyoming, USA - YL17G07_0 | ecosystem: Environmental > Aquatic > Freshwater > Lake > Sediment | place: USA: Wyoming | collected...
CCTATCGACCTAACCAGGCTCTCAATTACCTTACCCCTCAACAATTCTTAGAACAAAATATTAAGGAGGTAAGGTGTCACTAATCTACCGAACGAGTACATAAACTTGACACTCTTTTGTAAAGCTGGTATTATTAGAGTTCGCAGAATGCCTCATTATGTTTATTTTCTTGCTAATTATTTCCCCACTGAAACAATCTTCCGCATTGGCGTGCGTCCACGCTAGGTAATAAATCGCTTCGTGTAAAAAATCTAAGGCAAAGGCTTGAGGTGTTTTTATGGCTTTAGCTCAAAATGTTTCAAATCGGTCGCTGGTTACCAGAAAATCATATGCCCGTTTACCACAGATTCTGGAAGTTCCCGACCTGATTGAAATCCAACTCGATTCTTTCCGCTGGTTCCAGGAAGAAGGTCTAAAATCGGTCCTCGAAGAAATATCTCCAATTGATGACTTTACTGGCAATCGTCTTCAACTTACTTTCGTGGCTTATGAGTTCAGGGAGCCGCGTCATTCTGAAAGAGAATGCCGGCAGCGTGACCTGACCTATTCCGCACCGCTTTACGTTCGTGCCAGGTTGTTAATTAAACAGAGCGGCGAAATTAAAGAACAAGACCTCTTTCTGGGTGATGTACCTTTAATGACCGCCAAGGGTACTTTTATTACCAGCGGTGCCGAACGCGTTGTCGTCAGTCAGTTGCTCCGTTCTCCCGGCGTATATTTCAGTGCTGAAGAAGACCCTACCACAGGAGCTACACTTTGTCATGCTAAACTCATTTCAAACAGGGGAGCATGGCTGGAATTCGATACCGCCACCTCAGATGTAATGTCGGTAAAAATTAACGGTAAACGGAAAATAGCCGTCACTACGTTACTCCGCGCTATAGGCTACGGCGACGATAAAAAAATACTCAATCTTTTTACAAAGGAAGATAATTCCAGCAACCGCCACTTTATTAAAGCGACCCTGGACCGCGATCCCAATATCCATGAGGAATCAGAAGCATTACTAGATATTTATCGCAAACTGAGACCGGGTGATCCTCCCAGTCTTGATAACGCCGAAAAATTGATAGAGAACCAGCTTTTCAATGCTCAACACTACGATCTTGGTGTTGTCGGTCGTTATAAGTTGAATAAAAGACTCGGATTGGAAGTTCCCGAAGAGCAGCGGGCTCTAACGAGGGAAGATCTCCTGGAAATTATCCGGCACATGATAATGATTAATAACGGTGAGGACAAAGGCGATGATATCGACCATCTTGGCAACCGCCGTATCCGCACCGTTGGTGAATTGATTCAAAATCAGTTCCGCATTGGTTTGTTGAGGTTAGAGAGGGTAGCCAGGGAACGTATGAGTACCATCCCGATCGAAGTTGCCACACCGACAGCCCTGGTAAACACTCGACCGGTAGTTGCAGCTATCCGCGAGTTTTTCAGCAGCTCGCAGCTTTCACAATTTATGGACCAGCCTAACCCTCTCGCCGAGCTTACTCACAAACGCCGTCTGTCCGCAATGGGTCCTGGTGGTCTATCGCGTGAGCGGGCAGGTTTTGAAGCGCGTGATGTGCATTACTCGCACTACGGGCGCATATGTCCTATTGAGACCCCAGAAGGTCCTAACGTCGGTCTAATCGGTTCGTTAGCCATCTACGGAAAAGTGAACCGTTATGGATTTATCGAGACTCCTTACCGAAAGGTTGTTAAGGAAGTCGATAGTAAGAGTAAAGCGCTTACAGGGTTGACCGTCCGCGACCCCGTTAAAGATGGTAAAGGCAATATAATTGTCGATGCTAGTGCAGTTATCACTCCCGAAATTGCTGAAAAATTAAATAGACTGAAGAGGACGATAAAGGTTATACCTTTCGTATCCTATGAAATTGTCTACATGTCGGCGGATATGGATGAGAAACATGTAATTGCTCAGGCAAACGTCCATCTTAACGATAAAAATCAATTTGTGGAAGAAAGAGTTGAAGCGAGAGTAGGTGGCAGCTACATCCGTGAAGCTCGAGAAAAAATCGACTATATGGATGTGTCACCTAAACAGATCTTCTCAGTTGCAGCAGCTCTCATTCCCTTCTTGGAGCATGACGACGCCAACCGTGCTTTAATGGGTTCCAACATGCAGCGCCAGGCTGTACCCCTTCTTCGTCCGTCAGCTCCAATTGTTGCTACCGGTATGGAATCAGAAGCCGCGCGTCATAGCGGGCAGGTGCTTATAGCAGATAATCCCGGTGTGGTGACTTCAGTTACCAGCAATGAAATAATCGTTAAGCGCGACGATGGCGAAGTCGACCTTTATCCATTGTTAAAGTTCGTCCGTACCAACCAGGGGACATGTATTAACCAACGACCCATCGTCAGCAAAGGCGATCGGGTTGACCGCGGACAGGTCCTTGTAGACAGCTCTTCAACCGAGCAAGGAGAGCTGGCTCTGGGACAAAACCTCGTCTGCGCTTTTATGAGCTGGCGGGGTTACAATTATGAAGATGCAATTATCATCAACAGTCGCCTGGTTGAAGATGACGCCTTTACTTCAATCCATATCGAAAAGTACGAGGTGGAAGCAAGGGATACCAAACTCGGTCCGGAAGAAATTACACGTGATATCCCGAATGTAGGTGAAGAAAGCCTGCGCGAACTGGATGAAGAAGGTATTATCCGGGTCGGAGCTAAAGTTGGACCCGATGATATTCTAGTCGGTAAGATTACCCCTAAAGGTGAAACCGAGTTATCAGCAGAAGAAAAACTACTCCGTGCCATATTCGGTGAAAAAGCCAGGGAGGTTAAGGATACCTCGCTTCGGGTTCCGCATGGTGAATGGGGTAAGGTTGTTAATGTTAAGGTATTTACCGGCGATGAACTACCGGCTGGTGTCAATAAGTGGGTTCAGGTATGGATAGCCCAAAAGAGACCTGTCTCAGTGGGTGATAAATTAGCAGGTCGGCACGGCAACAAGGGCGTCGTCTCCATTATCGCTCCTAAGGAAGATATGCCATTCTTACCGGATGGTACGCCAGTTGATGTTGTTCTCAATCCTATTGGCGTGCCTTCTCGAATGAATATTGGTCAGGTATTAGAAACTCATCTCGGCTGGGTGGCTCAACTGCTTGGTTTCAAAGTCCTTACGCCAGTTTTTGACGGCGCGGATGATATTGATATTGAAGACGGACTCGCCAGGGCATGGGTTGCACAAAAAGCCGGAGCGATAAATTTAGATCCGGATAATCACCAGTCCGAACCGGATTGGAAAATTGTACGTGCCTGGGTAGACGACCACGGCTACGATGGTAAAAAGTTACTGGATGAAAAATACCGTGGGCAGGCGACAGATATCTGCAAGAGACTCTGGTTGGAAACAGAGTTTGAGATTGCTGCTAAAAAATTATCGGCAAACGAGTTGGCAGAAGCCATTCGCAAGGTTAAAGTCGATAAAAATCTTGTCCCTCCGACAACCGGTAAGTATGTGCTTAGAGACGGCAGGACAGGAGAAATGTTCGATCAGCCGGTGACTGTCGGTAATATCTACGTCATGAAATTGAACCATCTGGTGGAAGACAAGGTGCATGCTCGTTCTACTGGACCGTATTCTCTAATCAGTCAGCAGCCGCTGGGTGGTAAAGCACAATTCGGTGGTCAGCGTTTTGGTGAAATGGAAGTTTGGACGCTGGAGGCATATGGAGTTGCTCATATTCTCCAGGAGATGTTGACTATTAAATCAGATGATGTTACCGGAAGGACCAAGGCTTATGAGGCTATCCTTAAGAATGAAGATATCCTACAGCCAAGCGTCCCAGAATCTTTCAAAGTACTCGTTAAGGAACTCCAAAGCCTTGGACTGGCAATCGAGGTTATTAACGAAGGCCAGGAGGAACGTGCGGTTCTCTCGCCAGAAGGGGAAGAGACCCCGAGATTGGAGGCCGGTACTGCGCCTGCGAGCGAAGTCGCGGCTGCGCCGGCAACTGAAACCGGAACACCCGAAACCGAAACAGAACAGATAAAAGGTGGAGATAATGCTGGAAGTTAATGATTTTGATGCGGTACGAATTTCGCTAGCGTCACCGGAGCAGATCCGGAGCTGGTCTTACGGAGAAGTTACCAAGCCCGAGACCATCAACTACCGTACTCTTAAACCTGAGAGGGATGGACTTTTTTGCGAACGTATATTCGGTCCGACCAAGGACTACGAGTGTTTTTGCGGTAAATACAAGAAAGTCCGTTTCAAGGGTATTATCTGTGATAAATGCGGTGTGGAAGTTGCCCGGGCGAAGGTCCGACGTGAACGCATGGGGCATATAGAACTCGCTTCACCGGTAAGCCACATCTGGTTTTCCAAAGGAATTCCGAGCCGGCTTGGACTGCTGCTTGATCTATCACCGCGCAATCTGGAACGAGTACTTTATTTTTCTCACTTCATTATCACCTCGATCGACGAGAAGCTGCGACAGGAAGCCATCGATAAGCTTCAGAAAGATACAATGCAGGAATCAGCCGACCGTCAGTCCGATATAGAGGCAAAAATAAGTGCAGACGAAGAGACTACGGTCGAGGAAGCAAATAAGATGCGCCGCAATGCAGTTGAGGAAGATGAGGAAGCTGAGGAAGTTACGACTTCCGAAGTTGAGAGGCTTAAGAATCTTAAAGTACGCAACCTGCTTACCGAAAATGAATTCCGAGATTTAAAGGATAAATACGGAACGATGTTTGAGGCTGGAATGGGGGCGGATTCAATTCTAAAAATCACCCAGAATATTAATCTGGATGAATTACGGAAAGAACTTATCGAAGAAGGTCGTTCACCATCAGGACAGCGCCGGCGAAAAGCAGGAAAACGACTGCAAGTTACCGAAGCTTTCCGCCGCAGCGGCAATAAACCGGAATGGATGATCCTAACGGTATTGCCAGTCCTGCCCCCCGACCTTAGACCGACCGTCCAGCTGGACGGCGGCAGATTTGCCATATCCGATATTAATGATCTGTACCGCAGGGTAATAAACAGGAATAACCGCTTACGCCACCTAGTAGAAATCGGTGCCCCTGAAATTATCGTCCGCAATGAAAAACGTATGCTTCAGGAATCAGTTGATTCACTGGTTGATAACGGAAAACGCGGTCAACCGGTATCAGTAAGTGGTAATCATAAATTGAAATCGCTGTCAGATATGCTGCGAGGCAAGCAAGGCCGTTTCCGGCAAAACCTGCTCGGTAAACGTGTCGATTACAGCGGGCGTTCAGTAATTGTTATCGGACCTGAATTGAAACTACATCAATGTGGTTTACCGAGGCGTATGGCATTGGAACTTTTCAAACCTTTTGTGATGCGCCGACTCATCGAACAGGGATTAGCACATAACATCAAAAGTGCCAGACGTCAGGTGGAAAAAGCCAAACCAGAAGTATTTGACATTCTGGAAGAGGTTGTCAAAGAGAGGCCGGTATTGCTCAACCGTGCTCCTACGCTGCACCGTTTGAGTATCCAGGCATTTGAACCTGTTCTTATCGATGGCAGTGCTATTCAGATTCACCCGCTCGTTTGCTCAGCTTTTAACGCAGACTTCGACGGCGATCAGATGGCTGTACATGTTCCACTATCAAAGGCAGCCGTGAAAGGCGCCCGCGAGCAAATGCTCAGCATCCACAATATGCTCCTTCCGTCATCAGGTGATCCCGTTGTCAGTCCCACACTCGATATGGTGCTTGGATGTTATTATTTAACGACCATTCGCCCCAACGCTCCTGGTTCCGGCAAGGTGTTCGGAAGCTTTGAAGAGGCTAAGCTAGCCTTTGAACTCGATGCCATCGACTTGAAAGCTGAGGTCGAAGTTAGAGACCAGGCAGATGGCGGGCAGCGTCTCCGGACGAGTGTTGGCCGCATCATCTTTAATGAGTGTTTCCCACGCGCCATCGGCTTCCGCAACTATGCCGTCGACAAATCCAGTCTGAAGAAAATCGTTGCGGATTGCTCCAGGATTCTCAACGACGACGAGATGGCGGGAGTAATGGATAAGATCAAGGAAACCGGTTTCCTCTACGCCACGCGCTCGGGAACAACGATTGCCATGGGCGATATCGAGGTGCCTCATGCTAAAGCAAAGCTGATAGCGGAAGCAGAAGCCAAGACTATAGAAATTGAAAAACAATACGAAATGGGTGTTATCACCGATGACGAACGGTACGGTGAAGTAATTAAAGTCTGGAACGAGACCACTGATAAGGTAACAGAGGCAACTCAGAAAAGCCTTGACCCATTTAGTGGCATCTATATGATGGCGACTTCAGGGGCAAAAGGTAATCTGATTCAGATCCGCCAGATGGCGGGTATGCGTGGTTTGATGACCAGCCCGTCCGGAAAGATTATTGACTTCCCCATCAAAGCTAGTTTCAGTGAAGGACTGAGCGTGTTGGAATACTTTATTTCAACGCACGGCGCACGGAAAGGTCTCGCAGATACTGCTTTAAGAACATCTGAAAGCGGTTACTTGACCCGCCGTCTTGTCGATGTGGCGCATGATGTCATCATCCGTGAAATCGACTGCGGTACATTAGAAGGGCTCTGGATTGAGGAAACGAAGGAGAGAGATTTACTTCCAACACTTAGTGAACGCATCATCGGACGATTTGCGGCTGAAAACGCGGTTGATCCTGCCACTGGAGAGGTAATTGTTGCCCGTGATGAAGAAATCGATGATAAGAAAGCCGCCAGAATTGTTGCGGCTGGTATCAAACGCGTTCACGTTCGATCTCCTCTGACCTGCCTGGCAAAACAGGGAGTCTGCCAGAAATGTTATGGGCGCGACCTTGCCAGGGGAAACATTATTGGGGCAAATACAGCAGTAGGAATTATCGCTGCCCAGAGTATTGGAGAACCCGGTACTCAATTAACACTGAGGACCTTCCATACCGGTGGTGTGGTCGGACTTGATATCACCACCGGTCTTCCCAGGGTTGAAGAGCTTTTTGAAGCTCGAACTCCTAAGAACCAGGCGGTCATTTCGGAAATAGCCGGCATTGCCGAGGTGATCCAGACTGATGAAAGACAGACTATCAAGGTCACCAGTTCGGAAATGTTCCGTGATGAACACCATCTTCCATCAGGCTGGCAGCCCAGCGTGCAAAATGGGCAGTGGGTTGAGATAGGCACACTTATTGCGGGACCTGCCCTGGCTAAATCAACGAAAAAGAGTAAGTCTGCCGAACCGGCAACCCAACCTGTTCCGGTGGAAACCCAGGGTATTATGGCTCCAGTTGCTGGAAATGTAGTACTGGAATCTGGCAAGATATCGATTGTGTACGAAGAAAAAGATGAGCGTGTTTATCATGTATCTGCGTCCACCCGACTTCGCGTCCAGCATGGGCAAGAGGTCAAAGCCGGGCAGCAGCTTACCGAGGGTCAACTTAATCCGCAGGACATCCTCAATGTATCGGGGAAGGAAACTGCGCAAAGGTATCTCGTTGATGAAGTCCAGAAGGTATATCGATCGCAAGGTGTTAATATTAACGACAAACACATCGAAATTATCGTGCGCCAAATGCTTGCCAAGGTACGCACCGATTCATCCGGCGATACTGAGCTAGTACCCGGCGAGTTGACCAACCGATTCAAGTTCGAAGAGGTCAACGCCAAGGTACTGGCTGAAGGTGGCGAAGCTGCGGTCGCGCATCCTGTACTTCTCGGCATTACTCGCGCGGCATTGAGTACTGAAAGCTGGCTGGCTGCCGCTTCGTTCCAGGAGACGACTAAGGTACTTACCGAGGCTTCTATCAGGCGGGCGACGGACCGGCTTGTCGGACTAAAGGAAAATGTAATCATCGGACGTCTGATTCCTGCCAGGTACAAGACGGATTTAGAAATGATGCCCGTGCCTGAGGAAATAAAAGCCAGGTTTGACGAAGAGACAGACCAGGAACCGGAGTTGGATATGCTCGACGAGGAAACCTTGTTGCCTTAAATCAGGCTTTTTAAAGATGATCAGTGCCCCGTGTTTAAATACTCACGGGGCACTTCTGTTTTTAGAGGAATTTTACGAACGAAGTTTTGAGCCTTATACCTGGATTATGCGTATCCGAGCAACTTAATCAGCTGTTCGGGGTCACCACTTTGGCTTAAAGCATCTTCCCTCGAAATAATCTCTTTTCTTACCAGGAGTTCGAGAGCCTGGTCGAGGGTCTGCATACCTTCTTTACTGGCGGTCTGCATAACACTATGCAGCAGATGAATTTTACCTTCACGTATTATGTTCCTGATAGCAGTTGTCGCAATCATTATTTCAAAGGCAGCCACTCTTCCGCCTGTGACTCGAGGAATTAGAACTTGCGACAGAACAGCTTCAATAATTTGTGATAGTTCAACTCGTATCTGGCTTTGCTGCGTCGGCGGAAATACGTCGATGATGCGGTCGATACTTTGGGGTGCGTTATAGGTGTGCAGCGTACCAAGTACGAGATGTCCGGTCTCGGCGGCCGTTATGGCAGCGGAGATTGTCTCCAGGTCGCGCATTTCACCAACGATGAGTACGTCAGGATCATGCCGGAGCGCACGGATTAAAGCCGCAGCGAAAGAGCGTGTGTCCTCACCCACGTCGCGCTGACAGACAATACATTTTCGATCTCGATGCAAAAATTCAACTGGATCTTCAATAGTTATTACGTTACGTTTGGCGTTTTCATTCAGGTAATCCAGCATTGCTGCAAGAGTCGTGGATTTGCCGGAGCCTGTATGACCGGTCACTAAGATAAGACCGCGGGGCTTGAGCACCAATCTCTTAAGAATACCGGGTAGTTCCAACTTATCGATATTCGGTACCTCGATCGGCACCAGTCGAAAGGCAATGCTCAGTGTTCCTCTTTGTCGAAGCACATTGACGCGGAAGCGAGCGATACCGGCGACACTGTATGAAAAGTCTAGCTCCTGTTCCCTTTCAAAAATAGACTTATAATGCGATGTGGTTATAGAAGCGAATATCTGGTCTATGTCCTCGGCGGATAATCCTGGCAAATCTTCCTGGACTTTAAGCTCTCCATCAACACGAAGGACAGGCGGGCTGGGGACTTTTAAGTGCAAATCGGATGCACCTTTATTTACCATTAACTTCAATAATTCTTCAATCGAAATCATCTAACTCTTTGTGCCTCATCTTTAATTATTTTTAAATCAGTCTCAGAAAATAATCTCCAACCTCGTCTATCTCTCTTTGCTGAATCAACGAGAACGCCGGCTTTTATCCATCGCCACAGAGTTGTCCGGCTCACACCGGCTGCTTTACAAATTTCCGAAGTCCGGTAGTATATGCGGTTATTGTATACGAGTGACAAACTTACTCCTTTACCATTTAAACGGTCTCAAAACGTATCAACATATCTCATTATGTTACGGGTATGAATGAAACAAAATCACCCAAAGGTCACGGTTTCAATAAGAAATTAGTACCGTATTGAATAGAAAGAAGCCATGTTCTAGTTGAAAATGCAGGAGGTCAAGAGGGCACTACCCTCTTAGAAATATCTCCCTGCTCATGGGATAATGATCGAGTGTATGTCGTTTTAGTCCAATTGAAGATTCTGCCATACAACTGATTACTATTTGAAGGTTTTTATTACTATTTTACCAGCCTTGCTAGCTTCTTCTTGATGATTTCTTCTGCTCCGTTAATTATGCTATCGATGACCTCTTTCACGGTGGGCACATTATGAATCAGTCCTACAACTTGACCGCACTCTGCCAGTCCTGCCTCGAGGTCTCCTTCGAAATAGACTTTTAATGAATTCTGTCCAGAGGTATATTTCAATAATTCCTCAAGAGAAGCACCTTTACTTTCCATCTCCAGGACTTTTTCAGCCGGACCGTTTCTCAGGTTTCGTGACGGTGCCCGGATAGATCGCTGCGTGACAATAACATCGGTTTCGGATGCCTTCACCAGCCATTCTTTGAATTTGGGGTGAGCCGGACACTCTTTGGTTGCCATGAAGCGGGTACCCATCAGTACGCCGTCAGCTCCAAGCGCCAGTGCGGCTACAAAACCTTCAGCATCAGCAAAGCCGCCGCCGGCGATAATGGGGATTTTTATCTTTTCGACCGCTGCCCGGACTAGCACCAGCGTACTCGTGTCATTTAGCCCGGGATGACCGCCGCATTCCATCCCGATAACCGAAACAGCATCACAGCCAATTTGTTCAGCTGTTTGGGCAAAACGCACCCCTCCTGGCGCTTTGTGGACGACTATCACCCCACCTTGTTTGAACTGCTTCATCAATGCTTCAGGGCTTCGTCCCGAGGTCTCTACGATGCGTATGCCCTCGTCAATCAGGATGTCGATGTAAGTAGCGTTATCTACGGGACGCTGTGCTGGAGCCAGGTTAATATTCACGCCGAACGGTTTATCCGTAAGGCTCTTCACTTTTTTAAGCTCGTCACGGAAAGCTTCTTTTGTGTTGATATTGGCAGATGTCAGGATCCCGAGTCCTCCTGCATTAGATACAGCCGCTACCAGTCCCGCCTGCGAAAGATAGACCATTCCACCCTGGATAATCGGATATTTAATACCGAATAATTTCGTTATCCTGGTCTCAAACATAATATCTCCTTTCTTTTACACGCAGGTAGTATAACAAGCTAGCGTAGTAATGGCAAACCCGCTACAATGAAACGATACTTTTATGATTTCTCTATGAGTGACAAGACGCAACCTGATCTGTATCGACGTCTTATGTGAATATTTGAGATTTTGAGACATGCGGTTGAGGAGGATATGACCATAATGATTTATCCTATTTGGATCTGATTCTGTTTGAATAAGTAATGAAAAAATTCGTGCTCCAAATTGTGGCGATGGTGCGCATGGAGTAGCACCGTATTAGGTATTTTGAATTGCAGGTGAAATTTCACCTGCCTCACGTTTCTCTTTAGTCACCAGGACTTCATCAATTTTAACGCCGTTCATTTTGGTGATGGCTATTTTAAGGTCCTTATATTTGAGATGTTCTCCTTGTTTGGGAATCCGCCCGAGTAAATGAAGAATGAATCCAGCGACTGTGTCGTAGTCTCCCTCCGGAAGGTCTAAGCCCATCTTCTCATTTACCTCGCCAACGTGCATACCGCCATCTATTTGGAATGTATATTCGTCGAGTATTTCATATTCCTTTTCCATGCCGGCAAGTTGTTCGCCAACAGGACCAATAATTTCTGCTACCAGTTGCTCCATTGTTACAACGCCTGCAGTCCCGCCATATTCGTCTACAACAACACAAAGGTGGTAATTTTTATCCCTCATTTCGATTAGTAAATCCCCGACCGGTTTGGTTTCGGGAGCGAAACAGGGAGGTTGAACCACATTATCAATACTACCATCGCTCGTTAAAGTGCCTTCTGCCTGGGCTATTACTATGTCCTTTATCGAGAGAATGCCGATTATTTTATCGCGATTTCCCTCAAACACAGGAAACCGGGACTGAGGATGTTGTTTGTACGTGCGTAAAAATTCAGCTAAGGTTGTCCCCTTCTCTATGAAAACAACATCTGGACGGGGTATCATAACTTCTCGGACAGGTCTAACGTTAAAATCAAAAATGTTGTGAAGCATTTCGGCTGCTTCTTTCTCAACCGTTCCTTCCTGGTGACCGATTGAAATAAGTGTATGGAATTCCTCTTCGCTTATTGTAGGTTTATCTTCGATTTCTCCAAATAATTTAGTAGCCCTGATTCCGATATGGTTGAGCAAAAATATGAGTGGGGAAAATATTTTCATTATCAGATCAATTGGTAAGGCATACGCAAGTACCAGCTTTTCACTAAATCGCGAAGCAAGGCTTTTAGGAACAAGTTCGGCAAAAATCAAGGTAACAATTGTCAGTATAACGGTAGCCAGGGCTGCTCCAAGGTTCTGACCCCATAATGATACCGCAATAATGGTACCGATGGTAGCCATACCGGTTTCAAATAAATTGACGCCAAGTAATACCGTTGCCAGAAACTTTTCCGGATTCTCAATTATCTTAGCGACAATTTTAGCTCTGGTGTTCCCTGATTCAGTCAGGTGCCGCAGTCTTAACTTCTGAGTGCTAATAAACGCCGTCTCTGCGCTCGAGAAAAAAGAGGCTAAAGCCAAACATATGATAAAGATAATAATTAGTAAGCCATTCACGTCATCCATTTGCTACTTTTACCTCATCGCCTGATGGGATTGTAGCAATTGAGTTTTCTAATTGTCAATTATTTGCTCGTTCAGAGAATATTTTAAAAAGCACTTGATAATGAAGATTACTGGTAAAATGAATACCCCAGCTTTGACAGTCTCATGAATGAATGATATCATTTCCATGGAATCGAAAAGGTTGCCGATCTTCCGGCGCATTCCCAACAAAAAAGAACATTTGCGTTATAAAGACTTTAAGCTCGTAATACAAGAAATGGATGGCGTCAGAATCGAAAAGGTACTTTTAACCAGGGAAGACCATGCAAAGACTACGCATTAGATTCCGACGAGGTCCGGAGCTCAAATTTATTTCCCATCTGGATATTATGAGGCTGTGGATCAGAGCGCTCCGGCGAGCTCAGATACCCTTAGTCTATTCTGAAGGATTTAACCCGCGGCCGCGAATCTCAATTGCTGCTCCGTTGTCTGTCGGTGTCACCGGCGAAAATGAATTCATGGATATCCTGGTCGACAGACCTATATCACCTCACTGGTTAATGAATACAGTGAACCGGCAATTGCCCCCGGGTATCGAAATTCTGGAAGTATATCCAATTGCAGTTCCTGTTTCCTCCCTACAATCCCAGGTAAAATCTGCGCTATACCGCGTGGAAGTAATTACGGGAAAATCCAGGGATGAAATCGAGAGCGATATCCTCCGCTTGCTATCGTTAGAACATCTCCCGTGGCATCACGAGAGGGACACAGGCAGGCGGAACTACGACCTTCGTGCTTTAATCGAAAATATCGAAGTAGCAGGATGTCATGAAGGCATCTGTATCTTCGAGATGAAGCTTAGATGCGATGAAAGTGGCTCAGGTAGGCCGGAGCAAGTTGTATATGCCCTCGGTTTTAATGAACATCCTAAATCTATACATCGAGTGAAATTAATTCTGAGCAATCAGCGGTAAGAAGAAAACCGCTGCGATGGACTGATAATGCAAAAAACTCAAAAGCAATCACCCTTGGATCGCACCAGAGTGTTTCTTCAGGAACACCGGATAAATGCGTCCAGGAAACCTCTACTGGTTGCAGTTTCCGGGGGACCAGATTCGGTCTGCTTATTACATATTTTGAACCAGTTGAAGTCAGAATTTGGTCTCAGGCTTCATGTCGTGCACCTTGACCATAAGCTCAGGGGTAAATCATCCACCGCTGATGCCCAGTATGTCCTGGACCTATGTCATGAGCTTGGGATTCCGATCACAATCGAACAACGAGATGTCAGGTCGTATCAAAAAGAACATAAAATTTCGCTCGAAGAAGCTGCGCGCGATGTACGGTACAGCTTTTTCGCAGAGGTTGCAGAGTCTCTAGGTGCAAAATGGATAGCTGTCGGACATACTCGTGACGACCACATTGAAACCATACTCCTCAACTTACTCAGGGGAACAGGGACGCGCGGTTTGCGGGGATTGCAGCCAATCCGTAAATGGCAGTCAGCAAATAATCAGTTGACCATCATCAGACCGCTCTTGAATATGAGTCGTGAAGAGACTGCTGATTACTGTTTCCGTCATCAGCTTCAACCCAGGATAGACACTACTAATAATTCGCTGAAGTTAACCAGGAACCGTGTCCGGCTGAAGCTATTGCCATTGTTGAAGACTTACAATCCAGATGTTATCGAAGCTCTACTACGTACTGCTCGTATTGCCGGTGACGACATCGCGTTCCTTGAAAACACGGCGCGGCGGTACGCGCAAAAGCTGGCTGATAAACATGAGCATATAGTCTATGTTGAAAAACGACAATTGCTTAAACTACCCGTTAGCTTACAGAGGCTTGTGCTCAGGCAATTGATTGAAGATATGATTGGAACGCTAAAGGACATTGAGTCGCGTCACATCGAGGAAATGATTGAGTTCTTAAACAAACCAGCTGGTAAAAAAATCTGTCTTCCATATGGACTGTATTTTGCATCTGAATACGATCGGTTTGTGCTTGGATCGGACATTGAAGAATCCTTTCCTTTTCCCGAGTTCACGGGAGAGTATACTTTGAAAATTCCAGGCTCATTAAACACCGGTGGGTGGAAAATCAATACGAGTCTGGTCGAATTGCCTTCTAATATTTCGGACGATAAGTATACTGCTTACCTTGACGCCGACTTAATCAAGGGAGAGTTATTGGTACGAACGCGTAGATCTGGCGACCGTTTCCAACCGCTCGGCATGAAGGAAGAAAAAAAGGTTGGACAATTTATGATTGATGCCAGGATTCCACAGGGGTGGCGCGATCGGATACCCATTGTCTGCGGCAGTGATAACTTGATCTGGATCGTAGGACACAGGATCGACGAAAGGTATAAAGTAACAGAAAAAACAAAAAACGTACTGAGAATCAGGTTCGAGAAGATTAGAAAATAGTGGTAACTCGCCCTGTTTGAAGCAAGGTATCATTTCGTAATGCCCTTCCACTAATTCTTGAAATTAGATGATGGAATTTGGTATTTTGTGAGAGGATGTATCCAAGAGGTTGGACTTGACTTTGCACTTGATGGTAAGATTTGTTAAACTAGGTTTTTAGTGAATTGAAGTTGGAGGATACTCTGAATGGCTGATAGCATAATTGAGTCGGCACGCAAAGAGGGCAAGACCATGCTCACTGAAATAGAAGCCAAACAGCTTTTAAAGAATGCGGGCATCAATGTCGTTGATACGAGGCTCGCAAAATCGAAAACAGAGGCGGTTGCCATCGCTAAAGAAATTGGCTTACCCGTAGTAATGAAAATCGCTTCGGCGGACGTGGTTCACAAGAGCGATGCCGGCGGTGTTAAGTTGGGACTGAAAACGGCGGTACAAGTGGCCAAAGCCTACGACGATATCATGAAGTCGATTAAAGCTGCCTTCCCCAACGCGAAAATTGAGGGTGTTTCAGTGCAGTCGATGGCGCGCTCTGGTGTAGAGGTAATTATAGGTATGTCCAAGGATGCCCAGTTTGGACCGGTACTCATGTTTGGTCTCGGCGGAGTCCTGGTTGAAATTCTCAAAGATGTTTCTTTCCGCATCGTACCGTTGGTAAAGCGCGATGCTAAAGAAATGATCCGGGAAATTAAAGGTTTCCCGCTGCTCCAGGGTTACCGTGGTTCTGAACCTGTAGACGTTGAAAACCTGGAGAACATGCTGCTCAAAGTATCTGAATTCATCGAGAAAACCCCTGAAATCAAGGAACTTGATCTTAATCCTATATTTGCGTATAAGGACGGCGCAGTTGCTGTTGACGCTCGTGTTATCCTGGAAAAAGATTAGCTCTGCGGCGTAAAAGACCAAAGATGAAAATATTGGGTATTTCATGCAGTCCGCGTAAAAGTGGCAACACGGAGATTCTCGTACACACCGCGCTCGATGCAGCTCAGGTAAGCGGTGCTGAAGTCGAGTTCTATAGTCTCTCTGGCAAGACAATAAATCCATGTGACGGGTGTTATGCCTGCCGCACGAAAGGCGAATGTCATATACAAGATGACATGCAGGAACTCAGCAAAAAAATGTGGCAGGCGGACGGCATTCTTATCGGCACGCCGGTCTATTTCTGGAACGTTGCGGCTCAAACAAAAGCGTTAATCGACCGTACATTTTCTTTCGTTTATTCTCCCCAGCGCCCGCTGCGAAATAAAGCAGCCGGGTCAATAGTGGCTGTCGGCAGGAACGGCAGTTCAGAGGCAATTTCCACACTTAACAGTTTTTTTACCGGGCACCGCATGGTTATTGTGGGTAACGCTATTGGATTTGGTGGGGAAAAAGGCACCGTCAGGAACGATGAACGCGGTATGTCAACCGCCGCCGCTCTTGGCCGTGCTATGGCTAAGTACCTGCAAACAGGTAAAATGTAACCGAATATCAGGTTTTATCACGAGGGACTCTTTGTGAGTCCCTTTTCTTTTTTGACATTTCATGAACATGCAAGTAAAGTAATTGCCGAGTGCGTTATTAAGGAGCAAACAATGGAAAAAATCAGACTTGGTAGAACAAATTTGATGGTTTCCCGCATTGGTTTTGGCGGCATTCCGATACAACGTTTGAATGATAATGATGCAGTCGCGGTAGTCAAGAAATGTCTTGACCTGGGTATCACATATATCGACACTGCCAATGCCTACACTACCAGCGAAAGGCGAATCGGCAAAGCGATTTCAGATAAGAACCGTAAAGACCTGATTATCGCCACGAAATCAGGAGCGCGCACAAAAGAAGGAGTGGAGGTTCACCTTGCCAACAGTCTCAAACAATTGGGCACAGACTACATCGACCTTTACCAGTTCCACGGCGTAAATGATTCGAAAAACCTGGAGATGGTTCTCAAGGCTGACGGCCCGATTTCTGTCGTTCAGAAAGCGATGAGAGAAGGGGTCATCAAGCATATGGGCATCACTTCCCACTCGATGGACACGGCAAAGGAGGCTGTAAAGACCGATCGGTTCGAAACAATCATGTTCCCATTTAACTTTATCACCAGCGAGCCAGCAACTGATTTGCTGCCATTATGCCGCGAGCGTGATGTTGCCTTGATTGCGATGAAGCCGCTCGCCGGTGGGATGCTCGACAATGTACCGGTCGCGTTCAAATATTTGCTTCAGTACCACGATGTAGTGCCCCTGGTTGGTATCGAAAAGACTTGGGAAATTGAGGAGATTGTGGGTTTGCTGGATAAGACTTGGAAGCTTACCAAAAAGGAAAAAACCGAGATGGACAAAATGATCGCCGATCTCGGGGCTAAATTTTGCCGTCGGTGCGACTACTGCCAGCCCTGTACGGCGGACATTGCCATATCAACAGTGATGAATATTCCCAGCTTCGCCAAGCGCATGCCTCCGGAAAGAATCTTCTCTGGTGGGCTGGCTGATGCCATGCAGAAAGCTTACGACTGTACGGACTGCGGCGACTGCGAAGAGCGGTGTCCGTTCAAACTCCCTATCCGCGAAATTATGAAGGAACGGCGCGAATGGTTCGATAGAGAGAAAGCTGATTATCTCGGTCAAAAGGCATGAATTCTGCTGTGATATACTAAAATAGAGTGTAAATATGCCCAAGAAAGACTATTACGAAATACTAGGAGTGCCCCGAGGCGCTTCCGATGAAGATATAAAGAAAGCCTACCGCAAACTGGCAATGCAGTTCCATCCTGATAAAAACCCGGGAAAAGAAAAGTGGGCTAACGAGAAATTCAAGGAAATTAACGAAGCTTTCGCTGTTCTCGGTAACCCGGATAAGCGGAAGCAGTACGACCAGTTCGGTACTCCGGGTGACGTCGGCGATATCTTCGGAAGCCAGACCACAAGCTCAACTTTTGAAGACTTAATGAGAGAATTCGGCGGGCAAGGACTCCGCTATGACTTCCTTGATAATATATTCGGTGAGTTCTTAAGAGGCAGGGATTTTTCTTTTCGTCAATACGGGCGTGGTGGCGGCCAATCACGTATCATTTTTAATGTCCCGGAAGATGAGAACATCCAGGATTTCTTTACCCAACGACAAGGCACAGGCACGCGGAGGTCTCAGGCTATTAACTATGAAATCACCATCACCACCGAACAGGCAGAGAAAGGATTTGAAAAGGACCTGGTCAGGAAAGGTAAGAAACTGAGGGTTAAGATTCCGGCGGGAATCAAGTCTGGAACCAGGATCCGTTTACGAAATGCGCGTTTGACGACTGACGGTTTGCCTGGCGATATCTTCGTTAAAGTGTTAGTAAAGGATCAGACCTGATTATGAATAACAGATTAAAGTACACTGTTTTTGAAACCAGCAGGGGATGGATTGGTTGTCTTAGTTCTCAATTGGGATTGAAGAAGGCGACTCTACCTCAATTGTCTCCGCAACTTGCCCTTGAAGAGCTTGACGGAATTGCCGGCCAAGCAGTTTGGTCGCCAGATTCCTTCACCGAGATAGTATCCTTTTTTATCGACTATTTCAGCGGACAATCACATAAGTTTCCCTGGTCTCTTGATTTGGAACACGCAACACCGTTTCAGCGGCAGGTATGGGAAGCGACAAGGTCGATTCCTTATGGCGAAACTCGAAGCTACAGCTGGGTGGCAAAATGCATCGGAAAACCTGCAGCGGTGCGGGCTGTTGGTCAAGCCCTTGGTAAAAATCCCCTACCGATTGTTGTACCCTGCCACCGTGTTATTGCAGCTGACGGTGACCTCCGTGGATTTGGCGGCGGGTTGGAAATGAAGCGGAACCTGCTGCGTTTAGAAGGGGCGCTAACAAAACAAGATTAACTACCCCATTACAAAATCGTAAAGAAAAGCCAGTAGACCAGAACATTCACTATTGTCAGCGGCGCGCCGATTATCACAAATTCAACAAATGTTAGAGTCTGCCCCGACTTTTTTTCGGCGTTCTGAATGATTATCACATTGCTAGCTGCTCCCAGGATGGTCAGGTTCCCGGCAATCGTGCTGCCCGCCGCCAACGCCATTAAGCCCTCAACCGAGACACCCATTTCCATTAACATTGGCAGGTAGAGAGCTACCAGCGGCACATTTGATATGAACTGGCTAAGAACAACACTGACAGCCATCACCATCACATTTGATGTCAGGTCGAAGCTTGTTTTATCGATAAACGACTGAAATATTCCGGAATTCCATACGCTTTCCATCAGGATAAACATCGCCGCGAAGAAAATGAGCGTAAACCAGTCGATCTCTCGCAAGATGTTGAAACGCTTGGGACTGAAAATTATTAAGGGGGAAGCTGCCGCTAGTGCGATGTAAGTTAAGCGGAAATCAATCTCAACACCGAGAAAAACAAGCGCGATCTTCACTACAACGAGCACTACCAGCAATATTAATGAGATACGGGATAGATTCGCTAGCTTCGGATCTTTAATTGGTTCCGGTTCATGATGGACTGGCTGATGGTTAAAATGGCGTCGATAGAATAATCGCAGGAAAAGATAGGCAATGAACAGGTTTATCACTGTCGGCGGAAGCAAATACCGGAAAAAAGTAACGAACGGATTTTTTACACCGCCGTTAATAGCTATCAGTAAATTTTGCGGGTTGCCGATAGGACTCATTACGCTTCCAATGGTGATCGCGAAGGCGAGTGAAAGCATCAGAATTTTGGGAGTTGTATTAGCCTTGTGAGCCAGTAAAAGTACCACAGGAGTACCAATGATCGCCAGGGTGTCATTCATCAGGAAGGCAGAGAGAAGCCCCATGACAAAAAGAATTGCCAGGACTAATAAATCAAGTGAATGGGCTTTGCGGAAGATTTTGTATGATAGGTAAGAAAGATAACCACTGGATTCTAAGGCTTCGCCAACCACGAACATACCGAATAGAAAAAACATTACATCGGGGTTAATCGCTTTCAAGGCAGCAAGTGGGGAAATTTGCCCGGATACCAGGACAGCGATGGCGCCCAGGGACATTATCTGCCATATCTTTAACTTTAGATTGCCGATCCTCCTGACAGCAATCAGGAGAAATACGATACCGAGTATTATTATCGAAACCATAAAGGTGTTTTTAACTTCTACGCATCTTTGAATTGATTAACTATCATTATGACATACTCACGTGGTTGAGGAGAACTTTGTCATTCCGGTCTGATAAGAATCTGGAGAAGAATATCTTCTTCGATCATACTGGAATTCACCACCATACTAAGTGGGTAGCAGCTGCGAAATAGCAGGGACTATTATCGTCATCACAAGCCCCCGTGTCGTCGTCACAAGCCTCCGTGCTTGTGATTAGAGTAATGAGATCTTGCTTACGTTGCAGCGGTTGGGAACCTCCGCATTACGAAGGTCTTAGGAATCTTTTATCTTAATACCCAGGAAATCAAGCTCATACTGGACAATGAGACCTTCGCCGGCGTAGCTATAATACTTGTCATTTCCGATAACAATGTGATCAAGGACTTTGATCCCGAGCACGCCGCTGGCATAAATCAGGTCACGGGTTAGTTCATTATCATTTTTACTTGGAGTACAGTCACCGGAGGGATGATTATGTACGAAGATCAGGGATGCGGCGTGTTTTTCCAGAGCGCTTTCAACAACCTGACGGGGTGAGACCGCCGCCTGACCAACAGTGCCTTCAAACAAATCAACCGTATCGATAATCTGGTTGCGGCTTGTCAAGTAAATAACCTTGAAGATCTCTTTCTTGAGGTCACGCATCGAGTGGTAAAGGTATTCAAAAATTTCCTGCGCAGACTGATAGACGTGCTTATCAAGGATTTTTTCTTTTAGGAATTCGCGGGAAACCGCCTGCACCAGCAGAATACCAAAAACCGAGTGAGAGCCGATGCCAGGTATCTGCTGCAGTTCGTCAGGACTTGCTGACAAAACACCGCGAAGTGTTTTAAATCTTTTTATAGCTTCTTTTGCCTGAGCCTTAACGTCCTTGCGCGGGGTTCCCAGACTCAAAAGCAATTCTACGATCTCGTAATCGGCGAACCCGGTTAAACCGCCTTTAAGAAATCGCTCCCGCAAACGTTTCCGGTGTCCGGCTGTTGTATCTATTTCAGTCATATAGGCCTGTTTTAATCGCTTGTACCTTGTCTCTAATTTCTGTGTTACTAATTTTTCTTTTTTGGTTTCTTTTTCTCTTCAACCATCCACCAATCACCCCGCCAATAGTCCTTCTCGTTATAGCCCTTAGGTCCCAGTTCGTTTTTGACTTCGTCCCACGGCGGAAGCAATCTGTTCCTGATAATTGGAGTCAAAATGAAGGGGATTATCACCCAGAAACTGACAACAGCTACCCCAGCCAGGATCAATCCAATCTGGTCGCCTCTGATCAGCAGCAATACACCGCCAGCGACCAGCATCAAAGCCCATAAAGCTTCTAAGAACCAGCGGAACCACGATTTAAAAATACCGGGTTTAACATCGGGACGGGCTTGCCTTCCAAACTCACAATATCTCTCGATTACGGAAGCCACAAGCACCAGTAAAAAACCGATGATTACTAACCAAATACTGTCCATGATTGCTCCTTTGATACATGCTATGCTCCATCAGGAAGGCTTTCTACCAGCAGTCCACTCTCACCGACCAGATCGATAACCTGGTTGTGAAGCTCCGGAGAGTAGCCTGTATAGATATTTGGTAGTTTTAGTTTTACAATTTTACCGTTATTAATAATCCTCAGGCTAACCTCATCTCTGCCGGGATATTCCTTAATCTTATATATCACCTTGCGAAGTCGGTTCAAATCATCCTGTTCGTCAGCCGTCCCTTTGATGCTGATGATAAGGCGGTGTCTTTGTAGAGGAGTAATTTCGACCGGTACGGGATTTTCAATAGCTGCTGGTTTGCTGCCAGGAACCGATTTACCATTATAAGTTGTCTTCCCGTTCGAAACAATTGGTGGTTTAGTTTCGATGGTGTTTGGCTTTTTCGGTGCTGCCTGCCCGGGTTGATAGCGGCTGGCTCTCTTGCATGATATTTGCACAGAATCTTCCCTGGTTGATACTCGTCCCTCTACGAGCACTATTGTCCCTTCTTCCCAAAGGTCTATGGTTTCGGTGTAAACGTCCGACCAGACCATAACTTCAATGCTGCCATCGAGGTCTTCAAGCATCGCTTTGACAAACGGTTTCTGAGATTTCGTAAGCAGATGGGTCACTGAGGCAACCATCCCGGCTACCTGCACAGTTTGTCCCGCCATTTCCGGTTCTATTTGACCGCAGAGAGTAATATTCTCTTCGGCGATTTTGCTTGCGTAGGGAGTAAATGGGTGTTCCGAAAGATAGACTCCCATCAATTCTTTTTCCCAGGCTAACTTTTCCTTCACCGGCACCTCAACCTCTTGCAGATTCAATTTGGCGAGGGGCATAGGCACTTCCGATCCAAATAAATTAAACATGGTGGTCTGCCCTGAGTCGCGGCTGCGCTGTTCTCGCTGAGCCAGTGAAAGAATCTCGGCGACGCTAGCCAGTAAAGTACCGCGGTTACCAAGGATATCAAAGGCGCCAGCTTTTATCAGGCTTTCCATAACACGTCTATTCAGGTTGTTCAAGCTGGCACGCCGGCAGAGGTCCTCGATTGATTTAAAAGATCCATTTTTGTCACGCTCCGCAATGACTGATTCCATAGCGCCAGCGCCGACATTCTTTATTGAAGTCAGCCCGAAACGGATCGAGGAGTTCCCGCGCTCATCCCGCTCGATAGAAAAATGAGTCCGGCTGCGGTTGATATCCGGTGGGAGCACGGTGATGCCCAACCGACGGCATTCGCCGATGGCAGTAGTAATCTTTTCCGTTACGCCGGCATGAGTTGTCAGGAGGGCCGTCATGTACTCTACCGGATAGTTGGCTTTCAAGTAGGCAGTCTGGTAAGCGATCAAAGCGTAACTGGCAGCGTGTGCCTTGTTAAACGCATATCCTGCGAACGGTTCTATAAGAGCGAAGACCTGTTCAGCGAGTTCTTTGGAGAATCCGCGGTTCTTGGCGCCCTCGATAAAGCTTTGTTTTTCTTTCATCAGCACGTCGAGGATTTTCTTCCCCATAGCTTTGCGGAAGATATCTGCCTTACCGAGACTGTAGCCGGCGAATTCTCGCACAATAAATAGCACCTGCTCTTGATAAACAATCACGCCGTAAGTCTCCTCCAGGAATGGTGCGAGGGCAGGATGAAGGTAATGAATGGATTCTTCACCGTGCTTGGCTCTGATAAACGTAGGTATATGCTCCATGGGGCCGGGTCGATATAATGCCACCATGGCAGTAATATCGTTGAAAACGGTCGGTTTTAGCTCTTTTATGTAGCGCCGCATTCCCGAACCTTCTAATTGAAAGACTCCGGCAGTTTCGCCTGATGACAGCAGAGCGTATGTCTTTTTATCATCGAGCGGAATGCGGTTCAGCTCTATATCTGTCTTGCGATAGCTCTTAATAAGTTCACGGGCTTTACCGAGAATCGTCAGGTTTGCCAACCCCAGGAAATCCATCTTCAGCAGCCCAATTCGGGCGACGTCATCCATCGCGAATTGGACCATCACGGTGTGCTCGTTGCCGCCTCTTGAAGCTCTTTGCAGCGGTACATATCTGGTTAATGGCTCCTTCGAGATGACGACACCAGCGGCGTGAGTGCTGGCATGGCGTGAAATTCCTTCTGCCTTCTTTGCCGAGTCAATCAGTGTGCGAATGGTCGGATCTTCGCGGTAAATGCTAGCCATCTCTTCGTTTTGTTTTAAGGCGTCATCGATGGTCACTTTGGGACCAAAAGGTATCAGGCGGGCAACGCGGTCGACATCGCCGTAGTTCATACCTAGCGCTCGTCCAATATCTCGGATTGCCGCCCTTGCGCCCAACGTGCCGAAGGTTATAATTTGAGCAACGTGGTCTTGCCCGAATTTCTTTGAGACATAAGCTATAACTTCATCGCGCCTATCATCCTGGAAATCGAGGTCGACATCCGGCATTTCCTTGCGTTCAAAGTTAAGAAAGCGCTCGAAGACCAGCTTGTGGGCAATCGGATCGATCTCGGTGATGCCCAGGCAGTGCAGAATAATGCTGGAAGCGGCGCTGCCCCTTACTCCGAAAAGGATACCCTGTTTCCTAGTGAAAGATATAATATCCCACACAACCAGGATGTAGTTGGCGAACTGAGTTTGCTTGATGACATCGAGTTCATATTCAAGCCTCTGTTTTATTTCGTCAGACGGATTTGGGTAGAAGCGCGGAAGACCTTCATAACAAAGCTCCCGCAGGAAATCATCCGGAGTCTTTCCAGCGGGGAGTTCGATCTCAGGTAGGTGTAGTCTCCCGAACTCCAACTTGAGATCGCACATGCGTGCGATACGCTGGGTATTCTCGAGCGCTTCCGGCAGGTCGCGGAATTGCTCCGCCATTTCTTCCGGGCTCTTTAGATAAAAGAAGTCCCCTGCCATTTTTATCCGTTTCTCGTCCTTGACGGTGGTATTGGTGCCGACACAGAGGAGTAAATCATGGGTACCAGCGTCCTCGCGGTTAATATAATGGACGTCGCTGCTGGCAACCAGGGGAATTCCCAGCTCTTTGCTCATTACAATGAGTTCGGCGTTGATCCGCTCCAGCTCAGGGATGGGATGTCTTTGGATTTCCAGGTAGAAGTCGTTAAATACTTCCTTATACCAGAGAGCAGCTTTTCTTGCCTCGTCAGTTCGACCGCTAAGAATTAGTTGGGGTATCTCACCTGCGACACACGCTGATAACGCCACAAGTCCCGAGCTATATTGCTTTAAAATGTCCTTATCGATTCGTGGTCTGTAATAAAATCCCTCGAGGTGAGCAATCGTAACCAGCTGAAGCAGATTTCTGTATCCGGTTTGGTTTTTTACTAATAGAACTAAGTGGTAATTATTCTTATCGCCCGGGGATTTGTTAAGTCGGCTTTCCTGAGAAATGTATACTTCGCAGCCGACGATGGGACGCAAACCAGCTTCCTTCGCTTTAACATAAAAATCAATCGCTCCGTACATGACGCCATGGTCGGTCAACGCCAGGCTGTCCATTCCCATGGCCTTAGCTTTGGCGACTAATTTATCAATGCGGCACATGCCGTCGAGTAAACTGAATTCGCTGTGAACGTGGAGATGTGTGAACATGTAGGTCCTTTGAGTGAGGTTATTAAAACAAAAACATTATAACACAGTGAACGGATTTCTTAGTCATTTTCGCAGGTTACATTTATATTAATATTATTCTGTCAAAAATAGTTTCTTAATAGACTCAAGGCGTTTCAAGTTTTCAGGTAAAAATAATGGTAAGCACTTTTCCAGCTGGCAACTGGCTGTGCGCAGCTCGGAGGCAAAGACCAGACAGGTTGCGCAGCCACACTGCCGGCAGTTGGTCTTCGGTAAAAACCTGTAGATATCAATCGCGGTGGGTAATTTCCTCTCGACAAAGCTCGGTTTGATATTTTCCTTTTCTCTCCACACTCGGTTTACCAGTGTGATTACCTCGCGGACCGCCCCGGGAGCTTGTGCGGTTTCATTTACACCCGACAGCATGATTTCTTTAGTGCGAAATGCATATCGGTGGCGTTCAACACTGCCGATAAGCACTTTGTTTTCATGGTCGTAATATGCATCTTCGAGCAGCGCATTAAGGTATGGGAAGACCGGGCTGATATCTTCAGAGAGAGTAACCCGAACACCGTACCTTCCCGACCCCGGCGCGCAGCCAGGCTCGTTAAGTTCAAATTCGTAATGAGTAATAAGATCAGCGATCATCTTACTCTATTTTAGATGTTCTGGTTATTGCTGTAAATCTCAAATTAACCTTTTTGGAGTGTAGACTCATGTTAGTGTACAATCTGTTTAGCGTATGAAAATTATCGGCAAATTCGCACAAATTCTATTCTTCATCTGCCTGCCTTTGTTGGTATTCACTGGAAGTGTTGCCTGGGCAGTGAACAGCACCTGGCTCTACACCTCCGGTTTTGAAAAATATGATGTGCAGCAGATCCTGGCGCAAAACGGACTGCCGTTAACTGAAAACGACCTCGACAACATTGCACGCGATTTTGTCCATTACTTTAATTCAAGTGAGGAATTTATCCACCTTACAATGCAAATCAACGGGCAAGCAGTCGAACTTTTTAATGAAGAAGAAATAATCCACTTCAAGGATGTTAAAGGTTTATTTCGACTCGATTACGCCGTATTACTTGGGACTTTTATTTACTGCTTGATCTTCACTGCGGGTTGTATTTTCTGGCGTCGTGGTAAATACGACTCATTCCTTGCGCGAAGCGCAGTCATCGGTAGCGGCGTCAGCCTGGGGATTATGCTGATTATTTTAATCGCTATTCTGCTTGACTTCGATTCGCTTTTCTATCAATTTCATTTAATCTCTTTTACAAACGAGTTCTGGTCGGCTGAAGGTAATATGCTACTGCTCTTTCCAGGCGGATTCTGGTATGATATGTTCACTTATGGGGCACTATTCGCGGTCGGGCTGGCGCTGATTCCAGGCATAGCAGGCGGTATTTATATGCTGTTCGTCAGGAGGAGGAAAAGTGATCAATATCCGCAAAGCAACCGTCAGGGATGAAGCAGAAGTCTTCAATGTGCTTAAAATGCTCCTTTCTCCGCGAGCTGCCGATAGCAGTCGGATACGTACTCCCGGCGCACTAACGACTTTCCGTGAACTGGTTACTCGTGAAGATAAAGGAGTGGTTATCGTCGCTGAAGAAAATGACAAACTGGTTGGGCTTATCACGCTCTCTTATCCGATTGCTATACGCTGTGCCGGTAAATATACCTGTATCGAAGAGTTCATTGTAAGTGAAACGGTGCGCGGGCGCGGGGTGGGTACGCAACTCCTGCAGGCGACCCTGGAAGAGGCAAAGAAGCAAGGTTGTTTCGAAATCCAGGTAAATGCTCCTACGGAGATGGGATACCCCTTATATATCAAGCAGGATATCAAGGACGCCGGGAAACACCTTAAGAAAAGATTGAGAGATAATATTCAATAATCGTAATAGGGTTTACAAAAACCCCGGCATATATTCACTACGCTCAGTATGACAATTCTTTCTTATACTTCGGATTGACCACATTACGTATGCATTTTCCAGTTAACTTGGTTACCTTCTCTCCAGACGGTAAAAACTACTTTCTTGCCTTCTAATAAGATCATTTCTGATTCGGCGCGCAGCTTGCGGAAGTCCACTCGTTCCAAGAAAAGTCGTAAAGTCTCTAATTGTTCTTGAAGGGTAAGATTTTCTGGTGATTTGAGCAACTGGGAAGCGGTTTGATTAAAGAGTCGTTTTGCCTGGGTTTCTACACAAGCTTCAAGGGTTGGGTTGAGAGTAACAACCTTCATAGATTTTCGATTTCGCACATCAGCACTCTAACGATATCTTTTTCGGGTATGACACCTATCTGCTTGCCCTTTTTAAACAATATTGCTCTGTCCTTGCCGCAGGCAACGCCGATATCGGCGTCTTTGGCTTCGCCAGGACCGTTAACGGCACAACCCATTACTGCGACACGTATTGGCTTTGTCACCTTCGCTAGCTCTTTCTCAACCTGCTGAGCGATGTATATGATATCTACTTCAGCCCGGCCGCAGGTAGGACAGCTTACGAGGACAGGTCCACGCTCTCGCAAATCGAGGCTTTTCAGAATTTCCCATCCGGCGATTACCTCTTCCCGTGGGTGGGCAGTTAAAGAAACGCGGATTGTATCCCCAATCCCAAGATAAAGAAGGGTACCGATTCCCACGCTCGAGCGGATGACTCCGGTTCTGGGAGTTCCGGCTTCCGTGATGCCTATGTGTAGCGGATAAGGGATTTTATCGGCAATCGACTTGTATGCGGCGATAGTAGTTGGTACGTCAAAAGCTTTCAAGGATACCTTGATGAGGTCGAAGTCCAAGTCCTCTAAAATTTTAATATGTTCTATGGCAGCGGCAACCATCCGCTCGGGAATGGATTTCCTTCCTCCACTCTTCGGTTTCGGGAGACTTCCGGCATTGACCCCAATGCGGATAGGTACGTTTCTTTCCTTTGCTGCTGCAACAACTTTCTTGACCCTCTCTGCCTCTCCGATATTGCCCGGATTCAGGCGCAAGCCATCCACACCAGCCTCAAGCGACGCAAGCGCTAACCGGTAGTCGAAGTGGATATCAGCGATGATAGGGATGGAAATTTGTTTCTTGATGTCTTTGATGGCACGCGCCGATTCGATATCAGGTACAGCCACGCGGATAATTTCGCAGCCGCACTCCTCGAGTTCTTTTATCTGGCGGACGGTTGACTTGATATCAGCGGTAAAAGTATTGGTCATCGATTGAACAACGATAGGAGCACCGCCGCCAATTTTCACCCCGCCGATCTTAATCTGCTTGCTCTTTCGGCGCGGGGGAAGATAAATTTTTGCGTTTGTTTTTATTGCCTTCATTTTTGTAATAACCTTTGTAGGTGGCAGAAGATCACCACGTCGCTGTGCTCCTCGTGATGGTTAAGTTCGAGTTATTTCTTTCAATTCACCCCAGCAACCATTGCGAGTCCGACGAAGGATGGACGTGGCAATCTTTTGCCCCCTAATTGTTTATCTTTATGGTTATAACCGCTTATTTTAGCCGTCGAAGATACCGTGTAAGTCAGTCCGTTTTCATGGTTTGGATTTTAGTATCTCTTTAAGACTAGCCAACTAGCCGCGTGATATCGCGGTAGGTGACCAGTAGAATAAGCGCGAGTAACAAAATGAAGCCAATCGTATGAATGAGGTTCTCAGTCCTCGGAGAAACCCGTTTGCCGTGCCTTACCCATTCCAGCAAAACAAAGAAAATACGTCCGCCGTCCAATGCCGGGATCGGGAAAATATTCACAATGCCAAGGTTAATGCTTATTAATGCTGCCAATACAATTAAGTTGGAAATACCTGTCCGAGCAACCTGTCCGACCACACTTGCGATACCAACTGGTCCTGCCACATCGAAAGGCACTGTGCCTTTAATCGTCTGCACGATACTGTCTTTTAACGCGACCAAAATGTCCCGGTAAAAACCTACGCTGCTTGGTATCGCCTTCCAGAAAGGATAGCTCCTGGTTACTATGGTCGTGATAGCTACTCCCGTGGCGCCTTCACCCTCTGGTGCTTGTGCTCGAGGAGTCAGTTTTACGTCTGCAGTAGATCCATCCGAGTGCTTGATTGATATCGTTATCTCTTTACCAATATTTTCAGCGATGATTTGCTCATAATCGGTGACGTTCCGGATCGGATCGTTATTGATGTTGAGAATATAATCACCGACTTTTATTCCGGCTTCCGATGCCGGCGAGTTAGGGGCTAGCTCTAATACGAGCACTTCTCCTGTATCTTTGTATATATCTGCAGCAGACGCCTGATGGGGAACCATGAGGGCAATTGAAAGAAGAAGAAAAGGCAAGAGTAAGTTCATCAGACTGCCGGCTCCCAGGGTAATCAATCTCACCGGGATACTTTTACCGGCGAGTGTGCCGGATTCCTGTGATTTGGGATTGACTTTTGTAGGAACGCTTCCTACGCTGTCGGCGTCCTTTGGAAGGATATGGTAGTTTTTATCCCAGATATTTGAGCTTAATGGATTAAAATATCTACCAGCCCTTTTTAGAAATGTATCTTCCGTTATTGAGGGAGGGAGCCATAATATTGAACGAAGATAGCTTACAAATTTGCCGTGTTTTTCTGTTTTGACGCTGGTGGCTGGTGTTTCCGCTTGTTTATCTGGACTCTCCGTTTTTTGGATTTCTTTTTTTTGGTCTTTTTTAGGTAGAGCATCGGGGTCTTCTTCACCGGATAATTTTACAAATCCACCGAGAGGCAGCCAGTTGACGGAGTAGATGGTTTCGCCGCGTTTAATACCCCAAATCCTCGGCGGTAAAAATATGCCGAACTCTTCTACCCTAATTTTAAATATTTTGGCTGATATAAAATGGCCGAATTCATGGGCAAGGATGAGCACAAGCAGGATGATAAAAAATGAAACGAGAGTGGTAACCACTATTTCTTCCTTCGTGCAAGACCGGTCGCGTATTCTCGCGCCCAGGCGTCAGTTTCAAAAATATCTTCAATTCCCGGATCTTGAATCAAATCGTGTTTATCGAGTGTCCGGGAAACTAATCCGGCAATATCGGTAAAACCTATTTTCCCTTTAAGAAAAAGATCGACAGCAACTTCATCAGCCGCGCACAAGGCTGTGGTCATCGAACCCCCGGCTTTGCCGGCGTCAATAGCAAGCTTCAAGCAGGGGAATTTTTTTAGGTCGGGCTGTTCAAAGGTTAGCTCTTTTAAATTTTGCCAGTCTATGCGTGGGAGGTCATCGTTCGGCACTCGGTCAGGCTGCAAAAGCGCATATTGGATTGGTAGACGCATATCCGGATATGCCATCTGGGCTTTTACGGATGTATCATAAAATTCAAGCATTGAATGTATAATGCTTTGTGGGTGAATCACGACTCGTATGTCATCGATTGGTATGCCAAAAAGCCAGTGGGCTTCAATAATCTCGAGGCCCTTATTCATCAGAGTGGCCGAATCAATTGTGACTTTCTTGCCCATTTGCCACGAGGGATGCTGTAACGCTTGTTCTGGAGTGACATTTTTCATCTGTGCAAGCGAATAATTCCTGAACGGACCTCCCGAGGCAGTCAATATAATATATTTCGCGCGCCTTGGTTCACCGATCATACACTGCAAAATGGCGCTGTGTTCGCTGTCGATCGGAATAATACTGGCACCGTGCATTTCTGCTTCTTCAGTGATGATATGCCCTGCCATCACCAGCGGTTCTTTATTTGCGATCGCGACGTTTTTA
>Ga0315281_10001980_pt1 | contig 30438 bp, 33 predicted proteins | sample YL17G07_0_MG_FD_204540 | JGI IMG/M metagenome (GOLD analysis project Ga0315281, IMG submission 204540) | Sediment microbial communities from Yellowstone Lake, YNP, Wyoming, USA - YL17G07_0 | ecosystem: Environmental > Aquatic > Freshwater > Lake > Sediment | place: USA: Wyoming | collected...
CGAAAAACATGCAAAACAAAACCCGAAACTCGGAACCCAAAACCACAAGACTCACAACGCTAAACCCAAGACTCTAGACCCTAAACCCGAGACACTACTGCTCGTCGGGCCCGATTTCTTTTCAGTTTCCCGTTTCGGGTTTCCAGTTCCGAAGTCCCGCAGGACTTTGGAACAACCGAAATTGCTTTGCAATTTCGGTGCGCCTTTTTCGGTCCGCCGAAAAAGTGCGTCTTGAGATCGATACGTCGATCTCATGATGTCCAGTACGCACGTCTATAAAATCAGTTCGTCCCCTTCGACTTGAAGTAAACGTAGTTTATAAGCGCAACAGCAATCATCCCGACGATAATTACTCCGAAGATGAATGCCTCCTGGCCGATCGGGCCCTGTTCCGGAGAATCCTCGAGTTCTGGAAGGCTCATGTTCACCGTTATGTCTGGTGCACCCGCACTGGGTTTGCTCTGATTCTGGGTTGAAGACTGGTTGGTTTTTGAAGTCTGGTTGGTTGTGGAATCCGCAGCTGCGCATACGCTTGCGTTCATGCAGATGTTCGGCTGCATGGCATACTGGGTGCATTCAGCTCCCATATCGGACGGGTCCACATCCGGGCAAGGCACGATCCTTCCGTCAGGCTTGTATATGGTGAATCCTTCCCCTTCGATAGACGACACGACCTTCACCACATTGCCAGTGCATAATAGGACAGCGGAGACATTCTGCTGCTTGCACATGTTCACAGACATATCAGTAGCGAATGCAGAACCGCCATTGCCTGATTCGATGATGACTGCGTAACCTATTGTTGTGAACAGCAATATTGAGAGCAGTGTCCCGATGAGCTTTTCCATGGATTAAACCTAGTTGATATTTGATGTTAAAGGTATTTATTCGTATATGCTGGCAAACGCATACCGGAAACCCGACACTGTAAACGCCTATGGCTGAACCCACTCAACCGAGGAAACTTCTGTTTCCGAGGGCTGTGGGTTCACGGCTGAACCCACTCAATCTCGAAATAATCGTACTCGCTCCCGGGAAGGTCGACGCGCTGGATCAGGTAAGTGGTCACACTCGACTCGCGGTCAGATATCGCCATTATCATCTCGAGCCCGGATTCCCTGCATTCCTCAAGCGCCCGCGCAAGCTCCTCTCCGCCGATATACTCATCCTCGGTGAGCGAGTACATCAGGTACCTGGGCTTCCCTTCTTTAGGCGTCTCTATCCCGCCCGGTTTCCGGTGGTATAACAGAAAGTCAAGCAATCTCTTTTTCTTCTTCTCTTTCTTCTCTGTTTTGCCTGGTATCGCAAGGATGAAAGTCTTTTTCACGGAGTGAGCCACACGTATCGCACGCGCCCATTCCGAGATTATCATCTTGGCTTTCCTCGAAAAGACATGCAGCACGTGCTTGGAGTGTATCCACTGGTCCTCGCTGCGCGTGGGCGAGGCTCCGGGAAAATAGATCCTAAAATGCGTGCCGAACTTGAAGCCCGACTTCACCACATAGCCCCTTTTGCGCCAGTCCTCATAAACAGCATACATGTCTTCAAAGAATTTTATACGCTCGCATGCCTCTTGCCACACTTGCTTAAGGTCAGAATTCTCGAGCCGCAATCCGCCGTGCTTGAGCAGATAGACCGTCTCATAGATGTCCAGCTTGGTTATCTTCCCGCGGTGCGCTGCCTTGTACGTCCCGAGCTGGCCTATCCAATAGCGCTCGTAGAGCTCCCTGCCTACGACCTCATCGTCGAGCACAGTCAAGATGTCGTCAGGGAAAAAAACACCTTCGAACGTGTAACCTTCGGGATTGAAATCGGATGTCGCATATTTTTTTGTGGACGATCTCCCGTAATTCCCATGCGCCTCTCCGATATCCCGGAGCACGAGCCCTTTGTCACGCCAGTCCTTATAAGTCAGATACCGGGCGAGGAGCTTTTTCTTATTTATGAAAAACAGCGCGAGGTCGTTGAACGTATATTCGTTTCCGGCATCATCGAAGCACTTGCCGTTCCTTATATCCATGACATAGAGCGCTTCCTCTGGGGATAGCGTTATTATGCCTTTTTTCATCTGGCCGTAAAAGCCTTTCTGTAGCGAAGTGACATCTGCCGCTTCCTTGACTTGAATGGTTTTGGCTTTTCGGTCCAGCTCAAGCTTGATCATGAAAAACATCCAGCAACTCGAGCGGAAACTCCGAGTAACTATCTATGGTTTTTATGCAGGAGACATTTAAAGACTTCCGTGCAGGGGAATTGAAACAGATCAGCGGCATGCCTGCCCGCCTAGCCGCGTCGCAGCCTGCCGGCGAATCCTCTATCGCGATGCACTCTTCCGGCTTAACGCCAAGCTTCTTTGCGGCAAGAAGGAAAATCTCCGGATCTGGTTTTCCATTTTTCACAGAATCCCCGCCAACTATCGCATTGAACATGCCATTCAGCTTCATAAGCGAAAGCAATGTCTTGATATGCATCGTGTGGCCTCCGGAAGCTATGGCGGTCTTGATGTTTCGGGTCCTGAGTTTTGAAAGGAACATACGAAGCCCCCTCCTCGGCCTTAGCTTCCCCTGCTTGGCATATGATGCGAACAGCGCCTTTCTTCTCTCCACCCATACACTGACATCTTCCTGGATTCCAAACTCTTCGAACAGCTTGGCGATTATCTTCCTTGATCCAGTGCCGGCAAAATCCTTGTACCAGCGGCTCCAGCCTATCCGGATGCCCAATGGCTTGAGCGTCTGGCAGAATGTCCGGTAATGCAAAGGCTCGCTGTCAACTATTACGCCGTCGAAATCGAAAACCACCGCCTTTGCCATGCAAAACAAATCCCCCGAAAAAGCTTTAATAGCTCGTTGGCATATCAGCGATACAGGTGAAATGACATGAAGAAATTATTTTTGCTGTTTCTGGTATCTGCGATGGTTCTCTTTGGTTGCATAAACCTGGGAGGCCAGCCAGTGCAGAATGTTTCAAACAACACTACTGTATCTGTTCCTGCACCGATAAAGCCATCGTTCTCCATAACGAGCCCGGCTGAGGGTGAAGTGGTCTATACTTCTGACACCACTGCGGATGTGGACCTTGTATTATCAACATCCAATCTTGTCATCAAGTCAGCATCTTCTTCTGCAAAGACAGGGGAAGGGCATTTCAAGTTCAGCCTCGATGGGGAAGCTGCACAGCCCTTCTATACCAAGACCTACGCGCTTGCGGGCCTTGCGCAGGGAAACCACACGTTGGTGGTCGAGATTGTGAACAATGACGGCACTTCATACTATCCTGCGATAAAGAAAACAGTGACTTTCGAGGTAAGGGCATCTGCTCCGCTTGAATACGTTGCGAAAAATTATACTGTGGAGATGGATGATCTCGCTTACGATCCCTCAAGCATAACGGTGATGGTCGGAGATAGCGTGACCTGGGTGAACAAGGGCTCGTTCCCTGTGTCAGCTACATGCTTTATCAATGGGAAAGAGAAGTTCGACACAAAAGTCCTTGGTATAGGGCAGAGCGCCACGATTAAGATGAACGAGGTCCTGGACTGTGAATACTACTCGACCACGCATATGGCTATGAAAGGGAAGATAACGGTGGAAAGCAACGAAACATCTAATTAGTACTCTATTTCCACTTCCCCTTTTTTTATTTTCAACTGGCAGGCGAGCCTCTGGGATGGGTACGCCCCGATCCTATTCAGGGTCTCCTCTTCCTTCTTTGTTTTCGGGCTGACAAACGCACTCCCTTTTGACACAAAGCATACGCAGGTGCCGCATTCGCCCTTGCCGCATCCGAAAAGGATGCTCGAGTGTTCCTTTGCATAATTGAGCAAAGGCTCTCCGTCAGGCACTTCAAACTCTGTCCCTTCGTTTCTTATCCTGACTTTTGCCATTTCAGACATTCCCCTGGTCTTTCTCCCTGCCTTCTTCTAATCTGTTCTCTCCTTCAAAAAGCGTTTTCTGTTTCAGTTTCTCGAGCGTCTTCCACCGCTCGCGTATATACGGTTTCAGCTTTTTCATCATCTCCTTATCCTTCAGGGCTCCAACGGTCTTCTGGTCCCCCGGATATCCTGAGCCGAAATCCATTCCCCCGATCTCCTTTTTTATCTCCTCGATCTTCCTGTCCCGGGTTATCTTCGCGCATATGGATGCAGCAGCCACTATCGGGTATGTCTCGTCCGCTTTATGCTCAGCCTCGAACTTCTTTACCCCATAGCGTTCCATGCGCTTGCGGAACGTCCAGCCATAGCGGTCAGGCATATCGATCATGATATCGCCATCGATCTTCTTGGCGAGCTCTGCCATAGCTTTGGCTTCTATCTCGTTAAGGCTCATCTCCTTCATCATGGAGTTGAGCTCTGCTGCGCTGATCTCCACCCACCTGAAGGATACGAACGGTTTGAGTATTGCATAAATCTCTTCGCGCTGCTTAGCACTGAGCTGCTTGCTGTCTTTACTGCAGAGCTTTTTAAGCTTCTTCTCGTCCTCGCGCCTGCAGTAGGCAGAACATACGACGAGGGGACCGAGCACAGGGCCCCTTCCCGCTTCATCGATGCCTGCGATATAAGAAAACATAAAGATTAGTAAGTCATGTTCCTTCTTTCGACGATCACGAAGTCGCCAACTGCAAGGACGGACTCGTAATTGATGCTCACCATGCCGTCATCCTTGTGCATCTTTCCTGCAACCAGGCTATCCGGGTTCGGCTCGACCACAAGCGTCTCGATCTTGCCCGAAATCTCGTTGACATTGACATCAACAAGCCTTCCGAAATCCTCGCCTTCATTGGTCACTACTTTCTTGCCTGACAACTGCCTTGCGATAAGGTATTTGGCCATACGATCACCTTCTGTTCCTATATCTTATATTCCTTTTTTAAAGGTTCTGGGCCTGGGAAATCCAACATAAGTCAAATTATAGTGCGGTTTGCCGCGGAAATAGTTTTCCGCGGAAATGAGGTGGGTCGCATAACGTTTATAAAGGCTGAATCCAGCAGCAGTATTATGAAGATGATAAGAGCTTGGAAATATCGAATGTATCCTTCAAAAAAACAGGAGAACGAGCTGAACGGCTATTTGCAGAATTGTAAAAATCTCTGGAATTTTCTGCTTGAGCATACGAAGAAAAGTTATGAAGAAACAGGAAAGTTTCCAACAAGAAAAGAGCTGTATCTCCTTTCAAAAGAGGCCAATGTCTATTCTCAGGTCGCCCAGAATGTTGCTGATAAACTTATCAAATCCCTGAAAGTTATGATTGCAAAAAAGAAGGCGGGCAAGAAAGCAGGATTTCCAAGATTCAAATCTTTTGAACGTATGAGATCATTCACATACCCTCAGTTTGGTTTCAAGCTGAATGAGAAACTAGAGCTGTCAGACATAGGGAACATTTCAATAAAAAAACACCGGGAGATGCACGGTGAAATCAAAACCCTTACCCTAAAGAAATCACCTTCAGAAAAGTGGTTTGCAATTTTTACGACTGAATCTGAGAAAAAGGCATTTCAGAATGTTCAAATGTCAAAAGTAGGAATAGATCTGGGCATAGAAAATTTTGCTTCTCTTAGCAACGGAGAAACCATCGAAAATCCTCGACATCTGAAAGAGGCAGAAAAAAAACTGAAAAAAACACAGAGAAAACTTTCAAAGAAAAAGAAAGGCAGTAAAAATAGAAGAAAGGCAAGACTAAATGTGGCAAAAGCCCATGAAGAGCTTACAAACACAAGAAGAGATTTCCTTCATAAAATCAGCAAAAGACTGGTTGATTCATATTCTTTGATTGCAATGGAAAACCTCAATTTTTCAGGATTGGCAAGAGGTTTCCTTGCAAAACATGTTCTTGACTGCAGTTGGGCAGAATTTCTCAGCATGCTTCACTATAAAGCGGAAGAAGCTGGTTGTGAAGTCGTGCTGGTAGATCCTGCTCACACCTCTCAAAGGTGCAGTAGCTGCGGTTTGGTGCAAAAGAAGACGCTTGCAGAGAGATGGCATGAATGCTTATGCGGAGCATCTATGCACAGAGATCTCAATGCAGCTAAAAATATACTCGCAAGAGTTACCTCAGGAACTGGGGAATATCAAGCCTGTGGAGAAGGAACCTCTATCCATTATAAACAAAATGGACAAGTTACTTCAATGAAACAGGAAGCCCATGCTTCTAATCATGGGTAGTTCACAGCTATTCCATAGCGCGTCCACGACGGATGCGTTCGTTCAGTTTTTAAAGTCGAGCGTCCTGAGCCTGCCATGCTTCATCTCATAGACCGGGACAAGGGCGGGTGTTGGCACATGGCCCTGCTTTATCTGGAACTCGGTCCTTGCCTGGAATGTTCCTGAATTTATGAGGAGCGTCCCCCTGTATTGCGTGTACCCGTTCTTGTGCACATGCCCGCAGTGGAGGACGTCCGGCTCGTCATCGATAACCATGTAATCTATATTCTCGGGTATGATCAGGTTGCCCCCGTATATCGGGGAAAGGTGCCTGCGTTTCAGGTATTCGACCATCACCTTCTCAGGATGCATATAGCTAGCTCCGGGGAGGTTGGCTATCATCGAATCGATGGATGTCGCATGGTACATAAGGTGCTTGAGGCCTTCCACAACAACGGTCGAAGGGTTGCCGACAGAAGTCACATCCGCAGAGCTCAGGTCCTTTCCGATTGCCGGCATGGGCTCTCCCCGCCTCACGGCATCATGGTTGCCCGGGCACATTATCACCTCGATCCAGTCAGGCAGCGACTCGACGAAATCATCGAACATTTTGTACTGCTCATAGATGTCCTTCACAACAAGCTCCTTTTCCTGGTTAGGATATACGCCGATTCCATCAACAATATCCCCGGCGATCATCAGGTATTTCACTTTGCCCGCAAGCTCTTTCGATTCGCCCCTGCAATGCAGCCAGTCCACGAACGATTTGAATTCATGCTCAAGGAAATTCTTCGAGCCGAAATGGGTGTCTGATACATATGCTATAGCAAGGTCATTCTCCGCTGTTTTCCTCTGCCTCATCACAGGGAAATCAGGCCACTCGATCTCATCGACAATCATGTAGGGCTCAAGCACTTTCCCTGATATCGAGAGTACATCATCTGTCAATATCCTTTTCGCCCGCTCAGCGAGCGCCTCATCCCTGGTTCCGGATATCACTGCCTTGAACGTGCCGGTCATATCCTCAAGCTCAAGCAGCAGGTTGCCTTTTTTTGTCTCGGATTTCGAGCTAACCAGTACGTTCACGCGCACTCGCTCATTGATGTGCCGCTTCACATCTTTCAGGTCGACAAGCGACTCTTTGCCAGCTGAGCGCAACAGCCTGGATAACCTCTGGTACCTGTTCCGGAAATAGCTAACGAAATTCTCCACTTCGCCTGTGGTGCGGGATTTCCCTGTGACATCCTTGGTGTGCATCACCCTGATGTCAGCGCTATAATCCTTTGCTTGGGGGATGAAATCCGCAGCCCTCCTGACCTCGATTTTCAGCTCCTCTTTCTTCTCTTCGAGTAGCGCTTCCACATCCGCCTTCGTGATGAGCGGCTTTTCCAGGGCGATGATCTTTTTTACAAGCTCTGCGCTGGCCTTTTCATCTACCAGCATCTGCGCATCCACGCTAAGGCGTATCCCTTTTTCGGCAAACTCTTGCATTCCCTCAACTACTTCTGTTTCGCCTCTTCGAGCACGCCCATTATGGACCATATCTGGGTTCTTGCGTGCGAAGGCATGTTTATGTCGTCAGATATCGATTCGATCAGGTAAACCGCAGCGCTCAATTTCACGCTGTCCTCGTCATTGCTTTTCAGCCTGTCCCTTGCGTCAGAAAGCGCTTTCCTTATGTTCTTGGGTATTGAAGTGTCATCCACCAATTCATCCAGCATCTGTGCGATCTCAGCAAGCTTCTTCGAACTCATAACTTCACCCCAAAATCGGTTTCCGGTTACCAGTTCCGGGTTTCCGGTTTTCAACTATCCATCCCGATCCTAGATTAGAGTGATTCAAGGTTTTTAAATAAAAGCTTTTCGGGTGGATTCAGAACTCAAGACCCACAACAAGGTCTGGCTCGCAATATAAATACGCATAATTTACTCGAGCCAAACCTTGTTGCAAAACACTAGACCTGTAAAAGAAATCGGGCAGTTGTGCCCTAAAAAACGGGCACTTCCTCCCGATTTTTCCTGAGTCAAGACCCAAGACTCAAAACTGTAAACAATCGAAAAACGGGCCCGACGAGCAGGGGAGGACGGTTTTCGGTGTAGGGTGTCCAGTTTCCCGTCGGTGTGCCGTGTCGGGTGCTCGGTTTCCGGTTTGCTGCAAAGAGGATTCTATCGCAAAGTCGGCAAAAGTAGTGCCTGTTTCATTGGCAAGTGAATTGCCGACTCGACTTTGCGAGAATTTTTCGAATGAGCCCGGCTCTTCGAAAAATCAGATTTCGCAACAGAAACTTTCGCCAAAGCAGATATCAAAACAGCTGACAAAGAAATGGCCGGATGTCAAGCAAGAATTGGATTTCCTAGCAAAGCACCTTTCCAAAACCTGTCTTGTCAAGGCTATTACAATCTTGTCAGATGCTAGGAAATACCGCTTCCTGAGGAAAAGAACTCCCAAATATGGCTCCATGTGCAAGGCGTTCCGGGAAGACGAATTAGAGCGGTTTTTCAGCGTTATAGATGATCCAAAGATGCACCTGCTCTTCAGCTTCCAAGCAACGATAGGTTTGAGAATCGGTGAAGCCATTAGAATCAACATCAAGGATATAAATCTGAGAACAAGGGAGCTCCGCATCTTCACTGAGAAAAGCAAGAAGACGGATTTCCTTCTCATCCCAATCCAATTCTTTGATCGTGTCATTCGTTACATAGAAGCTTATGAAAAGGAGATAGCGGCAGCCAAAGGTTTCCTGTTCTTCTCCTTCACCCCTGGACGCCGGCCACAGGAAACTGAGCCCTGCGTTACTACGCACACTGCAAGAGATATCTTCAGAAGATACTTGAAGAAAGCCAAACTGGAGGAAGTGTACGGCTACTCCGTTGGAACTAAGCCCCACCCTCTGTATCGGCTTTCTTCACACTCCCTCAGACATTATGCTATAACGAACTTTTGTCGTAAGAATGGTGGCAATGCCGTTCTCACCAGTAAATATGCGCGTCATTCAAATCTTCAGACGACTATGGGGTATATTCATACGGATAAGAATGAACTTTATGAAGGAATTGAGAGGGCGCAGGATACGAAACTTTTGGACAGAATCAAGAGGATGCAGGGGAGGACATGGATGCTATCCGATGGAATTCGAGCTGAGCGTATCAATCTTTCGAAAAACAGCCGAAAACAAGAACCGCAAATCACTATCCAAGCAGTCTACAATACCTCGAAATTGCAATAGCTGCATACCTCGAAAAAGCATTGCAGCCATACCGCGAGAATGCAAAGGAAACAGCAAGAATAGTTTGCATAGATGTAAGAAGATGAATGCTTGTTTTATTGACGAGTGGTGAAGGTCCATACCTCGGATTTGCAACACTCCTCGGTTTATACGGCGTGAAGGAAAAGGGAGAAACGATAGAAGAAATGGAAGAAAAAGAGGGCCGAAAAAAATTATCGGCGATTCCGGATGCATGTGGCTTGGCTATCTCTCGATCACTTGTATCTGAACCTGCCAAATAGCGAGGTTTCTGCGCCATGAAGCACCCCCGAATCAGGGCCAGGAGCCTTGCATACTTCCTCTTGCAATGTTGTTGTCGAATAATTGTTATACTCCGGCGGACTCAGTACTGCTCTGTTCGCCCACTGAATCATCCTCATAATTATCAGATAGTAAACCTGCTCGTAGTTAGAATTGCCATAAAGGGCATGCATGGTGTTTTTTGACATCAGGATATCCTTCCGGCCTTTCGCCCGGTTGAATGCCTCCACAATCCCATCAGGTGTTCCAGTGAAATCTACAAGCCCCTTGATCGGGAAATACGCCGGCCACTTTGGTATGCTTTCGAATACCTCACTGGTTGCGGATCCACTGGCGTTATAGTACATCCTCATGCTGGCTTCAGTTGCTGCAAGGACGTTTGGAAAATAGGGTAATCCGAGATATGATGGCGCGATGTATTTCAGGCAAACCATTCCATCAACCTCCAGCATGCCCCTGAAATTGTAGCCCCTGATTTTGTCATAATTTATTTGCATCGCTTTTGTCCCTATGGTACTTCCCAGAGATACGCCGTAAAACACCACTGGCTTGGTTTTTGCATTGTAATTGCCCAGTAGGTTCATATCCTCAAGCTGGTTCAAGGCAGCAAAAACATCTTCAGCGCTGAACTGAGCATCTGTTTCAGTGCTTCCCTGGGAATAGCCATGTCCCCGTATATCCCAGGCTGCTACATCCCAGCCATTCATCGCAAAGAAGTACATGATATGCCGGTATATCCTGTTCAACTCCAGTATCTCATCTTCGGATGGCGTATAGTCGTTAGGATAGTAAGGAGGGGCGTATATCCTTTGATAACCAAAAAAACTGGTGCCTAATCTTGGCTGCATTATGAGCAATGGACGTACTTTCCCTTCTTGCAAACCCATTCCTTGGATGTACCACCCACGCAATTTGATCGTTCCATCCCCATTTGGATTATAACCTACCTGGATATCATGGTCGCTTTGATCTACCACTATCTCAAAAGTCGCGGTTCGGTCATTCAGCCTGGCAATGTCCTCACCGGCATAATGATCAGAATTTGGTCGGGGCATTTCGTTGATATCTGATATCGGTATTTGGGGATTACATGCGAAAACATTGTTCACAAACAAATACGCCAACGAAACCGCCCAGTAAATTTCGCAAAATCTCCCGGGGGGTCGGGGCACATTCGGGGGGTTCGGAGGATAATCCGGCAAAGAATTATAATAATCCTTGATAGCGCTATCGGTATAGTCATTTATAGCATCGCGTCCGGGGTTTTCATTCCGTGCGACCGGAATGCACTCACCACCGCACCAAAAGCCAGGGAGAGTTGCGTTATTCCATAACGGAACCTGTACTTCGCATGTTTTCGGTCCGGCAGGCACTCCCTGCGCGCTCGCCACTCCTCCCCATCCAAGCCCAGCAGCCGCGACCGCTCCGCCCACAAGACCTGCTCCTCTAAGGAAACTGCCTCGCGACATACGAGTGTTCAGTGTCGAGTGTCCGGTGTTCTGTCGACTCGAATTCCGATTCATCTCCGGACTATACGATTGCCTGCTAACACTACTGCTAACACTTCCCATCTGATTTCTTATATTTCTTTTTTCCATATATATCTACCTCATTTGTCCGGTCATGCCGGTTGTATGATTATGGCTGGAACAAGATTACTTTTAAACCTACGCTTTTTTGGTTTTTATCGGTGGGATTTGCAAAAAAAAACGGATTCGAGGCGCTTCGGGGAAGGCACGACGAACGAAACGCGATTATTTGTTTTTTTTTGGATTGCAAGCGAGCGAAACGCGCTACTCGAAAAAACGAAGCAAATTTAAACCCTCTTAGAAATAGTTATATTATTGCTTCCCCGTGGTTGTGATGGACTTCGGTTCATTACAAACACGGGTTTATACTCGTGATCTAATGCCTGAATCTGCAATTCTTTTAATTGACGGCTCTAATTTCTACCATTCCCTAAAGAAGGGTAATTATCTTCCTTTTGGTGCAGATAAATTCCGAAACTTGTTTGCCCAATTATCGAAGCGTTATGATCTTAAGAAAATATATTATTATGATGCAGTAAAGAATTCCGAAAAAGACAAGGAGGGCTACTCCAGGCAGCAAAGTTTCCATGAGCGATTGAAGAAAAGCCATCCGAAAATAACAATAAAGACCAGGAAATTAAAGTACCTGGTCAACATATCCGATGACCAAATAAGAGATTCTGCCAAACGAGTTGGCATTCTTGATACGTGCAAAAACAAGCTCAAATCATTTCTTATCGATCTTAAACTCATAAGGCTGACCAAAGAAAAGGGCATTGATGTCCTTCTTGTTGTCGATGCGATAGAAGAAGCAAGAGCAAAAGCTGCTGAGAATATCATTCTGCTATCAGGAGATGCGGACTTTGTCCCGGCCATCGAACTTATCAAATCATATGGGCTGAAAACGATAAACCTTCATACTTACCATGGTAGCTCCAATGAGCTGCGAATTAGCTGCAACAACCATATTCTAATAGATTTTGATAGTGATGGGCTGGTATTAAGGTGAACTGTTTTCCACTTATCCTTATTTTTGTTCAATTAAAAGAAGGATAGTCCACCGTCAGCTCGCCCTTTCGCTTCGCTCATCCTCATTTTATTTCTTTCCCACTTCGCTCAGCGAAAAGCACTTAAAGTTCAAGCCCTTCGGGTTCGCTCAAAAGCGAAAACTTTAATGTTCTTTTCGCCTCGCTTCGTGGTCGCTGACGCTAAAGTGAATAAAAATCGGACCGGGCGAGCTTCCTTGAGTTCATACAACTATTTTTGCGAAGAGAAATTTTTGTCTCGCCTCACCAGCTTAGCCCGTTATATGTAAAGTCACGGGCTTCGTGGTGAGGCTCGCGAAAAAAATACGGACGCATAGAGAGGTCCGGCATAGGTAAGGTGGTGAAAACATGGAAAAAACTTTATTGGAATTTTCTGGGCTTTGGAACGGCGACTGCTGCCACGATTGGTTTGATTCGGAGGTCGATAATGATGCAGGACTTTAAACGTCTGAGAGTTTACACAGAGGCATTTCAGCTTTCCAGAGATGTCTTTCAGTTTATGGGAGATAAACAAATGAGTTTCAGGGCGAAAGAACAGCTTCTGGCTTCGGTTTCGTCCATCTGTGCAAACCTCGCAGAAATGGGAGCGATTGATTCAATCCCTGCCCAAAAGCAAAAGTTGGTTTGTTGTATCGGAGAGTCAAACGAGACAGAATATTGGTTGGATCTCTGCAACTCTTTGGGGATAATTCCCCAGAAGGAACATCTCCGATTCATGGATACTCTTGTTCGCATAAGGTCGATGCTTTGCAAATTGAAAGCGTCGGTTGAGGCGAGAGGTGAGACGATGAAATGAACAGATAAATACATGTTGTAGACAAAATAAAATTTAAGGCTGAAAGAAGCCAAATGGTTTCTGTTTCCAGCTCCTCGGCGTGAATATTTGCCGAAAGCTGGGATCTGATATCTGCCGCGTTTCTTTCGGTCGGCGTAAGCCGCGCTTTCCTGCAAACGGCAGGTCCAGCGTGAGCCGATGATTGAAAGTTGAAAATCGAAAAGGAGGTTGTTGTTATGGTTATGAAAAATTCGAAAAATGATGTTGAATTCGAATCTATCAGGGCCCGAACTCTATCAAAAGAGGATTCTACTAAAAAGAGTGATAAAAGTGATGGTGAAAATTCGGGATTCTCAGACGTAAAAACTGGACACTGTACACACGAAACCGGAAACTTACAAAAAGAAATCGGGCCCGGCGAGACATTCCGTTTCGGGTTTTCTGTTACCAGTTTCCCGAGGCTTTTGAACTCACGACCGTCAGCTAGCTGCGTCTTGCGTATTCAGTTTTGGGTCTTGGAATCATCCAGGACTCAAGACACATGACACAAGACTTAGAAGGCTGCTGCGCTATCCAGTGCAGGACACGGGACCCCGAACACGGGACACGCGTCTGGCTGCGCTACGGGCCCAGTTGTCTCTTATATAAAATAGAAAGATTAAAAAACGAAAACATAAGAAGCATGAAAAAGTTAAAAGAACCTCAGAACTCTTCCTCTTCGTCTCCTTCTTCCCCTTCGTCGTCTTCGAAGTCGTCGTCTTCCCACTCTTCCTCTTCGTCGATCCTTAACGGGTCCATACTTTTTCACCTTTTGGCCGTCTGAATGCTATATCGCCGAAAAGCTTATAAAGGTTTCAATCCGAGTCAGAAACCAGGAATGTCATTATGGCCAGGATATGCATGCTGGATCCGCTTTTCTATCCATACCAGGGCGGCACGGAAAAACATGTGCTGGAGGTCGGTAAGCGTCTTGTGAAGGATTATCGGCACGACATCACTGTGCTCACTTCAAGGCTCCCGGGCACTTTGGCGCACTCAGAGTTGGATGGCATCAAAATAATCCGGACGCCTTCACTATATCTGGACCGACTCCCTTCGTTCCTACCTCCACCATATACAATCGCTCCATTTCATGCTTTTGATCTAATGAAGCAGGATGCGCAGATAATCCACATCCACAATAGGTATTGGTACCATGCCGCTACCCTCGGTGCGATAAAGCTTAGAAAGAAAAAGCTCGTGCTCACCCTGCACAATGCAAGGCCGGATGGTATTTCCTTTGCCGCAGACAAGCTCGGCGCGATCTACGATCTTTTCTGGGGCCAGAGGATAATGGAGATGAGCGATCGGATAATCGCTGTGAGCGAATGGACGAAAAGGACAACGGTCCCAAAGTTCCTCCAGGACAAGTGTACTGTCATATATAACGGGATCGATGTCAAGCATTTCTCGTCCAAGGTCGACGGGTCTGTGGTCAGGAAGAAACTCGGGATTGGTAAATCGCCGTTGCTGCTCTCGAACGGAAGGCTCGTTCCCCAGAAGGGCTTTAGTTATCTCATTGATGCGTTCGCAAAACTGAAAAAAGACCTTCCTTTGGCAAAGCTGGTCATTATCGGCAAAGGGCCGCTGCGGCCAGCGCTCGATTCCCGGATCGAACAGCTTGGCATATCCCGTTCTGTGAAGTTCGTCACAGGAATACCTGAAACTGAGATGCCCCTCTATTATGCGGCCGCTGACCTCTTCATCCTTCCCACCCTTTGGGAGCCATGCGCAGTGGCACTGCTTGAGGCCATGGCATCTGGCAAGCCGATAGTCACGACAAACGCAGGAGGCAATCCTGAGCTTGTGACAAAGGCGTGTGGAGTGCTAACTGCGCCAAGAGACAGCCAAGCACTCTACGGAGCGGCTGTGAAACTGCTTTTTGATAAGAGCAGATTGGAGCGGATGGGGAAAGCTTCCAGGAAAAGGGCTGTGGACAATTTCACATGGGATAATACTGCCAGAAAGACAGATGCCGTCTATAAAAGCATTTAGAGTGTCGTCACATTCCCTGAGACAAAACCCAGGACACGAGACTCAAAACTTCTGGAATGTGGGCATCCTGGTTTGCTGGGGAAGACAGACGTGGAGCTCTTACCATCTGCTCAATCCTGGGACCTGCGAGCACGGGATACAACGCTTAGGGCTGCTCCTTTCGGTCTGACCCGGTTCACGAGGCATCCCGCCACACAGGGCAGGACGTCTACGCTTCAGTATAAGAGACGCGGCAGCCAGCCACAACGCCCCAGGCATTCGAGCCGTCTAAGGGGATTTACGGAATGGGGACCCCTGGACCCCCTCTAGCCCACAGTATAATACTGCACTTCTAACTATATAACTGTTTCTCCAAGGTGGTTTCCAGTTTCGGGTTTCCCGTGTCCAGTTTCGAGAGGGGGTTGGTTATTGCTGGAAATCCTATCGGATTTCCAGGCAGACAAAGTTCGCACTTTGTCTACGGGAGGAGGGGGATCTTGATGAACGGAGTTCATCGAGAGCTCGTGAACGAAGTTCACGGGACGCTTCCCCCGCCTGCCGTATAACTGTTTCTCCAAGGTGGTTTCCTGTTTTGGGTTTCCGGTTTCCCGCGTAAGCCATTTAAAGTTTGCAGGAGTTATCTTCATGATGGTTCTATTCGAGCTTGCCGTTCTTCTGATTTCTGTATTCATACTTTCAAGGTCCTCATCGCTCGTAGTTGACAATGCAGCGAAGCTTTCGATATTCTTCGGCATCAGCCAGGTGGCGATAGGATTCTTGCTTATCGCAGTTTCAACAAGCCTGCCGGAACTCTCGGTTTCAGTGATCTCGTCCACATCCGGGGAAGGTGCCATCGCGGCGGGAAACGTTTTCGGTTCGAATATCGCAAATATACTGCTGATACTTGGTGCAGGGGCTTTCTTATATGGGTTTAAGATAAGCGCTTCAAATCTCAAGGACATAGGTCTCGTACTATTACTCACAACCATAATATCAGTTTACATCCTTTTCAACAGTTCGGTTCAGAACAAAGCATTGAATTTTTTTGAAGGCGTTTTGCTGCTACTCATTTTCATCGCCTATGCCTGGTACACGATCAAGAAAAAGAATGTGGAGGATTCAAAATCAAACAACGTTACGAAAGAAGCGGCAATGAGAGCATTCCTGTTTTTTGGTGCCGGTATTTTACTCGTAATCGTTAGTTCAGGTTTTGTCGTGGATTCTGCAGTAAAACTTGCAAAGATGCTGGGTGTTGCGGAGAGTTTTATCGGAGCGACTATAATCGCGATAGGAACTTCGCTTCCTGAACTTTCCATAGACCTTCAGGCCATAAGGAAAAAACATTACGGCCTTGCCCTTGGCGATGCGATCGGAAGCAACATGGTCAATATCACTCTGGTTCTGGGAGTCGCATCAGTGATCAACACGATCCATGTGCAGATTCCGGTTTTTATCGCCGCATTGCTGTTCGCAGTGATAGCAAACAGCATCCTGTTATATGCTGCTGCTGTGAATAAGAAGCTGGAGAAAAAAGGTGGGGCGTTCTTCCTGGTTCTTTATGCCGTCTATCTTGTGATTATCTTCATACTGCAATACCAGGAGCTGGGAGCAGGAGGATAAGTAATTTAGCCTTCAGCTTCTTTTTTGCCCTCTTCTTCCGCCTGAGGTAGCCGGTCTTCAGTTTCGGAAGAATCGAAGAGCTTGAGGTCGAATCGTAGACCTCATGGACAGTTTATAAATTAGACGCTGGCGAACTGAAAAATAAAAGAAAAAAGAAATAATTCGCTTTACTTAACCTGCTTCTCTGCAAAATCGCCGATAATCGGCAACTTGTATTTCTCTCCCTGGTATGCTTTCCATGCAGAGAAGAGCACGCCGACCACCACGATAAGGCCGAGCGGCAGGAACAGACAGAAGAGCAAGCTGCCTATGCCGCCGGTCGCTATGCTCGCGACACTGCTTATGACACTAAGGCCTACCCAGGCGACAATCCATAGCGCCGAGAATATCAGCGACTGCCATGCGTGGAACGCCAGGAACTTATTCTCCTTCTTCTCGGTGAAAAGCACGAACAACGGCACCAGGACGCCGATGATGTAACATAGCGCTCCGAACAGCTTTGAGTCATCCGAACCGGATGATGCGGCTGCTTTGGGCGCCTCTTTCTTCATTTCTTCAGGCATAAATCAAACACCTCAAACTTTTGTTGTTCTTTACTCGAAGGTTATATTTATAAAGTTATGGCGTACTCACTTATCAACATGAAAATCTACAACTCACTCAGCAACAAGCCAGAAGAGTTCATCCCATCCAGCAATGGCAAGGTTAAGATGTATGTCTGCGGGCTCACGCCCTATGACAGCGCGCATATCGGCCATGCGCGGACCTACGTGGCGTTCGACGTGGTGAAGCGGTTTTTGATAAAAAACGGCCAGAATGTCTTTCATATCCAGAACATAACCGATGTGGAGGACAAGATAATAAAGCGATGCAAAGAAACTGGCGCTGACCCGAAAACGCTCACAATAGACGTGCACGATGAAGCGCTCGCGCTCTTCGACAGGCTGAACATCCTGAGGGCCGACACCTATCCGAAAGTGACAGAGCACATCCCGCAAATCATCAGCTTCATCGAGAGGCTGATCAGCAAGGGATCTGCATATGAAACCGCCACAGGGGTATATTTCGATGTCTCTAAATTCCCCGGTTATGGAAAGCTCTCAGGCCAAAATATGGATGAGATAAAGGCAGGGAGCAGGAAAGCGGTGGATGAGACTAAGGAAGACCCGGCTGATTTCGCCCTATGGAAAAAGACAGAGGGCGAGATAATCGAATTCGATTCCCCCTGGGGCAAAGGAAGGCCTGGCTGGCATATCGAGTGCTCAGCTCTCGCATTGAAATATGCTGGCGAGACGCTCGACATACACGGGGGCGCAAGGGATCTCATCTTTCCGCATCATGAGAACGAGATCGCGCAGTCTGAGGCAGCCAATGGAAAGCAATTCTGCAGGTATTGGATGCACACTGGATTCCTTACAGTGCATGGCGAGAAGATGTCGAAATCGCTCGGCAATTTCGTGACTCTGAGGCAATCGCTCGACATGTTCTCTCCGAATGCGATCCGCATGTTCTTCCTCCAGGCGCACTACCGCAGCCCCGTGGATTACGATGAAGAGGCGATTGAGGCTGCAGGTGAATCCGTGGAGAGGATCTTCAATTCCATGGGCCTGATCCGCGAGCTTGAGGAAGGGAGGATGGCGCAGGAGGATCCTGCGTTCCGCGAAGAAAGCGACAGGCTGATCGGAAAATTCCATTCTGCCATGGAGAATGATTTCGACACGCCCGAAGCGCTCGCATCGCTATTTGGCCTTTTGCGCCTTACGAATGCGCATCTTGAGAAAAGCGAGGTGGACCGAAACCAGCTCGAGAGAGTCATGAAGGCTATCGAAGAGATGGTTTGGATATTCGGATTCATTGAGGAAAAACCTGCCCTGGATGAGAAATCATCAGCATTGAGCAAGCTTGCAGAGGAGTTTGGCATAAGCGAGAGCTCGAGCGAAAAGATCCTCCATGCGTTGATCAGCCTGAGGGAAGAATGGCGGAAGAAAAAGGACTATCAGAAATCAGACCTCATCCGGGCAAAGCTGAATGCTATCGGCATCTCTCTTGAAGACAAGCAGGCCGGGCATCGCTATAAGGTGAAATAGATGGGATACTCTTTTCTTGAGCACCGCTCGGACATAATCGTCCTCGGGGAAAACGCTTCGTTCGAATCTGCCCTGGTGGATGTGGCTGCCGGCATGTTCAGCCAGATGGGCGCAGAGCATGCAAAAGAAAAAGAATCTTTCGAGCTCGAATTCGTAGCGCCTACCAAAGAGCAACTGGTAGTCCAGCTGCTGACCGAGATAATCGCCGAATGCGAGACGCGCCCGTTCACCCCGAAGCGGATGGAAGTGCTGCGCTTCAATCACGCGAATCTCTCGATCGCGATCCGGGTCCATGGGGAGAGCAAAATCTCTGAGAACATAATAAAAGCTGTCACCTATCACGAGCTCCGGATAGAGCAGAAAGTTGAGAAAAAAGCAGGAAAAGAAATAAGGAAAAAAGGCAGCAGCTGGGAGATCCAGGTGCTCTTCGATATCTGATCACTGGTCAGTTCCTGTAGTCCTTCGCGTCCTTTCCGATCCCGAGCCATGCTTTTGCATCAGCCACGAGCCACAGCCCAACTGTCCTGAAGAATCCGCCCTGCCTGAACCTGCGGTCAGAAAGCGTTATCAGCAGTTTCGGGTCGTATTTCACGTTCCGCGAGCCCGGCAGCCTCTTCATGAGGTCATTGTCCTCGCATATCACTGAACGATAGCCGCCGACTGAAAAAAAGACATCCTTTTTTATCACGCAGTTGTTTGCTGGCAGCCAATACTTGCCGGTGAGAAAATGTGTGATTCTTCCGAACCAGAAGACAAGGATGGCAAATGAGTTGTAAATCATTTTCCAGAATCCTGAGTGTGAGTAATATAAGCCCAGGCCGCAGAGCGCCACGAGCTTTTCATCACTGAAATGATTACGTATGCGTTCAAGATAATCCTGGCAAGGAACAGCGTCGGCATCCAGCATCACAAGAAGGCCATTCTTCGCATTCTTCCCGCCTTCTGTTTTCGCCAGCCCGATCCCGAGCTTTGGCTGGAGTATCACCTTCACCCCTTTCTCCTGCGCGATATCCACTGTCTTATCCTTTGAGTAGCTGTCCACAATGATTATCTCGTCATCCCCTTTAATCTGCGCATTCAGCGCATCCAGCAGCCTTCCGATGTTCTCCTCTTCGTTGTATGTGGGGATGATGATGCTGAGCATTCGGTCACCTGACAGGAAGGTACTCCTTATGCTTCAGGATGCCCTTGAAATTGAATTCCGGGAGCGTTGAAGCGAGCGTCAGGTTGGAATAATAGATCACAGTGTCAAGCGTTCCGCGCTCATCGATCCGTCTTGAGGAAGTTATCGCCTTTGGCTCTGTCAAAAAGACTACTCTCCCCTGCTTCCAGAGTTTCCTTGCCATTACGTGGTCCTCCTGAGGGACATCCGGGAATCCGCCCGCCTTTTTGAACATGGTTTTCCGCATCGCGTTGTTGAAACCCAGGATCTCTCCCTTGCCTTCCATGCCTTTGAGCGCAAGATAGCGGTTGCAGATATCTTCGATCAGCTTCAGCGTCTTGCTATGCCTGTCGAATCCGAAAGCGCAGGATAAGCCTGATATTTTTTTGTCTTCCAGCACAGGGACTACTGAATCGATGTAATCCTTCGGGATCCTGCTGTCCGAATCCACAAAGACCAGCACATCGCCTTTTGCAGCAAGCGCGCCCGTATTCCTGCCGTTTGCAATCCCCTTTTTGCTATGGACGATTTTGTCAGCCCATCTTTCGGCGATCTCCAGCGTCCTGTCTTTGCTGCCGCCATCGCTCACGATTATCTCGTAATCACGAATCGTATCCTGCTTAACGATGCTTTTCAGGGAGTGCGCGATGTTTTTCTCCTCATCGAGCGCCGGCACGATCACAGAGACGTCCATTGTCATCCCTTGCGGTATCTGGCTCTTCTTCCTTCCACGATATATTTCCCTTTTGCAAAAGAATCAACGACTTTCGGGTAAGCCCTATGTTCGGTTTCCAGTATCCGGTTTCCCGTTTCCTGTGCGCTTTTGCAGTCAGATATGTCCACTGCTTCCTGATAAATGATTGGGCCGGCATCAAGGTGTTCGTCAACAAAATGTATCGTAACCCCGCTTATCTTCACCCCATAATCAAATGCCTGCTTTTGCGCATCCACTCCCGGAAAAGATGGGAGGAGGGCGGGGTGAATATTGATGATGCGGCCTTTGTATGCATCCAGGAGCTTCTTGCCTTTCAGCAAAAGCATGTATCCGGCGAGAACTACGAGTTCGACAATATAGCGGTCTAGTAACTCCTTGATGCGTTCGTCGTATTGCTCGCGTGTTGGGAATGCCTTGGGGTCGACTATCTCAACGGGTATGCTGTTCTCTTTTGCGCGATCGATCGCTTTCGCATCCGGCTTGTTTGTTATCAAAACGCGTATGTCAGCATCGCATGTTCCGGCTTTTATCGCGTCTATTATCGCCTGGAAATTGCTGCCTCTGCCTGAAGCGAGCAACGCAACTTTCACTCTTTTCATGAGGGAAATCTATTCAGAAGGATTTAAGAAATCCATTCTCATCTTCCCTGAATTTATGCGCCGGGTTGATACTGCACTGCAGCCTGTCCTCCACTTTTGCAAGCGGAGAGCTCCAGCCGTGAGACATCGAGCACTCGGGGCATCCACGAAGACATTCATTTGACATGGGTTTCAACTCCTGCCGGACTGGTCAGACCGGCAATTGGTCGTAATCAGAAAACACAGGCAAGGATAATAAAGCTGAGCTTTTCAGCAGTGCTTGGTTTTCGGTGTCCGGTTGCCTGTTTCCAGTTACCGGAAACTGGACACCATGTGGGCAAAGCCCACAAGTCTTCCGGGTGCAAGGCACCCGAAAGCCGGAAACTGTACACTCAAAAAGCTATACCAAGCAAGTGAAGCAGGATCACAAGCAACAGCCCTACGAACCCTCCGATAGCAACGATGAGTATCGACCAGATGTTTATGGCTATCTTCAGGCCGATGAAATTCAGAAGCCAAAGCAGAATCAGCGCGCCTATTGAATTCACGATCACGGGCCAGAGTTGTTTCATTGCCCTGAATATGACAATCGCCGCGAGGATCGCGAGTATAACTAGGATTATTTCGACGAGCATGTTAGCACCTATCCAGAATTGATAGTGAAAGGTAATAAATCTTATCCTGAGGCAAAACTGGACACCGGAAACTCGAAACAAGGAAAAGTAATTCGGGCCTCTTACCGGTCTCGCCTTCGCTCGACCAGTTCGGCCCGTTTTTCCTGAGGCATGACTCAGGACACAAAACTCGAGACAATCGAAAAACGGGCCTCTTACCAGTCTCACTTTCGTTCGACTGGTTCGGCCCGAAATTCCTGAGGCAGAACTCAAGACACTAAACTGTAGACTTATGAATTTCGGGCCTGGGGAGATTTGAACTCCCGACACACGGATATCAGCGAGTCTCGAGTTTTCAGTTTTGAGTCTTGATGTTCAAACAAGACCCAAGACACATGACTCAAGACTCCTAAGAGTCCGTCGTTCCAGCGGAAAGCAAATTACATGCTATCCATCTCTACCAAGTTGCTCCTGACCCGAAACTCGAAACCCAAAACAGGAAACGATCAGCTGGTCAGTCTGAGCTACAGGCCCAAATTGCGTATCCAGTTTTCAGTTTAGCGTCCTGAAAACGAGTGACAATATATTAACAAAGAAGAATTTATAAAAGAAGATTATTGGCTATACAACGCCTTCGCTCCAGCGATATCCCCGGGTCCGAGCGTCCTTTTCATCGTCTCTCCGTAGTCAGCATAGCCATACATCGTTTCATTGGTGCATGAAGATCCGTACAGATCATCCAACCCAACCACATGCCCAAGCTCATGGGTCGCGATGTTCTCGAAGTCCATCTTTCCGGATTCGCCCGAAGAGCTCCAGCTGAAATCCGCCTGGTCGAATACCATATCCCATTCCGATAGCTCTCTTTGCGCTGGCGGCCCCCTGAACATGCCCCACACCACAGTAATCGCGATCGCATTACGGTCCGATATCTCACCGAAATATACTTCATTCTGCCCGTCAGGGCTGCTAAAATCAGCCGATAGTGTTGCATTGGTCGCAGTCCCGACCCCGGCAATCTCTTTGGCAGATGCATTCTCCCATTTCGAGATGCTCTGGTCAAAGGCTGTTGCGACGATGTCTGCTGCAAGGCCCTGGGTGTTGGAAGGATTGATTACATAACCCTCAGTAGTCCGCCATCTCGCTCCGTTAGCGAGAAAAGAATAGCACAGGCTTGTCTGCTGCGATTGCCCTGTGCAGTCGCTGCATGACGAATCTTCCCAGCCATTGCACTTGCCGTCATAATTGCAGCCGCCTGGCTTGCCGAATCCGCGCTTATAGTTCACAAACGCATAGCCCTCGAGCATCTTCCCATTTTTAGTGGCAGTGCCAAGGAAAAAGACCCCTGGGGCAACTTCGATTGCATGCGACGGGATCAAAACAGTCGCATTGCCTTGCGAAACTGCAGCAGCTTTCCCGGTGATATCCTCCTGCGAAGAAAGTATGCCGGGTTTGGCTATAAGCAGCCCTCCGAGAACGACAAGCACAACAAGAACAATCGCGACTGTGCGGAATTCTACCATCCATTTCACCTAAAACCCATTTATTCCATCCACTTAAAAAAGCTATTCCGAGCTTGCGGCGTCGAACCAGTAAACCACGATCACGCGCGACCTGTTGTCCAGCATCGTATCTTTTGAAGTTATCGTGCATCCATGCAATGACTTGACCATCTTTGGCACATTGAAATACGTTTCGAACGTTCCGAATTTCGATTCGAGCAGCGCGCTTTCATTCAGCGTAATAGCAAAGCCGTTCGCGAACTGCGCGCTTCCATTAAGCGGGGTGTATGTCTTGAACCCGAATCCGATCAGATTCGTTTCAGTCTTATTGTCGAAAAAAATCTGCATGGTGGGGTTTATCGTTATCGCCATGGGATCGGCATCGTACTGTCCCGAGGTCCACTGATACGCCACTATCGAATATGCGCCATGAGGAGGATTCAGTTTGTCCATCTGTTTTGCCATAAGATCGGCAATCGACATGTTGAGGGATGGGATGGTTGGTTCCGGAGTGATAACCGGCAGAGTCCCATTATCTTCCGGCTCAGGTGTAACGATCACAGACCCATTCGTCTGGTTATTCTGGCCAGGATGCGTTACATTCGTGCCATTCTGCGCAGCCTGGCTTTCGTTTTGGGCAGGAGCCGCAACAGTCTGGTTCGTCTGATTGCCAGCATTTGAAGAATACGGCTGTCCAAGGCAGCCAAAGGTCAGCATCATAAGCGCAATAAGGCAAAAGGCCAAAAACCCGGGACCTGGATCACAAGACCGTAAGCCCGGAACCCAGAACCGAACACCCGAAAACTGAAAACCCATAATAACTACCTCACGACGTAAAATATCCTGCAGAATAATATGACCCGTCCGAGCTCACCCGCACTGTTCCGCCTATGTAATTCTCATAATATGTTATATTGTACTGTTCCATCAGTTTTCTGAACGGCTCGCGGGAACCGCCGGACTGGGCAGATTCGTCAGGGCCTCCGGACACCACGATCGTGCCTGGTTTCAGGCTCGAAAGGAAGTTTGCGATGCCTGATGTCCCAGCGCCAAGCCCGTAATAGGGCGCCTGCATCACATCGCATTTCAGCTCATTTTTGATCGTGTTGAGCATTTCATCCTGGGCACCGCGCTGCACGCCTGAGAGCAGCACCATGGAGAAATTCCTGTCATCAATCCTCAGGACGATCGCATCATTGTTCACATTTTCAAAAGGCATGGCTTTTGGGTTGAGCACAGTGAAATTCATGCCATTTATCGTCATGTTGAACCCGCGCCCGACCACGCGCGTTTTCTTCACAGATGAATTCAGGCTGGAGATTGTGGAAATATAATCCTGGTCATTGAACGCATTGCCGCTCCACCACAGCTCTTCCACGCTATATTTGGATCTCACAGTATCGATGCCCCCATAGTGCCGCGGGTCGGCGTTAGTGGAGATCAGCACCTCGATGTCATCCACGCCCCGTGACTGGAGGAACTCTGCCACTTTGGTGCCAGACTGCGCAGGGCCTGCATCAACAAGCACTTCCATATCCCCTTTCCTTATCAGTATCGCATCGCCATGCAGCTTGTTCGTGAGGTCTCCTACATAGATGAAGTATACTGCGAAATTCGCATCCGGCTCTAGCGTGTAGTTCAATCCTTCGGCCTGCTCAGGCGGAGAAGGGGGTGGCTTCGTGTAATTCTGCTCCACTGTCTGGTTCTGCTGCTGCCCGATGATGATCGTGCCATCAGATACGTTTTGTTGGGGGGTTACATTTGCAGAAGTCGTGTTCGTGTTGTTCTGCTGGTTTCCTCCACCTAAATCTATGCACCCGAAAAGCAATACCAAGACCGCGAACCCGAACACCAGCGTTTTCATAGCGTCACCCGATTTTTCGAAATATTTTCCTTTACCTTCGCTACGCACTCTTCTATTTTAATCCTTTCCTGTTTGCCGTCATTCCTGTAGCGTATCGTGACTGTGCTGTCTTTGAGCGTATCGTAATCCACTGTCAGGGCGTACGGGACGCCGATCTCATCCGCTCTCGCATACCGCTTTCCAAGGCTCCCTCCTTCCTGGTGGAAGACATCAAATTCTGCGCGCAGCATCTTTGCCAGCTCTTCGGCTTTTTCAGCAAGCCCATCTTTTTTCATGAGCGGGAACACAGCCACTTCGTAGGGTGCGATAGCTGGCGGGAAGTCGAACCATTCCCAGTCCTTGCCGTTTCCGGTTTCCTGTTCCCGGTTTCCAGTCTTGGTTGCGTTTCCGGTTTCCGGTTTTGGGTTTCCTGTCCCGCTGTCCTTCTCCCTGAAGCACTGCTCGAGCATGCAGAAAAATAGCCTGTCCACTCCCATCGAGACCTCGAACACATGCGGGATTATCCTTTTATTGCTTTCCTGCACGAACACCGACAGGTCCTTTTTGCTGAACCTCGCGTGCGCTCCTACATCGAAATCCGTCCGGTACGCATTGCCGATGGTCTCGATATTTCCATACGAAGTCTCGACCTCCATATCGATATTGCCTTTGGAATAATGGGGGGCTTCCTCTTTTGGCAATACCCGCATCCACATGCGATTCTCGTCGATCCCGACTGCCTTGTAGAACTCCCATTCTTTGACGAGAAACCATGCCATTATCTCGTTTGCTGCAATGCCTTCTTTCACCGCTTCCTGCGCGGTTTTAACGACGATCTTGTCATCGATCCCGAACCTTATCTCGAAACCCGAGACCATTTCAAAACCCGAAACACTTTGCTGCTGCGGGTCGAAGAAGTACTCCAGCTCCATCTGCGTGAACTCCCTCATGCGCACAAGCCCTTTTCTCGGAGATATCTCATTCCGGAAGCTTTTCCCGATCTGCCCGATAGCGAGCGGCAGTTTCGCCCCATGATTGCGGAACAGCCTCGGAAATGCGGTGAAGATCCCCTGGGCAGTCTCTGGCCTTGCGTACGCGGTTTCCTGCTCCCCGCCTATCCCGGTTTTGAACATCAGGTTGAACATCTTTGCCGGAGATAGCTCTCCCTTGCATTTCGGGCAGGTTATTCCCTCCTCTTTCACCACGTGGTCTATGGTGTCGAGCTTCCCGTCCCATCTCGCTCCGTGCTTATCTCCCTTTGACTTCAATTTCTCCTCGATCAGAGTATCTCCCCTGAGCCTGGCCTTGCACACCCTGCATTCGACGACAGGGTCAGCGAAATTAGAAGCATGGCCAGATGCCTGGAGCACGATCTCAGGGGTTATTATCGAAGTTTCCACCTCATGGAATCCGTTATCGCGGATGAACCTGCGCCTCCAGAGATCCTCTATCTTGCTCTTGATCAGCTTCCCGACAGGCCCATAATCATAAAAGCCGCTCACCGTGCCGTATGGCTCGTTTGATGGTATGAAGAACGACCGTGTCAGCGCCAGCTCGAATATCCTCTCATGCAATTCCATATACTCACCTTTCCCATTATCTATCTCCGGAGTAACAAATTTAAAGCCATTCTGAGTAATACTTATTATGGAGAAAATCGAAGCTGAGCCTGAACGGGCGATTTATGCGCTTTCCTTGGCTGCTGACCTCCTCAGAATCGCGCAGGAGAAGTTGGCTGAATCTGTTTTTGAAGAGACCCTGGCATTCTCAAGGGATAGTATGCGCGTCGCTGGCTCTGCGGTTTTGTTCATGGATGGGGTTGTGGCGTCTGACCTGGATTCGAGCTGCGCCCATATCAGGCAGAGATATGGGGATTCGATTCCAATTGAGGGCTGGAGGCGCGTGGAATCGCTGGCGAAATCGAACATTGTGGATGCGATCGGGGATGTCTTTGGCAACCGAAAATCACGGGTAGAGAAGAACGCGAAGGAAGCGCTTGATGCTGCAGAGAAATTCTTTTATGCAACGAGCACGGTAGTCATAGGTTAAGAAGCACGAAAGTCATAGGTTGAGCGGATGGATCGGATCGTTTGCGGTTTCTTTTTAATTTGCATTCTTTTTTTGTCTGGTTGTTTAGAACCTGCTTCCTATCAACCATCTCCAAACATAACAAACGGAAGCTCACAGGGTTGGTCCAGGTATAGTGGTTTCGTATCCTTTGAATTCCCATCCAACATGTCCATATCGCATAAGCTGGATGAATATGCTGGTGGGATGGGCACTGCGTCAGTATCCGGCCAGGACAATAACAGCAGCAACAAGACACTTTTCACGCTTATTTTCATAAACACGACCGCATCAGGCTCTGATTCGAAGTACCGGGCCGATCCCCAGAAGACAGTGCACGCATTCCTTTCCTCTGATAGTCTATCTGACCCTGCGATGATGCTGAACAACGCAAAAGACAAAAGCGAGATAACAGACATTGCCGGTTCTGGCAACGTGCCGGATGGAGCATACGTTTCGGAAATAGTTTTCAGCGTGAAGTTGCTCGGAAGCGATGGCAACCCTGTGAAATACTCTGGCTCTGCGGTTGATATATACTATCCGGAGAGATCAGCGCTATACCGCTTCCGTGTGATTTCGATGGATGGAGGCAAAGCGACAGAGATTAAGGATAAGTTTATCGGGAGTTTTGAGGGCTGACTATTTATCTACGATAAGTTTTCCCCTGTGAAAGATTTTTCCGTGGATGACGTTTCCGATCTTGCCGATTTCACCTTCGACGTGGATTTCCCCGCCTTCCATTTTATAGCCAACGGATTCGGCATTTCCGTGAATGATGACGATTCCATCTTTCATAAATTCACCAACTTTTTCTCCTACGTTTCCTTTTATTATGATTTCTCCGCCTTCCATGCCCTCTCCAGAATCACTTACATTGCCTTCAACAATTATTTTTCCACCTTTCATGCACATTCCAACTGCGCCGAGGGCATTACCTTTTACAATGATAATGCCGCCTTCCATACCTTTGACGCCAGTTCCTACTCCGCCACCAACATCCCCTTCTATAACAATGCTGCCTCTTTTCATTCCATATCCTACTCTGAAACCTAAACCGCCAATTATGGTTATATTTTTTGTATTATCTCCACCGAACTGATCTATTCTGACGTCCAGATGTCTAGTAAAAAGTTTAAAATCCATGTCTCTCCCGCTGTTTATCAATGCGCTTAAGAATAAACCGGCTTTTTCAGAAAACATGGATTCGTTTTGAAAATCTGCAAGGATAATGCTGAATCTTTCCAAGTCATGAGCTGAATAATCCAAGTTTCCTATAAGTGAAAGTGCCTTTTCATATTCAATTTGGACGATGCATCTAACCGTGCGATCATAATCAAATCCAGTCCAAGCTTCTTTGAGCCTCTTAAGAGTTCTCTCTTCATTAACATCAGCTTCCCTCACTTCCTTCTTCTCTTCCTTTTTGTACATTCCGAACCGCTTGCTCGCTGCCATTTGCCGAACGCGCATTTGTTGTTTTGTTTTTGGTTTTTCAGCTTGTTTTTCCTGCATTGTTCTCACTTATCCACAATCAGCTTTCCTTTGTGAAAGATTTTTCCTCCCTGAATATCCTCTGCGATGCTCTCGTAACTTCCCTCAAGGTGGATTTCCCCTCCTTTCATATAGCTTCCCACTTGGACGCCAGCATTGCCTTCGATTCTAATTTTCCCGCCTCTCATTTCAAAACCCGCTGAATACACATCTCCTTTCGCAATAATTTCTCCGCCCTCCATCATCCAGCCCATCATGCCTCCTGCGTGTCCTTCGGTTATTATCCTCCCGCCTTTCATCGCAATACCGGCGCGGCTTGTGTTCCCTTTGATTACGACCTCCCCTCCGCTCAACCACTGGGCTGCAGTAGTGAGCGCATCTCCTTCTATTACAACTGATCCGCATTCCATGTCCTGAAAAGCGTATGCCCCAACGTCTCCATTAACTGTGACGTTTTTTCTGTTTCTGCATCCAAAGCAGTCGATAGGTGAAGCAAGATGGCGGGTGTGAAAAATATAGCTCTCATCTTTTCCATTGTTGATCAGGACGCTCAGGAATAAGCCTGCTTTTTCTGAAAAGTTCTCGTCGTGTTGAAACCCAGCAAGCAGCAGGCTGAATTCTTCTATATCTTCTGATGTGTAATTCAGACTTTTCGAAAGGATAAGACCAGATGCCCGTTCGTATGACTGCTCCGAATATCCACCGGAGGATCGTATGCGCTCATAGGCAGCCCAGGCAGTCTTCAGCTGCCTGAGAGTTTCGCTTTCATTGACATCCGCTGCTCTCACCTCTTTTTTCTCCTCCTTCCTGTATTGCCCGAACCGTTTACTGACTGCCATTGCAGGAATTTGGGTTGTTCTTTGCGGTTCTTTTTTTTGTTTTGATTCCATTGTGTTTCACTTGTCCACTATGAGCTTTCCTTTGTGAAAGATTTTCCCATGAATTACATTTTCGATCGATTTGTACTTGCCGTACAGATGGATTTCTCCGCCTTTCATTTCCTGCCCAACAAAATAACCCGCATTGCCTATAATTGTAGTCACACCTCCCTCCATTCTGTAACCGATCCAGCTTCCCGCATCTCCTTTCACAACAATAACGCCGCCCTTCAACAAATTTCCGACATGGTCCTTTGCATCTCCTTCTATCGTGATGTTTCCGCCTTTCATGTTTCTTCCTACGTCGCCATCGGAGCTTCCTTTTACGATAATGGACCCATCTTCCATGCACTCACCTGCTCCAACATTGGCATCCCCTTCAACTACGATGTTTTTTCTATTTCTATATCCCAGGTTTCTGAAAGAGCATTGAAGGTGCCGTGTATGGACTGTATAATTCTCTTCTTTGCCGTTATTTATGAGCGCGCTTAGGAACAATCCTGCCTTTACAAAAAACCACTCTTCGTCTTGGAATTCAGCAAGTATGATGCTGGATTTTTCAACATCTTTCGAAGAGTACATAAGGTTTTTTGCGAGGTCGAGAGCCTGGAGATATACAAAACTAAAAGGGTCAGCGATAGGGGTGTTGGCAAGAAAGTTCCTGCTTTTGGTTAAGCGTCGATACGTGGACCATGCGCTAATCAGTTGCTCAAACTGTTTGCCTTCCTTAATATCGGTTTCCCTAACTTCCTTCTTTTCTTCGTGCGCCACGCAAAGGCGCTTTCTTTATTTCTTTTATAGAAGCGCAAAACTATTTGAGAGATGAAGATTTGGACCTTCGGAGCCAGCCTGCAGAGGC
>Ga0315281_10001981_pt1 | contig 30427 bp, 22 predicted proteins | sample YL17G07_0_MG_FD_204540 | JGI IMG/M metagenome (GOLD analysis project Ga0315281, IMG submission 204540) | Sediment microbial communities from Yellowstone Lake, YNP, Wyoming, USA - YL17G07_0 | ecosystem: Environmental > Aquatic > Freshwater > Lake > Sediment | place: USA: Wyoming | collected...
TGGTTAATCCAAGCGCTCTGGAGGCGGCTCGCGAACATAAACACCAGGGAACAAGAGAGCCTGGCCCCAAGATCGCCCCTCTTGGCGACCTCTGTGCCAAAAGCCGCTTTATCCGGCGGCTGCTAGCACCGAGAATGCGCAGTTGGTGGTCATCGCACCACCTGGCAGAATCATAGGAACCTTCGACGGAACCGCCACGACCGAGTCCATAGCGGCCACGCTTACCAAAGCGCTCAGCGGCGGAACCTGCGGCGGTGGAGGGGGTTGCTGTGGCGGTAGATAAGGCTACACCGCCGTGCACAGGGAAATCCTGGCAGTGTTGGCTCTGATGCCGCTGCGGCATTCGCGGCTGGACTGCGGGGCCAGGTAGGTGGCGGCAAGGAGTCCGTGGACGGGGAACGGTTTGCCACTACATGAACGTGGAGGAATCCTAATGCAGATCAAGAGAATAGCCCGGCTTGCTGTAATGGCGACCGTTATCATCGGGACTGCCTGCGCCATGCTCAGCACGGCGGCTGCAGCCAGGACAGCGCCAGCGGGTAATGCCATCCGAGCGGCCGCAAAGAAGAACCGCTACGTGTTCGTGACGTTCTACAAGGACAACCACAGCACGAGTACGGACATGCTAGCCGACGTGAGATCGATCCAGGGGAAGCTTGCGAGCCGTGCGGACTTCGTCAGCGTCGATGTCGGCGACAAGGCGGACCGCGAGGTAGTGGCCCGTTACGGAGCCGACCGCTCGCCAATCCCCCTCACCATCGTGATCGCGCCCAACGGTGCTATCACCGGGGGGTTCCCAAGGGAGATCAAGAAGGCCGACCTCTCGGACGTGTTTGTCTCCGACGGGACTGCGACAGTCCTCAAGGTCATGCAGAGCCGGAAGATAGCCGCGGTGTGTCTTGAGAGCTCAAGAACGAAGTACAACAAGCAGTGCTCAGCTACTGCTCGCGGCGTGAAGTCGGACTCCAGACTCGGAGGGGCCGTGGAGATCGTGACCATTGACCCTTCGGACCGGTCTGAAGCGAAGCTTCTGAAGCAGTGGGGCGTTAGTGGCGACTCCGCCAACGCACAACTCGTGGTGGTTGCGCCGCCTGGCAGGATCATGGGCAAGTTCGACGGCGCCGTGTCCAGAGACAGCGTGATGGGCAACCTGATGAAGTCGATGAGCGGCGGCTGCAGCGGCGGAAGCTGCGGGCCGGGAGGATGCAAGTAACCCTTCGCCGCAAGGGGCTTGAAAGACGCACTATGAGAAAACTCGACATAATACTCAAGGAGCTCTGCGAGCGTAAGAGCCAGTTGGTGACCAGCTTCATCGCGATCACGCTCGGTATCACGGTGATCGTCGGAATCCGAACCGTGACGTTCTACTCCGAGAAGGCGGTTGCTCGCGAGTTGGATAACCTCGGCGCTAACGTGCTGATCCTGCCGAAGTCGGCAACAGTCAGCGACTACTACAGCGCGGACTTCGCAAATGCCGAAGTGCCGGAATCCTACGTGGACACGATCACAGCATCGGGTCTGCAAGGAGTCGACAACCTGTCCCCCAAGCTCACCATGCCCGTCAGGCTCAAGGACAAGCGCTTCATCCTTACCGGGATATTGCCCAAGAGCGAGTTCAAGAGCAAACCGGCATGGCAGGTCGGGGGTGACATATTCACCAAGCCGATGGGCTGCGGTGCTGTGGATGTCCCCGGTGCAAAGACCAGCGGTGATTCCGATCTGGACAAGGCGGCTGTGCGCAAAGAGGTCATCAAGGACCTCGGACCGCGCGAGGCCGTAGTGGGGTTCGATGCCGCCCGGCTTCTCGCCCTGAAACGAGGCTCCACTGTCAGTGTGAAGAACACCAACTTCACTGTGAGAAAGGTCCTGCCGCAGACAGGCACTGTCGATGACTCGCGGATCTTCGCCCACCTCCATACCGTGCAGACAATGTACGGCAAAGGCAGGGTCCTGAGCGCGATTGAGGTCGTCGGGTGCTGCAAGGAGATATCGAAGGGGCTGATTACGGGTCTCAACAAGGCGCTTCCCGACGCGAGAGTGGTCACTGTCTCACAGATCGCGAGCACCCAGCTCAAGACCAACAATATGATGAGCCAGTTCTCGCTGGTGTTCCTGGTCATCATCGTGCTGGTGGGCGGGGTGAGCATCGCCAACTACATGTTCGCCAATGTCCAGGAGCGCCGGAAGGAGATCGGAACGCTGATCGCCATCGGCATGAGCCCTCGGCAGTTGCTCTCCATCTTCTACGGCAAGGCCCTCATTCTCGGAATCGTGGGAGGCGCTATCGGCTATGGGCTCGGCACCATATTGGCGATCTGGCTGGGACCGCGCATCGCTCACATACCGGTGCTCCCGATGCCGGCGCTTCTCGGGTGGGCGCTTGGGATATCGGTAGCACTCAGTTTACTCGCAACGGCGATCCCCGCCAAGAACGCTGCCGGGCTCGACCCCGCGGCTACCCTCATGGAGGTATAGGCCCGATGGCCATCATAGCTACACAATCGTTAGTGAAGACATATGGGCGAGGCAAGAAGGAGGTTTCCGGACTCGCGGGAGTTGACCTGGCTGTCGACCAAGGCGACTACGTAGCCCTCGTTGGACCCAGCGGAAGCGGCAAGACCACGCTGCTGCTGAGTCTCGGAGGACTGATACGTCCCACGTCTGGCAAGGTCATCGTAGACGGGACCTCCATATACGACCTGAAGCCCGCCGAACGTATTGAGCTCAGACGGTCCAGGATCGGTTTCCTCTTCCAGACGTTCAACCTGATCCCATACCTGACAGCTCTGGAGAACACTCAGGTGCCTCTTATGATCGCCGGCAGGAGCTGCGACGAGCAGCAGGCAATCGCGCAATCCACGCTTGAGCGTGTGGGACTCGGGGACCGACTCCACCATAGGCCTTCGGAACTGAGCATCGGCCAGCAACAGCGGGTCGCGTTGGCGAGGACTCTCGCAAACAGCCCGTCCGTGATACTTGCCGATGAGCCCACCGGCAATCTGGACCCTGCGACCGTCGAGAGCGTGGCAGGAATGCTGAGAGAACTGAACGACGAGGGGATCACGATAGTCATGGTCACTCACGACCCCAGAATGGCCGCACACGCCGGCCGCGTTGAGAAGCTCGTTGACGGGAAGGTCGTGGTGGACGAACTGGCATTGGCTGTATGAGGCCGGGCAGCGGAGACGTGTTCTCCGCTGCCCACACGGTGAATGGATAGGTCACAGTAACCATCCCGTAGGCAGAGCCGTGCGTGGCACTGACAGGTGAAGTGGCTGAACAGGCCGTAAGGCTGATCGTCCGGGAGACTGCGGGCTGCTCTGAGCGTGAGATGATGTCTCCCGAACCGTGCCAAGCCTGCCGTTGAATATGTAGAAGTGCAAGGTGGCCTACCACACTAGAAGAAGCAAACAGTCTCTCTATCGAAAACCTCGTCGGAGTGGGTCGGCGGGGTTTTCGCCGTTTTGCGAGCGTGAATCGACCGATCTCTTGATGTGGCTGCTGCCGATCATGAGAACGAGCTTCCCAGTCCAGGCCCCACATTTCGCCCCATTTCTCTCTGCCTAGCGGCTTTCCCTCCAGATCGCTAGAACTTGAGGGGGCCCGACCTCATGATCCTCCGAGCTTGATCTCGGAACCTCTTCTGGTTGCGTTTCCAATCCCGCGCCACTGACTACGCTACGAGAGCACAGCCTCATTCAGACCTGGGCGCAACTATCGGGTCGACAGCAGCCGCCTTGCTTGCCGGGTAGACGCCGAAAACGAGTCCGAGCAACACAGAGAACACGACAGTTGCGCCGGCGACCACCCATGGGATGAGCATGCGCCAGCCAGTGGCAAGCGAGGTTATCTTCCCCCCGACAAGTCCGACCGCCACGCCGCTCAGGGCTCCCAGAACAGTCAGAACCATCGTCTCGATCAGAAACTGCAGGAGGATGCCCTTGCGCCGAGCGCCTATCGCTCGCCTCATGCCCATCTCCCGCCTTCGCTCCCGCACGGCAGTAAGCATGATGGCAAGGATGCCGATCCCGCCCACAAGCAGCGATATGCCTCCGATACTGCTCAGAAGCAGAGTGAATGTGCCAGAGGCCGCTTCCTGGGCATCAAGGATCGCCGTCTGGCTCTGTATGGCAAAACCATCGGCCGCGCCGGGTCTTGGGCGGTGGCGTTCGCGCAGGAGGTCGCGTATCTCCACGGATGCCAAGCCCATATCTATCCTGCGAAGGATCGAGCCTCCTGGCACTCGGTACGAGAGCTGCGACACAAGAATCATCGTTGAGGGTGATGCGCTCATCTGGGTTGGTCCGGCTCGCGGTCCGGTTTCTTCTTGTCCGTTTCGTGCCCCTTCCGCTTCAGAGTATCCAGGATGTGCAATATGCCCTGTATCAGCTGTTCGGCTCGAGGATCGAGGTATCCCCCCAGATCCGCAGGCACCTCTCCGTAGCGGCACAGGTACTTCGCCTTGAGTTCCACGATGTGTTCCCATAGCCCTGCGCACTTGCCTCGGATCGCAGCCCCCGCATCCTGGACGGTCGGTTCAAGCCCAAGCGTATCCTGCAACTCCTGGAGCACGCTTCGGATCTGGGCGATCTCGGCGAGTATTTCCTTGCGCTGCCTGCTGGACAGCGCATTGCGTTCCTTGTAGAAGACTGACTGGACCGCGCGACCTTCTGCCCACTGCTCCACCTCGCAGAGCGTCTCGTCAAGGATCGTCAGGGTTATCGTTATCCCGCGCTTGTGGGGCCCGTCGGTATCCCCGAACGTCCTGCCTAATACTTGTTCGCCGCCTTGCCCCTTCGAATCGTTGAGTCGCTCAAGAACGCTTCTCGCCTCCTTGCGAACGCCGGTGCTTGGATCGTTAGCCGCAACGTCCTCCAATGCCCTAGCCGCCTCGTCGCTGCCTATTCTCCCCAGCGCGGCAACAGCATTCATCCTCACTGCTAACGTGCCACGCTTGAGGATGCCCTGCAGCGCCGGAATGGCCCTCTCATCTCCCAGCTTGCCGAGAGCTTCGGCGGTGGCCTCCAACAAGCCCGGCTCCTCCGACGACCTCAGCACCTCCATTAGCGGCTCCACGGCTCTCTTATCCCCGATGTTGCCCAGGGTTTCAGCGGCTATTGGCGGGACAGATGGAACCGGATGATGGAGGGAAAAGCTGATCAGCCTGTCAACGTAGTCTCCGCCTTCTTCGTCCAGTCTGGCTCCGCACGACCGGCACACCTGGTCCTCCGCACGGTTCTGTGCGTAGCACTTTGGGCAGAAGAACGTCAGCATGTCAGTCCCTCCACATCGAACCTCTCGCCCTATTTGGAATCATCCTGTGCTCAACTCCCTGTTCCGACCTGGAAGACCTCACGGTACAAATCCTCTCCATAACTGGTTTCTAGCGGCTTGCCTTCGACCAGCCTGAGTGTTCGTGTACCATCGGCCCGTCTTTCGGCGCGCAAGAAGAGAGTATCCTCCGCTTCCCTGGAGGACATCCCGTGCGCAAACTCATACAGATGCGTCACGAAGAAGACCTTGATGCCGCTCTCCAGCAGAGCGCAGACTATCTGTCTGGCAATCTCAGATCCCTCGCGGTCATTGGTGGCGGCGAATGATTCGTTGCAGAGCAGCATCGAGTTCGGAGCCAGGTGACCGACGATGCCGCTCATCCGGGCCAGCTCCTCGTCGAGCTTCCCGCTCTTCATCGTCGCGTCTTCCTCCCTCTTGTAGTGGGTGAACAGGCCCACGCACAGCTCTGCATCAAAGGACTCGGCCGTGACAAACATCCCGCATTGCATCATCATCTGCGCGAGCCCGATACTGCGAAGAAAGACCGACTTTCCGCCCTGGTTCGCGCCGGTGATGATGACGAGGTTCCTGCCATCAGCATCAGCGCCATTGGATACCACCCTACGCTCCCCCATGACGAGCGAAAGGCACGCGTCATACAACCCGTTGAAACGGTGCTTGCGCTTGCCAGCCGTCACCGGACGAGGGAAACACACCGGCCTGCCGCTGGAGGCTAGTCGCTCGTGCAGGTTCAGGCAGCCGATATAGAAGGCCAGCTCCGTCCGAAGCGCGGCGAAGAAGCTCTGGACGTGCTCGGACGACTGGGCGAGCGCGTTCGCCGCAAGGTTGATCCCGCTGTCCTCCATCTCCGATAGAATCCTTGCGCCAGCCTCGTCGCGTGGGTCGATGCTGAACGTATACCTTGGCCGCCCCCGACCAAGCATCCGCAGAAACCAGCTTGGCTCTTTTCCGTGCGCCTGGCGCAGGACATAGCCGTCGCATTCGTTGCCTTCGCCCATCTGGGCGCTCAGCAAGACGCCTCTGGGGAACCTCAACTCCCTCAGGTGATGTCGAACGCTGGCCAGGTAATCGTCGCTCAGTTCCCTATCAAGCATCGCGAAGAGTGTCGAGAACCCCTCCGACTCGAACAGATGGGCATGGGCTTTGGCGGTGTCCCGCAGCTTCCTGAGCCCGTCTACCAGCATCTCCAACAGATGGATCGCCTCCATTAGGATGCCTGACGGACGGCGGCTTAGAATGCCAAGCCACCAACTCCTTCTTCTCTCAATCGTCCCAACCGCGAGGCCGTAGAGATCCCTGACTACCTTCGGGTTCTTCAGACAGTCCTTCAGTATCGCCTGCCGGTACAGAACCGTCTCCACATCATTCCGCAGGCCGGAGAGAAGCGCTTTTCGAGCCACATCCAACAAGAACTCGTCATCGCCCGCCATGCCCTTCAGCAGCGTGTTCAGCTCAAGGTCCTGGATCAGCGCAGCCTCGTTCCACGGCAATTCCTGCTCCAGGTCGAAATCCCGGTCTCGGTGCATCAGGAGCGTTTTCATGGTGCCATCCGCTTCTTCAGGCACACGTAGGTCACGTGATGCTTCTGCGCGATTGCGAGAGCATACGCGAGCCCGTCGGCGGGTCTTCGCACCAGCTTGTAGGTTCGGACCACCGGATTGTCTGGATCGACCGTGCTGACTACGCTGACCGTCTTTTCGTCGAACGACGCCATCTCGTCCAAAAACGTGACGCAGACGCCGAGTATGTCCAGCGCGGACAGCTTAGCCATGATCTCCTTGCTGAGATAGACCGCATCTTTGAGCGTTGTCGATGAGAAGATCTCGTTCATGACCACGATGCTGTTCGGCGTCGCCTGGTCCAGTATCGCACGGATGCGGACCAGATCCTCCGCCAGCTTGCCGCGCAGCGTCTCGATGTCCTCTTCTTTCTCGAAGTGCGTGAAGAGATGGTCGAAGAGAAAGAGCCGTGCCTTGGTGCCGGGGACGGGACAGCCCAGACGGGCCAGGTAATGCAACTGGCCGAACGTACGGGCGAATGTCGTCTTGCCCCCCTGGTTCGGGCCGGAGACGACAAGGATGCGCTCGGGCCCACGCAGGAAGAAGTCGTTGGTCACCACTGTCGCGTCATTCTTGAGCAGGTTGGCGGCCAGGGCGAGATCAAAGGAGTCGTGGCTCTCGACCTCCTTAGACGTGCGGGAGAGCCGCGGATAGCAGAAGCTAAGGCCGGCGCGCCGAAACCTCGCGATGTATGTGAGATACGCGATGTAGAACTGGATCTCGCGGTCGAACCGGGAGATCCTTCCGTCTAGGAACTCTGCGTGCGCCGAGTAGAAGACCTCCATCGCACGGAATGTCTCTGGATACAACCGCGCGACCTGCTCAACCACTTGAGCCTGGATGTGGTTCATGCCGCCCGAGTGCAGGTTCTTCACGCGGTAGTCCTTTACCGCTGCCCGCCTGAATCTCTCGAATGTGCGCTCCACAGCGGCGCTGTAGTCTTCTTCCCCGTCGAAGTGGCGCACCGTGACGCTGCCATCGTTGATGATCAGGCAGTAGCGGATGGAGGACAAGTCCGACAGCAGGGCTGCCGTTTGCGCCAAGAGCCCCTGGAATGGAACCGAGGAAACATACCAGGCCAGATAGCTGCGGAATGCGCGCATCCCGCGCGATCCCAGATCGAATCGGGCGAGGTCTTGCGACAAGCCGCTGACGGCCTGGCAGTACACTTCCACGGCGCTCACAAAGCACCGTTCCCTCTGGTACGTGTAGTAGTGGTCCTCAGCCCGAGGCAGGAGCGCGCGCATCTGCCTCATGCCTCTGGAGAAGGCCTGGACCGCTCGCATCAGATCAGTGTCTTCGAGGTCCTTCATGATACTTTGGCGGTAGGCGATTGTGCGGAGGTCACTCGGCGGAGTGTAGAAGAAGGTCGAAGGATCGTAGTCCTGCCAGCCAGCCGTGATACCTTCCACAAGCTGGTCGAGATTCAGGTCGTGAAAGAAGGCAGGCGCTTCACTCGTCTCCTCAGCACTGCCTCTGTGTGTTCCTGGAAACAGAACGCTATGGAAGCGCATCGGGTTGGCGACCGACAGGAGAGACGGATTGCCCGATGGCGGCGAATGGCTCAAACCGTCAGCCGGGGTAGTGCCTCGCATCACGCGTAGCCTCCCTCTAGCGCCCAAAGCGTAGCCTTCTCCGCCAGTTCCAGCTCGATCTCCGCTCGAATTGTCCTGATTCCACAACTCTCCATCGACTTCTCCACCGTTGCCTTGATTGGTGGGGGCAACGGTCATGCCACGCCCTACGCTCTTGAGTATCTGCTGAGCCTCACGAGATCGTCACGCATGCTCCTCTCAGGACAGTCGCATTCCGTGCGCGTGTTCAAGCGCAAGTGTCACAGGCGGCGCATCACACACCTCGGGCGGTCCGAAATACTGCATCGGGCCGGGAAAGGCATATCCGTCATTGAATGCCCAAGCCTCGCGGCTTTCGACGAATTCCTTGAACGCCGCGCCTTCGAGATCGACCAGCGTCTTCCTGATGACCGGCGTAGGCTTGCCCTTGCGCATCTCCATGCAAAGCATCATAGTGATCGGCGCTCCGCCGGCCACCAACTCATCGGGATGCCTGGTCACGTGCTGGATGCCTGCGGTATACCCGGTCAGATTCGCTCGCACCAACTGAGCTGCCGTACACCCAAGAGAGTAGGCATAGTCGGCATCGAAGTTCGATGGAGCCGCGCATCGGCCTTCATAGCCGAAGAAGTGCGACAGCGGGCTGAACTTGATCTTCTTTCCACCGCGAGCGTTTATCTCCCGAATCTTATCTGAAACGAGGTCGATAAGGAGCCTCTCTGTCTCGACCTGCGAGAGAGGGACATTGCCGTGGCTGTCGCGCCTGAGCAGCACCTCCTGTGCGTCCTCTGGAAGCGAGCCGTATACACGGGCGCTGTGGTCACTGAGCCGGCTGCTCAGGTGCTGGACACGCTCGGAGCGATCGGGCAGACTGTGGACGTATTCTTCCTCCTCACCAAGTATCGCGCTAAGCTCATCGATCATGGCCTTGATGTCCGAGACGAACTCCGGCAGCCCTTCAGGCACTATCACCACGCCGTAATCTCTGCCAGCCTCGGCACGCTCTGCAATCACATCGACCATGCCGTCCACTATCTGTTCAAGGGTCGCTCCACTTGCCTCGATCTCTTCGGAGATGAGCGCGACGTTGGGGTGCGTCTGCATGGCGCATTCGAGAGTGATGTGACTCGCTGAACGCCCCATGAGCCTGATGAAGTGCCAGTACTTGACCGAGGATATTGCGTCGCGACAGACGTTCCCGATGAGTTCCGAATAGATCTTGCACGCGGTGTCGTAGCCGAAAGTGATCTCAATCCGCTCACTTCTCATGTCGCCATCCACGGTCTTCGGCACCCCAACCACTCGGGTCCTCGCCCCGTGGTTCAGCAGATGCTCGGAGAGCACTGCGGCGTTGGTGTTCGAGTCGTCTCCCCCAACTGTCACGAGCCCGTCAAGCTCCATCGATTCGAGGTTGTGCCTGCACCTAGCCAGGTCATCAGGCTTCTCGATCTTGTCCCTGCCGCTCATGATCATGTCGAAGCCGCCGGTGTTGCGATAGGCGTCGACCACCGCCGAGGTGAGCTCTTTGTAGTCGCCTTCCATGATGCCCCGTGGTCCGCGCAGGAACCCGAAGAGGCGGCTGTCGCCGTTGGCTGCCCTGAGCGCATCGAAGAGCCCGGCAATGACATTGTGTCCGCCAGCGGCAGGCCCGCCGGAAAGGACCACGCCCACTCTCAGAACATCTGCCCTGAGATTGCTCTCGCCTTGGACCAGCGTCACCGTTCGCTGACCATAGGTGTGGGGGAAAAGCTTCCGGATGTCTTCCTTGTCGGCATCAGCCTGGGTCGGTGTTCCGAACTCCGCCTGGACACTTGCCCGGCGCAGTGCCTTCGGCAGCCTCGGTTGATATGCGGCCCGCGCCTCTTCCAGCGCGGAGATGTCGTGGGCCGTTGTGACTCTGGTTCTCATCGGGTGTTTCCTCCTCCCAAACAGGCTTCTTACCGTGCTTGCGGCGCAGTTGTTCGGCTTCTCGAAGAATGGCCTCGATCTTGTAGGAAACGATCAGGTCCTCCGCCGCCACAGCCATCGGCGTTTTCCCCTCTTCAGCGTACCTGACGACCCGCAGCAATGCTCTCAAGGCGGGAAGCCGAAGCGACTTCAGGGCACGCCGCACTGTGCGTCGCAGATTCTCCTCTTCCTCCTCCGGCGTCTCCTGATGCTCGGCTTCTCTCGTCACTCGACATCGCTCTCCGCATAGTCAGCACGGCCGGTCCAGTTGGCCCGAACCATTGGAGCGGACCTGCCGTCGGTCAATGCTCCGTTAGCTGGCTGATGAACACGCTTGCCAGCACTGTCAACACCGCGAAGACAAGAAAGGCAACAACTGCGGCTTCGAGAGCATATCTGAGCGGCTCTCGCTTGCCCGCGTAGTGATGAGACCACTCTTCGTACGTAATCAAGAACGCCGCCAGAGCGGCCAGGACGCTGAGCATGAAACCTATCGGGATGAATGGGTTGATCGATCCCATGCCTAACACCCGTCGAACCAGCGAATGTCCCGGGCTGCGCTGGGTCTCCTCATCTGGTTACTCTCTGCTCCAGTTACCTGCACTCACCCCACCTCGGCAAAGCGGCCGCGACACGGTGCGCCAGAGTCATCATTGCGTCGACGCATCCCACGCTGCTAATCCGCACAAAACCGTTCTTTTCCATCTCGTTCGCAGCCATCCCGATGCCGTGGATCTGTAGGTGCGCATACATGTTGACCATATACCGGGACAGGCGAGGCATTAGATCGTCGCCGTCAGCGGTGGCTTCCGGCGGTTCTATAGCAACAGCGCGCACAAGGCGGTTTCCTCCGAAAGTCTGTCGATAGTACACGCCGACCACAGGATGGGCGAAAGTCACGGCCTCCGGACCCGACAGCGATAAGCACAGGTTCGCCGATTCGAAGTCAAGAATTGCCACACCTTCCTCGACCGTGGAAGCTGCGTACACGACGGGAGGCGAGTTGCTCGGCCTGCGCACGGCCGTCGAACGCGACACTCTCAGCCAGCCGGGTTCGCGCGCGAATTCGACTTCGGCACGCAGGTATTCGCCCATCCCACACAGGTGTTCCCGCGACTCCTCACCCTCGCACAACACCAGAATGTCCCATCTTTGATCTCGAAGCCGTGCGGCTTGCTTCGCCAGCTTCGAAAGAGCATCAACGAGTTCGAAAGGCACTCGGCCGCCAACGATAGCCATCACGAAACTCCATCGCCCGATGAGTATGGACGCAAGCTTACCATATCCCTCTGCAAACCCGGCGGCACACGCAAGGCTCTCCGGCAGCGAAAAGTCCTTCAAACCCCCTGCAATCCAGGAGGAGGCGCTGCGAGGCTCATCGGCTTTAGCTCGAAGTGCAAGCGCGATTCCCCAAACAAACCCCGACAGGGCAGTTCCGCCAAACGTCGGGTCGGCTGCGCGCAGGTTGCGCTCGATTTCACCAACACCAATGCCGTGGCTCTCAACGGAATCGACAACTGCCTCCCACGAGTCGAAACGTGCATCCCTGATCCTCGCCTCAATCCGCGCGCGATCATCCAGATCGTGGACTCTCAACTCGACCACGTCGGCCGTTGCAGGTTTCTCCGCCACACGTTGCCGCCAAAGCATTCGTCACCTCAGTTACTGCGCCTGCCTACCCACCTGGAACACATGTGTCCTACCTCGTAAGCCCAGTCGCAAGCAGACCTCCAATTCCTGCTGCTGCCAATATGCACACCAGTAATGCAAGACAGCCCAGCGGCCGCATATTGTGTGCAACCCAGTATGTGGACGCCGACAGGTTCTGGATGATGGCCAGTCGGTCGCCTCTGTAACCGACGACGACCCGGTCGCCGCGATTGATGATGACCTCGTTCTCTGTCTCGTCCCTGATGATAAACAGCCTGGGCACAATGGCCCCGGAAAGCACCGCATAGTAGGTAGTGTCCTCAGAGTGCCGCCTGCGCACAAACACAAGCGCGTTTCCCGCGTAAGCCCGGAACCGGCGATGACAGGCACTGCAACGGTAGCCGAGGAAGTGGCCGAGACTGATGCCGTCTCTAAGCTCGGAATGGCACTCCGGGCATATGATCCACGCGTCAAAACCCACCATCCTCACCTACCATTGTCCTGATTGCTCGCGACCACGAGTCAGATTCACTGCCAAAGCCTTCGTCGCTGAATCGATAGTCGTGTTTGCGATGAAACTCCTCCAGTTCCCGCAGCAGGGACGTCATCCGCGCTCGCTGCATCTCGATCAGAAAGGCCCTCGCTTTCGTGTCCATCGGCATATCCAACAGCGCCAGAAAGTGCGGAACGCAGAATCCACGGCTGGCATCGAGACCGCTGCGCATCTCCTGATCGTGAATCCACTCGATCAAGGTGCTGCCATATCGGCTGCGGCAGCCGTTCTGCGTACGACATGCGGGACAGCCTTCGGCCCGTTGCCGCCGGGTGTACATCCTCTTCGGCGTGACCTTCGACGCGATTGTCTCAAGGCCATCCAGTGAGCACAGAAAAAGACTGATCTGATCCTGGTACAAGATCGCGATTCCCAGTCCATTCCCATGACTCCGCAGGTAGTGTGCGTGCCGGTGACAATAGCCTCGTGAGCGGGTTAATGCCTCGCGCACTCCCGGATCGTTTACACTCTCGTGCAGCAGGGACTCGAAATAGCGCTTCACGCTGCTTGCCTCGATGTCGCACAGGGGGCAGCCGGCGGCATTCCGAACCGCATCGAGCAGCTCATAGTATGTGGTGTGTTTTGTCGGTTGACGCCCGGACATGCTCGGCTGCCTCCAGTCTCAGGTCACTCTCCTGTCGCCGATGCCACTTCGCCTCACTACTACGAGAATCGGGATGGAGACCAGTTGTGCCGCAATGGAGAATGCCACCAGGCTGGGGATCGAGATATCATACAGATAGCCCATCAGCGCGCTCCCAACGAACCAAAAGACGCCGTAGCCAGTGTTGAAGACTCCATACGCGGTCCCGCGTCTGTCGGCGGGGACCATGTTCGCGATGGCGGCGCGCATTATCGACTCCTGAGCCCCCATACCGATGCCCCACAGGACGACTCCCACGAGCGCAAGTCCGAAGCCCCCTATGAAGACGAGAGGAGCGAATAGCGCGGACAGGACAACGGCTCCGATCATCACCACAAGCCCGATGCGGTCGAAGAGACGTCCGAATAGGAGTGCGGCCAGGGCATCGACTCCCATCGCGACCGCGTAGAAAACCGGAATCCAATCCCTTGGAACTGAAGAGACCTTGCCAAAGTGGTAGGCGATCAGCGGGTAGTCCGCATAGCCGGCCGCGATGCACGCAACTGCGGCCAGGTATGTCCAGTAGACTCTCGGAAAGCCTCGCCCCGATGGCTCTTCCGACACCGCTTCCATATCGCGCGGAGTCGGGTAAAGGACGCGCGCGACGATCAGTATGCTTATCGCCATCATCGCCGGGATGAGCAGTACCGCGAAACTGGACTGATAGGTACCCTTCAGGAAAAGCACGGCAGACACGATAAGCGGGCCCAGCACCGCCCCGATCTGGTCGAGAGCTTCGTGCAGGCCGAAGCCCCAGCCGCGACCGACTTCGCTGGTTGCGTGAGAGAGCATTGCATCGCGCGGCGGGTTGCGGATGGCCTTGCCGAAGCGCTCGGCGATGATCAACGCCGCCGCGATCTCCCAGCGCCCGGCGAGAGCAAGGACGGGAACCGCCAGGAGGTTGACGACGTAGCCGATCAGGGTAATCGTCCAGTACTTGCCCGTTCGGTCGCTCAGGTAACCGGATACTAGCCTGAGGGCGTAGCCGACCAACTCGCCCAGTCCGGCGACAACGCCGACTATGGTCGCGCTTGCGCCGAGGCTCCCCAGGAATGGTCCGGTTATGCTGCGCGCGCCCTCGTACGTGGCGTCAGCAAACAGGCTCACTACGCCGAGTAGCACAATGAACTTGACGGCACGTCCTCTAGCGAGTACCGCTGGCTTATCAGGCTTCATTACCGTTGCACCTTTCACTTCACGACCAACACCGAGCACGGCGCGAGCCGCACGAGGCTCTGACAGGTGCTTCCCATGACGCGGTCGTATAGAGCCGAGTGACCCATGAAGCCGACTACGAGCAGGTCAAAGTCATGCGCTTTGATGAACTCAAGGATCGTCTTCACTTCGTGGCCGACCAGAATGTGCGGGTGGATTTCTACCTGTGCCGCCTCAGCCATCTCCCGGCTCTTCTGGACCGCCTCCTGGAACCGGTGCTCTTCCCAGTCCTGTTCCTCGATCACCTCGCCGACTGTCCCCCCATATTGCGGGATTTCCTCGACCGAGATCGTGTGCAGTTCAGCGTCGTAGTGCTTCGCAAGGTCTATGGCTTCAGCCAAAGCCTCGAAAGCATGCTCAGAACCGTCCTGCGCGAGCAGAATCTTGCTATGCATTTCCGTTTCCCTCCTCTCGATCCGGTGATTCCGGTTCAAACCAACGTTGCGCGATGATCGTCGGCACAATCGCGCTCCCAATCACCGCCGTGACCAGCGCCGTGTACTGGTCCTGATTGATAATGTGATTGTTCAGACCGAACAAAGCACAAATGCTGCCGAATGTCAGGCCCGTGGACATCAGCAGCGTCGTATACATCGCCTCGCGGTTGCCGAATCTGAACCGCTTGGTGAGTGGCCAGATCCCCACGAACTTGGTTGCCATCTTCACCAACAGAAACACCGCTATCATCCCGATGCCTGTCGCAACCGATCCGAACTTGACGAGCGAACCGGCTTTGAGGAAGAAGAACGGGGTGAGCAGCGTGAACGCCATCACCCTGAGCCTCTGCGCAAGCACTCGCTCTTTCAGGAAGTACGGCGCGAGCACCATTCCGATCAGATAAGCCGGGAGCACCGCCTCGCTCTTGGCGAGATTGCTGAGGCCGCCAAAGAAGAACAGCGCCAGCAGGATGAACTTCGTCTCCGGCTCGCTGACCCGGCCGCGGGTAGCCCGGAAGAAGACTGGCACGAACTTCGGAAGCAGCCACATCCCAAGCCCGGTCGCCACCGCGAACAGCGCGAGCCAACCGTTGTAGTTCGCGAACAAAACACCGAGCGCCAGCACGGTGCCTAGATCGTTAACGAAACAAGCGGCAAGTATGACCTTGCCCATCTCGGTCTTGTTGAACCCGGTCTCCAGCATCACTGCATAGACGACGGCCACCGATGTGGTCGAGAGGGCCAGTCCCGCGATCTCAGCCTGCTGCCAGTTCCAGCCGCACACATATCGCGCGTAGGCCAGCACCCCGAAGAACGGTGCGAAGAAACCCACCAGTCCTATGCTCATGCTCGGCCAGAAATGTTTGCGCACCACCTCCGGGTCGATCTCGGCCCCGGCGAGAAACGTCAGGACTATCGAACCCACGCCCGCCAGGTACGTGACCCACGGGTTGATCGTTAGCCCGAGCAGGTTCCCGCCGAACACGCCGACGATGATCTCTATCAACGCAACGGAAATACCGATGCGTATCGATATGAGCGAGGCCAGCAAAGCCAGCCCGATCCACAGTGACGAAGTAAGCCATACATTCTCCACCACGCAACTCCTTGTGACTGATCGTCCAGCAGGAGTCATCAGCCCATGCAAGGCAGTTGCCGGTGGACCCCATCACCACACGATTCGTCGGCAGTTGACTTACCGTTGTAAGCCGAAGACCGCCGCTTTACCTAGTTCTGCTTCGATCTCCAGGAGGCGGTTGTACTTCGCGATCCGCTCGCTTCTGCACGCCGAGCCGGTCTTTATCTGCCCGCCGCCCATCGCCACGGCGAAATCGGCCATGAAGGCATCTTCAGTCTCGCCGGAGCGGTGTGAGATCACATATCCCCAGCCAGCCTTGCGGCACAGATTGATGGTCTGGATGGTCTCGGTCACTGTGCCGATCTGGTTGAGCTTGATGAGGACGGCGTTGGAGCTCTTCTCCCTGATGCCGCGCTCGACGAACTGGGTGTTGGTGACAAAGATGTCATCGCCGACGATCTGAATCTTGTCTCCGAGCTGCGCCGTCATGTCGCGGAATCCATCCCAGTCGTCTTCGGCATGGCCGTCTTCGATGGAAATGATTGGATACTTCTCGATCCACATCCTGTAGAGATCGATCATCTCGGCGCTGGACTTCTTACCCAGGCCGGACTTAGCCAGGTTGTATGCGCCGCCTTCGTAGAACGAGCTTGCCGCAGGGTCAAGGGCAATCGCTACATCTTTGCCGGGCTTGTATCCTGCGGCCTCAATGGCCTCGACGATCACTTCGACGGCTTCTTCATCGCTCTTGAGGTTGGGCGCGAAACCTCCTTCGTCGCCAACACTTGTGGAGTAGCCGCGCTTCTTGAGGATGCCCTTGAGAGCGTGGAATGTCTCCGCGCCATACCGCAGAGCTTCAGCGAATGTCGGAGCGCCGACCGGCATGGCCATGAACTCCTGCAGGTCCACACTGTTGTCGGCGTGCTTGCCGCCGTTGAGGATGTTCATCATCGGGACCGGGATACGTGTAGCGCCAGGACCGCCAAGGTAGGCGTACAGCGGCAGTTCGGCGACCTCGGCAGCGGCTCTCGCCACAGCCATAGAGACGCCAAGAATGGCGTTGGCTCCAAGTTTGCCTTTGTTTGGAGTTCCATCGAGATCGATCATGGTCGAGTCGATCTCGGCCTGCTTGGATGGGTCCATCCCGATGAGTTTGGGGGCGATAGCGTCGTTGACATTGGCGACGGCCTTGAGTACACCCTTTCCGCCATAGCGGTTCTTGTCGCCGTCACGAAGCTCGACGGCCTCGTTTTCACCCGTCGATGCGCCGGACGGGACCGATGCGCTCGCGGTGAGGCAGTCATCCACCGTGACGAATACTCTGACGGTAGGATTGCCGCGAGAGTCGAGTATTTCGAGCGCCCGCACTGATGTGATCTTTGAACTCAATTCCTTATCCTCCCTTTTCATTGGCTCCGCAGTAAGTACGGAGGTCCTCGTCTATCTGTTCCAGCTTAGCTATGTCGCGCTCCAACCGCACGGTCTCGGTCTCCACTACCGCCGATTGGGTCTTGCGCTTCTCGTAGGCGGCCTCTATTGCGCCCTTTGTGGCCGAGACGGCTTCTTGCAGGCGAGCGTCAAGCGCGTTCCCGAACTCGCGAAAACTCTTCTGGAGGTTCTGCAGCGTCGGCCACCGCACGTTCTCCACGTTTTCAGCGACCAGCACCTCGATCCGCTCACGCATCCGTCGGAGGGCCCTCGGCTTTCTCACGCCGTAGGTCAGCAGCCTGTCCCAGAATCCCTCCGGCAGCACGCCGAGAGACACGGGCCAGTGATGCGTTACCCAGTATGGTTGCCTCTTGACCTCGAACTCCTCCTTGCTGGTGAGAGGCTGATACGGAATATCGAACAGCTCTGCGGCGGTTCTGCGTATGGACTCGATGAGGTCGTCCGTGCGTTGGCGATGGCGGTTCAGAGCCTCTCTGACCTGATCCTCAAACGTCTTGGACATCTCGCCCAACTCGTGCTCAAAGAAGCCCGGTATGATTTCGGCCAACGCGCCTTGAGCCGCATCGGTGTTCAGGTGATGCTCTTCCAGAGCATCCTGCGCGACCTGCAGAAACCTCTTTCTTGCCTTTCTACGAAGCTGCTCTGCCTGTTCCTCAAGAAGCGCAGCCATGCGTTTCCTGTCGCCCTCCAGCAGGTCTTTCTCCGAAGTCCGTTGTGAATCCGCCTCAGCCAGAATGCTCTTGAGCGTCTCCAGCCGCGTCTCAAGCTCTTCCAGTGGCATTCTCAGTGACTGCACGGACAGGCGCAGCTCAAGAAGCACATCGCCGAGCAAGTCCGATGCTTTCCGGGCTATCGCCTCCGCGAGCGCGCCTTCCTTTTCGTGGACCAGGAAATCCAGAAGAAGAGTCTCGATGTCCCGCATGCCGCTCTTCGCCCACTCTTCCCCATCGCCCCTTTGCCTTGCTTCAAGGCCCAACCGCGCGGAGACAGGCAGGATGGGCACGTCGGTGTCCACACCAGCCTCATCGTGAAGTACGCCTTGCAGGAAAGCAAGGATCTTGTCCTTGTCCAAGTCACCAAGGTAGTCCGCCTTGCTGAGGACATAGAACACGCGGCTGATCCTGGACCGTACCTCTCTGAGGAAGTCTATCTCGACCTCGGTGACTGGAGGATCTGGTGAGACGACGAACAGCGCGGCATCGCATTGAGGAATGAAGTTGAGAGTAGCTTCGGTGTTGTGTCGATGGGTCGAGCCTATGCCCGGCGTGTCGATCAGGACGACGCCCGCGCGCAGGATCGATGCGGGATGAGAAACCTCAACATGGGAGACGCCCAGCCGATTGGCTGGATTGGCTTCTTCCGTGACGTATTGAGCAAGAAACTCGTTCAGATCCTCGGCGTTTGCGGCACCGCGTTCTATGCTGGAATTGCCGTTGCTGAAGATGACCCGCGCGTGCCGTTGGTCACCTGCTCGGATGAATGTTGGGATTGCCGTGAGTGGTATCACGGATACGGGCAGGACTTCTTCTCCCAGCAGCGCGTTAAGGAGGGTGCTCTTTCCGCGCTTGAACTGGCCGAGGACCGCCAAGTGGAAGCGCTGTTCCCGAAGGCGTTCAAGGAGGTTGCGCAGGCCGTCGGCTTGAGACGCAAAGGCGGAATCAATGCCGCCAACCACAACGGCGGCATCATCGAGCAAATGGGGCAGGGCGTAGGTGGAGGAGCTTTCCGATGCCGTGACCCGTGCCTGGCTCTGTCTTTGCGCTACGCCTCCCACTGATGTCCTCCAGATGCGCCCTGGCGGGTGCGTCTTCGGGAACGGCGCGAAATCCTGCCAAGGCGACAGTCCTCGTAGGAGTCATCAGCCGGTCACGACATTTTTGGGGGACTCCATCCCCCTTAGTTCGTCATCCACCTATATTATCGGTGAGACGGCGGGGTTTGTCAAATAGACACGCGCGGGGGATGCACGTAGGATATGTTGAACGCGCTGCCTGACCTGTACCGATTCCTCGGACACCTTGCAAGCAAGTCCTGTAATGGAAGCGAGGTGGCTCATGAATCGGAAACCAGAATCACGCTCACGCGGCGCAGACTCATTCTATCTCCAATGCAGCAGATCGCTTGCGGACGGGTTCGACCGTCGTAGTGAGGCCTCACACCAGTTCGCGCTCGAATCTTCTGCTCCGCCACGAGAGCCTGAACGTTTGGTCATCTATACGAATCCCTTCGGGCCTACCAGACATGGAGCGGAGAACTTTCCATAGAGGGGTTTTCCGCTTTTTGCCTATCTACGCCTGAGTTGCTGGTTTACGCGTGAATCTGAGCGTGAAGCTGCCCGAAACGCCTCCCTCCCCTTTCCCATCTTGAGCACTAGCTTGCGGGCGAGCTTCAGATGTGGCAAGGCGGATTAGCACCAAGTGCCGTCTCCTCGGGATCAGTCTTGAGCTGCCCGCCGCCGGTCCATTTCCGGCCCGCCATGCGTCAGACAAAGGCAGAGACTATCGCGTGTCTGCCCTGGGCAGCCATGGCAAAGACCGGGAAGATCCGGGCGTGTTCCAGGGTTCCTACCTTCAGCGCATCGTGGTTCGGATAGAGGTTCAAAGATACATCACCAATGGCCGCCGTCCAACTCATCACGGGATCGTGCTCCTTGCCTGAAAGCGTTCTTGGATGGATCTGTCCATGATCGAGCACTGCAATCCTATGAGCCGAAAGACCTGCCGCTTTCGGCATATAAGCGACTCCGACGGGAGCGTTTCCATCGCACCATTACATCCCACTATACGCAATCTCGTCGGATGCTATTCGTGAGCTTGATAAGCAACGTGATACTGCGTTTTCCATGGTGGGTAGAGCAAAGCGAGGCGGCGCGTCGAGTGAGCGGACTCAGGCAGAAATGGCCGCGAGGGACGACGTGCGTGCGGACTGGAAACGGGTCTGCTTGAACCACTCTCGCCTTGAACACGCCATTGCCAAACACAGTGTTTGGTCAACGAGGCGGACTGCGGCCGAGACCGCTCGAGGCACGAGATTATCGAGTCATTTGTGTGGGTATCTGTTACCAGTCGAAGGGTGCGTGCACTTCCTCCGTGCGGACACGGGAGGCGAATCATCCCTAAGTGAGGAGCGGTGAGATGAACCTGTGTGTCGTTGGTTCCGGTTACGTCGGCCTTGTCACTGGAGCCGTGCTGGCCGATCTTGGAAACCGTGTGATATGTGTGGACAGCGATTCGGGCAAGATAGAGATGCTCCAGAGTGCGCGCATGCCGATATACGAGCCGGGGTTGGCCGAGATAGTGCGAACCAACGCCGAGGACTGCAGGCTGAGCTTCTCGACCGACATCAGCAGTTCCGTTGCTGCCTCGGACGTTGTGTTCGTCGCCGTCGGCACTCCTCCGGGAGATGGAGGGTATGCAGACCTCTCGGCCGTAAGAGGCGTAGCGGAGTTGATCGGCCATAACCTGGGCGGCTACAAGATCATTGTCAACAAGAGCACCGTGCCGGTGGGTACAGTTGATGAGATGAGCAGGATCATCAGCACCTCCAACGGCAGAAGAAACACGCGGTTCGACGTGGTGTCCAACCCCGAATTCCTGCGAGAAGGAAACGCGGTCCATGACGCGCTGCACCCCGACCGCATTATCATCGGCGCCTCCAACCACGAGGCGGCGATGCGGATAGTGGAGCTTTACGCGCCGCTCGAGTGTCCGATGCTCATCACGGACCCGCGCTCAGCGGAGATGATCAAGTATGCCTCGAACGCGTTCCTCGCAACGAAAATATCGTTTATCAACGCAATAGCCGGGATATGCGAGGCTGCGGGCGCTGACGTCACAGAGGTCGCCAAGGGAATAGGCTATGACAAGCGCATCGGACACGAGTTTCTGAGGGCGGGGCTGGGTTATGGCGGATCGTGCTTCGGCAAAGACACGCAGTGCCTCGTCAAGATTGCCGAGCGGCTCGGCTACGACTTCAAGCTGCTGACATCGGTGATCGAGATCAACGCGGAACAGCCGAAGCGATTCGTGGGCAGAATGCGCTCCGAGTTGGGCTCGCTGGGCGGCAAGACCATTGCAATCCTCGGGCTTGCATTCAAGCCCAACACCGACGACCTCAGAGACGCGAAGTCCCTGGAGATCATCTCCGAACTCTTGCTGGACGGTGCAGTGGTGAGGGCCTACGACCCGATCGCGATGGACAACGCGCGCAAGTTGTTCCCGCAGGTAGACTATTGCAGGGACGCCTACGAGGCCCTGGCCGAAGCAGACGCAGTTGCTGTCGTGACGGAATGGGACGAGTTCAGGTTCCTCAACCTGCAGAAAGCGGCAGCCAGCATGGCCCGACCTGTGATGTTTGACGGACGGAATATGTTCGACCCGGAGCGGATGAGACGGCTGGGGTTCCAGTACCACTCCGTGGGCCGCCCATCATCCCGACCCACCCGTGTAAAGGTTGCCTCCGAGTGCCCTGTGCCCTACATCTAGCAGCTTAGCTCACGCTTAACTCGCGGCAGGTACGTGTTCGGATCTTGTGTGCGTGGCCTCTATATGCCTGCGTGTTGGCGCCACTGTGACGCCTCTTGTACATTCTACTGAGGAGTCGCCTTACCCAAAATGGCGATAGTTCCCGAAAATCGGTCCACGTAACGTGCTCCGCGCGGGTTGTCGAGGCTTCGCGAAGGTCACCTCCTCGCCAGCGCTGCGCCTCCGATACTGTGAGAACGGTTAACTAACTATGCTGGATGCATTCTTCCCGTATTGCGCCCAATACTACCGCACGCCCAACCCGCCCGAACGCGACTGGGAACGTGACCTGCGCGAGATGAAGGCACAGGGGATGAACACGGTGAGGCTGTGGGCGATGTGGAGCTGGATACACACGTCCGAGGGACAGGCGGATCCTGATGCCCTCCTGGTATCGCACGGCCTGCCGAACACAATAGGCGGCATGGCCACTATGCTCACCGACGACTGGCGGAACGCTGCCGAGGTCGATATCTACGGGCTCGTGCTTCCCTCTGTGGTTCAACTGCGACAGCGCCGAAACGTTCAAGGTTCACGACCTAATCCGCGGTGCTTCGGGCGGCAAGACGTTCTGGACGGCGGAGAGCCAGGCCGGACCATCGGGGGAGGGCCCGATGCACAGCCGAGCGTCGGAGCCCGAGGATATCCGGATCTGGAAGATGATGATCGAGCGGGAGAACGCCGAGCGCATCGCGGCTACGTGGAATCTGGCGGACGGCTGATATCAGAGGCCTGCCCGGCCCTCTTTGGCGATGGCGGACACGCTCAAACCGTCAATCCAGGCTTTGGGCTGCACGAGTGTGGAGGGAGCACCCTGGTGTTCATACTGAACCTGACTTCCGACGATAAGCACCTCGAAGTCAGTCTTTCCGGATGCGACGGAGTGCTCGAGGCCAGCGACGTAGTGAGCGGACGCACCATCGAGGTCACGGGCGGCTCACTGACGACGACTATCAGCGGGCGCGACGCCAAACTGCTCCGGCTGCCCCGGTTTTCACTCCGGACCACGGACCGCCCCGAGGCGGAGACCGTCCGGCTGGCAGCTGACATCTGATTTACCATGGTACTGGAACGGCAGAACACGACATGAAACGCAGGTCCCTCGTTTTTACAGGATCTCCCGAAGATCAGGTACACACTTCCCAGAATAGTCGACTGCGACCCTACGCCGCTCCGGGAGCAGATGGCCTACAGCGGAGACAGCGCCGCGGTCTCGGGCTGCATATCGGTGCCCGGCCTGCATGATGCGGTCTTCTGGTTCGACGGAGGGGTGGAAGCCGCCGTCTTCGCTGAACTCGACTGCCCGGACGACTTTTCTGTCACTCCTCGATCGCAACGCCTTGGCAGGAGCCGGAGTCTATCTTATCGGTCACGGCTTGGCCAAAGCCTCGCTCTTCATCTGTGCGGGCATACTCCTGCACCGCGTCTCCTCTGTTGATGAGATCGAACTCAGGGGCAGAGGAAGGCGCCTGAAATGGGCCGCAGTGCTGAGCACGGTGGGTGCCCTTGGCCTCTGCGGGATACCCCCGTTCGCCACGTTCACAGGCAAGGCTTGGATTGATGAGTCTTGTGCTCGTCACGGATACCACTGGGTTCCGCTTATGCTGACTATGACAGTAGCGCTGACAGCCGGTGCAGTGCTGCGTATGACCGGGCGGGTATTCCTCGGATTCGGTTCACCCGTGGGAGGAACGGACTCCCAAAGCCCCACGGAGCGAGAGACTCCTGAGACGATCGGCGAGCATCGTCGGACTCCGCTGGCAATGGTCTTGCCGGCGGCCTTGCTGCTGCTCGGGTGCCTGGTGGTCAACAGATTGCCTGGTTTCAACCGTCAGGCGGTGGCCTGGGCTGAAGTGTTCCAGGACCGGGCAGCCTATCCGGAACGGGTGCTGAAAGGAGCCGTGGAAGCTCCGCAGTCGCGCGTAGGCCTGATCAGATCGACTTCGGGTTCATTCGTACGTTCACTGATCTCACTTCTTGCGGCCGGAGTCCTCTGTTTGCTCTCACTTTCTGTCCACAGGATGGCTGAACCCGTGCGTCAGAGGTGGAGCACAGTCGCGGACCCAGCGGCCCGCGGGATGCGCTACCTTCACAGTGGGCATGTCGGAGACTACGTTGTCTGGCAGGTCAGCGGGATAGCGCTGATCGGAATGGCTCTTGCGGTTGCGGTGCGTTAGCGCGGTCGGCGCTGCACTACTGAACCCTGAACGGTTACGGAAGCGATAGAGACGTGCATGCCGTCTGCCGTGCGGTATACTGAAGTACAGAGCCTGCTTGCTGGTATGACTCACCGCCTGGCGCCGTGATAGGCAGGCGCCAGAAGCATCGCACGGGATATGCGAGAGGAAGTGAGGGGTACAGAAATGCGCTGCGTGCTCTGCCGAGTCGGATTCCCATGCCTGATATTGTGGCTGGGCAGTCTGTTCGTCCCCATTCCCTCGTTAGGCCAGACCTACTACGATAACCAGACTCAGTATTCAAACCAGGACCCGAACACGGAAACCAGACGTTCGGACCACTTCAGGGTCTGCTTCGGACACTACAATCGTGATAGCACGCCAATGACTGAAGGGCTGGCACAGGGCAACCTGCAGATGTTCGAGCATCTGTGGGACCGTTGGGTCACTGAGATGAGCATGCACGACCTCAACGAGTCCGCAACCAACCCGGATGGGAGCAAGCACAAGACCAACTTCAACTTCCTTATGACCTGGAATGATGGAGGCGGCGGCGGAGCATATATGTCTATGGACGGCAACGGATTCGCCTACGCAATGGCGAACCCCGGTTACTGCCGATATGATCCTCCGTCAGGAGCTACCCCCCACGAAATGGGTCACGTCTGGGAAGGCACGGCTGCAGGGTTTAACGGCAGTGACAGCTCCGGCGCATGGTGGGAATGCACCGCCGACTGGATGCAACTCCAGTTCCTCAACACCTACCCCCAGGCCGGCGCATATATCTATAACCCCATGTACTACCCGGCCCACGGCAGGAACTACTACCACTCGTGGCCGATTTGGGAAACCGCAAGAGACGATCCACGATACGGTGCAGCCTGGGTCAACAGGATCTGGACTGATGCCACCCCCGACCAGCAGCAGCACGAGTACATCATCGACAGGATGATGAGATGCGATACATCAGGTTCGGCTGACAAGGCTGGCGCCGCAAAAGACCTCTGGGGCGATATGGCCAAGAAGTGCGTCAACTGGGACTTCGAGAGGAAACGCTGGCTTGCTCAGGCCAATAGCACCGACGACGGCAGCGACTGGAATTTCTACCAGAGATGCCGCACTCCCCTGGTGAAGGTGCCAGGCATGAGTGGATGGTACAGGCCGGAAAGAAGCCACATCCCCCAGGAGTTCGGTTTCAACATAATCCCGCTGGCTGCGTCTCCCGGTGCCACCGTCAGCTGCAACTTCCAGCCGCTCTGCGACCCTGTCAGGCAGTCCGACTGGAGAGCCTGTCTTGTGGCTATCAGCAATAACGACGACGCCAGATACTCCTGCCTGTGGAGCAAGGGCACCAACTCCATAACTCTATCTGCCGACGAGAGTAAGCTCTACCTCGTTGTTATAGCTGCTCCGAAGGCCATGAAGGTCTCTGATCCGGCGTGGCAGATGTACCTCACGGATGCCGGTCTTCAGTTGCCGTACGCAGTGTCGTTTACGAATGCCACACCGAAGAACGTCGTTTATCCGGTACCCAACGTGACGCACACTCACCATCCGAACGGCGGCGGGCTTGTGCAGTCTGGGGCTACCGTAGACTCCACTGCTTATGTCGGTCCCAACGCTATGGTGCTCGACAGCGCACAGGTGAGAGGGTATGCGAGGATCGAAGACTACGCCGTGGTCAAGAACAGCGCTCAAGTGAGAGACAACGCTGTAGTGTCCGGCCACGCGGTAGTTCAGGATACGGCGCAGGTCTACGGCAATGCGAAGGTGAGAGACTGGGCAAGAGTCTTCGGCAATGCGAAAGTCTATGAGAATGCCAAAGTCATAGAGCATGCCAACTTCGGTGACAGCGGCAACGTGGCCTACGGCAGCGCAATTATCAAGGGCACTACGTATGTGTACAGTCCCTCGACGTTCAGCGGATGTCTGATCATGGAAGGGGACTCGGCGAATGGCGGCACCGGCGACCACGGGGTGCACCTTGGCTGGGCCTGGGGCCAGGACACCGGCCGTTTCGGTCAGCTTACTGACAACGGCTACATCTACTGCCAGCTCACGTTCGAGAGAGATAACGCTGTCTTTGCCACGGACCAGTATGGCATCAACCACGGATTCCTGATGAATGGGTGCCGCGCGGCTAAGGACACCGTGGCTCCCACAAGGGGCGGTAGAGTGCTGCTGCTGGATGGCGTGAGCCAGTATATCGAGCTGCATAACTCGGTCAATGACTTCAAGGAAACGGCTGTATGCGTGTGGGTCAAGTGGACCGGCTCCGCCAGTGACCAAAGGATCTGGTCGATGGGTGACTGGGCCGGCAAGTATATGTACCTGACCCCAAAGGACTCCACTACCGGTAAGCTCAGGTTCGTCATCTCCGACGGGACAACCACCCAGTATCTCGATGGCGCCGCTGCAATGCCGACCAACACCTGGACACACGTCGCTGTGGTCTTCTCGGGCAGCACGAGCACTCTCTATGTCAACGGGGCTGCTGTTGCATCGGACCCATCCACGACCATATTTCCCGACCAGTTGAACGCTGCTCTCACGGAGAATGCCAACTACCTTGGAAGGGGCGATGCAGGCAACTACTTCCAGGGCTACCTTGACGACTTCAGGGTCTACATGAAGGCTCTGACCGCCGCGGAGGTATCCGCCGTCTACTCAACACCGCCCCCGGGGCCGATAACGGTGACTCCGGACACGACCGCACCCACTCCCAACCCGGCCACCTGGCTTGTTGCGCCTGATGCAGTAAGTGACAACGCGATCGCAATGAGCGGTACGCCTGGTACTGATGCAAGCGGATGGGTGGAGTATTACTTCACCTGCACATCCGGCGGTGGGCACGATTCCGGCTGGGTCTCGTTCAGCAAGTATACCGATGTGGGCCTTACCCCCGGTACCGCATATACCTACACGGTCAAGATGCGGGACAACAACGGCGATACCACGGCTCAGTCAACCGGGGCTAGCGCCACCACTCAGAGTTCAACGATAGGCACGGCCAGCTTCGCATACGGACCTGTGGGTATAAGCTCGTCGCAGATCACGATGACTGCCACGAAGCTGTCCAGCCCGAGCGGTCTCGTGGAGTATAAGTTCACCAGCAACGATGCCATTACCAGCGGGTGGCAGGCCAGCCCGGCTTGGACCAACACCGGTTTGACGGCCAATGCGACCTACACCTACACCGTGCAGGTCAGGGACGGCAGAGGCAATATCGGCGCCGTATCCTCGGCGGTATCCGCCACGGCTAAAGACATGGCTGCGCCCCAGCTGCCGATGGCTGTGGCCCACTGGAACACCCAGCCCTATGCCACCATCGATAACAGGATAAGCATGACGGCGATGGGTGCGTCGGACCCATCCGGGGTGCAATACTACTTCGAATGTGTCAGCGGCGGCGGTCCGAACAGCAACTGGCAGGACAGCGCGACGTTCACCACGGGTGTGGTTGCCGATGGAACCTACGTCTATCGGTATAAAGTAAGAGATAAGTCCGCGCAGTACAATGAATCGCCGTACTCGGTGACCTCCAGCGCAACGGTCTCGCCGTTCCGCGGGTACCACAGCTCCACATTGGCCCAACTCGCATCGCTGCCGGACGATTATCTGGCGAGCTTCAACGGCACGGTAATGCGGGTCAATGCGAACAACTACGTGGTTAAGGATCTGGTGAGCGGCGCTGCTATCACCGTCAGACCGAGCACATACGCGGAGGCAACCGATCCCGCCAACGTGCTCAAGAACGTGAGTGTGAAAGGGCACCTGTATACCTTCAGCGACACGAGAGTAGTGACATACGCTACCGTCACGGTAACGGGAAACCCGACCACCTACACCATCTCGGGTAGAGTCACGAACACCAGTGCAGTCGGCATCTCTGGCGCTACCGTCTACTTCTCAGACGCGCCGAATCCGTCCGCGAATCCCATAGTCACGGCTACCTCGGATGCGAACGGCAACTACAGCAAGGCCGCAACCAATGGGACCTGGTATGTGGCTGCCGGAGCCGTGAACTACTATACCTCGGCAGACCAGACTGTGACAGTAAATGGCGCCAACGTGCCTAACGTCAACTTCACGCTCACCGCCATGCCGCGGGTTTCCGGCAAAGTCACCAACACCAGTGGTGTAGGGATCGCGGGCGCCACGGCCTGCTTCTCGACCACGGCAAACGCGGTTCTCCACCCGACATACACAACCACGACAGACTCCCAGGGCAATTACCCGAGGGGTGTGAACGACGGGACCTGGTATGTGGCCGCATACGCGGTAGGCTACAACTCATCGGCGGACAGGACGGTGGTCGTAAGCGGAGAGACCGTCACGGGCATAGACTTCACGCTGAAATCCTTCTCAACTCCGCCTGCTCTGGTCGCACTAAGTGCGTCGTCGTTGGTGGCAGGCGGTCTGACCATGTGGAACAACTCTGGAACGCTGGGCGGTAGTTTCGGCAATGACGGCACCACGCCGGCGGTCGAGACCGTTGCGGCCAAGAAATGCGTGACCTTTGATGGTTCCGACAGGATGAAGGCCAGTTTCACTGCTCCTTCAGGCATCACCGGCAATGGCGACTGGAGTGTGGCGGCGATCGCCTATAACCCGGATATAGGTGGTGAGGAGTGCATGGTGAGCTGGGCACAGCGCGGCAGCGGATCCCGTGATATGCAGTTCAACTACGGTAACGCGCCTGGCTGGGGTGCGGCGACTCACTACGCCAACGATCTTGGCTGGGCCAATGGGATTGCCCCGACGGCCGGCACGTGGCATCACCTGGTGCTTACCTACGACGGGACTACAGAGAAGGTATATGTAGACGGCATACTCAACAATACCTCTGCCAAGGCCCTGAACATCTTTGCCGGCCAGCCGATGTACCTTGGCTGTGCGTATGAGCCGGGTCCGTCGCCCAATCTGTACTTCAGCGGGTCTCTGGCTTCGGTCCGCGTTGTCGATAAGGCGCTGACCGCTTCTCAGGTCTTCGATCTGTATCTCAACAATGCCACTCAGACCAGTACGGTATCCGGCACGGTTACCGATTCGGGCGGGACTGCTGTTTCGGGTGCTTCCGTCCACTTCTCGAAGGCTCCGAACGCGTGGCTTCAGCCCGATGCTGTAGCGACCACGGATTCGTCAGGTTACTACGCTTGGGATCTGCCCGACGGGACGTGGTACGCGGCCGCGGGCAAGGCAGGTTACAACACGACGGCTGACAAAACGGCCGTGATCAGCGGAGCCAACATCCCCAACGTCAACTTCGTGCTGACATCCGGCGTCCCGCCGGTGGATGTCTACTACAGGTTCGATGAGACCACTGGCACTACCGCAGCAGATTCGTCGGGCAATGCAAAGAACGGCACTCTGACCAATGGACCTACCTGGGTTGCTGGTAGGGTCAACAACTGCATCAGCTTCGATGGAGTTGACGACTACGTGTCTGTGCCGAACCTCGGCCAGTACACGGCGATCACGATAGCGAGCTGGGTGAACCTGGATAGCCTCGGTTCCGATGCCTTCGGCAGCTCTGTCATCAGCACGGACGGATGGGCGGCCGGCGACGTTCAGTTCTCGATCCTTAAGACCACCGGCAAGCTCAGGTTCGGCCTGAATGGAGATACGCCGGCCGAGGTCGATTCGAACTACGCGTTCGGCGCCGCGGACTTCGGTAAATGGAGGCACGCGGCCCTCGTATACGACCTTAGCTCCGCGACGGTCAAGTTCTACGTCAACGGCGCACTGGACTCGACCCAGACCTTGACCACGGCTGCTGCCGCAATGATGAGCGGCGGCATCCGCGTGGGTGCGTGGAGTGGTGGACGCTGCCTGGATGGCAAGCTCGATGAGCTCTATATCTACAAGCGGGCTCTCGTGGAGAGTCAAATCCTTGGTCTGGTCTCCGCCGGGCCTTCGTTGAGCATAGGCGCCGCCAAGAAGATGAGCGACGGGGAGCTCGTCACCCTCAGCAGCAAGATTGTCACGTATGCACCGAGGGACGCATCGTCCGCTCGCACGACGAACCACTTCTACGTCGAGGAGAGCGACCGATACGCCGGGATCAGAGTCCTGGACGGCGATTCCGGACAGGATGACCTGGACGTTGACCTGCTCGTTACGTTGACAGGTATACTCCAAACCGACGGCGTCACGCAGGAGAAATGCCTCGTGCTCAATTCGGCTCCCAGAATGGGAATCGGCGACGTCCTAGCAGCCGCCGGATAAAGCGGCTTTTGGCACAGAGGTCGCCAAGAGGGGCGATCTTGGGGCCAGGCTCTCTTGTTCCCTGGTGTTTATGTTCGCGAGCCGCCTCCAGAGCGCTTG
>Ga0315281_10001982_pt1 | contig 30421 bp, 23 predicted proteins | sample YL17G07_0_MG_FD_204540 | JGI IMG/M metagenome (GOLD analysis project Ga0315281, IMG submission 204540) | Sediment microbial communities from Yellowstone Lake, YNP, Wyoming, USA - YL17G07_0 | ecosystem: Environmental > Aquatic > Freshwater > Lake > Sediment | place: USA: Wyoming | collected...
CCATCCCTTGCATTGTCTCGCGACTTAACTCTTGCCAATGTGCTACCGCTTGATTTGTATTCATTTTACGCTCCTTGTTCGTTTCTCGCCTATCTTATCCCCTTTTTCAAAAAACTGACGCACACCCGGCGTATGAAGCGGCGACGGAAAACCTTTAAGGTGTATTGTTTACGAATAAAAACTCGGAAGTCTTCAAGACCTCCGAGTTTTGCCCATGCCGTAATTAACGCTTCTTTTCAATTCTCAACATCATCCGCGCAGAATGGACTCAATACATTGGCGACGCCTTGCCGTATCAAGCGGTTTGTCCCAATTTGCCGATTGAGCCGTAAAAAATACCGTCCACGAATTTTCACGAATAAACGAATGTGGGCTGGCATTCGTCATCGTGAAAATTCGTGGATGGTTTATAAAAACTCGGAGGTCTCCAATGCCTCCGAGTTTTGGTTTACGCGATAAATTCCCCGTTGATTTTTGTCTCAAATACTGGTAGTATTACTACCAGTATTATGAACAAGATAGCCCAAATCCAAGCGTTAGGAAAACGAATATTAACCGCCCAAGATTTGGCGGTCTTGTGGGGTTATAGCGACGAGAGCAAGTTATTTGAATTAATAAAATACTACGTCAGAACGCGACAAATCTTTCGCTTGGCGCGGGGGCTTTATAGCGTTCAAGCATACAACGAATCCGCTTTGCGACAAGACGCCAGTCTGCTTTACGAAATCGCCAACAAATTGTCGCCCAATTCTTACGTTTCTTTTTGGACGGGATTGAAGCGCGAAGGCGTCGTGTTTCAGTATTACGATGAAATTTATTCGGCGGCGAAGCGTCCCATGACGCGCGAGGTCTGCGGGATTCGCTTTGTCTATAAAAAAATTAAGGACGCGGTACTACTGGAAGATTTGGGAATCGGCAAAGTCGGCGATAGTCGCGTGGCGGGCGCGGAACGGTCAATCGCCGACACGTTGTATTTGTATCCCAATACGGGATTAGAGAGTTTGGGACGGGCGCAAAAAGAAATCTTATTCCAAGTGGCGCAGATTTATCAAAATAAAACGTTGGAAGCGAAAATCAAAAAACTATGGGAGGAGCAAAATGTTGGATCAATCTAAACACAAACAAGTGATGACCAAAATCCTGCTGGATTTAATGAGCGAGAAAAAAATAGCCGCCCTGTTGGGATTCAAAGGCGGAACCGCGCTTTACTTATTCTACGGGTTGGATCGCTTTTCAACCGATTTAGATTTTGATTTAATCGGCGTCGGCAGCGAGGCGGAGATAGAACTTATCAACGCTATTTTGCTCAACCATTTGGACGACATAGATCAAAAAGTTAAACGGTTTACTTGGTATTGGATGGGCAGTTATCAAAAGGGCGAGCATAAAATTAAGTTTGAAGTGAATACGCGGCAATATCCCAACGAATACGAACAGAAAGATTTTCGCGGATATTCGATTCGAGTTATGAAGCCCGCATACATGGCGGCGCATAAACTGTGTGCGGTCTTGGATCGTCCGCATTTGCAAAACCGAGATTTGTACGATACATGGTGGCTGTTGAAAAACGAATTCCCAATCAAAGCGGAGATTGTCAAATTGCGAATGGGAAAAAGTCTGCAAGAATATTGGGGCGATTTGCTCAAAACAGTGACGGAAATTCCAGCGAATTACGATATTTTAAGCGGGCTAGGCGAGATAATGGATTCGCCGAAAAAGGATTGGGTCAAAGCAAAATTGTTGAAAGAATTGCGGCTAGAACTGGCGAGTAGGGCGTGATAATGACGAAACGCCCCGCGCTTTGCGGAAATTTCATTCTTCTCAAAAAACTGCCTCCCCCCAAACCATTGACTCATTTCGCATCCATAGTAGAATACCGCCCTGTATGTGCTACATATTTTCATTCCCGCGCCCGCGTCGTCCGGTACCTGCTTCTCAAAAGAGAACGGGAGTATTTTGTTTGGATAACGCTACCACAGCCATCGCGCGCTGATATTCGCTCAAATCCATCAAAACAGCCCTCCTTCTCGGACGGCTGTTTTTTTTTTATTTTTCAATGAAAAACCTGTACACGGAAACTTACGGATTTTTTTGACTAACGACTAACCGACTAACTGACTAATTGACTAATTATCTAATCAACTAATAACTAGGAGCCTTTATGACCAAACCAAAACCGCAAGTAAAAAAAGTCGTCCTCGCCTACTCGGGCGGACTCGACACCTCCGTCATCGTCCCGTGGCTGAAAGAAAATTACGGTTGCGAAGTCGTCTGCTTTTGCGCGAACCTCGGGCAAGGCGATGAAGACCTCGCGGCGCTCGAACAAAAAGCGCTCAAGAGCGGCGCGAGTCAACTCGTCATGCACGACATGAAAGAGGAATTCGCCAGCGATTACCTCTTCCCCATGTTGAAGATGGGCGCGGTGTACGAGCATAAATATTTGCTGGGCACCTCCGTTGCGCGCCCGCTGATCGCCAAACATCTGGTGGACGTCGCGCACGAAGTCGGCGCGGACGCGATTGCGCACGGCGCGACGGGCAAGGGCAACGACCAAGTCCGCTTTGAGTTGACCGTTATGGCGCTCGACCCGCGTCTCAAAGTTATCGCCCCGTGGCGCGAATGGGATATCCGCTCGCGCGAGGACGCGCTGGCGTACGCCGCCAAGCACAACGTCCCCGTCACCGCCACCATCAAATCCATTTACAGCCGCGACTCAAACATCTGGCATCTCTCGCACGAAGGCGGCTTGCTCGAAGACCCGTGGAACGAACCCGAAGAAACCATGTATCAAATGAGCGCCTCGCCCGAAAGCGCGCCCGACGAAGCCGAATATGTTGAAATCGAATTTGAAAGCGGCGACCCCGTCGCGGTCAACGGCGAGAGACTTTCCGCCGCGAAAATCGTCGAGATGTTAAACGCCATTGGCGGCGCGCACGGCATTGGGCGCGTTGACCTCGTTGAGAATCGCCTCGTCGGGATGAAGTCGCACGGCGTGTACGAAACCCCTGGCGGCGCCGTTCTGCTTTACGCGCACCGCGAACTTGAATCCCTTGTCCTTGACCGCGAGACGTTACACTTCAAAGAAATGGTCGCGGTTAAATACGCCGAGTTGGTTTACAACGGTTTATGGTTCACGCCCCTGCGCGAAGCGATTGACGCCTTTGTGAATTCCACGCAAGGTCCCGTCACAGGTCTCGTGCGCCTCAAACTTTACAAAGGCAACGTCATCAGCGCGGGACGCAAATCCCCGTTCAGTCTCTACCGCGAAGACTTCGCCACCTTCGGCGAAGAAGACGTCTACGACCAAAGCCACGCCGAAGGCTTCATCCGCCTCTACGGTCTCAGCATGAAAGTCCGCGCCCTCAACGGTCTGCCCGTTTCGGGGCTGGCAATGCCTAAACCAGATTACAGTCGTTTCAAGCGTGATTAGTAAATGGTAAATGGTAATTACCAATTACCATTTACCAATTACCACCAAGGAGTTTCAATGACCCTCTGGGGCGGACGCTTTTCAACCAAACTTAACGACCTCGCATGGGAGCTCAACGCCTCCCTGCCAGTAGATAAACGCATGGCGCTTCAAGATGTGGATGGGAGTCTTGCGTGGGCAACGGCTTTACATCAAGCTGGCATTTTACGGGATGAAGAGCGCGCGCAAATTACCCGTGGGCTGATTGCCATTAAGGAAGAATTTTCGACTTTCAAGTTTTCCTTCGTCCCCTCCGACGAGGACGTCCACACCGCCGTCGAGCGCCGATTAACGGAACTCATCGGCGTTGCGGCGGGCAAACTCCACACGGGGCGCAGTCGCAACGACCAAGTCGCCACCGACTTCCGCCTCTGGATGTTGCAAGCCATTCCCGAACTTCATTCTGCAATCCGCATTCTGCAATCTGCATTAATTGAGCAAGCAGAATTAGCAAACGAAACGCTCATGCCAGGCTACACCCATCTCCAACGCGCCCAACCGATTTTACTCGCGCATTGGTGGCTCAGTCACTTTCACCCGCTTCAACGCGACGTCGAAAGACTCGCCGATTTGACGGAGCGCGTTTCCGTTTTGCCGCTAGGCTCGGGCGCAATCTCAGGCACGCCCGTCCCCGTTGACCGCGACGCGCTGGCGAAGTCGCTGGGCTTTGCAAAGGCTTCACCCAATAGTCTGGACGCCGTCTCCGACAGAGACTTCGCCGCCGAGTTTTTGTTTTGCGCGGCGATGATTGGCATTCATTTGAGCAAACTCGCGGAGCAAATCATTTTATACACCAGCGCCGAGTTTAGTTTCTTTGAACTCTCCGACGCATTCTCGACGGGTTCGAGCTTGATGCCGCAAAAGAAAAATCCCGACGTGTTTGAGTTGGCGCGTGGAAAATCAGGCGCATTGATTGGCTTGCTCACGGGCTTGTTGACCACGCTCAAAGGTCTGCCGTCTACTTACGACAAAGACTTGCAAGAAGACAAAGCGCCAGTCTTCGCCGCGATGGATACCCTGCTTGCGATTCTTCCTGTTGTCGTGGGCGCGTTGCAAACCATCACCGTCAAGCCCGAACGAATGCGCGCCGCGATTGATTCGTTTATGATGGCAACCGATTTGGCGGATTATCTTGTCGAAAAAGGAATCCCATTCCGCGAGACGCACGCTATCGCAGGCAAAGCCGTCCGCGCCGCCAGCGAGAAAAACATCGGGCTGGATAAATTAACGCTCGCCGAGTACCAGTCCCTCAGTCCCGCCTTTGAAGCCGACGTCTACGAAACGCTCGACCCGTTGAAGTCCGTCACGCGCAGAAATGCGATAGGCGGCACAAGTCCGCAGTCGGTGAAAAATCAAATTGCTGAATGTAAATCAGTAATCAGTAATCAGTAATCAGTTTGCGAGTTACGCAACTTGCAACTTTAAACCTTCAACTTTAAACTTTTTTTCAAGGAGAAAAAATCATGTCCGCTACCGTATCTTGTCCCGAATGCGCCGCCGAAGTTTCTTTGGCGGACAACACTGAAGTCGGCGAAATCATCGTCTGCCCCGATTGCGGCGTAGACTTGGAAGTCACCGCCCTCGACCCCGCAACCGTTCAACTTGCGCCGATGGAGCAGGAAGATTGGGGAGAGTAGTAAAGGTAATTAGGAATTAGGTAATTGGGGGATAGGTAATTGGGTAATTGGGGGATAGGTAATTGGGTAATTAGGAAACTCCTAATCGCCTAATTACCTAATCGCCTAATCAACTAATTACCTAACCACTGGAGAAACATGCAAAAACGATTGAAAATTGGCGTTTTATATTCGCGGGTGCGCGTGGAAGAAAAATGGATTTTCGCCGCGCTGGAAAAACGCGGCATTGATTTCGAGCGCCTCGATGACCGCGCGCTTTCTTTTGATTTGGAAAATCCCGAACCCTGGCGCGCGTTCAACGCGGTGCTGGAACGCAGCATCAGTTACACCAGCGGATTATATGCCCTGCGCTTGTTGAACGCTTTCGGCGTGCCGACGGTGAACACGGCGGCGGTGGCGGAAGTTTGCGGCGATAAGCTGATGACCAGCGCGGCGTTGGTGCGCGACGGGATTCCGCAACCGCGCAATGTGGTCGCGTTTACGCCCGAAGCCGCGTTGAATGCGATTGAGGCTTTTGGCTATCCTGTGGTCTTGAAGCCCGTCGTCGGTTCGTGGGGACGGTTGCTGGCAAAAATCAACGACCGCGACGCGGCGGAGGCGGTGCTGGAACACAAAGCAACGCTTGGCTCAGTGCAACACAGCGTTTTCTATATTCAAGAATTCATCAAAAAGCCAGGGCGCGACATTCGCGCCGTCGTCATCGGCGACAAAGTTTTGACGGCGATGTATCGCAAATCCGAGCATTGGATTACGAACACGGCGCGCGGCGGCGAAGGCGAGTTATGTCCCATCACGCCTGAAATTGAAGACGTCAGTTTACGCGCCGCAAAATCCGTCGGCGGCGGAATTCTCGCGGTGGATTTAATCGAACACCCCGAGCGCGGCTATCTCGTCAACGAAATTAATCACACGATGGAATTTCACACCATGCAACCCGTCAGCGGTATTGACATCGCGGGCGAGATTATCGAATATGTAGTGAAATGCGCGGCGGCGGACAGTAATTAGTAAATTGGTAAATTGGTAATTAGTAAATAGACTCCAATTTACCAATCTACCATTCGCCAATTTACCATTTACCAAATATGGAGCAATTATCAATGACGACAGTTTCTATTCTCGGAGCTTCTGGCTACGGCGGCGGAGAACTCTTGCGCCTGCTGTTGAATCATCCGCAAGTTGAAGTTAAGCAAGCCACCTCGCGCTCGCGGATTGGCGAGTACGTTTATCAAACGCATCCCAATTTACGCAAGCGGACGCAACTCAAATTCAGCGACCCCGCGCAGTTGGAGCCAGTGGACGTTTTGTTCCTCGCCCAGCCGCACGGACAGGCGCAGAAAAATATCGAACAGTATGCGCAACTCGCGCCGAAGATCGTTGACCTCGCGGCAGATTTCCGTTTGCGCGACGCGGCGTTTTACGAGAAGTGGTACGGCGAGAAACATGCCGCGCCTGAATGGTTGAGCAAATTCGTTTACGGTTTGCCCGAACTTCACCGCGCAGAAATCAAGACCGCGAGTTACGTCAGCGGCGTGGGTTGCAACGCGACGGCGAGCAACCTCGCTTTGCTGCCCCTTGTCAAAGCGGATTTGATTGACTTATCCGCGCCTGTCATCGTCGAGATAAAAGTCGGCTCATCCGAAGGCGGCGCGGAAGGCAACGCGGGTTCAAATCATGCCGAACGCGCGAATGTGATTCGCACCTTCTCCGCCTTCGGGCATCGGCACACCGCCGAAGTGATTCAAGAACTCGGCGTCAAAGATATTTCATTAACCATGACCGCCGTAGATTTAGTGCGCGGCGTTTTAGCGACGGCGCACGCGAAGGTCAAAGCGGGCGTCGCCAACAAAGATTTATGGAAAGCCTATCGCGCCGCCGCGACTGAAAACCCATTCGTCCGCGTCGTCAAAGAACAGCGCGGAATCTATCGCGTCCCCGAACCCAAAATTCTCGCAGGCTCCAACTACGCCGACTTAGGCTTTGAACTCGACGAAAGCAACGGTCACGTCGTTTCGATGTGCGCGATTGACAATCTAATGAAGGGCGCGTCTGGCACGGCGGTTCAGTGTCTGAATTTGATGATGGGTTGGGATGAGGCGACGGGGTTGGATTTTATGGGGTTGCATCCGATTTAGGTAATTGGTAAATTAGGGATTGGGGAATTAGGAAAAATCCGACGTTTGGGGGCTGGCGTTGAATTTATCAAAACACGGCGGCGGATTGCGCTAAGTCTTTGAATGACTTCCGCGCTTCCGCCGCCGTAACGACGCGGAGGATAATGAAAGAAATATTTAATCGTCTCGCTTTTCTTTATGGACAACCTGCCGCGCCGCAACTGGCTCAACGCGCGCAAAAATTGATGGACGACTATCGTCCGCGTATCCAACGGCGCGAGGGGGAAATCAGCGAACGCGATTCGATTCTCATTACTTACGGCGATCAAGTTCAAGCGTCGAATGAAAAACCATTGCAAACTTTAAACAAGTTTTGCGAACAATATTTGGCAAACGTCGGCGGCGGGATTCACATTTTGCCTTTCTATCCGTGGACTTCGGACGACGGTTTTTCAGTTACCGATTATCGCAAGGTAGATTCAAATTTGGGGGAATGGAAAGATATTACATCCATGCAAAACAATTTTCGGTTGATGTTCGACGGCGTGATTAATCACATCTCGGCGGAGAGCGAATGGTTCAAAGGATTTCTGCGCGACGACCCGCCTTACCGCGATTACTTTATCACGGTGGACGGCGACCCCGACCTTTCGCAAGTGGTTCGCCCCCGCGCCTTGCCGTTGCTGACTTCATTCAACACGCCGTCGGGGGAAAAGCGCGTCTGGACGACGTTCAGCGCCGACCAGATTGATTTAAATTTCAAAAATCCCGAAGTCTTATTTGAAATCCTCGATATTATGTTGATGTATATTGAACGCGGCGCGACGTATATCCGCCTCGACGCGATAGCGTATCTGTGGAAAGAAATTGGAACGACCTGCATTCATCTGCCGCAAACGCATCATTTGATTCAACTCATGCGTTGCGTTTTAGACGAAGTCGCGCCGCATGTTCACCTCATCACTGAAACCAACGTCCCGCACGCGGATAACATCTCTTACTTCGGCGACGGAACGAACGAAGCGCAACTCGTTTACAATTTTGCTTTGCCGCCGCTGACCTTGCATACTTTTCACACGGGGAACGCGCAAGTCCTTTCCAATTGGGCGAAGACGTTAACTTTGCCATCCGATAAAACCACCTTCTTTAATTTTCTCGCGTCGCATGACGGCGTTGGATTAAACCCCGCGCGCGGCATTTTATCGAATGAAGAAATTGATGCGTTGGTAAACAAAACCCTCGCGCATGGCGGATTAGTCTCTTACAAAAACAATTCGGACGGTTCGCAAAGTCCTTATGAAATGAACGTCAATTATTTCGACGCGCTCTCCCCTTTGTTTCATTAAATGCCGTCTTTAGTGGCTAAAGCAAATGAATACTAATTGCAATTGCATGTTTGAAATTGTTTAGGTATACTGAGTTTCAGATAGTAATTGAACACCGTGAAATTAAATACAGGAGTTAAACATGGAAAAGTCAAATGTTTTCGTTGGGCGTCAAACAGAAACTGAAATGCTAGGCAAATACTTAGAGAAATCTTTGTCAGGACAACCTCAATTAGTATTTATTTCTGGCGAAGCAGGCGTGGGGAAAAGCAGTTTATTGAGAGAGTTTATGAAAGCAATTTCTTCTAATACCAAACTAGTTGGTGCTGTCGCCAACTGTAATGCAAGTTTAGGGAAAGCAGATCCCCTATTGCCTTTACGATCTATAATGGAGCAATTGCTTAACCCCCAAAAAAACAAACTTAGATCGGTTCGTAATTTAGCGAAAACAGCAGGCGAGTTTGTAGTTGAGACCGCTCCCGATGTGATTGGAATATTTTTTCCGATCATAGGTCCTCTGGTAAATATTTTTGCTAAAACGGTTAAAATTGCAAGCGAATCTAGTAAGTCAAAAGCAGATGAAAATATTTCAAGCAAACGTTCAATGATTTTCGAACAACTTTGCCAATTATTATTTAAACTTTCAAAGAAGTCGCCTTTGGTCATTGTTTTAGAAGATATGCAATGGGCTGATGAATCTACAATTGAGTTTCTATTTCACTTAGCAAGAAGCTGGGAAAACCAACGTATTTTTGTTATCGCAACCTATCGAGAGGAAGATATTGTCACAGAAGAAGGAGAGCATCCGCTTCAAATGGTTGAACGCGAGATGATAACACATGGACTTTGTCAAAAGATGCGACTTGGATGGTTAGACGAGATAAATATAACAAATTGGCTAGCTGAACTTTTTCCCGAAAACAGAATACCCAGTGATTTTTCTAAATGGCTTCTTTCTCGAACAAAAGGCAATGCTTTGTTTATTAATGAGATACTGAAAGATATACAGGAGCAGAAGGTATTATTTCAAGACGAGCAAGGGTATTGGAGACTTCTCCAATACATTGAGGGTCCTGAAAATTTACCTCAGAGTATTGAAGCAGTAATTGAACGAAGGCTTGGTCGGTTGGAAAAAGGTTTATTGGAGATACTTAATTACGCCAGTGTAGAGGGTGAAGAATTTACGGCAGAAGTAATTTCAACAATTCGAAAAAATGATTTAGAACAGTTTGTAGACGAATTGATTGACACACTAGGGCGACAATACGGATTAATATCAGCAAAAGGGGAACGCAAAATAACACAACAACGCATTGTATCTTTATTTAATTTTCGACACTCATTAATGCAAATACATTTATATAATAAATTAGACCCAATTAAGAAACGTCGTCTTCATTTATCTATCGGAAATTGTTTGGAAGAATTATACGGTGACGTAAAGAATCAAATCGCAACTTCTTTGGCAAGACACTTTGCAGAAGGAGGGGATATGGAACGAGCTTGTCACTATGCAAGATTTTCGGCAAAAATAGCGGAAAATTTCTATGATTATCGAGCTGCGCGTGAATGGTTTAAAAAAGCAATTGAATATGCGGACGACTTTGACCTTGCAGTTGATGAGACGTCTGAACTATGGCATTCTTTAGGAAAGGCAGAATCACGAGTTGGCTCTTTTACTGACGCTATCTCGTATTTTAATCGCGCGCTAAAACTGCTTGAAGACACAAGCAATAAAAAAATCCAGCCCGAAATTTTGATAGAGCTAGGTTATTGCTATATTCAAACTAATAAAAGCCTTGAAGCAGTTAAGGTAATCAAAGAAGCATTAGCAATATACGAACTAGAAAAAAATTTAGAGCAAGTCGCCTTTTGTACGGCGCAATTAGCGTTTGCTTATCACAAGAGCGAGCGACAACATCTTGCAAAAGATTCTTTACTTAGAGCCAAGGAATTGTTCGAATCTTTAAATAACCCTGCTGGATTGGCTTACGTTAATCGTCATTTAGGAATTAACTATCGAATTGAAAATGACTTTGAAAACAGCGTAAAACACTTAGAGGAAGCAGCGCTCTTTGACAAAAAAACAGGAAACCGCTTTGACGAATCTTCCGACTATACCAATCTTGGCAGCACTTATTTAATGCTACGAGATGATCATGTTCACGCTATGAAGTTTTATCAAAAATCCTTGAATATCAGTCGAGATATATCTAAGGTGCACGAAGAAGGTCATGTTCTTCTTAATATGGCCCGATTGTATGCTTTACAAGAAAAATGGTCAGATGCCTTAAGTTGCGTAGACGAAGGATTGCGATTGTCAGAACTAGTTAGCGAAGATTCAAATATTACTCGCGGTTTATGGTATCGTGGCATTATCAAGCATCACTTAGGGCTTACAAATCAAGGGTTGAATGACTATCAAAGGTTGCTTGGTTATAGCGAGTACGAAGTTCGTGAATTATGGGGAATGCTATATAACCATGCAAGTCTATTGCAGGCATGTAATGAGAACGAGGCTGCTTTTAACTCATATTTTGGCGCGTCTAAGTTGTTACTTAAGGCTGTTGAAAATATGTCAAACGAGCAAAAAATATCTTTCCTCTCTTCGCAAGGGAAATTAAATGTGTTCATAGTCATGCGTAATTTGGCAAGTCAATATCATTTTGAAGAGAAAGCGAAATCTATAATTGATAGATTGCCCCAAAACCTTGAAATTAAATCAAATAACGATTACCCAAAATTTTATTGGGGTTCTGGGAAATGGGTTTAACAGAATGTTCAGATATGTGCGATGTGGCGCACAGATAAAGTTACTGTTGATTAATTTGAACTTGCACTCAATTGGGGGCATAAAAGAATAACGCTATGCGTGTGCATTCTGAATTTATTCCCATTCACACCATCCTTATTCCCTTTGTTCACAACGGGGCAGGCGTCCACGCTTTGGAAATCGCGCGTCATTTAAACGCGGATATTATTCTTGTCGGCGTGGTCGTCGTGCCGCCCGAACAATCTTTAAGTCTCGGCGCAATCGCCGCGCGCGCGTTGCGAAAACAATTGCGCCAGTTAGGAAAAGACGAACGGATTACCAGCAAGGCGCAGATTATCGTTTCGCATCAACCGTGGAACGAACTTTCAAATCTTTTGCAAAAAGACAAACCCGACCTGCTTTTATTGGAATGGGACGCGCATTTATCCTCGCTCGGAGTTACCGCGCATGACGTCTTGACTCGTCCGCCGTGCGACGTCGCTTTGGCGCGCGGAAAAATTTCAGGAAAGCCAAAACAAATCATCGTCCCCGTGCGCGGCGGACCTCACGCGGAGTTGGCTTTGCGCGTGGGCTTGGGATTGAATCCCAAAGGCGTTACGGCTTTGCATCTCCGTAAAACGAACGACCCCGACGCGGGTAGCGACGCGCCCTTCAAAGGTCTTGACCGCGTCCTCAAACAAATGCCCGACGTCCAAAAACAATTCACGGTCACGGATGACGCGACGCAATTAATTCTCGACAATGCGAAAGAGGCGGACGTGATTATTTTGGGAACAACCGTCCAACCCGTGACCAGCGCCGCTTCGTTGGGACTCGTTGCCGACCAAATTTTGCGCGAAGCGTCCAGCGTCGTGATTGCCGTCAAAAGCGGGCGACCTCTGCCGCAAACTGTCCACGACGAAAGCGCGGGCGTGCAAGCCATTTCCATTTTGGTGGATAAATGGTTCGCGGAAAACACCTTCCACGCGGATGAATTTAAACAACTGGAAGAACTGGTTGAATTGAAACGCCAGCAAGGCGTCACCATCAGTTTGGCGTTGCCCGCGCTCAACGAAGAAAAAACGGTTGGCAAAGTTATCGGCATGATGAAATCCGAGTTGATGGAAAACATCCCGTTGCTGGACGAGATTGTGTTGATGGATTCCAATTCAAAAGACCGCACGCGCGAAATCGCCGAACACGCGGGCGTGCCTGTTTACATCCACCAAAAAATATTGGAGCGTTTGGGCGCGCGACGCGGCAAAGGCGAAGCGCTGTGGAAGAGTTTGCTCGTCACGCGCGGCGATATTGTTTTGTGGATTGATACGGACATCGTCAACATTCATCCGCGTTTTGTATACGGAATTTTGGGACCGATGTTGCTCAATCCGCAGGTGCAATTTGTGAAAGGCTTTTATCGTCGTCCGTTGAAGGTGGGCGATAAAATGCAAGCGGGCGGCGGCGGGCGCGTCACCGAGTTGACGGCGCGACCTCTGCTGAATCTTTTTTATCCCGAACTTTCGGGCGTCGTGCAGCCGCTTTCAGGCGAGTACGGCGGACGCCGCGCCGCGTTGGAGCAAGCCGTTTTCTTTTCGGGCTACGGCGTCGAGACGGGTTTGTTGATTGATATTTACGAACGCTACGGTTTGAACGCCGTCGCGCAAGTGGATTTGCTGGAGCGCGTCCATCACAACCAACCGCTAGAAGCGTTGAGCAAAATGTCGTTTGCCATTATTCAAACCGTCATGCGTAAATTGGAAAGTCGCGTCGGCAGCGCGTTTCTTGAAGACGTCAATCGTTCGATGAAATTAATCCGACACAATAACAAAGGTTACTTTTTGGACGTCGAAGAAATCGCCGAGCGCGAACGTCCGCCGATGATTGAGGTGCCAGAGTATTTGGAAAGAAGCAAATGACCAAACTTTGGCTCATTCGGCACGGGCAAACGGATTGGAATCTTACGGGCAGATGGCAGGGACAATCTCCCGCCGCGCCCGAACTAAACGAAACAGGACGCGCCCAAGCGCTGGCGCTGCGCGAGCAATTAGCGGACGCGGATTTTTCCGCCGTTTACAGTAGCGACCTGCTCCGCGCCAAACAAACCGCCGAGTTAATCGCCGAACCGCGCGGCTTGACCGTCATCCTCGAACCGCGTCTGCGCGAAATGAATCTCGGCGCGTGGGAAGGGATGTTGTCCGAAGATATTCAAGCGCAATATCCGCGCGAGTTGGAAGAGCGCAAACAAGACCCGTTTCACGCTCATGCCCCCGAGGGCGAATCGCCGCGCGAAGTCGCGGCGCGAGTCGTTGCGGCGGTGAACGAAATCGCGGGAGAACATCCCAACGACGCGGTTGCGATTATTTCGCACGGCGTCGCGCTGGCGATTATTATTTGTCAATCGCAAAAAATTCCGCTGGATAACGTCTATGCCTACGTCCCCGAAAACGCGCAGCCGTATTGCGTGGAATGGGTATAAAATTCTAACAAAGGCAAAACATGGAACTAAACATTGAAAACGTCGAAATCCTTTTACTCGTCGCCGCAGTCGTCGCAATGGCGGCGCGGCGATTAAAAATCCCTTACACCATCGGGCTATTCTTGGCGGGGATTGGACTTGCCTTCTCGTCGCTCACGCCTGAAATCAATCTTACTAAAGAACTTATTTTTACCATTTTTCTTCCGCCCTTGATTTACGAAGCGGCGCTCTATATTCGTTGGAAAGAACTTCGCCGCGACGCTCCTGTGATTCTTGCGTTTGCGACGGCGGGCATTTTATTCTCGGTGGGCATTACGGCATTGGGAATGCGCTTCATCGTCAACTGGAGTTGGGAAAGCGCGATTCTTTTCGGCGTTCTCATCGCCGCCACCGACCCCGTCTCGGTGATTGCCACTTTCAAAGAAGCGGGCGTTCATGGCCGGTTGCGTTTGTTGGTCGAAGCGGAAAGCCTATTTAACGACGGCACAGCGGCGGTCGCGTTTGTCATCGCGCTGGCGTTTGCAACAGGCGGACAAGTAACTTTATTCGGAACGCTTCAAACTTTAGCGACAATGGTCTTGGGCGGCGTCCTTTGTGGAGCGCTTGTCGCTGGCGGCGTATTGTTGCTCGCAGGGCGCACGGAAGACCACCTTATCGAAATCACGCTGACCACCATTGCGGCTTACGGTTCGTTTTTGCTCGCCGAACATTTCCATACGTCGGGCGTGTTGGCGTCGCTGACCGCTGGATTAATAACTGGAAACATGGGTTCTCTTTTCAACTCTATTTCGGAGAAAGGACGGGGCGCTGTTGAATCTTTTTGGGAGTACGTCGCCTTTGTCGTCAATTCGCTGATCTTTATATTAATCGGCGTCCGCGAAACGCGTCAAGATTTTATGAATTTGCTTTTTCCGATTAGCGTTGCGATCATCATTGTCGTCATCGGAAGAGCCGTCGCCATTTATCCGATCAGCGCTTTGTTTTCACGTTCCGCGCTTCAAATTAAAAAGACGCACCAACATATATTATTTTGGGGCGGATTGCGCGGCGCGTTGGCTCTCGCGCTGGCGCTTGGCTTGCCGCCTGAAATCCCGCAACGCGAAGAGATTGTCACTGTGGCGTTTGGCGTGGTGGGCTTTTCCGTTTTAATTCAGGGTATGACTATCATTCCGCTTCTGCGTAAATTCAACGAAATCGCCGCGCCGTCGGCGGAAACAAAATTGATTTGAAGCAAAGCGCGGCGCCGCCAAGATAAAAATTATTTTTGCGTGGGCGATTTTAAATCGTTTAAAAAGTTAAATTTTCACCTAATCGCAGTATAATCGCGTTTAGATATTTAGCATGAGCCGCTTTCTTCTATTCGGGGTATAGCGCAAAACTGTCGGTAAGATAATTTGCAATTTAGCAACAAGCTTGCCAAGCAACCTGTAAACGCTCGCTATAAAATTCGCTTAACGCGGCTACCTACATGGCTGGCGTGTTTTTTTGTATCCAACCGCCGTTTTGGGTTGGCGATTTTTAATAGACCTCTTGCGAAAGTCCAAAACCTCACCACGGAGGCACGGAGACGCTGAGAAAAACAAATAAAAAACTCCGTGCCTCCGTGTCTCCGTGGTTCAAATGGTTTTCTACATGTTTATCTTGCAACTTATGCAAGAGGTCTAATATGTGAAAAACTCTTGCGACTTGTTCGCGTGTAAATTTTTATTTTGGAGAACTAATGACTCAATCAATCATTGTTGTTAAGTTAGGCGGCGCGGACGGCGTGGATTTTTCCGCGATCTGCAAAGACGCCGTCGAGTTGTTGAAGCAGGGCAAGCAACTGGTCTTCGTGCATGGCGGTTCCGCCGAAGCGAATTCACTCGGCGCGGCGTTGGGCGCGCCGCCGAAATTCATCACCTCGCCTTCGGGATACACTTCGCGTTACACGGACAGAAAAACGCTGGAAATTTTTTTGATGGCGGTGAACGGCAAAGTTAATTCGCTCTTGACGGAACAACTGCAAACGCTCGGCGTCAACGCGTTTGGCTTGTGCGGCATGGACGGCAGACTCATGCAAGCGACGCGCAAAGATTCGATTCAAAGCGTGGAAAACGGCAAACGCAAAATGATCCGCGACGATTACACTGGTAAAATTGAAAACGTCAACAGCGACTTATTGCGCTTGTTGCTCGACGCGGGAATGTTGCCCGTCGTTGCGCCAGTGGCGGTCAGCGCGAAAGGCGAAGCATTGAACGTGGACGCCGACCGCGCGGCGGCGATGATCGCCTCCGCGCTCAAGGCGGAGACCTTGCTCCTGCTCACCGCCGTCGCAGGCTTGATGGAAAAATTCCCCGACGAGTCCACGTTAATCAAAAACTTGCCGCAAGCCAAACTCGAATCCGCTTTGGAGATGGCGCAAGGGCGCATGAAGAAAAAAGTTCTCGGCGCGGATGAAGCCCTCAAAGGCGGCGTCAAGCGCGTGATTATCGCGGACGGACGAATTGATAATCCAATTTCGAGCGCCCTCGCGGGGAATGGCACTGTAATAGAATGAGGTAATTAGTTGATTAGGGAATAAGGCGATTAGGGAAACCCCTAACTCGGACAAGCCGAAAAAGTTCTACCGCGAAGAACGCTAAGGTCGCTAAGAAAACCTTTTAAAACTTCGCGTTCTTTGCGGGCTTCGCGGTGAAAAATTCTTGCTTTTTGCACAAGGATTTAACTTCTAAGTTCCTAATTCCTAATTCCCTAAGCGCCTAATTTACTAAGGATGACCGAATGGACAAACACATAAACGAGAATTTACAACACCCTCCCAAGCAAGGTCTCTACGACCCGCAGTTTGAGCATGACTCGTGCGGCGTGGGTATGGTGGTTAATATCAAGGGCAAAAAGTCGCATCAAATCGTCGAGCAGGCGCTGACCGTTTTGACCAACCTCACGCATCGCGGCGCGCGCGGCACAGAGCCAAACACCGGCGACGGCGCTGGTATCGTGATTCAAGTTCCGCACACGTTTTTGCAGAAGAAGGCGGAGCGTCACGGTTTCAGCTTGCCTGAGGCGGGCAAATACGGCGTCGGCATGGTTTTCCTGCCGCCCGACCCCAACCTCCGCCGCGTGATTGAAATTCATTTTGAAGCGATTATCGCCTCCGAAGGACAGCGCGTGTTGGGCTGGCGCACCGTCAAAACGGACAACAGCGCCATCGGCGCCACCGCCAAACGCGGCGAACCAAAGATGCGCATGATTTTCATCGCCCGCAATCCGCATGTCGCCACCGACATGGATTTTGAGCGCAAACTCTATTTGATTCGCAAACGCGCTGAAAATGAAATCCGCTATGGCGGCGTATTTGAAGGCGGCAAATTTTTCTATGTGGCGAGCCTCTCTTATAAGACTCTCGTTTACAAAGGCATGTTGGTCTCCGACCAGTTAGCGGGATATTTCCCCGACCTCGCCGACCCCGATATGGAAAGCGCGCTGGCGATTGTTCACTCGCGTTTTAGCACCAACACTTTTCCCAGCTGGGAACGCGCCCATCCGTATCGCTACGTTTCGCACAACGGAGAAATCAACACCTTGCGCGGCAACGTCAACTGGTTGCGCGCTCAAGAAAACCTGCTGGAGTCGTCTATTTTTGGAGCTGAAATCAAAAAGGCGTTGCCCATTATGCAACCCGACGGTAGCGATACCGCCATGTTTGACAACTGCCTCGAGCTCTTGACTTTGGCGGGGCGCTCATTGCCGCATGCGATGATGATGATGATCCCCGAACCTTGGTCGCACCATGAAAGTATGCCCGACGACAAACGCGCGTTTTATGAATATCACGCCAACTTGATGGAACCTTGGGACGGTCCCGCCGCGCTCTGTTACACCGACGGCATTATGGTTGGCGCGGCGCTTGATCGCAACGGCTTGCGCCCGGCGCGTTATTACATCACCAAAGACGACCGAATTATTTTGGCGTCCGAGGTGGGCGTGATTGATATTCCCGCCGAAGACGTCGTTTACAAAGGGCGCCTCAAACCGGGACGCATGTTGTTGGTGGACGTCAACGAAGGGCGAATTATCAGCGACGATGAAATCAAACAAAACTTGGCGTCCGCGCATCCATACCGCGACTGGCTGAATAAATATCAGTTGTTGCTCGACGACCTCCCCAAACCAAAAAACGCGCCCGCCTCGCCGGCTGACCCCGCTACTTTGTTGCAGCGTCAACAAGCCTTTGGCTACACCGACGAAGACTTGAACGTAATTTTGACTCCCATGGCGCGCGACAGCGTTGAGCCGATTGGCTCCATGGGAACCGACGCCGCGCTGGCTGTTCTTTCCGACAAGCCCAAGCTGCTTTACGACTACTTCAAGCAACTCTTCGCGCAAGTGACTAACCCGCCGATTGACGCCATCCGCGAGGAGTTGGTGATTTCCACCGAAGTCATGGTCGGCGCGGAAAGCAACATGCTGGAACCGACGCCGCAAAGCTGCCATCAAATTCGGCTAGATTATCCCCTGCTGACCGACCAAGACCTCGCTAAAATTCGTTACAGCAAAATCCCCGGCTTCGCAATTATCACTTTGCCGATTTTGTTTCGTTCCGGTTCGGGCGGCGCGGGGCTAGAGCAGGCGATGGAGGCAATGTGCAAAGCGGCGGACGCCGCCATCGCGCGCGGATTTAATTTGATTATCCTCTCAGACCGCGACATGAATCAAGACAACGCGCCGATCCCGGCGCTGTTGGCGGTCGCAGGCTTGCATCATCATTTGATTCGACGCGGCACACGCACTCAAGTCGGGTTGTTGCTCGAAAGCGGCGAACCGCGCGAAATTCATCACTTCGCCGCGCTCATCGGCTACGGCGCGACGGCGATTAATCCTTATCTGGTTTATGAATCCATTGACAATTTGATTGAACGCGGCGCGTTCAAAAATATCGAATACAAACCCGCCGTCAAAAATTTCTTGAAAGCCGCCACCAAAGGAATCGTCAAAACGCTCTCCAAGATGGGCATCTCTTCCATTCAAAGTTATTGCGGCGCGCAAATCTTTGAAGCGCTGGGCGTTCATCAAAGCGTGATTGACAAATACTTCACCTGGACGCCCTCGCGCATCGGCGGCATTGACCTCGACGTCATCGCGCTCGAAGCGGAAATGCGCCACCGTCAAGGCTATCCGACTCGTCCGACGAGCGCGCGTTATTTGCAAACCGGCGGCGAGTATCAGTGGCGCAAAGACGGCGAGTATCACCTCTTCAATCCGCTCACCATTCACAAATTGCAAAAAGCCGTCCGCAACAATAGTTATGCGACGTTCAAAGAATATTCGGATTTGATTAACTCGGACGCCGCGCAAAAAGGAACGCTACGCGGTTTGTTTGAATTCAAAACCCCAGCGCGTTCGATCCCGATTGAAGAAGTGGAATCGGTGGACGTCATCGTGCGGCGCTTCAAAACCGGCGCGATGAGTTACGGCTCGATTAGTCAAGAAGCGCACGAAGCCCTCGCCATTGCGATGAACCGCATCGGTGGAAAAAGCAACAGCGGCGAAGGCGGCGAAGATCCCGAACGCTACAAACCCATGCCCAACGGCGACTCGAAAACCAGCGCCATCAAGCAAGTGGCTTCGGCGCGCTTTGGCGTGACGAGCGAATATTTGGTCAACGCCAAAGATTTGCAAATCAAAATGGCGCAAGGCGCGAAACCCGGCGAAGGCGGGCAATTGCCCGGGCGCAAGGTCTACCCGTGGATTGCGAAAACGCGCCACTCGACGCCCGGCGTCGGCTTGATTTCTCCGCCGCCGCATCACGACATTTATTCGATTGAAGATTTGGCGGAGTTGATTCACGATTTAAAGAACGCCAACCACGAAGCCCGCATCAACGTCAAGTTGGTTTCGGAAGTCGGCGTTGGGACGATTGCCGCCGGCGTCGCCAAAGCGCACGGCGACGTTGTGCTAATTAGCGGCTACGACGGCGGCACGGGCGCGTCGCCCATCAGCAGCGCCAAACATGCGGGGTTGCCCTGGGAGTTGGGGCTGGCGGAAACGCATCAGACCTTGCTTATCAACAACTTGCGCGATCGCATTGTGATTGAAACGGACGGACAGCTCAAGACGGGGCGCGACGTGGTTATCGCCGCCTTGCTGGGCGCGGAAGAATTCGGTTTCGCCACCGCGCCGCTGGTCTCGCTCGGTTGCGTGATGATGCGCGTTTGTCATCTCGACACTTGCCCGACGGGCGTGGCGACGCAAAACCCCGAGCTGCGAAAAAAATTCAACGGCGACCCGCAATACGTCGTCAACTTTATGCGCTTCATCGCCGAAGAAATGCGCGAAATTATGGCGCAACTCGGCTTTCGCACTATCGAAGAAATGGTCGGGCGTTCAGACCGTTTGCAAATGAACGCCGCAATCACGCACTGGAAAGCGAAGGGTCTCGATTTTTCAAATTTGTTTTACCAGCCCGACGTAGATATGGAAGTTCCGCAAACTTGCCAAGTGAAGCAAGATCACGGACTCGAACACACGCTCGACGTGACGACCTTGCTGGATTTATGCAAGCCCGCGCTCGAAAGCGGAAAATCGGTCAGCGCCGAGTTGCCGATTCGCAACGTCAATCGCGCCGTTGGAGTTCGACTCGGCAGCGACGTCACGCGGAGCTACGGCGCGGCAGGGTTGCCCGCCGATACAATCCGCTTGACCTTTAAAGGTTCGGCGGGGCAGAGCTTCGGGGCGTTTATTCCCAACGGAATGACTCTGGCTTTGGAAGGCGACTCCAACGATTACATCGGCAAGGGATTATCAGGCGGCAAAATAATTGTGTACCCTCCCGCTGGCTCCACGTTCAAAGCGGAAGACAGCATCATCATCGGCAACGTCGCGTTTTACGGCGCGACCAGCGGACAAGCCTACATTCGCGGGCGCGCGGGCGAGCGTTTCTGCGTCCGCAACAGCGGCATGGAAGCGGTGGTGGAAGGCGTCGGCGATCACGGTTGCGAATATATGACGGGCGGGCGCGTGATTGTGCTGGGTCGCACGGGACGCAACTTCGCGGCGGGCATGTCGGGCGGCGTCGCCTACGTCTTCGACGCGAAGAACGAATTGTCCGCCAACTGCAACCAAGAAATGGTTTCGATACAAGAACTTAACGATCCCGAAGAAGTCGCCGAAGTGAAAGCCATGTTGCAACGTCATTTGGACGCCACGCAAAGCGCCTTCGCGGGACGCATCTTAGACGACTGGGACGAAAGCCTGCCCAAGTTTAAGCGCGTCATGCCGCACGATTACGAGCGCATGATGAATATTCTCAAAGACGTTAAATCGTCGGGGCTGAGCGGCGACGAAGCGAGTCTCGCGGCGTTTGAGATGAACAAGAGCGACGTCTCGCGGGTGGGCGGAAATTAGGAATGCAGAAGGTAGAATGCGGAATGCGGAATAAAATTCTGCATTCTGCATTCCGCATTCTGAATTGGAGAGAGAATGGGTAAACCAACTGGATTTATGGAATATCAACGCGAGCTGCCCGCTGACCGCGCGCCGCAAGAGCGCATCAAAGACTGGAAAGAATTTCACCTGCGCCTGTCCAACGAGAAGTTGGAAATTCAAGCGGCGCGTTGTATGAATTGCGGCGTCCCGTTTTGTCATTCGGGAACGTTGATTAGCGGCATGGCTTCTGGCTGTCCGATTAATAATCTCATCCCCGAATGGAACGATTTAGTCTATCGCGGATTATGGCGGCAGGCGCTGGATAGATTGTTGAAGACCAACAACTTCCCCGAATTTACGGGGCGAGTTTGTCCCGCGCCGTGCGAGGGTTCTTGCACGTTGGGAATTAACGCTCCCGCCGTGACGATTAAAAATATCGAATACTCGATTATCGAAAAAGGTTTTGAAGAAGGCTGGATTGTCGCAACTCCGCCCGCGACTCGCACGGGCAAAAAAGTAGTCGTCGTCGGTTCGGGACCTTCGGGCTTGGCTTGCGCCGACCAACTCAATAAAGCGGGTCATTGGGTGACGGTCTTTGAACGCGCCGACCAAATCGGCGGGTTGCTGGCTTACGGCATCCCGAATATGAAACTCGATAAAAAAGTCGTCCGCCGCCGCGTGAATTTAATGACCGACGAAGGAATCAAATTTGTGTTAAATGTGGAAGTCGGCAAGAATTACGCCGCCGATAAACTTCTGCGCGAATTTGACGCCGTCGTGCTGTGTTGCGGCGCGACCAAACCCCGCGACATTCAAGTTGAAGGACGCGACCTGAAAGGCGTCCACTTTGCGGTGGAATTCCTGCACGGCAACACCAAAAACCTGCTCGACCAACAACCTGGCGACGCGCAAAGTCATAGTTCCTTTAGCTATCCGTTCGTCTCCGCCGAAGGCAAAGACGTCATCGTCATCGGCGGCGGCGACACGGGGACGGATTGCGTCGGCACTTCGCTCCGCCATCAATGCAAAAGCGTGACGCAACTTGAAATTCTCCCGCGCCCCGCGGATGCGCGTCAAGCCGATAATCCCTGGCCCGAATGGCCTAAAGTCTATAATCTCGATTATGGGCAGGAAGAATTTAAAGACCTCTACGGACAAGACCCGCGCATTTATTCAATCACCGCCAAACGCTTCGTCGGCGACAAAGGCGGCAATGTGAAAGAAGTCCAAACCGTGCAAGTCGAATGGGTGAAAGACGCCAACGGACGCTTCGCTCCCCGCGAAATAGCCGGCACTGAAAAAACTCATCCCGCGCAACTGGTTCTGCTCGCAATGGGCTTCCTCGGTCCCGAAGATACCCTCGTCAAAGCGCTCAACGTCGAACGTGACGAACGCAGCAACGTCAAAGCCGAGTATGGAAAATTTTCCACCAGTCTGCCCGGCGTCTTTGCCGCCGGCGATATGCGGCGCGGGCAAAGTCTGGTCGTTTGGGCAATTAATGAAGGACGCGGCGCGGCGCGGGAGTGTGATAAGTATTTGATGGGTGAAACAGTTCTGCCTTGATGAATTCATCTTTCTGAATTTTAAGCGCTAAGATTGAATCAAAAGGAAACTTATCATGGACGCTCAAATTTTAGACGCCGAAAAATTATTGAGGCAAGTGCTGGTTAGTATCGCTCAACTCCCGCCGAATGATTTGCTGGTGGTGTATGAAACCATCGGCGACTTGAAACAAAAAAACGCGGCGGGCAAATCAGCCTTAACTGCCGACGAAATTTTAGCCCGCGCCAAATCTCGCGCCGCTGAAATGAATACCATTTCTCATGCCGAAGCCGTTCAGCGCTTTATTGACGCGACGGATAAAATCCGCGCAGAGGCTATAGAAAAAGGCGTTGCCATTGAAGGGGAATGGGAAAGTGACTAAACGCCCGCGAGCGGTTTTTGACACAAACGTTTTTGTGTCGGCGTCTCTGAGTAAAAATATCAATAGTCCAACACGCGAATTGCTGACGCGTTGGAAAAACAATGAATTCACGTTGGTTATTTGCGACCAAATCGCCAAAGAATTTATCGAGAAACTTACCGAGCGTGGCTTTTCAGAAGACGCGATAAGCGACCAAATCTCTGAGTTGGCGCGTTCCGCCGAGTGGGTGATTGTGTCCGATGAAAAAATCGAAGCCCTGCTCTCCGACTCTGACGACAACGTGGTTGTCGCTTGCGCGGTGGAAGGCGGCGCGAATTACCTCATTACTTACGACCCGCATTTTGATTCGCTACAAGGCGAATATCGCGGAATTAAAATAATCAAAGCCATTCCGTTTTTGGAAGTATTGCGCGGAAAATAAAACTTGTATCACACTCCCATAAAATTATGAAACTAGCGACTCTTGTTTTGGAAGACGGAACGATTATCGAAGGCTCCGCCTTCGGCGCGGAAACTGATTCCGTGTTTGAGCTGGTGTTCAATACCAGCATGACGGGCTATCAAGAAATTCTCACCGACCCATCGTATCGCGGACAGGGCGTGTTGTTTACTGTGTCGCATATCGGCAATGTGGGAATCAACTTGGAGGACGACGAATCCGCCGCGCCGCAAATTTCGGCGGCTGTGATACGCTCGCTGAGTCCCATCGCATCCAATTGGCGCTCGACGATTTCGCTGTCCGATTGGTTGGCACAACACGGCGTCCCCGCAATCAGCGGCGCGGACACGCGCTGGCTGACTCGCAAACTCCGCGACGGCGGCACGCAAAAAGCCGCTCTCTCTACAAAGGGAACGTCCGCCGAAGCGTTGCTAAAAATGGCGCAAGAGTGGGACGGTCTTGACGGGCGCGATATGGTGAAGGAAGTGACCTGCGCGGAGTCGTATCATTGGGAAGGGGATGAAGGCAGTAAGTGGGTAAGTAGTAAATGGGTAAGTAGTAAATTGGTAATTGGTAAATGGGTAAATGGGCAACCCAATTTACCAATTACTAATTACCACATCGTTGCCTACGACTTCGGCATAAAAGAAAACATCCTTCGCCACCTCGCCAGTTACGGCGCGAATGTGACGGTTGTCCCTGCGGATACTTCCGCCGAAGAAGTGTTGGCGCTGAAACCCGACGGCGTCTTTTTATCTAACGGACCTGGCGACCCTGCGGGGTTGCCTTACGCGGTGGAAGCCGTCGGAAAATTGATTGACAGTGGGACGCCGATGTTTGGCATTTGTCTCGGTCATCAAATCATCGCGCGCGCGTTGGGCGCGGAAACGCACCGCCTCAAGTTTGGTCATCACGGCGGGAATCATCCCGTGCAACATTTGTCGTCGGGCGAGGTTCTCATCACCGCGCAAAATCATAACTACTGCGTCACCGCCGACGGGTTGAATGTGGATGAAGCGGAAATCACCTACAAAAGTTTGAACGACGACTCGCTCGAAGGGTTGCGAATGAAAAACAAACCCGTGATTAGCGTGCAGTTTCATCCCGAAGCCGCGCCCGGTCCGCATGACGCGCATGATATTTTCGGAGAATTTTTTGGGATGATGAAGGGGATATAATCAAAGCAAAAAGGAAAAGCGATTATGACCGAATATCAATTTACCGTCGTGATTGAACCCGACGAACACGGCTTTCACGCCTACGTTCCCGCTTTGCCAGGTTGCCATTCATTCGGCGATACAGTGGAAGAGGCGCAGGCGAATATTCACGAGGCGATGGAGTTGCATGTGGAAGCCATGATTGAAGACGGCGAATTTATTCCAAAGAATTAATTCTATCCAACATGAAAGGACACGCATGAAAATTTGTAGCAATGCAACTCAACTGAGAAACGCGCTTAAAAAAATTAAGCCGTCAAAAATCGCTGTGGCGTTCGTTGGCTCAGGATGGAAAAAATATATATCCCCCGCCAATTTAAAAGAAATTATCTTATCCCCAACATTTGGCTCAAACCCTAAAGCGATTGAAGAAATAATGAACATGATTGGCGAGAACAATGTTTATTTTTTAGACAATCTGCATTCTAAAATATATCTCGGCGCTGAATCTGTTCTTCTTGGGAGTTCCAATTTATCCAATAACGGTTTTTCTACTTCGGGGTTATTAGAGGCGGGAGTAGTTCTGTCTGGGCAACAAAATTTACAAAAATGCGATGCGATTTTTAATGATTACAAAGTCAAAGCCAAATCCCACTATCCGACTACGAAAAGCAAGAAAGAAAAACTCGAAGAACTGACCAAGAAGTGGAAAACTTCCCATTGGTACGGGCTCAATACTGAAAAAGAGAGTGAAAAGCCACCAACAATAATTGATTATGTAAGCAATATTGATCGAATTCATATCGCGGGAATTGAAGTAAACCCCCTTGTCTATAACGAAGAAGTCATTAATGCGGTTGTGCCTGATACAAAAGGGCAAGTGTTGGACGATTATTTTGCTGACGCAATTGAATGTTTTGAGGAAGATTCTATTCAATCAGGAGATTGGATTTTGACTTGGTTACAACGAAAGGATGGGGATCCTTATAAAAATGGCAATGTGTCTTGGTTGCATGTACACCACGTCATACCTAATGGAGTAAAAGATACCGTCTACACTAAATTGCTTGGTCAGGCAAATGACTTGCTTTGTCCCCCGTTACCTTTTATCCTAGATAAACCGACAAAAGACCTAATTCGAGAAGTTCTTGCTTCTGGCGAATTTCCTGAACTTCTCTATTTAGATAACGGTGAAACTTGGCGATTTGAATTAGCCGATACTGTAGTTCCTCGATTTTTAGAGCATCTAAAAAAAGTCGCTAAATCAAAATTAGGTGGGAAGAATAACAAGAAAAAATCCAAACTTCGTTGATTATGTGCAAACGTGCTTTGTTGCTCCGCCTATTTGATAAAGTACAATCCCCCTGCTTTCATTATCGGGGATTTTTTATCCCGCTATCCTAATCCCCCAATTTACCAATTACCAATTACCCAATTCCCCAACCCATGAAACGCACCGACATCCACACCATCCTCGTCCCAGGCTCGGGCGCCATTGTCATTGGACAAGCCGCCGAGTTCGACTATTCAGGCACGCAAGCAGTTAAAGCGCTTCGCGCCGAAGGCTATCGCGTTGTGCTGGTTAACAGCAACCCCGCGACCATTATGACCGACCCTGAAATCGCCGACGCGACTTACATCGAGCCGCTGACCGTCGAGGCGCTGGAAGCCATCATCGCGCAAGAAAAGCCCGACGCCATGCTTCCCACCGTCGGCGGGCAAACGGGATTGAATCTCGCGTTGGCGCTCAGCGAAAACGGCGTCCTCGAAAAATACGGCGTCAAACTGATTGGCGCGAATCTCTCCGCCATCAAAGCCGCCGAAGACCGCATGTTATTCCGCGAGACGATGCAGAAGGCGGGCGTTCCGATTCCGCATGGCGGCGCGGCGTATTCGTTGGAAGAAGCCGAAGCCATCGTCAAGCAAACGGATTACCCCGTTCTTGTCCGCGCTTCGTTTGCGATGGGCGGCACGGGCGCGTCGTGGGTTTATGAACCCGCGCAACTCGCGGAGGCTGTCCGTAGCGCCATCTCGGAGTCGCCGATTGGTCAGGCGTGGCTCGAAGAGTCCGTGATGGGTTGGAAGGAATACGAACTCGAAGTCATGCGCGACAAAGCGGATAACTTCGTCGTCGTCTGCTCCATCGAAAACCTCGACCCGATGGGCGTTCACACGGGCGACAGCATCACCGTCGCGCCCGCGCAAACCCTCACCGACCGCGAGTATCAAATCCTGCGCGACCTCGCCCGCCGCGTCCTCAGCGCCGTCGGCGTCGAGACGGGCGGCTCCAACGTGCAGTTTGGCGTCGACCCGAAGACGGGGCGTGTTGTCGTCATTGAGATGAATCCGCGCGTCAGTCGCTCCTCCGCGCTGGCGTCCAAAGCGACGGGCTTTCCCATCGCCAAACTCGCCGCGCTTGTCGCCGTCGGTTACACCCTCGACGAAATCACCAACGACGTCACCAAGCAAACCAAAGCCGCGTTTGAACCGTCGCTGGATTATGTCGTCGTCAAAATTCCGCGCTGGGCTTTTGAGAAATTTCCGGGCGTAGACCCCACGCTGGGACCGCAAATGAAATCCGTCGGCGAAGCAATGGCGCTAGGGCGGACTTTCCCCGAAGCGCTGAACAAGGCGATTCAGTCGCTGGAAATTGGGGTGGATTCGTTGGATGGCGGTTTGAACCACGAAATACACGAAACACACGAAACGCTGAAAGTCCCCACAGCGGATAGACTTTTCCGCGTGTATCGCGCTATTCAGCAGGGGATGACGTTGGATGAGATTGCGAAGGCGACGGGCTATGATATGTGGTTTTTGGCGCAGATGGAGGTAATTAGTAATTGGGAATTAGTAATTAGGAATTGCAAAACGGAAGCCGAACTTAAACCCGCGCTTCGTACTGCCAAACAAATGGGCTTTGCAGATTCGCACATCGCCCGCCTCCTCGCCAATTACCAATTACCATTTACCAATGTCCGCGAGTTACGAAAACGACTTGGCATATTACCAACTTTTCAAAGGGTAGATACTTGCGCCGCCGAATTTGAAGCGCAGACGCCGTATCTTTATAGCGCGTATGAAATGGACGACGAGTCGCGCCCGACGGATAAGCAAAAGATTTTGATTCTCGGCGGCGGACCCAATCGCATTGGGCAGGGCATCGAGTTTGATTATTGTTGTTGTCAAGCCGCGTTTGCGTTGTCGGAGATGGGTTACGAAACCATCATGTACAACTGCAATCCCGAAACCGTCTCGACAGATTACGACACCGCTGACCGCTTGTACTTCGAGCCGCTGACGTTGGAGCATGTCCTCAACGTGATTGACCGCGAACAGCCGATTGGCGTGATTGTTCAATTCGGCGGGCAGACTCCGCTCAACCTCGCGGCGGGACTCGAAGCGGCGGGCGTGAAAATTCTCGGCACGTCGCCCAGCGCCATTCAACTCTCCGAAGACCGCGAAGATTTTGCGAAACTGCTCAACGAGTTGGAAATCCCCCAGCCCGAAAATGGAATCGCCCGTTCGATTGAAGAGGCGCGAATCGTCGCGGCGCGAATCGGCTATCCCGTTTTGGTGCGCCCGTCCTTCGTCTTGGGCGGACGCGCGATGGCTCTCGTGGACAGCGAAAAACATCTCGCGGGCTTCATCCAAAAAGCGATTGAAGCCGCGCCAGGTCAGCCGATTTTGATTGATAAATTTATGGAAGACGCCTACGAGATTGACGTGGACGCGCTCTCGGACGGCGAGCGCGTCGTCGTCGGCGCGGTCATGCAGCACATCGAAGAGGCGGGCGTTCATTCGGGCGACGCGGCTTGCGTGTTGCCGCCGTATAAAGTCAGCGCGTATCATCAGCGAATTATGTGCGACTACACCGAACAACTCGGCATAAAACTCGGCGTGCGCGGATTGATGAACGTGCAGTTCGCGCTCAAAGACGACGTGGTGTGCGTGTTGGAAGTGAACCCGCGCGCCTCGCGCACCGTGCCTTACGCCAGCAAAGCGACGGGCTTGAACATGGCTTATGTCGCCGCGCAAGTGATGGCGGGCAAATCGCTGAAAGAACTCGGCGTCACCGAAGAGCCGCGCGTGGATGGATTCTTTATCAAAGAAGCGGTTCTGCCGTTCAAGAAATTGCCTGGCGCCAGCATTGTGCTGGGACCCGAAATGCGCTCCACTGGCGAAGTGATGGGACACGCCGCGCATTTTGGTCACGCCTTCGCCAAGTCGCAAATCGCGGCGGGGACGGCGCTCCCGCAAAGCGGCGCGGCGCTGATCAGCGTCAACGACTACGACAAAAGCGCCGGCTTACGCGTAGCGCGGGATTTATCCCGCCTAGGTTTTAAGTTATACGCCACCTCCGGCACCGCGGACTTCTTTACAAAAGTCGGCGTACCCGTAGAACTCATCAACAAATACGGCGAAGCCTCGCCGCATACGGTGGATTTGATTCGCAACGGTCAAGTGCAACTGGTCATCAACACCCCGCTCGGACCCCGCGCCCACATAGACGGCGCCGAAATCCGCTCGGCGGCGGTGGCGATGAATGTTCCGCTACTAACAACACTCTCTGCGGCTTACGCGGCGGTGTCGGCGATTCAGGCGCTGAGGAAGAATGAGTTGAGGTATCGGAGTTTGCAGAGTCATTTGGCAATGCAGAAGTCGGGGTGAAGAATGAAGAATGAAGAATGAAGAATAAAAAATTCTGCGTTCCGCATTTGTTCTTGTGCTAAAATGAATCGAGGCATTACTTTGCGTTACCTTTTTGGATAAATTATCGGAGGCAATAATGAACGTCGTCACTGTGAACGAGGCAAAGCGCAATCTTGACGCGCTGATTAAAAAAGTTTTTGCGGACGCCGAACCTGCCGTCATTACGACGGATTCAGGACAGCAAATCGTTATGCTTTCGATGGACGAATTCAACGCATGGCAAGAAACCGCTTATCTTTTGTCTAATCCCGCTAACGCCGCGCATTTGCGCCAATCTATTGCGGAAGCGCGGCTCGGAAAAACCGCCGTCCGCGAGTTATAGACATTAAGATAAATATTTGGAATTTAAACCAGCCAAAACGCCTTGTTTTGCGGCTATTTTCGGTGGAAGATTTTCAAAATCATTATCTTAACCTCTATAGTTGATTGAGCCATGAGACTGGTTTTCACCGAATCGGCATGGGAAGATTACCTCTGGTATCAAGAGCAAGACCGTCAGTTATTGCGGCGCGTCAATCAGCTCATAAAAAACACGTTGCGGACGCCGTTTGAAGGAATCGGCAAACCCGAAGCATTAAAAGCGGATTTGGCGGGATACTGGTCACGGCGCATTAACGACGAGCATCGCTTAGTTTACGGCGTGACCAAAACAGACCTTATGATTGTCGCGTGTCGCTACCATTATTCAAAAAAGTAGCGGCGGGCAACGCGGAAGAATGAGTTGAAATATCGGAGCTTGCAGGAACATCATCGAAACGTGAAGTAATGTTTATTCTGTGTAAGCCTGTCTTAATCATCGCGCAGGCGTTATACTCAGCTAGATTTCATAATAAGGTACGGACGCTTTTCGCACAAGTATAAGATAGCCGACATTCATACTTGCGGAAAGGTTGTCGGAATAAACCACATACATTGGAGGCTAAAATGACAAAATATGTAGAATATCAGATTGATGATAGTCTTTAGTTTCCGCTAAGTTTGCACAGCGGAAGGGTTTGCCAAAGCCTTTTTAGC
>Ga0315281_10001983_pt1 | contig 30413 bp, 27 predicted proteins | sample YL17G07_0_MG_FD_204540 | JGI IMG/M metagenome (GOLD analysis project Ga0315281, IMG submission 204540) | Sediment microbial communities from Yellowstone Lake, YNP, Wyoming, USA - YL17G07_0 | ecosystem: Environmental > Aquatic > Freshwater > Lake > Sediment | place: USA: Wyoming | collected...
GAGATACCCTTTCGCATTTCCGCCGCAGGCAGACCGAATCAGCGCTGCAACCGCACATGTGCAGCAATGTCCGCCATCAGGCCACCGGGCCGTAGCGGGGGCCGAGCGTTGGGGCCAGTTGTTGGCCGTACGCCAGCAGGTCTTCACGCTCCTTGTCCGTCAGCGGCTTGTACCGGCGGGCGAACTCCACGTTCTGGAGGGCCTGCTCCATCGTGAACGGGCCGACATTGGCCACGCAGACGCCTTCGAGGTCCAGCGCGTACGCCAGCGCCTGGGGCAGCAGCTCCGGCGGTGTGTTGCAGCCGACCCAGCCCTTGGGGTGGTTCGGGAAACCGCCCTTGATGCCGGCGTACACCTTCATTGCCACGACGCCCACGTTGCGCTTGCGACATTCCGGCAAGAGCTTGCCCTCGAAGTCATAGATGTTGCGGTCGGCGTAGTTCATCACGGCCATGAGCACGTCGATCTGGTCCGTCTCGAGCACTTTCAGGAAGCGCGGCGGCCGGGCGTGGCCGGAGATGCCGATGAAGCGGGTTTTCCCGGCCTCCTTTTGCTTGAGCAGATATTCGAGAATGCCGTCTTGGGCCAGGACCTTGTCGATGTCCTTGCCGCCGACGTGATGGATGTGCACCAGGTCCACGTGATCGGTCTTCAGCGTGCGCAGGGACTCCTCGAACGATTTCTGCGCCTGCGCGCCGGAATCGGTCCAGCATTTGGTGACGAGAAAGACCTTGTCGCGGCGCGACGGCAGCACCTGGCCGAGGGCCTCCTCCGCAATGCCGTACCCGCGCGCGGTGTCGACGTAATTGACACCTCGGTCAATGACCTCGGCAAAGATTTTCGCGGCCTGCGACACCTCGACGCGCGCTTCGCCGATGGGGGCCGTGCCCAGCCCCAGGATGGTTACTTTAGCCCCCGTCCGCCCGAGCACGCGCCTCGGCAGCTCCGAGCCGCCGGTCGCGGCGTGAACGCCGGAGCCCGCCGCCGCCAGCCCCGCCCCGGCCAGAATGCTCTTTCGCAAAAATTCACGACGCCCGAGCTCGCGCGCAGCCATGGCTTCTTCTCCTCAATCCATCGGAATTCATCTCATTCGTGCGGTTTCCTTGAGCAAACTGCCGGAGGTCTCCAACAGTCTCTTGAGGGCGATGTCACAGTCGCCGGGCTCGTGGAACTTGGGTCCCATGCCGCAGGGCAGGGTCAGCAAATCCCCGTCCCGAAAGTCCCGGACGTCCTGGCGGCTCTGCACGCCCCAGGCGATCCGCTTGCCGCTGCGGTACGCGGGATACCTCGTGATGTCGTACTTGGACGCGTCGTGACTGATGATCTCGACCTCGGAACGGAACAGGTCGTCCCAGTTCATATTGCCGCAGACGTGGACCCCCGGCGTGACGGCGAAGCTCTCGAACAGGGGCGACCACAGCCGCCGGTAGTCGAACCCGACCTGGCCCAGGGCCGGCTCATCGAGAAAGAGAATGACGTTGCCGACGCGGAGGCCGTCCATCACGGCGGCGATGTGCTCACACGCCCTGGTGACCGCCTCGTCTTCCGAGTAGCCGCTGAGAATCAGGGTCGCCGGACCCACGCACTGAATCTTGACCGTCTCGAATCCGGCGGTTCGCTCCTGAAAAGTCCGCAGGCAACTAAGCCGGCCCGGCTGCTTGATGTATTCCAACATGGCATCGCCCAGCTTCGGAAGCTCGGGCAGAAAAGGAATGTCATGCCGCAGACTATACTCTACAGCTTGATTGACCTCATCATATGGCAGAGACCCAATCTGGGTCACAATCCTTTTCCTCTGCACGAAATCTGCTCCTGTGACTGCCATCGTGTTTCACACTGTTCCCGTACTGTCACCCGACGCCGACTCGAGCAAGACCGCCTATACCTTGGCCAGGTCGAAGCCCGGACGATAGGATTCCTGCACAAACTGCTGGGCCTCGGGGACGTTCGTGACTTTCACATTCGGGCCGTCCCAGAGAATCTTCTTCTGCGCGCGGATCGCCACATCGCCGAGTAGAACGAACTCGGTGAGGCGCGCCCCGTAGCTGAAGTCGCTGCACGCCTTGGGGCCGCCCTTACAGGCGTTGAGCCAATCGCGGTGATGGCCTGGGCTGCGCGGCAGCGTCTTCGGCGGCCTGCCATACTCGCGCATCTTCGATTCCGGGATGAGCCGGGGCGACTGGCTCCAGCCGCCGCCCATGATCGTGCCCTTGCTGCCGAGGATCAGGATACCGTTGCCGCCCTCACCGAGCCGCCGGCCCTGCTCCAGTTCCGGTGGTCGCGGCGGCTGAAGCGAGCCGTCATACCAGTGGACTGTCACGGGGCCCATGCCTTCGCGCGGGCCGAACTCCCAGACCACGTGGTTATTGCCCGCGATGACTTCCGCATCGGCGAAATCGGTCTTCACCGCCTCGACGCTGATCGGGTGGCCCAGCTTGAGCGCTGCAAACGCGGGGTCCAGGTTGTGCACCGACATGTCGCCGACGCAGCCCGTGCCGAACTCCCACCAGCCGCGCCAGTTGTACGGCGCGTACGCGGGATGATAGGACCGGTCCGCCTTGGGCCCGAGCCACAATTGCCAGTCGAAACCCGCGGGTACCTCCGGCTTTTCCGTCGGACGGCCCCGGCCGCTGGTCCAGCCGCCGGCGCCGCTCCAGGCGTGGACCTCGCGGACCTCGCCGACGGCGCCGTCCCAGACCATCTCGCACGTGAGCCGGTTGCCCTCGTCGCTGCGGCCCTGGTTGCCCATCTGGGTCGCCACGCCGGTCTGGGCCGCCACTTTGGCCACGGTGCGGGCTTCGTAGATATTGTGCGTCAGCGGCTTCTCGCAATAGACGTGCTTGCCGCGCCGCATCGCCGTCACCGACACGAACGCATGCCAGTGGTCCGGCGTCGCACACAGTATCGCGTCGATATTCTTCTCCTTGTCCAGCAGCTCGCGGAAATCGACGTAATCCTTGCACTTGAACTGCGGATTCTGCTGCGCGTAGTTCTTCTCGACCTCCGCCTTGACCGGCAGCCGCCCCGCCACACCCTTGTAGTACCATTGCTCGTAATCCGCCTGCTCCCGCGGGTCGGCGATGGCGACGATCTGCGCGTCTTTTTCGCCGAACAGGCCCCGGGCATTGGTCCGCCCCTGCCCGCCGCAGCCGATAATCGCAATGTACACCTTCTCGCTCGGCGCGACGAACTTCGGCCCACCCAGCACGTGTCGCGGCACAATGGTGAACGCCGCCGCCACCCCCGCCGCCCTGCCGATGAACTGCCTGCGCGTGACTCCGGAACTCCTGCTGCTCATACGTGTCCTCTCACCCAACAACTCGTACCCTGTCCTTCAACGATGCCCGACGTTCCACACGCCAGCGCTCTTCCTCGACCCGCAACAACAGCCAGACATGATACCACAACACCATCGTTTTGACCATCAAGGACAGCAATTTGTCGCGCCACTTGTCGCCGCCCTGCCCTTGCGTTGACCGCAAGGCCCGCCCATAATCGGAAATGAAGGAGCTTGCGAGCTGTGCCGACGCCATTACCGACAATTCATTCTTCTCGTTCCCCTGCTCTTGGGAAAACCGCTGATCAGGACGGAGGGTGCGACTAATTTTCGTGGGCAGGTGCTGTTATCGTGTCATCCTGAGCGGTAGCGAAGGATCTCCCCACCGACCTGTACGTGGACCGGACGCAACGGGGGCTTTTGCTGCAAGGCGGAGATGCTTCACTTCGTTCAGCAGGACAAACGCGGATAGGGCCGCCACAAAACGCAGTCGCACACAGGACGGAGATTGGGCGGGAAGTTCGTTGACCTCGGGTACGGGGCGAGGTATAATACCGGGCTCGTGTGGGAGAGTCGTTGGGTTTTGAAAGGGTCCACGATGAGAGCTCGAATGTATGTGATTTTGTGCTGTTCTGTCGCCTTCTGCTGCCTGGTATCGATTGGCTGCCGTAAGAAGGCCCAGGAGAGCAAATCGGTAACTCCCGCCAGCGCGCCCAGCACGCCCGCGGTTTCGACAAGCCCGAAAAGCGCATCGGCCGAGACGCTGACGGTGGACACCGAGAAGCCTATGCCGGAAGTGCAGGCCCAGGCCCAGACGCTGAGCGTCGAGGATTTGAAGGCCGTCGCGCTGAAGTACAAGCAAGCCATCATAGCCAAACAGGCCGAGGCGGAGAAGCTGATTACCAAGGTCAAGGAGTTGCCCGTCACGCAAGCCCTCGGGCAGGAGGCACAATCGCTGAAGACCGACCTGCAGAGCCTGCAGACCTCCGTCAAAGCATTGAAAGAGCGATTCCAGGTTTACTACAACACGCTGAAGGAAAAAGGCGGCAACCTGTCCGGCCTCGAACTGTAGGCATCCCCTGTCACCGCCGCCTCCGGCCCGCTCTTACTTTGTTTACCGGCAGCTCGTATATCCCTCGTCTCCTGCCCCAAGCCGGCGTGCTGCCCATGCGCCTGCGCTTTGACTAATACCAATTATCATCAATTCTCATACATGATGTATCGTCCCTCCCCACGATGCCCAGGACGGGCTTTTCGCCTTTTGCCAGGGTGACAAAGCCCCGCAAACCAGAGGATTTTCCTGAATCCGGCCCATGGGACTTGACATGCCTTTCGTGGAACGCTATGCTATCATAATCTTCTTGTATCTGTCGGTACTTCCGGGGGGATCTCCCTTACGCGTATCACGATTCCGGTGAGATTTCGTTCCGACAGCGGTCTAACAAAGGAAAGCAACCAAACAAACAGATAGAGGGACGGAGAATGAACGAGCAATGTGCAGGTTGTCCGTGGCTGGACGAGCAGAAGGGTCAGTGCCGTCGAACACCGCCGCGGTTCTGTTCTTTGGACGAATCCGACAACAAACCGACGGTGAAGAAGATGCCGGTGCCCGATAAACAGGAGGCTCGCCTGCGGTCACCGGATCGACTGGTTGCCTGACGAGCGGGCGGCAACGGACGGGGCAAAGCGCCTTCGCAAAAGTCTACAAGGGCGATTGTCACCAGCGGCGAGTTTTCGTCTGCGCTGGTGTTGCGCGCGCAGGGTAGCCTGCTCCCGAACCCGTGAGCAAGCCGCGCACGGCGTGCGCCGCGAAGTCTTCCGTCACAGTCGGCATCAGCACTCTTTCGTGATTCCGGGCTGCGGCGGCGCGTAGGTGCCGTCGGGACCCGCGTGGATGGGGGCGGGCGTGTCGAAGGTCATGTGGTCGATGTCCTCGACGAACTGGAAGCTCGAATTCAGCGCCTGGTCCCAGGTAATGAATTGGCCGGTGTGGGTGGCCGCCCGTCCCATCAGGGCGACGACGTCGGCCTCGCCGGCGCGTCGGGCCTCGTTGTGCGGCTGGTTCTGGCGAATCGCGTCGAGCAACAGTTGCCATTCGACCTGATACGGATTCGGATCGGGCCGGCCGTACTCCCAAACGAGGTTTTCCGGCACCATATTATGGCCTTTGTAAATCTTCGGTTTCGGGTCGCCGAGCGTGGCCATGAGGACGGCCGAGCCCTTGGAGCCGTGGGCGTAATCGGCGTACGTCTCCCAGCAGCCGTTCATGTGCCGCGAGAAGGCGAACAGCTTCGTGCCGTCGGCGAAGGTGTACTCGACCGTGTAATGGTCGAACTGGCTGCCCGACTGCTCGTAGCACCGGCCGCCCATGCCCTGCGCCGAGATCGGCCAGGCCCCTTTCGCCCAGCAGGCCACATCGATGTTGTGGCAGTGCCAGTCGATGAAGAACCCGGACGAGACCCATGTGAAGCTGTTGGGATAGCGGAGCTGAAAGACCAGCTCGTTGGTGCCCTTGGGCACAGGGGGACAATGCACCGGGCCGTGGACGCGGTAGATGCGCAGCGTGTGCACGTCGCCGATGGCCCCGTCGTGAATCCGTTTGATTGTCTCCTCGCGCGCCTGCGAGTGCCGCCACATGAAGCCGACGCCGACCTTGAGGCCCTTGCGCTCGGACAACTCGGCGGCTTGGAGCCAGCGGCGGACGGCCGGCGCATCGGTCGCGAACGATTTCTCCGCGAAGACGTTGATGCCCTTATTCACGGCGTACTCGAAGTGCATCGGGCGAAAGGCCGCGTGCGTGGTCAACAGCACGACGTCACCCGGACGGAGGCAATCGATGGCCTTCTTGTAGGCATCGAAGCCGACGAACTGCCGCTCCGGCGGGACATCGACCTTGTCCGCATGAGCTTCCCGCAGGTTCTTCAGACTGCTTTGCACGCGGTCCTCGAACAGGTCAGCCGCGGCGTAGAGCTGGACGGGACCGCCGGTCGTCGAGAAGGCGTCGGCAACCGCCCCGGTGCCCCGACCGCCGCAGCCGACGAGGGCCAGCTTGATCGTGCTGTTCTCGGCCGCATACAGGCGAGGGGCAATCTCCGCCGCCAGTGCTGAGACGGCAGCCATTTGGCCGGAGAGCTTCAGGAATCCCCGGCGGGAGGTGGACCGGGCGGGCACGACTGGTTTTGACGTGTTCATGGCAGGCTCCTGCAACAATCTGTTGATATTCGCTGCTCCGTGGCCGGTGCCGCTGCCCGTACCCATCTGCCTCTCGACCCATTGGACACGACACCCGATGCCGTCCGACAGGCAACCAGCATACCACAACCGCCCCTGACTTCAAGCGTACGCTCGCCGCCGGCGCCATGAATCCTCCTCCGATAGGTAGCGGGGCCGTCTGACCTATGAAGAAATCGCATTGCGTTCGCCGTAAAAGATGGTATATCTCTATGGACAAGGGGGGATTCAGATGACGATTTCTTTGTCAAGGCAGGTGGATATGAGTATTACGTCGGCGATCGGGAACACGCCCCTGGTGGAGCTGACCAACCTCAACTCGAAGCGGCCCGCCGTCCGCATCTTCGCCAAGCTCGAAGGTGCCAACCCCGGCGGCTCCGTCAAGGACCGGCCCGCTTACTACATGATCAAGAAAGCGGAAGAGTCCGGCGAGTTGACACCGGGAAAGACGATCCTGGAGGCCACGTCGGGCAATACGGGCATCGCCGTCGCGATGATCGGCGCCGCCAAAGGCTACCGGGTCAAGCTCTGCATGCCCGAATGTGTCAGTCTGGAGCGCCAGCACACGCTCACGGCCCTGAGCGCCGAGGTGATTTTGACGCCGGCCCGCGAAGGCACCGACGGCGCCATCCGCCGAGCCCACCAACTCCTGGAGACCAACCCGGACGCGTACTACATGCCCAATCAGTTCGAGAACCCGAACAACGTTCTGGCTCATTACGAGACGACCGGACCCGAGATCCTCGCCCAGACCGAGGGCCGGGTCGATGTGTTCGTGGCGGGGATGGGGACCACCGGGACGCTGATGGGCGTCAAGATGTTCCTCAAAGAGAAGAAGCCGCAAGTCAAGGTCGTCGGTGTCGAGCCGCCGCAGGGACACACTATCCAGGGCCTCAAGAATATGACCGAATCCATAGTCCCGGCAATCTACGACCCCCGCCTGCTGGACGAAAAGATCACGGTCGATGACGGCGAGGCCTTCGAGACAACCCGGCTGCTCGCCGCCCGCGAGGGAATCTTCGTCGGCATGTCGAGCGGAGCAGCCGTGGCCGGCGCCCTGCGCGTCGCGTGTGACATGACCCACGGCATCATCGTCGCGCTCCTGCCCGACCGCGGCGACCGCTATCTCAGCACGACCCTCTTCCGCTCCATCTGCGCCAAATGCCCCCCGTAAGCGGCAACCACTGCTCATCAGCCGCACCGTGCACGTCCGATAACAGGAATTACCGTCCCGCGCTGGCGCGGACTGACCTTCCCGGCCCGGTTTGGCCGATAAAAATAGAGTGTGCCCATCGGATGGTGGAACGCCTTGGGATGGTATGGTTATGCCGCAGCAAATAGATTCGCTACCCGTGCCGCCGTTGCCGCGGTCGCGGCACCGAACCAAGTCCTGTCCTTTCTGCGCCGAGACGATTCGCTATGAGGCAATCAAGTGCCGGTTCTGCGGGGAGTTTCTCGCCGGCGACCGGCAGCCCGAGGGCAAAAGACGGAAGGCAGAGGACGGCGGGTGGAAGACGGCCTCTCCAGACTCGACAGAGGATGCGGCGGGCGAAGAGAGTGGGACCGAGGTCCTATGGTTCGGGCGGCCGAGCGTGCTCGCCCTGTCAGGCACCTTCCTCAAGGTCGCCTGCTTCGCGGCCGTGTGCGGGGCCGTCTATCGCTATCGGGTGACCGCTCTGATCACCTACCTACCCAAAGTCAGCGTGAGCATCGCGCGGCTGATGCAGGTCGAGGGCTGGCTGGACCTCGGGGCGCTGGGCTTGGCCGTCGTAGCGCTGCTGGTGCTGGTGTGGAAAGTGCTCTCGCTCAAAAGCCATTACTACGAAGTCACGCCCGACCGGGTCGAGTGGTCGCACGGCGTCCTCGACCGCAAGGTCGACAACCTCGACATGTTCCGCGTCATCGACCTGAAGCTCCGCCGCTCGCTCCTCGAATGCCTCTTCGGCGTTGGCACCGTCACCGTCCTCACGAGCGACGAATCCAATCCCCAGTTCGAGTTCCTCAAGGTCCACCACTGCCGCTACCTCTACGACACCCTCAAACAATCCGGCCTCAACGCCGACAAAAAACAGAACGTGGTCCACGTCGAATAAACCCGACCCGGCCGACGGGCCTCACGAAATCACCTGTATCCCCTGCCGGTGATCGCCGGATGGTAGAGCCTGTCCGCCAATTCTTCGACCCAGCAGCTCGTTGGCGCCGACCCCGAGGCGTCTCAAACATTTCACTGCCTCGATGCGGGAGATATCGACGCGCTGAAACCGCTCTTCCGTCATCAGATAGACGGAACCAGACCACACACTGGGCGATCCCGGCACAAACACCGCATAGTGCCCGGTCTCCAGGCGTTCCATCAGGAAGCCGATCTGCCACGCCTCTTCGATGCGCGCCAGGACCACCTGATAGGCACGACCCGCTTCGTACCCCATCAGGCTTTCGCTGATCCCCTTGAAGAAATCGTACCCGGGAATGTTGTAAAGAAACACGCTTTCCAGCCACTCCACCATCTTCCGGGCGAGGCGGGTCTTCGCAAACAATCCGGCGAACAGACAAAAGAGCACAATCAGCCCAATCGCCAGAATCGTTGCCATGGGGATGCCCGCCATCGATTGCATCGCAATCCGCCTCGCTAACGGAGCCACGACTCGGATCGAGATCTCTTCCGCCTTGCCAATCACAATCGCCAGCACGATGATAGGTAGAAGGAACAGAATGCCACCGATCAGGGTCGCCCGCACGAAAACGATGAGAGCTCTCATGGTCCCACCTCGAACAAACGAGAAGAACGAGGGCCGCCCACGCCCGGCAGTCCCCCCAGCCTTATCCCCTACCGCAACGCGGCCGCCTCCTCCAATAGGGAAATAGTGCATGCCCCGCTGTGCCTCCGCAAGCGGGCCACCCTCCGAGCCGACAAAAAACAAAATGTCGTCCGCGTGGAATAGGCCGACCTCTGCCGCTCTGCTTCAGTAGTTGTTGCAGTCTATTCGGATGACGCACCCCGATTCCACGTCGATGAAGATGCGCGTGGAAGCCGGCCCGCCGTCGGAGCCCCAGGTGAAATGATTCTCGTATGGCTCTGTTTCGGAGTCACTAAGATCCATATTGCAGAGGATGTATTTCCTGCCCGCCCTTATGTACCCGCCATGCTCTCGCTTGTACTGTTCCAGATGGGAAAGGATGAAGTCGAGATCAAAGCTGCTCTCTGTATCAATGTGAGCGCTCTTCTCGATGGCAGCTCGCAAGTCCAAGTTTTCAAGGTCTCCGCGCTCCGGAATCCACACGCGGTCGAATTCCACAGATCGAAATCTCAGATACCCGCGCACGACCGTCGGGCTAGTGATAATGACGGAATACGGATTCCTGCCTTCCATCGATAATCTGACTACTCCTGGGGCGTCGGGCGGACGCATACAGTCGAGAGGCGTCCGTCCTTCTATGTTTCTTGCATGGATATCCGCCCCTCCTGCCACGAGCAGGCCAACGAGTTCCTTGTGCCCGTTGACCGCCGCCACGTGGAGCGGGGTTTCACCGCATTTGTCCACCGCATTAACCTCAGCGCCGCGCGCCAGTAGCAGTCTGGCCGCTTCTACCTGGTTTTCCCAAGCGGTTTCGTGCAGGGGTGTCGTCCCCTCCCGGCTCTTCACATTCACGTGTGCTCCATGGGACAGAAAGAGCGCAATGGATTCGAGATCTCCACCTGCCGCCGCTACGTGGAGCACTGTATCTCCTCGATTGTCACCGATATCCGGATCAGCACCGGCAACCAGCAGCAGTTCTACCATCTCCTTATGATGATAGCGAAACGCGGTCTGCAGAGGGGTGGCCCCACCCAAGAGAGTTCTGGAGTTGACATTGGCGCCATGGGCAACGAGACACCTGACCAGAGCCGCATGTCCCTCTTTGACGGCACAGTGGAGCGGCGTGCCATCGGATCTGTCGCTCGCATCAGCATCGGCGCCGTAAGATAATAGCAGCTCAGCCATTCTCACATGGCCCGCCCTTGCCGCGAGATGAAGGACCGTGCTTCCGGAACGGCTCTTCGCATTAACATCCGCTCCCTGAGCAATGAGTGAGCATATCCGGGCACGATCACCCTTTTCCACGGCCTTGTACAGAGAGGCGTTGAGACCGGACGGCTGCCTTTTGCATCCGTAGCACAGCAGCACGACAAGGATGATCCTTCCTATTCTCATTTTCCGGCACTCCGCGAGTATTTTCTCACATACCCCTCATTATAAGGCATCGGAGAATATAAAGGTAACACCCGATCAGGCGGAAATCCCATATTGAGGCGGTGACGACGAACTGTCTGCCAATCAACCCACGAAGCGTTCGTCTTCTTTTGCGAGGGCGATGGCTTGGGCCGCGCTGGCTTCTTTGTCTTTGATCTCCAACATGATGTCGAAATCGAAGGGGCGGCTGTGGGCGAGAAAGGTCCGGAAGTCCTCGACGTTGATAGAGGGGGCGTGTGAGCCGGCGGGCCTTCCCGGGGCCTGACTGCTGTAGTCCACCATGGGCACGCCGTCGCTCGCGCGCCAGGTGGGGCCGGCCCTCTCGAAACACGCGTGCAGGTCTTCGCCGTGGTTCCGGAGGGAGTGATGAAAGGCATCGAAGAGCACGGGCACGGCCGTCTCACCGTGAATGGTGAGACAGTCGCGCAGCGAATAGCTCTTCTCGTCATTTTCGATCACGAGCCGGGCGCGGACGGCCGGGTCCAGGCACGCGAAGCGCCGGATGAACCGGCGGATACTCTCCTCTTTATCGCCGTAAACGCCGCCGACGTGGATTTGGATCTTGGCCGTCGCGTCCAGTCCCAGGGCGTCGAGCACCTGGGCGTGGTAAAGGAGCTCCCGGCTGCTGCGCTCGAAGACAGCCTCATCCAGCGAGTTGATCAGGGTGAACGGGTCCGGGTGCATGGAAATCCGGATTTGATGGGTCCGGATATAATCGCCGAGCCGCGCGAACAGCTCGCGGAAATGCCCGCGCCAATCGAACCGGCACACCGGATGCGAAGCGAAGGGCACGAGGTCGCACGTGATCCGAAAAAAGAGCATGTGCCGCTCGACGTTCCACCGGAGAATTTCCGACAGGCAGTCGAGGTTGTTGGCCACGGTCTCGATCAGCCTCTGCTCGGAGAAGGACTTCAGCCGGAACGTCCGGTCCGCCTTGCAGCCGATCGCCAGGTTGATGCACGGATACCCGATCTTCATCCGTTTTCCCGCCCACACTACTTGTCTTCGCCACCGCAAAACCACCATTCGCCACCGGCACCCTATTATAACCTCAAGAATGCAGGAATGGACTGCTTTCGTAGCTTTTACACCTGACCGATGTAGGCGAAAGTCTGGCAAGGCGTGCAGCATTGCACGCCAGAACGCATCTGCCGGTGTCTCAGTTTCGCACAACCACTTTGCCATAGCATCCCCCATGCTACAGAGCGCCCGCCTTCCCAAGCGAGGAAAACGGTGCGCCGTGCGCACCCCACCTTGCCGACAGACAATTCACGCCCAACCTCTTCCTTCTTGCCGACATGGCACAGGCGCGGTATCCTGAACTCAGCCGTTGAGCACGCCCTATGAGCGGACTGTTGACAGGGAAATGGGTAATGACATCGAGCAAACACAAGACACAGAAACGAGCATCCTCGGCCCGAAAGGACATTGAGAAGATGGTCGCGCGGATCGTCCGCCGGTTTGCCCCGGAGAAAATCATCCTGTTCGGCTCGCACGCCCGTGGAGACGCCGGTCCTGACAGCGACGTTGATCTACTGGTCGTGATGCCCGTGGCCGGCTCGGAACGGGAGAAGGCGATCGAAATCGGCGTGGCCCTGCACGACATCCCCATCCCCAAGGACGTGGTCGTCGTCCGGCCGGAAGAATTCCAGTGGCGCAAGGATACCATCGGGACGCTCGAATGGCCCGCCTGGCGGGAAGGAAAGGTCGTGTATGCCCGAGCCTGACAAGGCCGCCATCGTTGCGCGCGAGTGGATTAGCAAGGCAGAAAACGACCTGAAGACGGCGGCTCACACCCTCACGCTGGGAGCCGACTGCCCCACCGACACCGTATGCTTCCATGCACAGCAGTGCGTCGAGAAGTACGTGAAGGCTTTTCTTGTCGCCGCGGAGATTGCCTTTCCGCGAACCCACGATATCGAGGCGTTGATCGGGCTGATGCCGAAACACGCCCGGCCCTCGCTGACGGTTGAGGAGCAAAGGAGGCTCACCGACTACGCCACGGTGATGCGTTACCCGGGGCCCTACAATCCTGCCACCCTGTCAGAAGCGAAAGAGGCAGTCAAGCTGGCTCGACGCACGCGCCGGGAAATCCGGAAGTTGCTTCAGGACAAACCGCTTTTCTGACGGCAGGTAAGGAGTGGGTTGTGCCGGAGTTGCCGGAAATTGAGAATATCGCGTTGGGCCTGCGCCAGGCCATCGTGGGTAAACGCGTGGCGCGCGTCTGGGTCGGGATTCCCCTCATTATCCGGGGTCCGTACCGGCGGCGCTGGCGGCTCTTCATGGCGGAACTGACCGGCCGGCGCATCGCGCGTGTCACCCGGCGCGCCAAGCGGCTCATTCTGACAGCGGAAGGAGGGCTGGCCCTGGTGTTCCAGCTCGGCATGACGGGCAAGTTCCTTCTGCCGCCGAGAGCGGTCGCCCGCGCGGCGGCCACGCCGAAGCACACCCGGCTGATCCTGTCCTTCCGCGACGGAACGGAACTCCTCTTCGTGGACGCGCGTCGGTTCGGGCGCGTGTGGTGTCTGCGCGACCTGAACCCGGACGCTCCGGACGCGGTGATGGAGGCGGCCGGCCTGACGCCACTGGGGCCGGAGGCGTTGGACATGAGTCCCAAGACCCTCGCCGCCCTTCTCCGGACGGACCGGCCCATCAAGTCGCTGCTGTTGGATCAGGGCCGGATCGCGGGGCTGGGCAATATCTATACCGATGAATCGCTCTGGGCGGCGGGCATCCATCCGGCCCGGGCCGGCGCATCGCTCACCGCCGCCGAGGCCGCCGCCCTGCTGCACGAAATCAAGAACGTCCTGCGGCGAGCAATTCGTGCGGGCGGGACGACCTTCAGCGACTTCCGCAACGCGTACGGCGCGATGGGCCGGTTCCGCCACCGGCTGAGGGTCTACGGCCGTCGCGGCGAGCCCTGCCCCCGCTGCGGCACACCCATCCAGCGCCTCCGCCTCGCCGGTCGCGGCACCCACATCTGCCCACACTGCCAAGCCAGGTGATCCACGACCTGCGACAGCGTTTACGGCTGAATCCTTCGTAGCCCGCTCTCGGCCCGGAGGCCGCTGCGCATCGAGATCTATCATGTCGAGCGGAGCGCAGTCGAGACATCTGGCCTCGAATCTGGCGTGTCGCGAGTCCGCGGCCAGATTTCTCCGCGCGGCCTTCGGCCTTGGTCGAAATGACAAGAATAGGCCCCGAGCACATGACGTTCTCAGCGATAATCCGTATGACGCGTGTCTCAGACGGCGCAGGCCGCCTCTTTTTGCCCCTCGTCGGGCGCACTCCGGCGGAGAGATTGCCACGTCGCTTCGCTCCTCGCAATGACAGGAACGGCCGTTGCCTGTATCGCCGGAAGGGAAGTTACCAGATGCCGGGCAGGAGGCGGTAGCGGACGCGTTGGGCGTAGTCGGCGTAGCCGGGCAGTTCGGCGCGGAGGGTTTTGTCTTCGAGGTGGGTGCGCACGATGAGCAGGAGAATCGTCAGGCCGGCAGGGATCAGGGCGTAGGCGGAGCCGACGATCAGCGGCGAGCCGAGGGCCCAGAGGCCGGCCCCGATGTAGCCGGGGTGACGGACGGTGGCGTACGGGCCGGTGCTCACGACGCGGTGGCTGCGGTCGGTCTGGATGCGGACGGTCGTTTCGAAGTGCGTGTTGACCAGCATGGCCCAGGTCACGAGCACCCAGCCGAAGGAGAGCAGCAGTGTGCCCAAAACCGTGGCCCAGAGGCCGAGATTCGACCAGTGATATCGGCCCACGTCCAGACCCGTCACGACAGGAATGGCATAGAATCCCGACAGGCCGTAGAGGGTCAGGAGCTTTCGGTCCCAGGACTTGACGCCTTTTTTCTTCTTCCACGCGCCGCGCTGATTGAGCAGCTCCGGATTCGCGATGGCCAGGATGATGCCGTTGCCGAACATCCACACGAAGCTGACCGCGACGAACAGCCACGCCCGCGGCAGGTCGAGCCGCCCCGCCGCCGCAAACAGCAGCGCGCCTTGGATGAACGCGCCCAGAAAACCCCCCACGAGGACCACAATCCCCGGCCTGCGGAGCCGGCCTTTTCCATCGTTCGAAATTGTCAGATGAGTACTCACGGAGTCCCGCGTACAGTGGGCGCTACTTTCGCCTCGACGGCATTGCATTGCTTTTCAGGGACTCAGACACCCGTCTGAAGGCTTTAAGGGCAGCCTCCAAGTGCTCAATGACTGTGTCTGCGAGTTCCGCTGCTGAAGGCAAATCTTCCGCATTCCGCTGGCCATTGCGTCCAGGCCAAGAGATATCGAGATTGCATTTGTCTCGCGTAACCAGTTCTTGGTACCTGAAGGAACGAAAACGCTGCGTTTCACGGCGCCGACTTCGGTCTTCAGCATGATAGCACTTGATGAAGTCATCCAGTGCCTCATCTTGCATTGGCCGAGTACGGAGGGTAAAGCTCTGATTGGTACGCAAGTCGTAGATCCATAGCTTCTTTGCGTGCGCCTTCTTGCTCGCACCCTTGCGGTCGAAGAAGAGGACATTTGCCTTCACCCCATTGGCGTAAAAAATGCCCGTGGGCAAACGCAACAATGTGTGGACATCGCATTCCTGGAGCAGATTGCGTCGGATGGCTTCGCCCGCGCCACCTTCAAAAAGCACATTGTCCGGAACCACGACGGCAGCCCGACCGTTTGGCTTGAGAAGGGTCTTGAGGTGCTGCATGAAATTCAACTGTTTATTGCTTGTTGTAGCGATGAAATCATCACGTTCATAAATCAGACGGTCCTTGTCCTTCTTCCCATTGCCATTCACGAACGTCATGCTGCTCTTCTTGCCAAAGGGCGGATTGGTCAGGACCATGTCGAACGTAGAGGAGGGCTTGCCAATGAGTGCGTCGCCCAACGTAACGGGACAGAACTCCATCCGCCCGATGCCATGCAGATACAGATTCATCAGGCAGAGGCGCGCGGTGTTCTCTACGATCTCCCAACCCCGAAACATGTCCTCTTGCACATGGCGCCGTTGTGCAGCCGACAGGTCGGGATAGTTCTCGGTGATATACTGGTGTGCCGTAAGGAAAAAGCCACCCGTCCCGCACGCGGGGTCGCAAATAGTCACGTCCGGCGTAGGGCGCATGACCTTGACGATGGCGCGGATAAGTGGACGCGGCGTAAAATACTGACCAGCCCCGCTCTTGACGTCCTCGGCGTTCTTCGCCAGTAGCCCCTCATAAATTGGGCCCTTTACGTCTGTGTGCATCACAGACCAGTTCTGGGCATCAATGAGATCGATAAGACGCTTGAGCTTGGCCGTGTCCCGAATCTTGTTCTGGGCCTTGCGGAAGATCATACCTACGAGGCCCTTCTCCTTTCCGAACGTCTGGAGCAGTTCAGAGTAGCGGTCTTCGAGTTCCAGCCCGTTGAGTGCCTTGAGGCCGCGCCAGTTCAATTGTGCTGGCAGCGCGGATTCGTGCCCTGGCAGTTGGCTGTTCTCGTCATCCATCTTAAGAAAGAGGAGATACGTCAACTGCTCAACGTAGTCGCCGTAACTGACCCCGTCATCCTTCAGCACGTTGCAGAAGTTCCAAAGGCGCTGAACAATGGAATTGATCTCAGTCATTATGGCAAAGGGTCCCCAATATCAGAGGTCACGATTCAAGATCTCCTCGACCCAAGCATAGGTCCGATAGGCTTGCAGATAGATTCGGGCTGCGGTGGAAAACTCAGCATTGGCACGGACCCGTTTAATGATTTCAGTCTTATGAAAGAAATAATCGTCGCGGTTATTATCAGCTTGTGCATCATCCGCTCGGTGCACGTGCTGTTCGATGTCCTTCGCTAGCATCTTCCGGCGCCTCACAATAGCACTGTGATCCAGATGATATAGCCTCACACTGACTTCGACACGCTCAGTTTTGTCTTTGTCAGCAGTCGCAGGATGAGGGAATCCATTCGTGAGGAAGGTCAGGAGCTTCGTGTCCTCATCGTTCGTAGGGTCAAGGAGCATGGGCCTATCTTGTGGATCTGTCTCACAGCAAGCGTGGGGTGGCGGCGGTACGATGGGAAAATGGTCCTGCTTGCCTCCCTCTGTTCCACCTTCGAGATCGCACCGCTTGCTATTGCAGTAGGTACAGGAGTATCGGAAGTTCCGCCAATCGAAGGCAAGCCACCAGTATCCTGAATGGCTAGAAGGGGCTTCGACGACCCTGTTCTTGGGCCGAAAATGGTCAACGGGCTTGTCCGAACGATCCTGCTTTGCCTCGCAGTACCAGCACTTTTCATGGCTGGCGAGCCGAAGCGCCTTCTCTGCCTTACGCCAGACCCCAGATTTAGCGCTAATTGCTTCGTGCCGCGCCTCCCTGACAATCTTCTCAACCTCTTCTGAACGTTTTCCGGCAGCTTCAGCCTCTGCTCTCGCCGCCTGTACCTTCTTTTCGACATGGGTCTTCGCGCTCTTCACCAAGGCATCCCAGTCCGATGGGAGGTTCTCGTAAACATCAGCCTGAAGGATGAATCTCATTTTCTTTTTGCGGCCTCCTCTTTCTCGATCTGCGCTAGTATCTGATCGGTTTCGTGCGCGAGCTCCTCCCAATCGGCTTCTTCCATAATAGGTTTCCGTAAAATCCCACGGACTTCGTGCTTTCTGGCCAGAGCCTGAATGAACGCTCGATAGTATGGGTCAGAACTGGCCGACTTGAACCCCAGAGCCTCGATTTCAGCAGTGAGCTTCCGGAGCTCCTTCTTCTCACGGGAATCCAGTGCCCTCTTCCCAGCCAAATCGACGTGCCGATCAAGCAAATCGAGAGTCTCAGGATCGAGATCCGACCTTAGACCAAACATCTCGCTGGTCAGAATGCCCGTGAAACCCATGCCACGAGGATTTTCTGTGGCCGGAAGACAAATGCAGGCTTCCGTCTTTGGGTCACGTTTCAGAAGATGGATGTTCTCCTTCAAGAGACCAGCGATGGCAATCGGATCGTGGGTTGCCAGGAGCACTTGGCTGGTCAGTCGCCTTTCGAGCACCTCTATCGGAGCGCATGGGGCTTCAGAGTCGCCACATTCTGTGTCTCCTACCAGCGCTTCAAAGAGCAGCCGCAGATAGTCAAGTTGCCAGTGAGGATTCAGATGAGTGTCAGGCTCATCTAGCAGAATGAGCGATTGGTTTGTCTTCGTGAAACGCAGCAATCCCAATACCATGAGGAGTTGTTGTTCCCCTTCGCTCATGTCCTTGAATGTAATGGAAATCTGCTTGCTGGCGGTCGCGTTAATCCGAATGCGTATGCGCACTTCCTGGATGATCGAGGAGAAATCCGTGCTCTCCAACGCCACGAAGAAGCTGCTTGCATCCGGATACTGGGCCGCGAGAGCTTGCAGCCTTTCTTTGCCAGGGAGGAAGAGAAAGTAGAGGTCGCGCATGCTCTCTTGATAGCCATCATCCACCTTCTGGCGCCTTACCATCGGGGCGACGGCGAGGCACCGAAGACGCTCAAGGAACGGCCGGAGAACGCCAAAGGCACCCCAGAAATCTCTAGGATCGTTGTTGTGAAACCAGCGAGGCCGCTTCAGAACAAAGAGCACAGACTCGAAGTCCTCAATCCGGAGATGCCTCCTCAAGAAATGTCTGATCTTCGGGTCTTCGCGATAGAAGAACGCGAGCAGTGCGTACTTCGCGTGAAGGGTTTCAGCGCAGAAAAAGCGACGCTCCTCAAGAAGCCTCGTCAATGTCTCTGCGTCATCGAGGTCCGCATTCAACAACCGCCCATAGTGTTCTTGCTTCAGGTCAGAGAACAGTTCTAGGAATCGGCTGCTCGGGCCGGAGTAGTAGCCGAAGACAAAGTGCGGCAACAGAAGTCCTTCCCGGCTGCAAGGGCGCACTTTGGGTTTTGCTGCGGATGTGGCTCCTTCGCCCGAGATTCGCACTTGAGGACGCCGTAGATTCGAGTCCCAATTCACCTCAACCAAGCGGTCTTCAATCTCGTAGCGAATCCTGTAGCCTCGCATCATTTCATCTGGCTCCCATCTGTTCTTCTCCTTCCATTTGTAGAGGTCCCGGAATATGATAACGAGAGCCTCGAAAAGGTTAGATTTTCCCGTACCATTCCATCCAAGCAGAATGTCAAGCGCGTGCTGGCGGTCGAACCGCACGGTGTAGTTTTCCAGATTCCTAAACTGCTCAAGCCATAAATCGTCGAGCCGAAAACGCCCTGGCGGGGTCTTGCGCGACGCCTGTTTTGCCGATGCCGTCAGAATCTTCCGTCTGCGGTTGATGTCTGCAGCTTTCTCGAATTCTCTGAGTGTGCTCGGGGTACGACTCAGTAAGTCATAGAATTCGAAGACTTGATCGTCGTCGTATCCGGCTACATCAAATAGTCGCTCGGCATCGGGCTCCTCTTTGATTCTCTTGAAAGCATCCTGAAGGTCGTGTGGTTTGGTTGAATCGGTCTTCATGGCTACTCCCTGCGACTCCTCAGATGATTTGCGCGCTCGCCCGATCCTCCGCGCGTGCCTACGATCCGCCTCCACCTGGGCTTTCTCAATGCGCACCCTTTCGAGGAGAATGGAGGCGGATTCATCATACGCATCTTGACGTGTGAGCTTACCACAAAAGGCGTCACGCAGGATTGCCTCGCGTGTCTTCTTCACGTTGGCAATGCCAGACACAGCTTTTGCCTCTGTCAAGTCTGCTGCCTTCATCTGTCGATCAATTTCTGCCAGAATGACTTTATGCTCTTCAAAATGCGGTAGAGGAATGGGCAGTTTATTGACCTTGGATTTACTGATAGATGCAAGATTGGTCGTTTGCGTGGCTCTCTCAAAAAAATACACTTGTCCGCACTCATTGATGTAGCGGGACACGAATCGCGGATCAAGATCAGAGATGAACGGACGCGCGCGAAAGACATGGTTCTGGTGGGTACACTTCGGGAGTTCCCCATTCCATACCCACCCACGCCCCAATTTATCGCGATCTCCGCCTTCATTCAGAAGAATGTCACCTTTCTTGAGAAGAAGAAAGGGCAACTCGTCCGCTTCCACCTCGATTGTCTTGACCTCAGACAGATCTATATGCCCTCGTTGAACATTCGCCACCCTGAGATAGGGTACCCGACGCGGTTTTAAGACCCGCCGCCTCTTATTAACAGTGATACCGCCGGCAACATCAGCAAATGTCTCAAGGGTCGTCCAAAGCCAACCATCGGGAATTGTAGGCAAATCGTTAGCATCAGGTTCATCCGGTTCCTTGTATCGTGCTTCGACCCTGCAACGTTCCTTGGCGAGGACACTCCGGATTTCGGAAGGAGTACAACCCTCGGCCTTTTTGCGCCGCTTCAGACGGGCGAGTTGGTCTCGGATGTAGCAGATACGGCGCTCTTGGAGAATGCGATTGAGCAGTTGGCGGGCGGTCTCACCAGATCTACCATGTTGCTCACGCCAGGTGCGCGTCAGTTCTCCGGTGAAGGCGTCGCGCAGCACGGCCTCTTTACGTTGGGGCAATTTATCTAACGTGGCTCGGGCTTCCCGCACCCCCACATCCAGTTCAGAAAGCAACTCCTCAATCCGCGCCACGATGCGCTTTTGCTCGTTGAGCGGCGGCAGGTCGATGGGAAAATCCGAAATGCTCTTGAAACTCACACGGGGATGTTGCATACCACGCACCCGCGACTGAGCGAATTTAACGAAATCCTGACTGAGGAGTCGATACTTGAGGAACGCGTGATTGACGTTCTCAAGGTGGGAGAAGACAAGGATGTCCGTTGAACACACCCCGTCAAACTCGGCAAGCCAAACCTTGTTGAGGTAGGGACGTAACTTGCCATAGAGCAGGTCGCCCTTGCGGAAAACAGCCTTTGTACTGCGCACCTGCGAGGGCTCACCCACGCCGTTGATCGTGCCAGAATCCTTGTTGATATGTTCCAAGCCGATGTACTTATCGGCGCTGGTCGTTCTCGGGTCTGCTTTCGCTTGTGAGAGCAGAACCAAATCGCCCAGCGTCGCTCTGGCCCAACCTGTCGGCAGCTTGGTCATGCGCCCACAACCTCCCAGGATTCATCAGGCAAACAGACAAGACGAGAACACTTACACCCAGGCAACCCGGACTTGCCAATATAGCTGTCTGAGAATCACCAGCATGGGGTGAAGCCTGCCCCTTGCACTCCACGCTCAAATCCTTATGTCCTGCCTCTTATCCACGTCCGTCACACCAAGGGCGTCCAGCATACTGTACCGTCGTTCTCGCCCGCTGTCACAGCTTTTTGAATGCGAGTTTTGCATGGACTTTCGCTTGTCTATGCCTCTTCGACCACTTTCCAGCCCAGGGCGTCGGCGACGGCGAAAACCGGCTCTTTCAGGTCGCCGTAGGCGGTGACGCGGTGCCAGCCCCACTGATCCCACATCGTAAAGAGCTTCTCGATGTCGCCGACCGGCTCGGCGGCGAGCTTGGTCCGGCAGGCCCGGTCGTCCGGGTCGTTGGCGACGGCCTTGCCCCGGTGGAAGAGGATTTCCTTGCGGCCCTGGTCGATTTCGAGCGTGGTCGTCAGGTAGCCGAGCGGCAGGATCGAGCGGACCGAGGCGCCCTGGCGGTCCTCGGAGTGGGTCAGGATCGTGAACGGATTCGTCTGGCCCTGCGGCCCGAAGACTCTGTTGGGGGCGACGCAGTGGGCGTAAATGATCTGGCGCTTCGCCGTATCGATGACCGGGTCGGAGATGAAGCTGGGCCGGCCCTGCGTCAGCGCGTTGATCATGAGCATGGCGGCCGTCGAGCGGGTGTCACACTCGCACGCACCGACCAGGCCCTCGTTGTTCAGCTCGTGGAACCCGAGACACGGGTAGGCGTGGATGTGCCCGCCATAGAAGCCGCCCAGGCAGTTCATCGTGATGGCGTTGGCCCCGTGCTTTTTCAGCACGGCCTTCATGCCGAGGTACATCGCCGCGGAGGTTTCGAGCGTCTCCGGCGTGACGTCGATCACGGACGAGGCGTTTTGGCGCCAGCGATTGGCCGTCGCGCGGGACTCGTCCTTGTCCGCAGCCTTCCAGGCGTCGTTGACCTCGGCAAACGAGACCCATTCCATGGGGATCGTCATGAGCGGGTCCGCAGGCCCGGATTCCTGGCCGCGCACGGCGAGGATCTTCGACTGCTTCATCTTCGCAAGGCAATCCTGGGGCGAGAGGGTTTTCAGCGGGTCCGGCGTGCAGGCAAGATCGCCGGCCTTCGGGGTCCGCGTCGTTCGTACCTTTGCGGTCGCCGCCACGAAATCGGCTGCCGAGCCGCCCTTCTTGACCAGCTCGAAACCCTTGACCGCCTCGATCAGGTCTTCGAACCGCGACGACGCCACAAATCCGACATTCGGCGCCTTGCTCCGCAGGAACCCGGCCATATAGACCAGGAACCCGCCGCTGCCGCCATACTGGAAATCGGTATACAGCACCGGCTTGCCCGACGTCGCCATCGTTTGCACCACGCGGTTCCATGCGTTCATTTGATAAACAAGGTAGCCATCGATGTTGGCGGATTTGTCGTCGTCGAGGATCTTTTTGGCTTGCTCCTCGCCGGTCGCCATCGAGGGGAGGAACTCGAAGTTGGGACACTGCTGGGCCAGTCCCGTATTGATCCGCTCCATGACCGGCCGGAAATCGAAGCCCTTGTTCGGCCAGTCCGGGCCGGGCTGCACCGGGGCGTGCAACGAATACACGATGCGAATCCGCACCTTGCCGCCGCCCGCCGCCGCCGCGAACAGCGAGCTCGGGCTCGTCAGGACTCCAGCGGCCCCCGCACACGCCGCACAGCCGGCCGCCAGGAACCGCCGCCGATTCATTCTACAGCACGCACACCCCGAAATCAGTTCACCCTTCATAATCGTTCTCCCCTAAAGCGCACCATCCGTCAATCTATGAGTATGAGCCCGTAATAATGCGGGCACTGTTTTCTATCCCGCACCACTTCGAGGCGAAAGCCGGCCTTCCGGACCGTCGTATAGACATCGATCCCGCACGCCTCCATCGCCGGTCGGGCCCGCTCCGCATGCCGGCACTGGCCCTCCTCCAACGCACACGTCTCGCAGAAATAACACGGCCCGGCCCCGAGCCCGAACGCCTTCCACGCCCCGCGCAGAAAGATCTCCCGCTCCAGCTCGGCCACCGTCGCCTTGGTATCGGCGTCCCGGTCGAAGTGAATCAGAATCGCCCGGCGGTAGGCGTCGAGCACCTTGCACATCTGGTCCGGCGTCGGCGAGAATGGTGGGCACACGAGGCACTGCCCGTACCCGTCGCACCCGAACTGACACTTCAGCCGCACCCACTCCGCGGTCTCCACATCGGCCGGCGAGATGACCTTAGCCGCCTTCACGCCGGACTTGCCCTCCACCAGATGACGCAACGCCTCATCGGAGAGACCCGATTCCTTCGAGGCGGCTCGTTTGTTGGCCATGCCACACCCGCACAAAACCACGATGCGACCCCACCACTTCGGAGCCCGCACGCATTTATACCCCGCCCCTGCATCACAGGCAAGAGCTACGTTCGCAGACTCGTGACTGAGTCACCGCTGCGGAGGCAAGGGTCCACCCGGTGCCCGAACCGGAACGTGCTCACGGATTGATAATCACCTTATTGCGGTTCGGCTGGCCCATGACCTCCACGGCTTCCTGGATGTCGGCGAGGGAAAAACAATGCGTGATAATTGCCTCCGGGTCGATCAGGCCCCTCTCCATCAGCCGGATAGCCTTCTGCATCGCCAGCGGCGTCGTGCCGAAGCTCGCATCCATCCGCCCTTCGAGGAAATGCGTCAGGCCGCCGTCGAGCTCGAAGGTCTCGTGCGTCGTGATGCCGAACACGTTCCAGCGCGTTCCGCGCCGGCGCAGGTCCACCATGAGCTTGACCGCCTCGATGGGTCCGGCCGCCTCGACGACCAGGTCCGGCCCCTCCGGCATGACCTTGTAAACCTGCTCCTTCGTCCGCCCGTTGCGCGGGTCGATAGCCACCGTCGCCCCCAAGCGCAGGGCACTATCTCTCGCATACGCGCTCGGGTCCACAGCGATCAAATGCCCGGCCCCCGCCGCCCGCGCCACCATCAGGCACAAAAGCCCGATCCCGCCGACGCCGATGATTACGACATCGTCGCCAATCGCCATCTGGCTGTACCGAACGACGCCCTTCCAGGCCCCGGAGAGCGGCTCCGTCAGCGCCGCCGCATCGAACGAGAGGTTCGTCGGCTTATGAAAGAGACACTTGGCATCCGTTTTCATATATTCGGCGAACGCCCCCGGCCGGACGTCGGCGGGCCCGTCCCCGCCGGTTGTGAACGCGTGCTCGCAGTAGTGCGTGTTGCCCGCCCGGCAAGGCTCGCAGAAGCCGCAGTACCCCGAAGGCTGGCAAATGACCTCATCGCCCTCCTTGACATTCGAGACGCCGACGCCGACCCTGGCGACCACACCGGCCGGCTCATGGCCGGGAATGAACGGAAACATGATGTTCCGCCGAATCCCCTTGATGGCCTTGTAGTCGGTGGCACAGAACCCGCACGCCCGGACCCGGACGACCACCTCATTCATCCCCGGCTCCGGCGTCGGCACCTCCTCCAGAACCAGCTTATCGAAATCCTTCAACACCGCCGCCAGCATACCCACACTCCCAGTGCATCCGTTCAACCAGATTCCAGCTTCACACACTCCCCCAAGTATATCCGCCCGCCCGCCCCCACACAACCCGCGACAGAATTGCTGGCCGCCGGCAACAAAGGTAAGATGGGCTTTAGCCCATGCGGATAATTGCGAATTACCGGAAACACACGATGGCGAAGTGGCACACGCTGTAATATAGGGGACTTCAGACAAGGCGACAGCGGTAGCGACTGTGTTGAGAGTCAAGCAATCTTTGGATTCCACACTTGATTATTCTTGAGCATGGCGTTGAGGATGGTCAGCAGCTTTCGCATGGCGGCGACTAAGGCCGTCATCTTGGCTTTGCCGTTGTCCAACAGCCGCTGGTAGAACCGGCGGAGCACGGGATTACAGCGGATGACCGCCAGCATGGGCATGTACAAGGCGCTACGGACCCGGACCCGTCCTCCTCCGGTCATGCGTTTGCCTCGGAACTGGCCGCTGTCGCGATTCATCGGCGCCACCCACCAGTGCGGCAATCTCGTGCCGATTGACGCGTCCGAGCTCCGGCAGTTGTGTCACCAGCAGGGCCGCGGTGGCCGCGCCCAGGCCGGGAACCGAATCGAGGATCTCGGCTTTGCGTTGGAGCTGGGGATCGCCGGCAATGAGCGCAGCGATCTTCTGGTCGAGCGTGGCGATCTGCTTTTCGAGGACCCGCAGGATCTGGCGGATGCTCTGGGCCACGGTGCGATCGACGGCATGCTCCAAGTGATTGCGTTCGGCCACGTGGAGCTCGACGAGCTGATTCTTACGAGCGATCCAGTCCTTGCGCTGGCGGGCTTTGGCGTCCGGCAGCTCGCGCACCTGGACCCGCGGGCTGGTGGCGAACTCGGCGAGGACGCGTGCATCGATTTGGTCGGTTTTGGCGAGCAGGTTCATGGATCGGGCGTAGTCCCGCACGCGACGCGGATTGACCACGATCACCGGCAGACCGGCCGTCTGCAGTTCGCTGGTCAAGGCCCGCTCATAGCCGCCGGTGGCTTCCAGGACGACCCGCTCCGGCTGGACCTGGGCCAGGAACTGGCGGCACTGCTGGATACCTTCGGAGCAGTTGGCGTACCGGGCGGCTTGGCCTTCGGGCAGGAGATGCAGATCGAAGTGATACTTGGCGATGTCGATTCCCACAACCTTCATAAAATTCCCCTTCCTTGCCTATACGGGCTCACGCTTTTACCATGGCCCAGGCGACTGTTCGGGGTCTTACGCCAGAGGCGACGACGGATCCGGCTACAAGCGGGCTCAAGGCCCCAGGGTGTGACGATCTCGTCGCCGCCGCGGTTCGGTGGGCGGCCGCCCACCGAACCGCCCGAACATCTCCTGCCAACTCATAAAATATCTGGTTACCCGTAACATACAAGGGTGTGCTTCGCACACCAATCACAAACGCAGAGGCGGAACCAACGACTATGCCGAATTACCGACGAACTTTCCTGGGCGGCGGCACGTTCTTCTTTACGCGTGTGATTACGATCACGACGGGTTGCGCGATTACTTCGACCCGCCGGAGTTGCACGACATGCCCGACACGGGCGAGTGACACAGATCAGACATCATGACTGTGTTCTTGGTAACGCCGGTCATGCAACGGTCGCCCGGATGGAATTGCCTTCAACGAGGGCTGCTATCACACGAACGCGCTCTTGCTTGGTCAGTCTATTCAAACTGACCATTATGCTTGAGCGGTCAAGGAATGTCAAGCAGATTCTTACTAAATTCTGCGCAACGCTACGGTTTCTTGTCTGATACTTTGCACTTAGGGGAAGGCATCGGCGGGAATGTGCCCTCGCTTATTGTTTCCCATGTTCTAAGTTGCTTCTGCTCGGGCTTTGGAGGCTTAGGCAAAAACGGCCCGATGCGGCGAAGAATCTCTTGTAGTGATTCCGTCGCGGATTTCATAGCCTTGGTATTCTGCTTGCTCATGCTGCACCTCCTATGATACGCTCAACCCGGACCTGTCGGACTCAAGGATTTTGATGCAGCGAGTTGACAGTGCCCAATCTGCCCTGATGTAGAGTTCCCAAATCCAACTCCACAGGTCCGAGCGAAGCTCTATTTCTTTTATCCGGAGGCCACAATTTCTGGCCTCGTCCATACTAATCATACGTCCATGCGAGGCGGTTTGTTGTTGTATCAGAAACGGCGATATACGTGCCTTTATCATCTCTTCCGAGTACCGAGACATCATTCCGGATTTTAGCAGCTTGATTGAGATATTCTCTGATAGGGCTTGTGCCGACCGCAGTTTTTCAATCTGCCTCGCGTCGTAGCGGCTAAGCTGCTGAATCACGGTTTCTAGCCGTTTTGCTTGGCCGGATACTGCTTTCTCCATCAATTCATCATATGATCGAACATATTCGGCTGCCGATATCCACTGTTCCTGCCCGGCATCATCGATGTACTTTAGCTGCGGGTCAACCGGACCAAGTTCGGCTGTTCGGCTCATGTGTATACGGGAAGCACCAAAGCATATCACTGAGGCGGCCGATTTTGCCATGTGAGGCACTATAACTTCAAAGTCACCATCAGAATACGCACGGCAGACATTGGCGATACGCTCTGCGGCCAACCCGGAACCGCCAGGGGAGTTGATGACGAGCAGAATCTTCCCACTATCATGCTCCACAGAGAGTATGTTCTCAATCATCTCTGCGTCTTTGTCCTGTATCATCACCTCTTCACTATAAAATGACGTGAGGTAGACGATCACCTTTCCCCTTAATCGCTGTCCAATTCTCCGGATAAGCTCCTTTCGGAGTTCCCATCGTTGGCTCACCTCTACGCCGACGCGAGCCCAAGGGCTGTCTATTGCCAGGGATCGTGAAGGGGGATTGATTCGCCGTCTTACAGAAGACTGCTTTGCCATAGCCTCCCACTCCTATTGCTTCCGCCAGCGTGCCTGTGCTGCCTTTCTGGCAATTTCGACGCGTTGCTGAGCGGATAGTTTTTCCGCCCTCGCCTTGCCGCCCTTTAGCCCGCCAAGCCGCCCTAGGACGACAGCAGCAGGGTTCTTGCCCTCCTCAATGGCTCTCTGCTGCAACTCTTCATCCGTAACGGCTTGATCGACTATCGACTTGGCAAGGCGGTTCAGGTCCATCCCGTGTTTCCTTGACCGCTTCTTCATATCCACATTATACCATCGACCGATAACACATGCAACTTGAGTTTTTGACCGCTCAAGCATATATACGCGGTGATGGTAATATGGTTCGGCCGCTTTCACTTGTCAATGAGCAATGTCACCGATTATGCAATTTTTAGATAACCCCTATTGCGCTCCCATTTGAAACTGACCCACTGCCGGCGCGATATGCAAAAGGGTCAGGGCTCAATAGAGGAGTATCTTTGTGTCCTGCTCTTCGTGATGAGAGATCCAGCCGGACCAGATTCACACTCAAAATCAGAAAACACTCTTTATTGACTTGTCAAAGAGCGGGACGAAGGTGACAAGGGACAGGTGATAAGTGATAAGCACGAGCGCGGACGTGCGGCGGCTTGCGCGTTTGCTTTGCGGCATTCTGACTTGTCACTTATCCCTTGTCACATGTCACCTCCGCCTCCGGCGGCCGGGGGGCGGGTGCTCGTCGGGGAAGTTGAGGTAGGCGTGGATGCCGTGGACTTTGCGGGCTACACGGTCGTAGGCGCGGGCGGCCTCAATTTCGGTGTCAAAATGGTCGATGGACACCATCTCGCTGTCGATGCAGATGGCCGCTTCCCACGTGTCGAGGGCGTCGTTGTACGAGACACCCTTGAACCTGGAGCTGCGGCCGCACGGCTTGCTGTTGTGGCCGTTCTCCAGCCTCGTGCAGACTCGCAGAGCGCTGCGGCAGTTGTTCATGCCGTTACCCTCAACATGGTCCACGACCATATTCTTCGGCGGCCGCATGATCTCACGATGCATGAAGATGGTCTTGCCCTTGCTCCGGCGGCGCGCGTAATATTTGCGCGTGCAGAGGGATACACACCACTTGTACCGGCTGAGCCGTTTGAAGTCGCGTGCCTCCACCATGCCGAACCTGCCTTGCGTCAGTGCGACGAAGCAAACATCGTCGCCGGATGGCGTCCGGCGGGCGCGGCGGGCGGTGCGCTTGCGCCGGGGGTGGAAGCTCCGGCACAGGCCGTCCGGCCGGACACGGGTCAACTGGCCCAGCCGGCCCGGGCAGTTGACACAGACCAGCAAGGTCCGCCGGCCATCCCGCAGCCTTCCCGCATACGCACATTCTCGACAGCATCGCTTCGCCATTGCCGCTCCTTTCGTCAGGGGTCAGGGGACAATCCTTCGTTGTCGGTGGCCAGTGGTCAGCGGTCACGGCCCAAGCCGATAGCCCCAATGTGCAATCCCGAGCCGCTAATCCCCTATCGGAATGTCCGCTCATTCCTTGTCCAAACATCAGTCATCCGTCATCGATAATCCATGCGAGAGACCGCGCGGTCCCTCTACAATTGCTGCGAGTGCGCAAGTTTGATGTCAAAACCGTGCACCTGGCCGGCCCCTGTCACCGCGGTAACTCTTTGCGTTACAAGGAATAAAAAAATTTCGCACGAGGCGCGATTTTTCGCTGAGCGGTGCGCGGGTTTGATGCTATTCCTACTTAACCAGTAGGGATTCGTGAACGGCAGGTCCGGGGCCTGTTCTCCCTTGTAGAACCACCTGGGATAGCTGTATCACTTAGCCGACAAGGTCTCGTAAGTTCTGCGCTCGGCTCGCGTCCGCGCACATCGCACCTTTCCATTGGCGCGTCGTCCGGACCCCCTGCCTCGCAGGAGCGACACAGGGTTTTGCAGGGGGCGGGGGTTTGTGGTACAAGAGAGCGGGCAGGAACCTGTGACAAGCAAAGTCGAAAGGGTGCACAGATGTCTGACGGCTTGCGCTACGGAATGACGAGGCGACGGTTTCTTCACGCCGGGCTCGCGGCGGCGGGCGGCGTGTTCGTGCTGGGGGCACGTCGCAGCCTGGCAGAGGCGGGACGGGAGCAGGCCCGGTGGGCGTTTCTGTCGGATACGCATATTGCGGCCGATCCGGAGAACAACTACCGGGGCTTCTACCCGTATCGGAACCTGCAGAAGGTCGTCGAGTGGATCCGGTCCGACCTGCCGGAGGGGCTGGTCATCACCGGAGACCTGGCGCGGCTGACGGGCCAGGCCGGCGATTACGAGAATTTCAAGAAGCTGATGGCCCCGATGATCGAGAGCCGGCCGGTCTGCCTGGCGTTGGGCAATCACGACGACCGCGACAACTTCCTGCGTGCCTTCAAGAGTCCGGCGGGTGACAGGCAGCCGGTCAAGGGCAAGCACATCGTCACGGTGAACGCCGGACCCGTCCGATTCATTCTGCTCGATTCGCTGCTGTACGTGGAAAAAACGCCGGGCCTGCTGGGCAAGGCGCAGCGCACGTGGCTGGAGGACTACCTTCGGACGTGCGACGACCGGCCGACCATCCTGTTCTTTCACCATACGCTCGGCGATGCCGACGGCGACCTACTGGACGTCCTGCGGCTGTTCGATCTCGTCAAGCCCATCGCCAAGGTCAAGGCCATCGTGTACGGGCACTCACACGAGTACGGCTACGAGCAGCTCGAAGGGATTCATCTCATCAATCTCCCGGCGACGGGCTATAACTTCGGCAATGCCGAGCCGGTCGGCTGGGTCGAAGCACAACTGACCGGCATGGCGGGGAGGTTCACGTTGCACGCCATCGACGGCAACAGCGATTTCGACGGCTTTACGAAGAGTCTTTCCTGGCGGTCGTAATCAGCTTCGTAGACGCATAGTAGTTAGTTCACGCGTGGTCTGTCACTTCGAGCGAAGCCTGCCATGGGCGTTCGGCGCACCCGAAGAAGAGGAAAATGTCCGGGTGGCATCGGCAAGGCCGAAGGCTTTGCCGATGGCGGAGGGGCGAACCATCGGCAAGCTGCCCAGGCTGTGTCACATCACAGTTGTCTGGGCTATTATCTTGTTCTGGGCCAGAGGCATCGGAGAGCCGGCCCCCAACTCCCCCTCGGTTGGACGCACGCCCCTACGCCGCCACCTGCCGTCCTGCGC